>Ga0228700_1001108_pt1 | contig 19137 bp, 17 predicted proteins | sample McNCre317_Aug_MG_FD_178019 | JGI IMG/M metagenome (GOLD analysis project Ga0228700, IMG submission 178019) | Freshwater microbial communities from McNutts Creek, Athens, Georgia, United States - 3-17_Aug_MG | ecosystem: Environmental > Aquatic > Freshwater > Creek | place: USA: Georgia...
GGAACGGACCACCGGAGGCCGTGAGAATGATCTTGCCGACCAGGCTGCCCCAAGTGGAGGGGTCATCTGGCAAAGACTGGAACACCGCAGAGTGTTCACTGTCAATCGGCAACAGGGTGGCACCGCCAGCCTTGACGGCCTCCATGAACAGGTGGCCACCAACCACCAGCGCCTCTTTGTTGGCCAGGAGCAGGCGCTTGCCACTGCGCGCTGCCGCCATGCAGGGTGCCAGGCCAGCGGCACCCACAATGGCAGCCATGACCGCATGCACCTGTGGATGGGCGGCCATGTCGGCAATGGCCTGGGCGCCCCACAGCACCTGCACGGCCAAACCCTTTTCGGCGCAGCGACGGCGCAAGTCCTGGCCACTGGCGGCGTCGGCCATGATGGCAAACGCGGGTTGAAACTGGCAGCACTGCGCAAACAGGGCGTCCACACGGGTGGAGGCGGTGAGCGCAAACACGCGGTACTGCTCGGGGTGCAAAGCCAGCACCTCCAAGGTGTTCACACCAATCGAACCGGTGGAACCCAGGATGACAACGTTTTGTTTCATGGGGCCACTCCTTGCACCAGCATCATGGCCAGAGGTACGGTGGGCAGCAGGGCATCCACCCGGTCCAGCACACCGCCGTGGCCCGGCAACAGATTGCTGCTGTCCTTGACACCGGCCGCCCGCTTGAAGAGCGACTCCACCAGATCACCCACCACGCTCATGGCGGTGAGGAACAGCAAAGACAGCAGGAACAGCGGCAGACCCAGGTTCCACAAGCGGCTGTACAGGCTTTGGCTGGCCGGGAGCAAGATGCCGTCGGCCACCGTCCAGCCCAAGGCCACCAGCAGCACCGCCAGCGCACCGCCGGCCACGCCTTCCCAGGTTTTGCCAGGGCTTACGCTGGGCGCCAGTTTTCTGGCAAAAAAGCGCCCACCCAGGGCGCGTCCCGAAAAATAGGCGCCAATATCGGCGCACCAGACCAGCACCAGCACCGAAAGCAGAAAGTTGATGCCGACAAGGCGGGCCTGCAGCACGGCCAGCCAGGCCGCCCACAGCAGGAGCACCCCCCCCAGCAGACGCAGCATGGCTGGCAAGGCGGTCCAGGCGCTGGCACCGGCACGCAGGACCCAGGCGCTGGCCAGCACCCAGATGCCGCCCACCAGCCACCAGCCCTGGCTGCCAGTCGCATAGGGGAGGCCCTGAACCCAGCTAAGAGCACACAGCGCCGCACAAAACACACCCATGCCCAGGGCCACCGGCTGCCGGCAGGCATTCAGCCGGGCCCACTCCCACGCGGCACAGGCCAGCAGCAGCAGGGTGACCAGGCCCAAGGGGGTGGCGGAGGGATAAAACAGGGCTGGCAGCAGGACCGCTAGCATGAGCAAGGCTGTGATGATTCTTTGCTTAAGCATGGAGCTGCAGTCTAGGCCAATGCGGCCTTGCCTGTGGGCAACTGCTCGGAGGTCATGCCAAAGCGGCGCTCCCGCGTGGCATAGGCCTGGATCGCGGCGTCCAGGGCCGCCTCATCGAAATCAGGCCAGAGCACATCGCAAAAATACAGCTCGGCATAGGCCGCCTGCCACAGCAGAAAGTTGCTTAGGCGCATTTCGCCACCGGTGCGAATGAGCAAGTCGGGATCGCCCACACGCGCAGTGGACAGCTGGCCGGCCAGATGGGCCTCGGTCATGGGCAGGCCCTGCTCGACCACCGCACGTGCGGCATTCACCAGGTCCCAGCGACCACCGTAGTTGAAGCAGACATTGAGCACCAGCTTGTGGTTGTCGGCAGTGGCACGTTCGGCCTCCTGCAGGCTGTTCTGCACCCGCTCGGAGAGGTCTTCACGACCGCCAATGAACTTCAGGCACACGCCCTCCCGGCGCAACTGGTTGAGCTCGCGCGACAGGGCCACCACCATGATGTCCATCAGGCCTGAGACTTCATCGGCCGGGCGCTTCCAGTTCTCCGAGGAAAAGGCAAAAACTGTGAGCACCTGCACACCACGCAGCACACAGGAGCGCACCGTGCGCTTGAGCACGTCCACACCCTGCTTGTGGCCGGCGATGCGTGGCAGGAAGCGCTTGGAGGCCCAGCGGCCATTGCCATCCATGACGATGGCAATGTGCCGGGGAACAGACTCCAGTGCAGCAGCCATCAGTGTGTGGTTTGAGCGGATGACCAGGGGCCTTAAATGGCCATGATGTCCTGCTCTTTGGACGCTACCAGGCGGTCCACTTCGGCAATGTGCTTGTCGGTAATTTTCTGGATGTCGGCTTCGGAGCGCTTCTGGTCGTCTTCCGAGGCCAGCTTGTCTTTGACCAGCTTCTTCACGCCGTCATTGGCGTCGCGACGGATATTGCGGATGGCGATCTTGGCGCCCTCGCCTTCGTTGCGCACCACCTTGGTCAGCTCGCGGCGGCGCTCTTCGGTCATGGCCGGCATGGGCACACGGATCAGGTCGCCCATGCTGGAAGGATTCAGGCCCAGATCGCTTTCGCGAATGGCCTTTTCAATCTTGGCACCCATGCCTTTTTCCCAGGGCTGGATACCAATGGTGCGCGAGTCAATCAGCGACAGATTGGCAACCTGGCTTAAGGGCATCATGGCGCCGTAGTAGTCCACGTGCACGGTGTCCAGCAGCGCCGGATTGGCACGGCCGGTGCGAACACGCGTAAGGCTGTTCTTGAAGGATTCGATGGAGTGGTCCATCTTCTCTTCCAGTGTTTTCTTGATTTCAGCTATCGACATCTTGTTCTCCTCCAATCAACCCATCTTTGCTGGCTGGCGCTGCTTCAGACGTGCACCAGGGTACCTTCGTCGGCGCCCATGACCACGCGCTTGAGCGCGCCATGCTTGAAGATGGAAAACACCTTGATGGGCAGTTTCTGGTCGCGGCACAGCGCAAAGGCGGTGGCGTCCATGATGCCCAGGTTCTTGGCCATGGCCTCATCAAAACTCAGGCTGGCATAGCGCACCGCCTGCGGATCCTTCTTGGGGTCGGCGCTGTAGACGCCATCCACCTTGGTGGCCTTGAGCACGATTTGCGCACCGATCTCGGCGCCACGTAGGGCTGCAGCCGTGTCGGTGGTGAAAAACGGATTGCCGGTGCCAGCCGCAAAAATCACGACCTTGCCTTCTTCCAGGTACTGCAGGGCCTTGGGCCGCACATAGGGCTCCACCACCTGCTCAATGCCAATGGCCGACATCACGCGGGCAGTCAGGCCGGCCTTGTTCATGGTGTCGCCCAAGGCCAGGGAATTCATCACCGTGGCCAGCATGCCCATGTAGTCGGCCGTGGCACGGTCCATGCCGACGGAGCCACCGGCCACACCGCGGAAAATATTGCCGCCGCCGATCACCACCGCCACCTCCACGCCCAGCCGTGTGACCTCGGCCACTTCGTCGACCATGCGCACGATGGTGGCGTGGTTGATGCCGAACGCGTCATCACCCATTAAGGCCTCACCAGACAACTTCAACAATATTCTCTTGAAGGCAGGTGCGGCGTTTGTCATGGGTGCTGGGTCCTTGGATGGAGGGATGGGATCAATGGCGGGAATCAGGCTGCCTGCTTGGCGGCTGCCACCTGGGCGGCCACTTCGGCGGCGAAGTCGTCCACCTTCTTTTCAATGCCTTCGCCCACCACGTACAGGGTGAAGCCCTTCACGCTGGTGTTGGCGGCCTTGAGCATTTGCTCGACGGTCTGCTTGTCGTTCTTCACGAAGGCCTGGTTGAACAGGGACACTTCCTTCAGGTACTTCTGCACGCCGCCTTCGATGCGCTTGGCAACGATCTCGGCAGACTGCACCGGCTTGCCGGCAGCGGTGGCCACCGCAGCGTCTTCTGCGGCCTTGGCGGCTGCCACCGAGCGCTCGCGCTCCACCAGCTCGGCCGGCACATCGGCGCTGGACAGGGCCACCGGCTTCATGGCGGCCACGTGCATGGCGACGTCCTTGGCGGCGACATCGTCACCCGTGAACTCAACCACCACACCGATGCGGGTGCCGTGCAGGTAGGAAGCCAGCTTGGCGTCGGAGGCGAAGCGCTTGAAGCGGCGGAAGGTCATGTTCTCGCCGATCTTGCCGATCAGGCCCTTGCGCACGTCTTCCAGGGTGGGGCCAAAGCCGTCTTGCTCATAGGCCAGAGCGCCCAGGGCAGCCACGTCGGCGGGGTTGTGTTGCACGATCAGACCGGCAGCGGCATTGGCCATGGCCAGGAAACTGTCGTTCTTGGTGACGAAGTCGGTTTCGCAGTTGACTTCGAGCAGCGCGCCCACATTGCCTTGCACACTGTTGACCACCACGCCTTCAGCGGTAACGCGGGCGGCGGCCTTGCCAGCCTTGCTGCCGAGCTTGACGCGCAGCAGCTCTTCGGCCTTTTCCATATTGCCTTCGGCTTCGGTCAAGGCCTTCTTGCATTCCATCATAGGGGCGTCGGTCTTGCCACGCAGTTCAGCGACCATGCTTGCGGTAATTGCAGCCATTTTCAGTTTTCTCCGTATTCAGTTCAAGAATCAATATCAGCTTAAAAAAAAGGGGCGCAGGGCCCCCTTTTTGAAACGGGCCGGGAATCAGGCAGCTTCGCTGACCTCGACAAACTCGTCTTCACCTTCAGCGCCGGCAACCGCCTTGACCACATCGTCAACGGCGTTGGCACGGCCTTCGATCACGGCATCGGCGATGCCACGGGCGTACAGGGTGACCGCCTTGGAGGAGTCGTCGTTGCCGGGGATCACGTAATCGATGCCTTCGGGAGAGTGGTTGGAGTCCACCACGCCGATCAGGGGGATGCCCAGCTTGCGGGCTTCAGCCACGGCGATCTTGTGGTAGCCCACGTCGATCACGAAGATGGCGTCCGGCAGGGTGTTCATGTCCTGGATGCCGCCGATGTCTTTTTCCAGCTTTTCCAGTTCGCGAGCGAACATCAGCTGCTCTTTCTTGCTCAGGGAATCCAGACCCGCTTCTTGCTGGGCCTTCATGTCCTTGAGGCGCTTGATGGAGGTCTTGACCGTCTTGAAGTTGGTCAGCATGCCGCCCAGCCAACGCTGGTCAACGTAGTGCACGCCGGCGCGCTGGGCTTCGGTGGAGACGATTTCGCGGGCCTGGCGCTTGGTGCCGACCATCAGGATGGTGCCGCGTTTTGCGCTCAGCTGGCGCACGAACTTGGCGGCTTCCTGGAACATCGGGAGCGACTTTTCCAGGTTGATGATGTGAATCTTGTTGCGATGACCGAAGATGAACGGGGCCATCTTGGGGTTCCAGAAGCGGGTTTGGTGTCCGAAGTGAACGCCGGCTTCCAGCATTTCGCGCATAGTGACTGCCATGATTTTCTCCAAAGGTTAGGTCTTAAATCCGGTCCGTCGATCGTGTCTTGGGGAAGCTAGAATTCCTCAAAACACAACACCTTGTCAGGGCCGGTTTGCGAGTGCGTTGTGGGTGGCATCAAACGCGCTACCTGCACAACCATTCGATTTTAGCATGGAAGCACCACCCGTTTCGGGTGCCATTTCTGCCAGGCTGCTGACGCCGTCGGGAAATGTAGGGCATCCATGAAAATTGCGGTTATCGGGGCCGGCATTGTTGGCATATGTACGGCTTACGAACTGGCACTGGATGGCCACTCGGTCACCGTTTTCGAGCGCAACGCCGCCGCCGCTGAAGAGGCCAGCTTCGCTTGTGGCGCCATGCTGGCTCCCAGCCTGAGCCACCCACTGGCCTGGCCGGCCTGGCCCCAGACCTCGGCCCTGCGCACACTGGTGCAGGACAGCGGCATCCACCTGGGGCGCAGCAGCAGCCTGGCCGACCTGCGCTGGCTGCTGCGCTGGAAGCGGCCTACCGCCGGTTTTCTTGAACGATTCAGTGCAGCACACGGTCTGGCGCTCTACAGCCAGACCCGCCGCCAGGGTCTGATGCAGCAATACGGCCTGGTATGTGAGCAATCCAGCGGCCTGCTGCAACTGCTGGCCTCGGCGCGTGAAGCGCAGGCCTGGCAAGAGCGCCTGGGCAGCCTGCGCATCCTGGGCGTGCCGGTGCAGCAGCTCAATGCCGAAGAAGCGCGTCAGCACGAGCCGGCGCTGGGCACCGGCGTGGCAATGCATGGCGCGCTGCACTTTCCCCAGGACGAGGCTGCCAACTGCCGCCAATTTGCCCAGGCCCTGCGCGAGCGCGCCCTGGAGCTGGGTGTGGCTTTTCACTTTGGCACGACCGTCAAGGCCTTCAGCCATGGCAGCAGCCCGCAGCTGCATACCGATACCCAGGGCACACTGGGCTTCGAGCAGCTGGTGCTGTGTGCCGGCATGGGCGCGGCCCCACTGCTGGGAGCCAGTGCCCGGGCGGCTTTGCGGGGGGTATGGAGCTATTCGCTTAGCGCCCAGGTGCGCGAACCGCTGAACGCGCCACGCAGTGCGGTGTTGCTGCCACGCGGAACGGCGGCCATCAGCCGGTTGGGGCAACGGGTTCGTGTCACCGGCGGGGCGCTGCTGGGCCAGCCCCATGTGGCGGGGAAAAAGGCCGCCCAGGGTCGCCTCTACCAGGCGCTGCAAAGTCATTTTCCGGGCGCCACGGATTTTGGCCGCAGCATCCAGTTCTGGCAGGGCGCCAGCGTCTTCTCGGCGGACGCCCTGCCCTTGCTGGGCCCATCGGCCCACAGCGGCATATGGCTGAATCTGGCCCATGGCCACAACGGCTGGAACATGGCCAGCGGCGCCGCCCGCGTGCTGGCCGATCAGATGGCCGGGCGCAGCCCCGAGATCGATATAAGCGCACTGCAAGCAGCACGCTTCAAAACCTAGTTAGCATTGCGTGTTCACCGCCCACAGATCCTGTTGACCGACCTACCTGCTCGCCATGAGTCCCGAACTGTCCCAAAAGCTGGCCGCCGCTGTTGATGGCATGCCAGCGTTTCCCGGTAGCGTGCAGCGCATTCTGGAACTGACGCGTGACGTCAACAGCACGCCCAAGGAACTGGTCGACGTGATCGACAAAGACCCGGTGGTCACCGTGAAGATTCTCAAGGTGGTGAACTCTGCCTACTACAGCCTGCCCAAGCAGATCACCTCGATCGGCCATGCGGTGGTTTATCTGGGCTTCAACACCATCAAGAACCTGGCGCTTAGCATTGCCGCGATTGGCATGCTGCCCAAGGACAACGCCTCGGGCTTTGATGTGCAGCAGTACCTGCTGCACTCGCTGGCCACAGCGGGGCTGGCCAAGCAGCTAGCCATGCGGGTCGACCAAGTGGACCCGATGGACTGCTTCATCGCCGGGCTGCTGCACGACTTTGGCAAGGTGGTGTTCGCGCAGTTCATGCCGCATGAATTCAAAACCGCTCTGCAAGAAAGCCAGACCAATGACATGCCGCTGCATCTGGCCTTGTACAAGCACATCGGAGCCGACCATTTTGTGGTGGGCACCATGCTGGTACAGAAGTGGCGCTTTGCTCCTGACCTGATCGACACCATAGGCCACCTCAGCCTGGAGTCATTGCATGACACGCCCATGATTGCCTGCGTCTTTGGCGCCAACCAGATCAGCAAGAAGCTCAAGTTCGGTTACGGCGGCAACCCCTGCATCGATGAGTTTCCCACCAGCGTGCAAAGGCGCCTGGGCGGCACGCTGGACGAGGTGATTGCCTCCATGGGTGACCTCACGCCAATATACGAAGAAGCCAAACTGTTCGCCAAACTGTGAGGAAACTGCCATGAAGGTCAAGTTCTGGGGTGTACGCGGATCCATTGCCTGCCCCGGTCCCAAGACTGTGCGCTACGGTGGCAACACTACCTGCATCGAGATCCGCACCGACAACAACGAACTCATCATCCTGGATGCGGGCACCGGCATTTTTCCGCTCTCGCAGTCCCTCTTGGCCGAGCTGCCGGTCACGGCCAATGTGCTCATCACGCATTCGCATTGGGACCATATCCAGGGCCTGCCCCTGTTCATCCCCAACTTCATTCCGGGCAATACCCTGCGCCTGCATGGCGGCTTCGATCCGGTGACCGGCAAGGGCATTGAGCAGGTGATGGCGGTGCAGCTGCAGTACAGCTACTTCCCGGTGCGCGAGGCGGAAATGAAGGCCCGCATTGAATACGTCACCCTGATGCCCAACGAGACAGTGCAGGTGGGCTCAGCACGCGTCACGCCCTGCCTGCTCAACCACCCGGTGATCGATCTGGGCTACCGCGTCGAATGCGATGGCAAGTCGGTGTTCTTCACCGGCGACCACGAACCGCCCTACAACATCTACGAGCCGCACGAGCCCGGCTTTCAGGAGTACCAGGTGTTCGTGAATGAAAAGTCCCAGGCCATCTCCCAGGCCATGCAGGGTGTGGATGTGCTGATCGCCGACACCTCCTACACCGATGCCGAATACGCCAGCAAAAAAGGCTGGGGCCACGGCACCTTCAGCACCAGCATGGCCATGGCGCGCAGTGCCGGCGCCAAGGTGCTGTTCTGCACCCACCACGAGCCCACGCGCAGCGACGACGCGCTGGAGCAGGTGTTTGCCCAGGCCCTGCAAACCCATGCTGCGCTGGTAGAGGGCATGGACGTGCGCCTGGCGCGTGAAGGTGATGTCTACAGCTTCTAAGCGCATCCTGGGCCATGACATCGCGCCCGGCCCCTGCGCCTGGCCACTGTTTGATGTGGCCCACACCCGCGCGCTGGAAGCCGCCCACCCCGCAAGCTCCGGCAGCACCCCCCTGATGCAGCGTGCCGGCCTGGCCGTAGCCCGCCTGGCGCTGGCACTGGCGCCCCATGCCCGCGTCATCTGGCTGGCCTGCGGCCCCGGCAACAACGGGGGCGATGGGCTGCTGGCTGCGGCGCATCTGCAGCGCTGGGGCAAGCAGGTGGTGGCCAGCCTCGTACATGACCCCCTGCAAAGGTTCGCAGAGGCAGGGGCCGCCTGGCAGCAGGCCCAGACGGCGGGCGTTCGGTTCAGCACGCAGGCACCTGCACACTTCGACCTGTGCATAGACGCGCTTTTTGGAATCGGAGCGCTGCGCGCGCTGCAAGCACCCTATGCCGAGTGGGTGCAGACCATGAACCAGTCGGCAGCGCCAACACTGGCCGTTGACCTGCCCAGCGGCCTGGACGCCGACACCGGCGCTGCTGCAGCCCTGCATGTGCGGGCCCGGCACACCCTGTGCCTGCTGACCCTCAAGCCCGGCCTCTTCACCGGCCTTGGGCGCGATGCCTGTGGCGATATCTGGTTCGATGACCTAGACGTGACGCCAACCGATGCGCCCCAGGCCTGGCTGATGGGCAGCCCGCCAGCACGGGCGCGCCCCCACGCCAGCCACAAGGGAAGCTTTGGCGATGTCGCCGTGGTAGGCGGTGCCTCGGGCATGGCCGGTGCGGCCCTCCTGGCGGCGCGCTCGGCCCTGCATGGCGGCGCCGGGCGTGTGTATGTCTGCCCGCTGGACCCGTCTGCCATGCCACTGGACAGCGCCCAGCCGGAATTGATGTTCAGGCCGCTGGCGGCACTGGACTGGCAGACAGAGACCCTGGTGGTGGGTTGTGGCGGCGGCCAGGCCATGGCCGATGTGCTTCCGGAAATCTTGCTGCACGCCAAACGCCTGGTGCTGGACGCCGATGCCCTGAACGCCATTGCCCAGAATCGCCTGCTGCAAAACCTGCTGGCGCAACGTGCGGCGGGCAGCACCGTGATCACACCCCACCCCTTGGAGGCGGCCCGCTTGCTGGGCAGCAGTGCCGCCCAGGTGCAAGCGCAGCGCCTGGCAGCGGCGCACACGCTGGCAGCCCGCTTTTCTGCGCTCGTGGTTCTCAAGGGCTCCGGTACGGTGCTGGCGCAGACCGGCGAACCGACCCGCATCAACCCCAGCGGCAATGCGCGCCTGGCAACTGCAGGCACCGGCGATGTGCTGGCCGGCCTGATTGCCGCCTATTGGGCCGCCGGCCAGTCCGCCTGGGAGGCCGCCAGCGCTGCGGTGTTTCAGCATGGCATGGCTGCAGACCAGCATCCGGGCACGGTGCTGACGGCCAGCAGGCTGTGCCAGTGGACCTAAGAGCCGCTTGCCCCCATAGCCCTGGGCCGGCGTAGCTCTCGGTACTTAGCGCTTCTTGCGTGCCGCTTTCTTGGAGGCGGCGCCGCGCTCGCTGGTTGCGCCAGACTTGCCCGGCTTGCCGGCCTTGCCGCTCTTTGCAGACCTGCCTGCCCGGGGCCCCTTGTCTGACGTGAACGAGACCCCGCGTCCCTGCCCTTCCGATTCATAGCGGTCGGCCATCTGCGCGCGGGCCTTGGGGTCCCGGTTGGCCGTCTTGTCGCTGGGCGCACGCGTGGTCAGCGCCGGGCCTTCGTTGACCAGGCGGAAATCAATCTTGCGCCCATCAAGATCCACCCGGCTCACCTGTATGCGCACCCGCGTGCCGATGGCATAGCGCGTGCCGGTACGCTCGCCACGCAGTTCCTGGCGTGCCTCGTCGAAGCGGAAGTATTCGCCGCCCAGCTCGGTGATGTGCACCAGGCCTTCCACATACATCGCATCCAGCGTGACGAACAGGCCGAAGCTGGTGGCCGAGGTGACCACGCCGCCGTATTCCTCGCCCAGGTGCTCGCGCATGTACTTGCACTTCAGCCAGGCTTCCACATCGCGGCTGGCCTCGTCGGCACGGCGCTCGTTGGCACTGCAATGCAGGCCGGCCGCATGCCAGGCCTGGGCCTCGGCGCTGGCCTTGCGCGGCTTCTCGTTGGGTTCCCGCACCTTGGAGGCCACGCCTTTTTCCAGGCGCCTGGCCAACTTGGCATGCGCTTCGCCCGGCGTGGGCAAGGCCGGTAGCTGGTACTTGCCCTTGGCCAGAATGGCTTTGATCACCCGGTGCACCAGCAGGTCGGGGTAGCGGCGAATCGGGCTGGTGAAATGGGTGTAGGCCTCAAAGGCCAGGCCAAAGTGGCCGCTGTTGATCGGCGTGTAGATGGCCTGCTGCATGGAGCGCAACAGCATGGAATGAATCTGCTGCGCATCCGGCCGGTCCTTGGTGGCCACGGCAATCGCCTGGAATTCACCGGGCGTGGGGTCATCACTGATGGTCATGCCTACACCGGTGGCCTTCAGGTAGTTGCGCAGGATCTCCTTCTTCTCGGGCGTGGGGCCTTCGTGCACCCGGTACAGGCCCTGATGCTTGCTCTGGGCAATGAAGTCGGCACTGCAGACATTGGCGGCCAGCATGGCCTCCTCAATCACGCGGTGCGCCACATTGCGGGTGCGGGGCACAATTTTTTCGATGCGACCATTCTCATCGCAGACGATTTGCGTCTCGGTGGTTTCGAAGTCCACCGCACCGCGCTTCTGGCGCGACTTCAAGAGGGCCTGGAAGACGCCGTGCAGGTTCAGCAGGTCTTCGATGCGCTCCTTGCGCTTCATGGCCTCGGGCCCGCGGGTGTTGCCCAAAATGGCCGCCACTTCGGTGTAGGTGAAGCGCGCGTGGCTCCACATCACGGCGGGATAGAACTGGTAGGCCGTGACCTCGCCCTCTTCGCTGACGAGCATGTCGCAGACCATGCACAGGCGATCGACCTCGGGATTGAGCGAGCACAGTCCGTTGGAGAGCTTCTCCGGCAGCATGGGAATCACGCGGCGTGGAAAGTAGACACTGGTGGCCCTGTCATAAGCATCGACATCGATGGCGCTGCCGTTCTCCACATAGTGGCTCACATCGGCAATCGCCACCAGCAGGCGCCAGCCCTTGCTGGCACTGCGCCCGCGCCCCTTGCTGTAGGGCTCGCAATAGACGGCGTCGTCAAAGTCGCGCGCATCTTCGCCGTCGATGGTCACCAGGGGCACATCGCGCAGGTCGATGCGGTTGACTGCGTCCTGCGGCTGCACGCTGTCGGGCAGGGTGCGCGACAAGGCCACGCAGGCATGCGAGAACTCGTGCGGCACGCTGTACTTGCGCACTGCAATTTCAATCTCCATGCCGGGGTCGTCCACCTCGCCCAACACTTCCTTGATGCGCCCGACCGGTTGACCAAACAAGGCTGGCGGCTCCACCAACTCGACCACCACCACCTGCCCGGCCTTGGCCACGCTGGTGGCACCCTTGGGTATGAGCACGTCCTGGCCATAGCGCTTGTCTTCGGGTGCAACCAGCCAGACTCCGCTTTCCTGCAACAGGCGCCCGATGATGGGCTGGCTGGAGCGCTCCACAATTTCCACGACGCGGCCTTCAGGGCGGCCTCGGCGGTCGCTGCGCACGATGCGAACCTTGACCCGGTCCTTGTGCAGAACGGCACGCATTTCATTGGGGGGCAGATAGATGTCGGGAGCCCCGTCGTCGCGGGACACAAAACCATGGCCGTCACGATGGCCTTGGACAATGCCTTCTACTTCGTCCAGCAGGCCGCTGGTTTGGCTGATGTTTTTAATGGAATCTCTCGCTTTCCTTGTAAGCCCGGCAGCCTCTGACTGCGCTGCGGCAACGGCACTCTCGTGAAGCCAAGTATGCGCCAGAATCGTGACGGATCATGTGACGGCCATTGCGGCTACACTTGTGGGCTGTGCTTCGAATTGGCGGGTTGCAGAAGACTTTAAAAAAGTTGCAGCGACTTCAGAAAACAGCGATTTTTCTAGTGCTATAATTCGATTCGATGCCCAGATGGCGAAATTGGTAGACGCACCAGCTTCAGGTGCTGGCGGTGGCAACACCGTGGAAGTTCGAGTCTTCTTCTGGGCACCACAATAGATGAGGCCTGTGACGCAAGTCACAGGCCTTTTTCTTTTGTGCTTTGCGCTATGCTGGTGTCACGAAAACACAGCCGTGGCGCTTGCGTGCCACCCAACCGGCAGACCCCGCGTGCACCACCTTGTTCAGCGACCCCACCACCGCGCAGACCTGGTGCGCATTGCGCGCGCCGCCATGCAGGAGCGCAACCTGGCGCCCGACTTTTCACCCCAGGCCTTGCAAGAGCTGCTGGCCATTCGCGGCGCAGCCAGCGACAGCAGTCCCCAGGTACATGACCTGCGCGCGCTGCTGTGGTGCTCCATCGACAACGACGATTCCCGTGACCTGGACCAGCTCACCTGGTGCGAGCTCCTGCCCGACGGCGAGATGCGCTTGCTGGTGGCAGTGGCCGACGTGGATGCCCTGGTAAAAAAAGGCAGTGCCATAGACGCCCATGCGAGCAACAACACCGCCACGGTCTATACCTCGGCCTGCATCTTTTCGATGCTGCCCGAGCGCCTGTCCACCGACCTTAGCTCACTCAACCCCGGCGTAGATCGGCTGGCTTTGGTGACCGACATGCTGTTTGGCAGCGCGGGGCAACTGCTGCGCTCCACGGTGTACCGGGCCTGGGTGCACAACCATGCCAAGCTGGCCTATGACGCGGTGTCGCACTGGCTCACCGGCCAGGGCCCCTTGCCAGCGGCGGCACAGGCCGTGCCTGGCATGGATGCACTGCTGCGTGAGCAGGATGCGCTGGCGCAAAAGCTGCGCATGCTGCGCCATGCCAAAGGCTCGCTGGAGTTTGAGACCTTTGCACCGCGTGCCCTGTTTGAAGGTGAGCGCCTGGTGGGCATTGCGCAACAGGTACAAAACCGCGCACGGCAGCTGATCGAGGAATTCATGATTGCTGCCAATGGCTGCAACGCGGGCTTTCTGGCCAGTGCCGGCACCGCCTCGCTGCACCGCGTGGTGCGCTCGCCGGAACGCTGGCTGCGCATTGTCGAAGTCGCCAGCCAGTATGGCGAGGCCTTGCCGGCACAGCCTGACGCACGCGCGCTGGAGGCCTTTCTGGCCAGGCGCCACCAAGCCGACCCGCTGCGCTTTGCCGATCTCTCGCTGGTGATCATCAAGCTCATGGGTTCGGGCGAATATGTGGTGAAGACACCTGCCGACACCGCCATCGGCCACTTTGGCCTGGCGGTGCGCAACTACACGCACTCCACCGCGCCCAACCGCCGCTACCCCGACCTGGTCACCGCACGCCTGCTCAAGGCCGCGATCGCTGGCCACAAGCCGCCCTACAGCCGCGCTGAACTGGCAGCCCTGGCCCAGCACTGCACCCGCCAGGAGGACGCCGTGCGCAAGGTGGAACGGCGCATGCGCAAGTCGGAGGCGGCCCTGGTGCTGGAGACGCACATTGGCGAAGTGTTCCCGGCCCTGGTCACCGGCAACACGCCCGAGGGCGTCTGGGTGCGTTTGCTGCAGCCCCCGGTGGAAGGCAAGCTGCAGTGGACGTCGGATGCAGCCGAGCCGGCTGTGGGCAGCCAGCTGCGGGTGCGATTGCTCTCAACCGATGTGGAGCGCGGCTACATTGACTTTGGCCTGGCGCCCCGCTGACCCCAGCCATGGCAGCGGCATTGGCTGCTGTGGCTAACGCTACTGATAGCCCACCCCCATGACATAGCTGCGCAGCAAGGCCTCTTCATGGTTGCCGGCGGCCAGCAGCGCGCGCAAGCCGTCGCGCACATTGAGGACGCCGATGGGCACTGGCTGCACCTGCATCACCAGCATGAAGCTTAGGCCAGCAGCCTGCATACGCGCCAGCACCTCCGTCAGCGACTCGGCGGGATGGCAGCTGCGGTAGCCGGGCATCATCACTTCACGGGCGCGGGTCTTGAACACATCGGCATTGCCGAACGCCAGCTGGTGTATCAGCACGGTTTCATTGATCACGCCCAGCGCAGCCTGGGTGGCATCACAGACCACCACCGTGTCAATATGGGACTTCAGCAAGGTAGAAGCCACCTCGGCCAGCAAGGTGTCGGGCGCCACGGTGACCAGGCGGGTGCCGGTAACCGGTGCAATGCTCCCCACCAGCGTGGGCGGTGCCGCACGCACCGCCGCCGCTGTGGCGGCCAGATGCTCGGCTGCCGGCTCTGCCAGCGAAGCCGCAGCAGTGTGCGGTGCTTTGGGGAGGATCATGGCCTGTGCGCGGGCAAGCATATGCCCAGGCCCCGCATGTCCCTGCAGCCGTCATTGCTGAACTTGTTTGCCATGATGCCGTGGTGCGCTGAAGTCAACCGCGAAAGACGCGGTTTGAAAAGGGCACCAGCGTGCAACAAAGCGCGGCCTGGGTCGGTGCGGTGTCGCACATAGCTATCCGGAGGCATCATGCAAAGCACAAGGGCAAAGAATTCCCCGCGCAGTGGCGCCAGCAACTCTGGTGCGCCGGCGGCAATGCCCGGCCCGCGCCTGCCGCAGCCTGCAAGGCCTGCACCCGCCAGCAACACCGCCGACTTTTCAGAAAGCCAGGACGACCCCGCCCAGGCCGAAGAACTCGAACGCCAGCAGGACGCCTAAGAGCTGGCCAGCCGGGCAACCTCAGGCTGCAAGCGCTCCCGCGGGGGCAGCAAATGACACGCAATGCATGCGCGTGGGGGGCTCCTATATCGGCAAGGCCACCAGGTCGTGCCCTTCGGTGCCCACGACGCGGGCGCGTGTGAACTCACCTACCTTCAGGGTCTTGCTGATCTTCTCGGGCGGCAAGAGGCGCACCACGCCGTCGATCTCAGGGGCGTCGGCATAGCTGCGGCCCACGCCGCCTTTCTTGCCAAGGCCCGGGGCTGAATCCACCAGCACCTGCAGCGTGGCGCCTACCCGACGGTGCAGGCGGGCGGCGGACACCCGCTCGGCCACTTCCATGAAACGTGCACGGCGCTCCTCGCGCAGCTCGGCGCTTAGCATGCCCGGCAATTCGTTGGCGGCGGCACCCTCCACCGGGCTGTAGGCAAAGCAGCCAGCGCGGTCGATCTGCGCCTCTTCCATGAAATCCAGCAGGTGCTGGAACTCCGCTCCGGTCTCACCTGGAAAGCCGGCGATGAAGGTGCTGCGAATCACCAGCTCGGGGCACGCCTGGCGCCATTGCTGGATGCGCTCCAGGTTCTTCTCGCCGCTGGCCGGGCGCTTCATGCGGCGCAGCACCTCGGGGTGGCTGTGCTGCAGCGGCACGTCCAGGTAAGGCAACACCAGGCCGCTGGCCATCAGCGGCAGCACCGCGTCCACACTGGGATAAGGATAGACATAGTGCAGGCGCACCCAGGCGCCATAGGGCTGGGCGATTTCGCCCAGCGTCTGCACCAGTTCCTGCATGCGGGTCTTGACCGGCTTGCCGTCCCAGAAACCCGTGCGGTACTTCACATCCACACCGTAGGCCGAGGTGTCCTGGCTGATCACCAGCAATTCCTTGACACCACCTTCAAACAGGGCGCGCGCCTCGCTGAGCACATCGCCCACCGGGCGACTGACCAGATCGCCGCGCATGCTGGGAATGATGCAGAAAGTGCAGCGGTGGTTGCAGCCTTCGCTGATCTTCAGGTAGGCATAGTGGCGCGGCGTGAGCTTGATGCCGGCCACGCCAAAGCTGCCGGGCACCAGGTCGGTGAAGGGGTCATGCGGCTTGGGCAGGTGCTGGTGGATGGCATCCATCACCTCCTGGGTGGCATGCGGGCCGGTGACAGCCAGCACCTTGGGGTGCAGGGCACGTACCATGTTGCTGCCGTCCTTGCCGGTCTTGGCACCCAGGCAGCCGGTGACGATGACGCGGCCATTTTCAGCCAGGGCTTCGCCGATGGTGTCCAGGCTTTCCTGTACCGCTTCGTCGATGAAGCCGCAGGTGTTCACCACCACGATGTCGGCGCCCTGGAAGGTCTTGGAGGTCTGGTAACCCTCGGCGCTGAGTTGCGTGAGGATCAGTTCGGAATCGGTCAGCGCCTTGGGGCACCCAAGCGATACCATACCTATACGCGGGATTTTTTCTACTTGATCATTCATAAGAGGCTAGTGTGACAGGTCTTGTTTACAGTTACATGCGGTTTAGTGACCCCCGACAGGCGTCGGGGCACAGTAGTGAGCGCCAGGCCGCATACGCGGCCAAGTGGGCAGCCGAGCACGGGCTGCGCCTGGACGAATCGCTTTCGCTACGTGATGAGGGACTTTCGGCCTACCACCAGCGGCATATCAAATCCGGGGCACTAGGGGTATTTTTAGTCGCCGTAGAACAAGGCCGGATACCGCACGGGTCTGTTCTTGTGGTTGAAGGCCTTGACCGCCTATCACGCGCTGAGCCAATTCAAGCCCAGGCTCAATTAGCCCAGATTGTAAATGCCGGCATAACGGTGGTAACGGCCAGCGACGGGAAGGAATATAGCCGCGAGCGGCTTAAAGCCAATCCAATGGACTTGGTCTATTCACTTTTGGTGATGATCCGCGCCCACGAAGAAAGCGACACAAAAAGCAAGCGCGTGCTGGCCAGCATTCGACGCCAGTGCGAGGGATGGATGGCTGGAACCTATCGCGGCCTAATCCGCAACGGCAAGGACCCAGTCTGGTTACGTTTGGTCGAGGGCCAATGGGAGCTAATCCCAGAACGGGTTGCAGCTGTGCATGAGGGTCTACGGCTCTACCTAAATGGATATGGTGCAACCAAAATCATCGAGCGTTTGACCGAGCAAGAGCTATCGCTTACGGGACGCGGACCTCAAGCGCTGCAGATTTACCGCCTTGTCAATCAAAGGGCCCTGATCGGCGAAAAGGAGCTCACACTTGGCCAGGAGCAATTTCACCTCCCCGGCTACTACCCCGCACTTCTTACTCAAGCCCAATGGGATGTGCTGCAGTTGGCAACCAGTGGTCGAGGTCGACGCAAGGCTAAAGGCCCTGTGCCGCACATTCTTACTGGATTAGGAATCACGGTATGCGGATACTGTGGCCGCGCCATGGTGGGTCAGAACATCGGCACGCGTAACCGAGATTCGCAGGGCCGAATACAAGATGGCCACAGACGCCTGCACTGTACTAGCACCTCCCATGGTGGCTGTAATGTCAGTGGATCCATTTCGGTTGCCCCTTTTGAGCGTGGCCTGATGGCCTACTGCTCTGACATAGTCAATCTTCAGGCGCTCTACGGCGCTGATCGCTCGGCGGGCCCACAGGCAGCCCTTGCAAAGGCTAAGCGCCAACGGGCGGATGTCAGCGCTAAGCTGGAACGTCTGACAGATGCCATGCTGGCCAGTACAGAAGACGGTGTACCGCTTACCTTCGCCAAACGTGCACGTGAACTGGAGACTGAACTGCAAATGCTGGACGCTGCGATTCAAGCAGCGGAGCGGGATCTGGCCGCCACAGCCCGCACCGATATTCAGGGCGCAGACTCTGCCTGGAAGGAATTGGTTGAAGGCGTAGAAGCTCAGGATTACGACGCCAGATTACGCACCCGCCAGTTAGTGGCCGACAACCGTAAGGTTTTGCAGCAGTCCTACACGCGCAATGCTCGATGCCAGTTCGGGAATGGAGACCCCGCCACTCTTGCGCACGTTACGGCTCGATGGTCGAAGCTGTGACAACGGAACCAACAGCAGTTCCTGCGATTCGGCAATGGCGGCAGCGCCTGTGGCGGCTGCAACAGCAGTGGAAATAGCGGCGGCAATGGCGGTGGTTTCAGACAAGGTCATGGTGTTCATGGTGATAGCTCCTGTCCCTGTGGGACGTTAAAAAAACAAATAAAAGAAATAAAAAAATAAAGGCGGTTCGGTTTCAATTCACGTCTTCAATGGCTGCATGCTGTTCCCTCCCGTGGTTTTCAAAGCTGACCGGATTCCAAGATTCAGAGCCCGGTATCCGATTTCTGGCTTCGGTTTGTTCGGCGCGACCACCTGGGCCGGTCGTCGTTGCCGCCGTCTTTCCTGAGTTCATCGCCCGCGAAACAACGGGGCCAGCGCGGACGGGCTGTCAAGGAAACAAGCGCAGGGAGTGGTGCGGCCCGGAGCCACCGGCGAGGACACGGCCCTGCGCGCCTTGACGGCCAGGCAGCGCTGGCTACCGTCGCGGAAGAAGTGATGGGGGAAGGAAAGACGGAGAACTGGCAACCACGGGCATGGGTTGCGCCGGTACAAACGCCCAGCGGTGAGCGTCCCTGTCGGCACCCTGCCGCAGGGCACCAGAACCGCGCGCAGCGCCACTTGAGACGAATGAAAAAAGGGGCGAAGCCCCTATTGCTACATGAGCCCCCGCTCGGCCATGGAAAGGATGTCGTTGCCTGCCACGATCAAATGATCCAGCACCCGTACGTCTATCAACTGCAATGCGGTCTTGAGGGTTTGGGTCAGGACCTCGTCGGCGCGTGACGGTTGGGCCGTGCCGCTCGGATGGTTATGCACCAACAGCAATCCTGCGGAATTGCGCAGGATGCAC
>Ga0228700_1001109_pt1 | contig 19135 bp, 18 predicted proteins | sample McNCre317_Aug_MG_FD_178019 | JGI IMG/M metagenome (GOLD analysis project Ga0228700, IMG submission 178019) | Freshwater microbial communities from McNutts Creek, Athens, Georgia, United States - 3-17_Aug_MG | ecosystem: Environmental > Aquatic > Freshwater > Creek | place: USA: Georgia...
CCAATCACGCTCTGGAAGTCGCGCACCATCATGGGGTAGGGGTGCGGGCCTGCCACCGTGCCGATGATGTAGAAGGTGTTGTCCACATTGGCCACCCAGTCGCGCATGGCTTCGTTCAGGGCGTCTTTCAGGGTCTTGCTGCCCGACTCGACCGGGATCACGGTCGCGCCCAGCAGCTTCATGCGGTAGACGTTGGGGCTTTGGCGCTTGACGTCTTCGCTGCCCATGTAAACCACGCACTCCAGGCCGTAACGGGCGCAGATGGTGGCGGTGGCCACGCCGTGCTGGCCTGCGCCGGTTTCGGCAATGATGCGGGTCTTGCCCATGCGTTTGGCCAGCATGGCCTGACCGATGGTGTTGTTGATCTTGTGCGCACCGGTGTGGTTGAGGTCTTCACGCTTCAAGAAGATTTGCGCACCACCCATCTCGCGGCTCATGCGAGCAGCGTGGTAGACGGGGGAAGGGCGGCCCACAAAGTGCGCCAGCTCGGACTTGAACTCGGCCACGAACTCGGGGTCGTGCTGGTACTTGGCGTAGGCGTCTTTGAGCTCGTTGATGGCGTGGGTCAGGGTTTCGCTGACAAAACTGCCGCCGTAAATGCCGAAATGCCCCTTGGCATCGGGCTGTTGGTATGCGTACATGGTGACCTTGGGAAAAGGTTTCAGGAGAGATCGTGGTCGGCGCTGCGCACCGCCTGGACGAATTGCTGGATCAGGTCGGCATCTTTGAGGCCCTTGCCCGATTCAATGCCGGAGCTCACGTCAACGGCCAAAGACCGTGCCCGTGGGCGCAAGGCGCGAATGCCATCGCCCACGTTTGCAGGTGTGAGTCCACCAGACAAAACGAGGTGAGCATCGACGCTTGGAGGCAGCAGTGACCAATTGAATGTTTTCCCGCCGCCGCCGTACCCGTCGACATGGGCGTCGAGCAAGATGGCTTGGGCTTTTTGGTGAATTTCCGCAAATTTTACCAAGTCGAAGCGGGCCGCTTCGGTCAGGGGGATCCGCGCCGCCTTCAGGTGGGGGCGGCCCGTGGCCACGCTCATGGCCTCACAGAAATCAGCCGTTTCGTCGCCATGAAACTGCAGCAGAGCGCCGGGCACCGCAGCGCAGGCTTGGCGGATGCGCTCGGGCGTGTCGTTCACAAACAGCAAGACGGGCGTGACAAAGGCGGGCAGCAGGCTGGCCAGCTCGGCGGCGCGTTCGATGCTCACGTGGCGCGGGCTGGGCGGGTAAAGCACAAAGCCCACGGCGTCGGTGCCGGCCTGCACGGCGGCCTGAACATCGGCTTCGCGGGTGAAGCCGCACATTTTGATGCGGGTGCGTTGCTGGATCATGGCAGCCAGTCAAAGGGTGGGGTGGTGTCGGGCAAGCCCCATTCTGCGCTGTAAATCGGACCGGCAAAGTACAAGCCGTCTGGCGAAAAGGTGGGCGCTGCCGCATCACGGCTTTTGGCGTTGCGCACTTGCTGCATCCAGTCGGGGCTTTGCAGGCCTTGGCCCACCACCACCATGCAACCCATGATGTTGCGGATCATGTGGTGCAAAAACGCGTTGCCTTCAAACTCGAAGCGCCAATAATGCCCATGGCGTGAAATGCCGATCTTGCGCAGGGTTTTGACCGGGGACAAGGCCTGGCAGCTGCTGGCCCGAAACGATGAAAAGTCGTGCTCGCCCAGCAAATGCAAGCTGGCCTGGCGCATGGGCTCTTCGCTCAAGGGGCGGTACACCCAGCCCACACGGCCTGCTTCGAGGCTGGGGCGCACGGGTGAATCGAGCAGCACATAGACATAACGCCTGCCTGTGGCACTGGCGCGGCAATGGAAACTGTCGGGCACATATTGCGCCCACTGGACGGCGATGTCGTCGGGCAAGAAACGGTTGGTGCCACGCACCCACGAATACGGGTCACGCTGGATCTCGGTGTCAAAATGCACCACCTGCATCAGGCCATGGACCCCAGCATCGGTGCGGCCAGCACACAGGGTGCTCACACGCGGCACATCGCAAAAGGCGGAGAGTGCTTTTTCGAGTTTGTCCTGAATCGTCAGGCCGGAAGACTGGCTTTGCCAGCCCTGGTAGGCCGTGCCGGCGTAGCTGACACCGAGTGCCAGTCTCACGCGATTTGACCGAGCATCTGCAGCGCACGGGCCTTGAGATCGCCGCTGGCTGTTGATGCCACTGACATGATCAGCGTGCGAGCCAGATCCGTGTCGCCTGTGGCGAGCAATTGACTGGCCAGGGCCAATTTGTTTTGCTCTGTCACATCATTGACGGCAGCTGGTGCTGAGGGCTGTGGTGCCGGGCTGCTGTTCAGATTCAGATCAATCCCCGCCATTTGAGGGGGGATGTTCATGGCAGAGCCCATGGGCGGCATGGCCTGACTTGGACCATCGTCGTAAGAGGGGGCAAATACTTCGTTTGATTTTGAAGTCTTTTTGCGACTCCAGAATACCAAGACCAGCAGCGTGAGCAAGGCGCCGATTGCCCACGCCCAGATGGACTTGTTCTGTCCAAGTTGCTCCATCAAGGATGGATCGTTGCTGACCGCTGCAGGCAAAGACGAGGTCGGTGTCAGAGCGGGTGTTCCGGTCTGCCGATCTTTGGCCAATGCCTCCAGATCCTGCATGTTTTTGTTCAGTACCGCCAATTGATCCGCGGCATCTTTGGCCTCGCGTTCAGCAGCCAGTTTGGCTTCAGCGTTGTTGTTGCCCACCTGCGCTTTGGACAATGTCAGTTTGTCTTGCTTGGCGCTGGGGGTGGCAGAGCTTGGGGTCTCTTTCGTCACCGTGCCAGACATTTCTCGGCTTTGTGCTGAGCCAACCAACAACGGTGATTCGGCTACGCGACGGGCATAAGCTGCAAAGTCGCGATTTTGAGCGATGACAGTTTGACGGGCTTCTGCCTTGGAAATCTGGGTGGCCTCTCCCGGCTTGGGCATGCGCAAGACAGCGCCTGCCCGCACCAAGTTGACGTTGCCTTCAATGAAGGCGTTGGGGTTGGCGCGGACCATGGCCAAAAGCATCTGGTCCAGTGAGACATTGGCCGGCAAACGGCCCATGATCAAATGCGATGCCGTATCGCCAGGACGCACAGTGAGGGTATCGCCACCCGCAAAGAAGGATTCGTTGCGTGGTGCATAGGAGGATGCGACAGGCACAGCCGCAAAAGGCATTGATGATTCAGCCGCAGCAGTTGCTATAGGCGTAGCCATGCTGCTGGCAGGACTGGCGTTTTGCGCACTGTTGTCAGCAGCGTCAAAACGATAGACCGGAACCTGGTCAGAATTCATCTCAATGCTGCTGGGATTCACACTGAGATTGCTCGATGCAGGTGCAGTGGCTGGCATGGGCGACCGGGTCAGCGTGATGGGCGAGGCCATGACTTCCGACTGAATTTGCGGTGGTGCCGACAAGGGTGTCTGCCGGAAGCCAGAGGCGGGGCTGGCCGCATTCAGCAGCAAAGCGTAGTTTTTGACCACGCGCCCTGTGGCCCATTGGGCCTCGAGAATCAGGTCGATGAATGAGTCCTGAATGGGGCTGCGCCCATTCAAGACAATGAATGGGCGACCATCGTTGCGGTTTTCCAGTCGTGTGGTGACGCCTGCCAGCGCGGAGTTGTACTCCATGCCCGCTTGCTGAAAACTCGATGGAGATGCCAATTGAACTTGAAGGCCACGCAGTTCATCTGGGGTGAATTGCGTGACTTCCACTTCTGCGCGCAAGGGCTCACCCATAGCCGATTGCACCTGGAATTTACCCAGTGTCAGAGCGTGAGCAGGCAGACCCCAAGCGAGCAGAACCCAAACACTGATGGCTTTGAGTTGCGAAATTCGTGCTGCGTTAAGCGTCATGCCACTCATATATTCAGACCTAATTAGTTGTATATCGAAGATATCACAACTTAGGCATCCAATAAGATCCGCAGCATGCGGCGCAGCGGTTCGGCCGCGCCCCACAGCAGCTGGTCACCGATGGTGAATGCGCCCACATACTCAGGGCCCATGGCCAGCTTGCGCACACGGCCCACGGGGATGGTCATGGTGCCGGTCACGGCCACGGGGGTCAGGTCCTTGATGGTGGCTTCGCGGGTGTTGGGCACCACTTTGACCCAGGGGTTATCGGCGGCGATCATGGCCTCGATGTCGGCCACGGGCACGTCTTTCTTCAATTTGAAGGTCAGAGCCTGGCTGTGGCAGCGCATGGCGCCCACGCGTACGCAGAAACCGTCCACAGGGATGGCCGCAGAGTTGAAGCCTTCGCCCATGCCCAAAATCTTGTTGGTTTCGGCCATGCCTTTCCACTCTTCCTTGGACATGCCGTTGCCCAGGTCCTTGTCGATCCAGGGGATCAGCGAGCCGCCCAGCGGCACGCCAAAGTTGGCGGTCTCGGCACCTGTCAGGGCGCGTTGCTTGGCAATCACCTTGCGGTCGATTTCGAGGATTGCGCTCTTGGGGTCGTCCAGCAGGGCTTTGACTTCGGCGTTCAGCGTGCCATATTGGGTCAGCAGCTCGCGCATGTGTTGCGCGCCGCCACCCGAAGCCGCTTGGTAAGTCTGGGTGCTCATCCACTCGACCAGACCGGCCTTGTACAGGACGCCCACGCCCATCAGCATGCACGAGACGGTGCAGTTGCCACCTACCCAGTTGTTGCCACCATGGGCCAGGGCGTTCTTGATAACGGGCATGTTGACCGGGTCCAGAATGATCACCGCGTCTTTTTCCATGCGCAGGGTCGAGGCTGCATCGATCCAGTGGCCGTTCCAGCCCGCAGCGCGCAGCTTGGGGAAGACTTCCGAGGTGTAGTCGCCGCCTTGGGCGGTGATGATGATTTCGCAGCGCTTGAGCTGTTCGAGGTTGAAAGCGTCTTGCAGCGTGGTTTCGTTCTTGGCCATCGCGGGGGCTTTGCCGCCCGCGTTCGATGTGGAGAAGAACAATGGCTCGATCAGGTCAAAGTCTTTTTCCTGAATCATGCGGTCCATCAACACCGAGCCGACCATGCCGCGCCAGCCGACCAAACCTACTAACTTGCTCATTTCAACGCCCTTTCAGATTTAAAACAGTGTCAGACCAGACTGTTTGCCCGGCTCGTCTGGCCGGGAGGGCGCACGACGAACCAGGCCGGATCAGCCCTTAATGGTCGTGGTTTTTGTGGTGATTGCACGCGCGCCAGCCATTGCCGTGGTGGCAAAAGCGAAGTTCAGAGAGAACAGGCGGGCGTGGAACATGCCGAATATTGTAATGGATGCTGTCTGAGCGGGGCCTGACAGCATTCACAGAGGCTTCAAGCCAGCGCTTTAACCACCGCATCACCCATTTCGCGGGTGCTGACCTTGGTGGTGCCTGCGCTGTAAATGTCACCGGTGCGCAGGCCTTGGGCCAGCACCTTTTGCACGGCCGCTTCGATGCGCTGGGCCGCTTCTTCTTGGTTCAGGCTGAAGCGCAGCATCATGGCGGCGGACAAGATGGTGGCCAGCGGGTTGGCAATGCCTTTGCCCGCGATGTCGGGGGCGCTGCCGTGGCTGGGTTCGTACAAACCTTGGTTCTTGGTGTTCAGGCTGGCCGAAGGCAGCATGCCGATCGAGCCGGTCAGCATGGAGGCTTCGTCGCTCAGGATGTCGCCGAACATGTTGCCAGTCACCACCACGTCAAAGCGCTTGGGTTCCTTGACCAGCTGCATGGCTGCATTGTCCACGTACATGTGGTCCAGCGCCACGTCGGGGTACTGCTGGCCGACTTCGGTGACCACGTCTTTCCAGAGCTGGAAGGTTTCGAGCACGTTGGCTTTGTCAACGCTGGTCAGGCGCTTGCCACGCTTGCGGGCGGCCTGAAAGGCCACGTGGGCGATGCGCTCGATCTCGGGCTTGGAGTAGCGCATGGTGTCAAACGCTTCTTCGGCGCCGGGGAAGTGACCATCGGTGGCGATGCGGCGGCCGCGTGGTTGGCCGAAGTAAATGTCGCCGGTCAGCTCACGGATGATCAGGATGTCCAGGCCCGCGATCAGCTCGGGCTTGAGGCTGGACGCGCCGACCAGCTGCTCGTAGCAAATGGCAGGGCGGAAATTGGCGAACAGGCCCATGTTCTTGCGCAGGCCGAGGATGGCTTGCTCGGGGCGCAGAGGGCGGTCGAGTTTGTCGTATTTCCAGTCGCCCACCGCGCCAAACAGCACAGCATCAGACTGCATCGCCAGCTTGAGCGTGGCTTCGGGCAGGGGGTGGCCATAGGCGTCGTAAGCGGCGCCGCCGACCAGGGCGGTTTCCATTTCGAACTTCAGGTCGAGCGTGTTCAGGACTTTGACGGCTTCGGCGACGATTTCGGTGCCGATGCCATCACCGGGGAGGACTGCGATTTTCATGGGGGTTCCAGTGTTCTTTTATGCGTTGACCGCGGTGTGTGCCAACCAGGGTTTGGTCGCCAGGCGCTCGGCTTCAAAGGCCTTGATCTTGTCGGCGTGGCGCAGGGTCAGGCCGATGTCGTCCAGACCGTTGAGCAGGCAGTACTTGCGGAAGGCTTGCACATCAAACGGGATTTCCTGACCTTGGGGGCGCACGATGACCTGGCGTTCCAAGTCGACGGTGAGTTCGTAGCCGGGGAAGGCCGCGACTTCGTCGAACAGCTGGGCCACCACGGCTTCGGGCAGCACGATGGGCAGCAGGCCGTTCTTGAAGCAGTTGTTGAAGAAGATGTCGGCAAAGCTGGGTGCGATCACGCAGCGAAAGCCGTACTGATCGATGGCCCAAGGCGCGTGCTCACGCGAGGAGCCACAGCCGAAGTTTTTGCGGGCCAGCAAGATGCTTGCACCTTGATAGCGAGGCTGGTTCAGCACAAAGTCGGGGTTTGGCTTGCGGCTGGCGGGGTCCTGGCCGGGAAAGCCCACGTCCAGATAGCGCCATTCGTCGAACAGGTTGGGGCCAAAGCCCGTCTTGCGGATCGACTTGAGGAATTGCTTGGGGATGATGGCGTCGGTGTCCACGTTGGCGCGGTCCATCGGGGCCACCAGGCCTTTGAGGAGTGTGAATTTTTGCATGGTGCGTGATCTCGCCTGTTACTTGGCCGATTTTTCGATGGCAGAGCCGGCTTTTCCAATGTCCTGGCCAATGCCACGAACAGTGTTGCAAGCCGACAGGGCCAACAGACTCAGGGCGATCAACAGGGATGTGATGGTTTTCATGAGGAGGCTCCAGTGGATCAGGCAAATTTGCGGACGTCGACAAAGTGACCGTGAATGGCCGCAGCGGCGGCCATGGCGGGGCTCACCAAATGGGTGCGGCCACCGGCGCCCTGACGGCCTTCGAAGTTGCGGTTGCTGGTGGATGCGCAGCGCTCGCCAGGCTCCAGGCGGTCGGCGTTCATGGCCAGACACATCGAGCAGCCGGGTTCGCGCCATTCAAAGCCCGCGGCCTTGAAGATTTCGTGCAGGCCTTCGCTTTCAGCTTGTGACTTGACCAGACCCGAGCCCGGGACAACCATGGCCAGCTTGACGTTCTTGGCGACTTTCTGGCCGAGCTTTTTGACCACGGCCGCGGCTTCGCGCATGTCTTCGATGCGGCTGTTGGTGCACGAGCCGATGAAGACCTTGTCGATGGTGATGTCGGACACCGCTTTGCCAGGCTGCAGGCCCATGTAGGTCAGGGCGCGCTCGATGGCGTCGCGCTTGACGTCGTCTTTTTCCTTGTCGGGATCGGGCGTCTGGCCGTCGATGCCCAACACCATCTCAGGCGAGGTGCCCCAGGTGACTTGCGGCACGATGGTGCTGGCATCCAACTCCACCACGGCGTCAAAGTGTGCGCCGGGGTCAGACTGCAAAGTCTTCCAGTAAGCGACAGCCTGATCCCACTCCACACCCGTGGGTGAGAGCAAACGGCCTTTGACGTACTCGATGGTTTTGTCGTCCACCGCCACCAGGCCTGCACGGGCGCCGCCTTCGATGGCCATATTGCAGACCGTCATGCGGCCTTCCATGCTCAAGGCGCGGATGGCCGAGCCTGCGAATTCGATGGTGTAGCCGGTGCCGCCTGCGGTGCCGATCTTGCCGATGATGGCCAGCACGATGTCTTTGCCCGTGAGGCCTTTGGCCAGCGTGCCTTCCACTTTGACCAACATGTTTTTGGCTTTTTTGGCCAGCAAGGTCTGCGTGGCCATCACGTGCTCGACTTCTGAGGTGCCGATGCCGTGCGCCAGTGCGCCAAATGCGCCGTGGGTCGAGGTGTGCGAGTCGCCGCAGACCACGGTCATGCCGGGCAGGGTGGCACCGTTTTCAGGGCCGATGACGTGCACGATGCCCTGGCGCTTGGACATGAAGGGGAAGAAGGCAGCAGCGCCATATTCCTTGATGTTCGAGTCCAGCGTGGTGATTTGTTCTTTGCTGATCGGGTCGGTGATGCCGTCGTAGCCCAGTTCCCAGCCGGTGGTGGGGGTGTTGTGGTCGGCAGTCGCCACGATGGAGCTGACGCGCCAGACTTTGCGGCCGGCCTGGCGCAGGCCTTCAAAGGCCTGGGGGCTGGTGACTTCGTGCACCAAGTGGCGGTCGATGTACAGGACGGAGGTGCCGTCTTCTTCGGTGTGGACGACGTGCTCGTCCCAGATCTTGTCGTAAAGCGTGCGTGCCATGGGGCTTCCTTCAATGCAGTCTGCCATTTTATGCGGATAGAGGGCGGTATCTCTGCCTGCCATTCAGGGCCTGAGGTCTCTGTGGGGGCTTGCTTGAACAAGATCAGGCCGTTGTGGGCACTTGAGCGGCTGTGGCCCGGGGCTGCCAGGCCTCATCAGTCGCTTCGCGCCAGCAAATCGGCCTGACAGCCCCAGGCCAAAGCCACTCAAGTTGTTGCGATTTGACGCATCGTTGGGGTCAATTCGGCTGACCAGCACGGACTTGGCTTTGACCATGAAAAAAGCCCGCACTTGGGCGGGCTTTCGGGTTCGGTTGAAAACCGATCAACGCTTGACGTCGCGGCGTGGGGAGCCGGTGAACAGCTGACGTGGACGGCCGATTTTGTACTCGGGGTCGCTGATCATTTCGTTCAGCTGGGCGATCCAGCCGACAGTGCGGGCCAGGGCGAACACGCCGGTGAACAGGTTCACTGGAATGCCGATGGCGCGCTGCACGATGCCGGAGTAGAAGTCCACGTTGGGGTAGAGCTTGCGGCTGACGAAGTACTCGTCTTCCAGCGCGATTTTCTCCAGCTCTTTGGCCAGTTTGAACAGCGGGTCGTTTTCCAGGCCCAGTTCAGCCAGTACTTCGTTGCAGGTTTCCTGCATGAGCTTGGCGCGGGGGTCGTAGTTCTTGTAGACGCGGTGACCGAAGCCCATCAGCTTGACGCCGGAGTTCTTGTCTTTCACCTGGTTCATGAACTCGCCGACTTTGGACACGCCGCCCATGCGTTGGATGTCTTCGAGCATGTTCAGACAGGCTTCGTTGGCGCCGCCGTGGGCAGGGCCCCACAGGCAGGCCACGCCCGCAGCAATGGCGGCAAAGGGGTTGGTGCCGGACGAGCCGCACAAACGCACCGTGGAGGTGGAAGCGTTTTGCTCGTGGTCAGCGTGCAGCGTGAAGATGCGGTCCATGGCGCGCTCGAGCACGGGGTTGACCTTGTACTCTTCGCAAGGGGTGCCGAACATCATGCGCAGGAAGTTGCCAGCGTAGGACAAGTCGTTGCGGGGGTACATGTAAGGCTGACCCACGCCGTATTTGTAAGCCATGGCCACCAGGGTAGGCATCTTGGCGATCAGGCGGATCGCGGCGATGTGGCGGTGCTCAGGGTTGTTGATGTCGGTGCTGTCGTGGTAGAAGGCCGACAGGGCGCCGATCAAGCCGGTCAAAACGGCCATGGGGTGAGCATCACGACGGAAGCCGCGCAGGAAGAACTGCATCTGCTCGTTGACCATGGTGTGCTGGTTCACCAGGTTGTGGAAGTCCTTGCTTTGCTGGCCCACAGGCAGTTCGCCGTTCAGGAGCAGGTAGCAGGTGTCCAGGTAGTCGGCTTTGTTGGCCAGTTGTTCGATGGGGTAGCCACGGTACAGCAATTCGCCCTTGTCGCCATCGATGTAGGTGATGGCCGATTGGCAGGAAGCGGTCGACAGGAAGCCGGGGTCATAAGTGAACATGCCGGTCTGTGCGTACAGCTTGCGGATGTCGATCACGTCTGGGCCGATGTTGCCCGAGTACACGGGCATGTCGACGCTGGGGCTGCCGTTGGAGAACGACAGGGTGGCTTTGTTATCGGCGAGTTTCATGGCGGGTTTCCTCAAAAATTCCAGGTGTGATCCAGTTTGGATCACGCTCTCAACATGTCCAGGACTTCACGCACCTCTTCGGTGCTGATCTCGGGCTGCAGCTCCTTGCGGCGCAACAGCAAGTCCATGAGATCGTTGTCTGAGAGGTCCATCAGCACATACATGCCCCGTGCTTGGCCAACGGTCAAGCGAGAATCATGCCGGGCGAAGAAGCGTTCGATGAACAAATCGTTCTCGAGCAAACCGCGGCGGCTGCGCCAGCGCAGTTTGCTCAGTGACCGCTCGCTCAAGGGGGCGTGGCGGTCGGCGTCGAACAAGGACGCATCTTCGAGAAGTGCTGTGGCGCTCATCAGACGGCGCGACGGACCATCAGTTCTTTGATCTTGCCGATGGCCTTGGTGGGGTTCAGACCCTTGGGGCAAACATCGACGCAGTTCATGATGGTGTGGCAGCGGAACAGACGGTAAGGGTCTTCCAGGTTGTCCAGACGCTCGCTGGTGGCCTGGTCGCGGCTGTCGGCGATGAAGCGGTAGGCTTGCAAGAGACCTGCAGGGCCCACGAACTTGTCAGGGTTCCACCAGAAGCTGGGGCAGCTGGTTGAGCAGCTGGCGCACAAGATGCATTCGTACAAACCGTTCAACTCTTCGCGCTCTTCAGGCGACTGCAAACGCTCAGTCTGGGGGGGCGGTGTCTCGTTGATCAAATAGGGCTTGATCGAGTGGTATTGCTTGAAGAACTGGGTCATGTCCACGATCAGGTCGCGCACGACAGGCAGGCCTGGCAGCGGCTTCAAGACGATGTCGCCTTTGAGCGTGTTCAGGTTGGTCAGGCAGGCCAGACCGTTCTTGCCGTTGATGTTCATGGCGTCGGAGCCGCAAACACCTTCACGGCAGGAGCGACGGAACGACAGCGTGGGGTCCACGGCTTTGAGCTTGACCAGCGCGTCCAGCAGCATGCGCTCGGAGCCATCGAGCTCCACGTCGATGGATTGCATGTACGGCTTGGCGTCGGTGTCCGGGTCGTAGCGGTAGATCTTGAAGGTACGTTTTGCCATTTTTCAGATTCCTTGTGTTCGTGCGGGCCGCTCAGAAAGTACGTGGCTTGGGGGGCACGGTTTCGGCTGTCAGGGGCTTCATGCGCACTGGCTTGTAGGACAGGCTGTTGTCGGCGCTGTGCCACAGGGTGTGCTTCATCCACTCGGCGTCGTTGCGGCCCAGGGGGCAAGTGGCGTGGGTCACATCGTGTTCGTAATCGCGCACCAGGTGGGCGCCACGGCATTCCTTGCGGGCAGCCGCACTTTCGATGGTGGCTTGTGCAGCTTCCATCAGGTTTTCCACTTCCAGCGCTTCGATGCGGGCGGTGTTGAACACTTTGGAGTTGTCCTGCAGGCCAATGTTGGCCACGCGTTGGCGCAGTTCAGCGATCTTCTTGACGCCTTCGTTCATGACTTCCTGGCTGCGGAACACGCCAGCGTGGGCTTGCATGATGGCGCGCATGTCGTTGGCCACGTCCTGGGCGTACTCGCCGCTTTGAGCGCTTTCGAGGCGGTTCAGGCGGGTGAGGGTCAGGTCGGTGGCGTTGGCTGGCAGTTCAGGCACGGCGGTGCCGGGCTTGTTGTTGGCGATGATGTGGTCGCCAGCGGCCTTGCCGAAGACCAGCAGGTCCAGCAGCGAGTTGGTGCCCAGGCGGTTGGCGCCGTGCACCGACACGCAAGAGCATTCACCCACGGCGTACAAGCCATTCACAGGGCGGTCTTCACCGTTGACGGTGTGCACGACCTGGCCATTGATGTTGGTCGGGATGCCGCCCATCTGGTAGTGGATGGTGGGCACCACAGGGATGGGCTCGCGGGTCACGTCGACGTTGGCAAAGTTCACGCCGATTTCGTAGACCGAAGGCAGGCGCTTGTGGATGGTGTCAGCACCCAGGTGGTCCAGCTTCATGTGGATGTAGTCCTTGTTGGGACCGCAGCCGCGACCTTCCAGGATTTCCTGACCCATGCAACGGGACACGAAGTCACGTGGTGCCAAGTCTTTCAGTGTGGGTGCATAGCGCTCCATGAAGCGTTCGCCGTTGCTGTTGAGCAAGATGGCGCCTTCGCCACGGCAGCCTTCGGTCAGCAACACGCCAGCACCGGCCACGCCGGTGGGGTGGAACTGCCAGAACTCCATGTCTTGCAGCGCGATGCCTGCGCGGGCAGCCATGCCCAAACCGTCACCGGTGTTGATGAAAGCGTTGGTGGACGATTGGTAGATGCGGCCAGCGCCGCCCGTGGCCAGCAGCACGGTCTTGGCTTGCAGGGTATACAGTTCGCCGGTTTCCATTTCGAGGGCGGTCACGCCCACGCAGTCGCCAGCTTCGTTGCGGATCAGATCCAGCGCCATCCACTCCACAAAGAAGGTTGTGCGGGCAGCAACGTTGGCCTGGTACAGCGTGTGCAGCATGGCGTGACCGGTGCGGTCAGCGGCAGCACAGGCGCGTTGCACCGGTTTTTCGCCGTAGTTGGCGGTGTGACCACCGAAAGGGCGCTGGTAGATGGTGCCATCAGGATTGCGGTCGAAAGGCATGCCCATGTGCTCCAGGTCGTACACGACCTTGGGCGCTTCACGGCACATGAATTCGATCGCGTCTTGGTCGCCGAGCCAGTCGGAGCCCTTGACGGTGTCGTAGAAGTGGTATTCCCAGCTGTCTTCGCTCATGTTGCCCAGCGATGCGGACACGCCGCCTTGGGCTGCCACGGTGTGCGAGCGGGTGGGGAACACTTTGGACAGGACGGCCACGTTCAGGCCAGCGCGGGCCAATTGCAGCGAGGCACGCATGCCCGAACCACCGGCGCCGACGATCACGACGTCGAACTTGCGGTTGGAGATTTGATCTTTGGTGTAGCTCATGTTTATCTATCTTTGTGTGAGGTCAACGCAACCATGTGCGCATCAGACGCGCCAGAGGGCCTGAACAGCCCAGCCAGCGCAGCCAATCAGCCAAACCAGGGTGAAGACATGCAACACCAGGCGCACAGCCACGGGTTTGACGTAGTCCATCCAGATGTCACGCATGCCCACCCACACGTGGTAGAGCAAAGCAACGATGACCGCGAAGGTCAGAAACTTCATGCATTGACCGGCAAAAATGCCAGCCCACTGTTCGTAGCCAATGGGGCCGGAGGTGAAGATCACCTGGGCCAGCAAAATCACTGTGAAGAGGGCCATCAGGCCGCCCGTCACGCGCTGGGCGAGCCAGTCGCGAAAGCCATAACCAGCACCGGTCACGATGCGTTTGGAGCCGTAATTCACGGACATAGGTCAGTTTCCTTTGGAGTAATGGTGGGCTGATCAGTACAGACCGAACATCTTGGCGCCCAGCACAGCGGTCAAGGCGATGCTCAGGGTCAATGTGACGATGGCGGAAGACTTGCCGAATTCCTTGGTCACAGCGTGGCACACGTCCATGTACAGGTGGCGAAGACCGGCAATGAAGTGGTGCAGGTAAGCCCAGATCAGGGCCAGGGCCACCAGCTTCATGAACCAGCCGGGCACGAAGCCAATGCCGATGTTGAAGGCCGCCGAGAACTTGGCGAACGAGATTTCCGACGTGATGGAGTTGTCAAACATCCAGATGATGAGGGGCATCAACAAAAACATCAGGAAACCGCTGATGCGGTGCAAGATGGAGACGATGCCAGCCACCGGCAAACGGTAGGTGGGCAGGTCTTTCAAGGCGTTGATGTTGCGGAATTCAGGCCGCTTTCTGGCGAGTTCAGTCATGTTGGCACTTTCTGGGAGGTAACTCGGGTGTAATTTTGAATGACAAACCGAAGGATTCTATTGCAACGCAGCAAACTGACATGATCATTGCAGGGTCTTTGTTTTAAAAAAAGTTCGACCGTGCTTTTTCAACTCAAAGCGTTGTGATAATGGTGGCTGTCGGTGCGGTAAAAACCGCGGCGCAGCTCCATCGGGGTATCGTTGTAGGTGTAGGCCACGCGCTCGACGCTCAGCAAGGGGGTGCTGCGTGGCACTTGCAGCAGCTCGCTTTGGCTCTCGTCCGGCAGCACGGCCCGGATTTTCTCGTCGGCACGCACCATGCGCACGCCAAACTCGGTCTCAAACAAGGCGTACATGGGGCCATGGTAGTCGGCCAGTCGTTCGGCCGTCAGACCCTTGAAGGGGCCGCCTGGCAGCCAGAGGTCTTCCAAAATCGTGGGCACGCCCCCAAAGGACAGTACCCGGCGCACCTGCAAAACAGCATCACCGGTGCGCAAGGCCAGGGCGCGGGCGATCTCGGCGCTGGCCCGCAGGCGCTTGCAGTCCACGATTTCGCGCTGTGCAGGGCCTTCGGTGTTCAGGTCGCCCTGGTCGGGCACGAGTTTGAGGAAGCGGTACTGGACGTGCTGCTCGGCATGGGTGGCCACAAAAGTGCCTTTGCCCTGACGCCGCACCAGCAGGTTGTCGCTGGCCAACTCATCGATGGCTTTGCGCACGGTGCCTTGGCTCACGCGGTAGCGGGCGGCCAGTTCCATTTCACTGGGGATCGATTCGCCGGGTTTCCATTCGCCCGATTGCAGGCTTTGCAGGATCAGGCCCTTGATTTGCTGATACAGCGGGCTGAACGCGGGCGTCAGTGCCTGCGCATCGGATGGGGGTGTATCGGCCAGGGGCGAGTGGTTGTTCATGGGGGTCTGTCCGGCACGTGGTCAGCATCGTGTCAGACGCGCAATCATATCTTATATAAGACATAAGACAAATTGACGAGTGAGGGTTTTCGCGAGTACACTTGAAAGCTGTTTGCTTGCTCAAGGGGTGCACACGTGTGCAGCCGATGGGCGGGTCCGGTGTCCCGGACAGACCTGCTGACAACGACTGTCGGCTCAGGACTGCGACCACTTGTTTTCAACCTTCTGGAGTTATCCACCATGAAAAAGCCCGTCCGCGTTGCCGTTACCGGCGCAGCAGGTCAAATCGGTTACGCATTGTTGTTCCGCATCGCTTCCGGCGAAATGCTGGGCAAAGACCAGCCCGTCATCCTGCAATTGCTGGAAGTGCCCGTTGAAGGCCCTCAAAAGGCGCTCAAAGGCGTGATGATGGAACTCGAAGACTGCGCGTTCCCCTTGCTGGTCGGCATGGAAGCCCATGGCGACCCCATGACCGCCTTCAAAGACGCTGACTACGCCCTGTTGGTCGGTTCGCGTCCACGCGGCCCCGGCATGGAGCGCGCCGAGCTGCTGGCCATCAACGGCGCCATCTTCACCGCACAAGGCAAGGCCCTGAACGCTGTGGCTTCGCGCGACGTCAAAGTGCTGGTCGTGGGCAACCCCGCCAACACCAACGCCTACATTGCCATGAAGGCCGCTCCGGACTTGAAGCCCGGCAACTTCACCGCCATGCTGCGCCTGGACCACAACCGCGCTGCTTCGCAAATCGCTGCCAAGACCGGCAAAGCCGTGGCCGACATCGAAAAACTGTGCGTCTGGGGCAACCACTCGCCCACCATGTACGCCGACTACCGTTTCGCGACCATCAAAGGCGAATCCGTCAAGGCCATGATCAACGACCAGGAATGGAACGCCAACGTGTTCCTGCCCACCGTCGGCAAGCGCGGCGCGGCCATCATCGAAGCTCGTGGCCTGTCCTCGGCTGCTTCGGCTGCCAACGCCGCCATCGACCACATGCGCGACTGGGCCTTGGGCACAAACGGCAAGTGGGTCACCATGGGTATCCCATCGCAAGGCTGGTACGGCATCCCCAAAGATGTCATGTTCGGCTTCCCAGTCACCTGCGAAAACGGCGAATACAAAGTCGTTGAAGGCCTGGACATCGACGCGTTCAGCCAGGCTTGCATCGACAAGACCCTGAAAGAGCTGACCGACGAGCAAGCGGGCGTTGCCCACTTGATCTGATTCTCGAGTCGAGAAACTCAGTGAGCCATCCTCGCGACGTTCTGTTGGGTGCGCAAGCCGGTCGCATTTTGCTGCCGGTTTGCGACCACTACAGCGGTGTCGAAGCGAGGATGCGCAAAAGCCTGCAACTGCAGGCCGAGATGGCGCAAGAGTTCGGCACTTGCGTCTTTGATGTCACCCTGGACTGCGAAGATGGCGCGCCAGTCGGTGGCGAAGCCGAACACGCTGCATTGGTCACCGAATTGGCATTGGCCACCACCGCAGCCAGACCTGACGCCCGCGTTGCCGTGCGCGTCCACCCCGTTGATCACCCCAGCTTTGAGGCCGACATGGCCTTCATCGCAGGCCAGGCCGGTTCACGCTTGTCGCACATCATGGTGCCCAAGGTGGAGACCGTGGCCGATGTTGAGCGTGCCCAGGCGGCTTTGCTGCAGGCGGGCGCGAGCGATTTGCCCTTGCATGTTTTGATCGAGTCGCCTGGTGCGGTGCACCGCGCTTTTGACATTGCAGCGCACCCGCGTGTGCAGTCGATCAGCTTTGGGTTGATGGACTTTGTTTCGGCCCATGGGGGGGCGATTCCTGCCGATGGCATGGGCATCCAGGGCCAATTCACGCACCCGCTCGTGTTGCGTGCCAAGCTGGACATTGCCAGCGCATGCCACGCCCACGGCAAGGTGCCTTCGCATTGCGTGGTCACCGAATTCAAGAACACCGATGCGATCCGCATGGCTGCGCAAAAAGCAGCGCGTGAGCTGGGCTACACCCGCATGTGGAGCATCCACCCCGATCAGATCCGCCCCATCCTGGAGGCCATGGCACCCAGCGAAGCGCAGATCGACCAGGCCAGTGCCATCATTTTGGCGGCACACGCTGCCCAATGGGCGCCCATCAGCCATGCTGGTCAGTTGCATGACCGCGCCAGCTACCGGTTCTTTTGGCAATTGCTCGAACGTGCGCACCAGACCGGACGTCGCTTGCCAAAAGAGATACAGTTATTTTTTGCGGAGCCGGGCGCACCTGCGCGGCACACACCATGATGTCGATTTCATTGAAGGGGATCGCGATGCAAAAGGCTATATACGGCTTGCTGTTGTCTTGGATGGCTCTGTCTGTGTGGGCTCAGCCGCCATCGGCTGCTCAGTCTGCAAAACCCCAGGCCAAGGTTCAAGCCAAAGGTCATGCCAAGTCCGCCGCTCCAAGAATCGCCAAAGCACCCGCCAAGCCCGTTGCAGCCGTTTTGCCCGCCACATTGGCTGCGCTGCCGCTGGCAGAAGCCCACATGGGGGTGGACGAATTGGCGATTGCCGAGCGCGTGTACAAAGGTCGCCTGTCGTGTGAATTGGGTGCCAGTGTTCGCGTGGAGGCCGATGCCAGCAACCCTGGCTATTTCGATTTGCACGGCAAAGGCTTTCATTACCGGATGCGCCCGGTGGCGACGAGCACCGGTGCGATCCGCCTGGAAGACAAGCAAGCCGGTGCCGTGTGGCTGCAACTGGCCAACAAATCCATGCTGATGGACCAGAACAAAGGCCGCCGCATTGCCGATGAGTGCGCGCACCCAGAGCAAATGGCCTTTGCTCAAGACATGAAAAACAATCCCCCTCCCAAGCTGTTCGATACGACCGGCATGGGCCGATAAGCCTTTTTGATTTTGTTTGACCGGAGAAAAAAACCATGTTGAAAGCCTACCGTGAACACGCAGCCGAACGCGCTGCCCTCGGCATCCCACCGCTGCCGCTGGACGCCAAGCAAGTCGCTGACTTGATCGAGTTGATCAAGAACCCGCCTGCTGGCGAAGATGCGTTCTTGATGGATTTGTTGACCCACCGCGTGCCACCCGGTGTGGACGATGCGGCCAAGGTCAAGGCTTCTTTCCTGGCTGCCGTGGCGCACGGTGACGTCAAGGTCGGTTTGATCTCCAAGTCCAAAGCCACCGAGCTGCTGGGCACCATGGTGGGCGGCTACAACGTGCACCCCCTGATCGAGCTGCTGGACGATGCCGAAGTCGCTGGCGTGGCCGCTGAAGCCCTCAAAAAGACCTTGTTGATGTTCGACTTCTTCAACGACGTCGCTGAAAAAGCCAAGGCTGGCAATGCCAAAGCCAAAGACGTGATGCAAAGCTGGGCCGATGGCGAGTGGTTCACCACCCGCCCTGAGGTCGAGAAAAAAATCACCGTCACCGTGTTCAAGGTGCCTGGCGAGACCAACACCGACGACCTGTCGCCAGCACCCGATGCCTGGAGCCGTCCTGACATCCCTCTGCACTACCTGGCGATGTTGAAAAACACCCGCGAAGGCGCAGCGTTCAAGCCCGAAGAAGACGGCAAGCGCGGCCCCATGCAGTTCATCGACGACCTGAAGAAAAAAGGCAACCTGGTGGCTTACGTCGGTGATGTGGTCGGTACCGGTTCCAGCCGCAAGTCGGCCACCAACAGCGTGATCTGGGCCACGGGCCAGGACATCCCGTTTGTGCCCAACAAGCGCTTCGGTGGCGTGACATTGGGCGGCAAGATCGCCCCCATCTTCTTCAACACGCAAGAAGACTCCGGCTCCCTGCCGATCGAAGTCGATGTGTCCAAGCTCGAAATGGGCGACGTGATTGACATCCTGCCCTATGACGGCAAGATCGTGAAAAATGGCGCCACTGTCTCTGAGTTCAAGCTCAAGAGCGACGTGCTGTTTGACGAAGTGCGCGCTGGTGGCCGCATCAACCTGATCATTGGCCGCAGCTTGACCGCCAAGGCCCGCGAATTCCTGGGTCTGCCTGCATCGACCTTGTTCCGTTTGCCCACCGCTCCAGCCTCTACCAAAGCTGGCTTCACATTGGCCCAGAAAATGGTCGGTCGCGCCGTGGGCCTGCCAGAAGGCCAGGGCGTGCGTCCCGGCACTTACTGCGAACCCAAGATGACCACCGTCGGTTCGCAAGACACCACCGGCCCCATGACCCGCGACGAGCTGAAAGACCTGGCCTGCCTGGGCTTCTCGGCCGACATGGTCATGCAGTCCTTCT
>Ga0228700_1001112_pt1 | contig 19084 bp, 18 predicted proteins | sample McNCre317_Aug_MG_FD_178019 | JGI IMG/M metagenome (GOLD analysis project Ga0228700, IMG submission 178019) | Freshwater microbial communities from McNutts Creek, Athens, Georgia, United States - 3-17_Aug_MG | ecosystem: Environmental > Aquatic > Freshwater > Creek | place: USA: Georgia...
GGCTACATGACGAGCCTGCTGCGTGGCGACTCCGACTGGCTGCACCCGTCCCTGGCCGGACTGGCGGCCGAGGGGGGCGTGCTGCCCTACTGGATCGGCGCCGGCGCGATGGCGTTGCTGACGCCGCTCGGCCTGGACCCGGCCCTGGCCGCGCGCATCCCCTTCACGCTGCTGCTGGCCGCCACGATGGCCCTGGTGTGGTATGCCACGCTGCACCTGGCCCGCACCGAAGCGGCCCAGCCTCTGGCCTTCGCCTTCGGCGGCGAGGCCCATCCGATCGATTACGCACGGGCCATCGCCGATGGCGCGCTGCTGGCCCTGATCGCTGCGCTGGGTCTGCTGCAGCTCGGCCACGAGACCACGCCGGATCTGGTGCAGCTGGCCGCGACGGCGCTGCTGCTGTACGGACTGGCGGCCAGCCCCTACCGACCCTGGCAGGGCCGGATCGCGGTGCTGCTGGCCCCGGCCCTGCTCGCGGCCAGCGGCGCGGCCACCACAGGGCTGCTGCTGGCCCTGGCGGGCACCCTCATCAGCCACCGCTCCAGCTACGCCGATGCACGGCGCCAGGTGCCGTGGCTGCTGATGGGAGCCGCGCTGGCCGTGCTGACCGCGACCGTGCTCGAGACCTGGGCCTGGCGCCTGGCGGTGCTGGAAGACCCGGCCAGCCTGCTGCGGCTGCTGCTCTGGTTCACCTGGCCGGTGTGGCCGCTGGCGGGGTGGACGCTGTGGCGCTGGCGCCGTCAGCTGCTCAAGCGCCACCTGTCCGTGCCGCTGTCGGTGCTGGTCATCGCGCTGTCGGCCAGCGTCGGCATGGGCGGCTCGGACCGGGCGCTGATGCTGGCCCTGCCGGCTCTGGCCATCATGGCCGCCTTCGCGCTGCCCACGCTGCGTCGCAGCGTCAGCGCCGCCATCGACTGGTTCTCCGTCTTCTTCTTCAGTGCCTGCGCGCTGACGGTCTGGGTGATCTATCTGTCAATGCACCTGGGCATTCCTGCGCAGCCCGCGCGCAACATCGCCCGGCTGGCCGCGGGCTTCCAGCCCGTGTTCCAGCCGCTGGCCCTGGTGGCGGCGCTGGCGGGCTCGCTGGCCTGGCTGGCCCTGGTGCACTGGCGCACCGGCCGGCACCGGCAGGCGCTCTGGAAAAGCCTGGTGCTGCCGGCCGGCGGCGTGGCCCTGAGCTGGCTGCTGACGATGACGCTGCTGCTGCCGGTGCTCGACTACGCGCGCAGCTACCGCCCTCTGGTGAGCCAGATCGCCACGCATGTGCCCCCGGGCAGCTGCCTGATCGCGCCCGAGTTCAGCCGCAGCCAGCTCGCGGCGCTGGAGGTGCACGGGCACTGGACGCTGGCGCGTGACCCGCGCCGCACCGACTGCCGCTGGATGGTCGCCGTGCACCGCATGCCGGCCGGCGCCCGAATGCAGACACCGCCCACGCCCCAGGGCTGGATGCTGCACGACCGCGTGCGCCGCCCCACGGACCGCGACGAGGTGATCCTGATCTACAGACGCAAGAGCTGAGGCGAGGCCGCCACCGGCCGCCGGACCCGGATGCGGGAGGCCGGGAACAGGATGCAGAAGGTCGAGCCCTGGCCGGGCTGACTGTCGATGGACAGCTCGGCGCCATGGCGCTGCACCACATGCTTGACGATCGACAGGCCCAGCCCGGTGCCGCCGGTCTCGCGCGAGCGGCTGCCGTCGACGCGGTAGAAGCGCTCGGTCAGCCGGGGCAGGTGGTCGCGGGCGATGCCGATGCCGCTGTCGCACACCTCGAACAGTGCGCCGCCGCCCGGGCGCAGCGCCCAGACGACGGTGATGCGCCCCTCCTCCGGGGTGTAGCGCACCGCGTTGCTGGCCAGGTTGGTCATGGCCGACAGCAGCTCGCTGGCGTTGCCCGCGATCTCGACGCCCGCCACCGCCTCGTCGCTGGCGTCCGGATGACGGATCAGATGCCGGCCCCGCGACAGGGCCGCCACCTCCACGCCGACCTGCTCGAGCAGCTCGGCGGCCGGGTGCCAGTCGTCGGGCGCCGGCTGCGGGCTGCCCTCGAGCCGGGCCAGCGTCAGCAGGTCGGTCACCAGGGTCTGCATGCGCCGGGTCTGCTGCGTCATCAGCTGCAGCATGCGCTCGCGGTCCTCGGGCCCCAGCGGCAGCGTCGCCATCGTCTCGACGAAGCCGGCCAGCACCGTCAGCGGCGTGCGGATCTCGTGCGAGACGTTGGCCACGAAGTCGCGCCGCATCGCCTCGTTGCGCTGACGCTCGGTCACGTCCTGGGTCAGCACCAGGCGCTGGCCCACCGTGCCGTAGGAGCGCACCAGCACCGACAGCGAGAGCTGCGCGGGCAGGCTGCCGCTCATCATCAGCAGCGGCTCGGTGCTGCCGGACTGCAGGGCCGCGACGAAGGCCGGCGCCCGCACCAGGTTCGTGATGCGCTGGCCGAGATCGCGCACCGGATCGAGCCCCAGGTGGACCGCGGCGACCTGACTGAGCCAGACGATCTGCTCGTCGGCATCGAGCAGCAGCACGCCGTTGGGCGAGGCCTCGATCGCGTCCAGGAACTCCTCGCGGCGGCGCCGCTCGAGCTGGGTGCGCTGCTCGCTGTGCAGCAGCGCGCGCTCGGTCCGGTAGGCCAGCTCGCCCCAGAGCTCGCCGTCGCGCGGCGCCTGGGCCTCCATGTTGCCGCGCATCCAGTCCACCAGCCGGACTGCGCGGCAGGCATCGCGCCAGCCCGCCCAGGCCGCCCCCAGCAGCGCACCGATCCAGGTGCCCACGGCCGGCGCGCCCAGCTTGAAGCCGACGATGCCGCCGACCAGCGCCAGCAGGCTCAGGTTCAGCAGCAGCGCCAGCAGGCGCTTGAGCGCCAGACTCATGATCGGATCCTTCTCAGTCGGCCGGGCGCTCGCGCGTCAGCCGGTAGCCCACGCCGCGCACCGTCTCGATCATCCGGCCGGCATCCACCGGCGCGAGGGTCTCGCGCAGGCGCTTGACATGGACATCGACCGTGCGCTCCTCGATGAAGACATGGTCGCCCCAGACCCGGTCGAGCAGCTGCGCGCGGCTGTGCACCCGCTCCGGGTGCGCCATCAGGTGCTGCAGCAGCCGGAACTCGGTGGGGCCCAGCCGCACCGGCCGGCCATCGACCTCGACGCGGCGCGCGGCCAGATCCAGCCGCAGCGGACCGACCACCAGCTGCCCCTCGGCCAGCGTCGTGGGCGCACGCCGGCGCAGCACCGCGCGGATGCGCGCCATCAGCTCGCCCGGCGAGAAGGGTTTGACCAGATAGTCGTCGGCCCCCGCGTCCAGGCCGGCGATCATGTCGGTCTCGTCGCTGCGGGCGGTCAGCATCAGGATCGGCAGCTCGCGGGTCCGGGCGCCTGCGCGCCAGTGCCGCGCCAGCTCCAGCCCGGTGCCGCCGGGCAGCATCCAGTCCAGCACCACCAGGTCCGGCAGCACCGCATCGACCGCCACCCGTGCCTCGGACACGGTGGCCGCCAGACTCACCTCATGGCCGGCGTGGCGCAGATGGATCGCGATCAGTTCGGCGATCGCCGGCTCGTCCTCGACGATCAGTGCACGCGACACGGTGTCACTTGACCATGCTGGCCACCGTGTCGGGCGGGTTGTGCCGCACGTCGGTGCCCTTGACGATGTAGATGATCTGCTCGGCCAGGTTCTTGGCGTGATCGCCCACCCGCTCGATCGCCTTGGCGACGAAGACCAGGTCGATCGAGGCCGAGATGGTGCGCGGGTCTTCCATCATGTAGGTGATGAGCTGGCGCAGCAGGCCGTCGAACTCGCGGTCGATCTCGTTGTCCTGGCGGATCACCTCCAGGGCCTGCGCGGTGTCCAGGCGCGCGAAGGCATCGAGCGACTTGCGCAGCAGGTTCGTGGCCAGGCTGGCCTCGCGCGAGACATCGCCCACGGGGAAGCGCAGCCGGCTCGACACGCCCGTGCTCACCAGGCTCTGCACGGTGCGGGCGATGCGCGCGGCCTCGTCGCCGACGCGCTCGAGGTTGCCGATCGTCTTGGAGATCGCGATCAGCAGGCGCAGATCGCGCGCGGTGGGCTGGCGCCGCGCGATGATCGACGACAGGTCGCGGTCGATCTCGATCTCCATCTGGTTGACCCGCTCCTCGATGCGGAGCACCTGGGCGGCGACATCGGTGTTGAACAGCGTCAGCGACTGGATGGCCTGGGCCACCTGGGCCTCGACCAGGCCCCCCATCTCGAGCACGCGGGTGGAGATGCCGCTGAGCTCGGCGTCGAACTGGCTGGAGAGATGCTTGTCCATCGAGGTACTCCTCTGTCCTGGAATCGGAAGACGGGGATGACCGGGCGACTTCAGCCGAAGCGGCCGGTGATGTAGTCCTCGGTCTCCTTCTTCTTCGGCTTCATGAAGATGTCGGAGGTCGGGCCGAACTCGATCAGGTCGCCCAGGTACATGTAGGCGGTGTAGTCCGAGCTGCGCGCGGCCTGCTGCATGTTGTGGGTGACGATCAGCACGGTGTAGTCGGACTTGAGCTCGTCGATCAGCTCCTCGATCTTGCCGGTCGAGATCGGGTCGAGCGCCGAGCACGGCTCGTCGAGCAGCAGCACCTCGGGCTTGATCGCGATGCCGCGCGCGATGCACAGGCGCTGCTGCTGGCCGCCCGACAGGCCCGAGCCGCTCTGGTCGAGCTTGTCCTTGACCTCGGTCCAGAGCGCGGCTTTCTTGAGCGCCCACTCGACGCGCTCGTCCATCTCGACGCGCGAGAGATTCTCGAACAGGCGCACGCCGAAGGCGATGTTGTCGTAGATCGACATCGGGAAGGGCGTCGGCTTCTGGAACACCATGCCGACGCGGGCGCGGATCAGCGAGACGTCTTCCTTGCTGGTCAGGATGTCCTGGCCGTCGAGCAGGATCTGGCCTTCGGCGCGCTGCTCGGGGTAGAGCTCGAACATGCGGTTGAAGGTGCGCAGCAGCGTCGACTTGCCGCAGCCCGAGGGCCCGATGAAGGCGGTCACCTTCTTCTCGGGCAGCTCCATGTTGATGTTCTTCAGCGCGTGGAAGGCGCCGTAGTAGAAGTTCAGGTTGCGCACCGACAGCTTGACCTTCTCGGTCGTCGGCAGGTTGACTTGGGCATCCATGGTGGGTAACTCAGTGCTTGTTGCGCAGGAAGGTGCGGGCGATGACGTTGAGCGCCAGGACACCGATGGTGATCAGGAAGACGCCCGCCCAGGCCAGCTTCTGCCAGTTCTCGTAGGGGCTCATCGCGAACTTGAAGATGGTCACCGGCAGGCTGGCCATCGGCTCGTTCAGGTTGGTGGTCCAGAACTGGTTCGACAGCGCGGTGAACAGCAGCGGCGCGGTCTCGCCGGAGATGCGCGCGATCGCCAGCAGCACGCCGGTGATGACGCCGGCACGGGCCGACTTCAGCGTGATCGACAGGATCACCTTCCACTTCGGCGTGCCCAGCGCGTAGGCGGCCTCGCGCATCGCGTTCGGGATCAGGCTGAGCATGTTCTCGGTGGTGCGGATCACCACCGGGATGACGATCAGCGTCAGCGCCAGCACGCCCGCCAGCCCCGAGAAGGACTTGAAGCGGCTCACCCAGACCGAATAGATGAACAGGCCGATGACGATGGACGGCGCCGACAGCAGGATGTCGTTGATGAAGCGCGTCGTGTTGCCCAGCCAGCTGCTGCGGCCGTACTCGGCCAGGTAGACCCCGGCCATCACGCCGATCGGCGTGCCCAGCAGCGTGGCCAGCGACACCATCAGCAGCGAGCCCATGATCGCGTTGGCCAGACCCCCGACCTCCTCCTGGGGCGGCGGGGTCATCTCGGTGAAGGTCATCAGCGACAGGCCGCCCAGACCGAGCCGGATGGTCTCGAACAGGATCCAGATCAGCCAGATCAGGCCGAAGGCCATCGCGGCCATCGACATCAGCAGCGCGAAGTGGTTGATCCACTTGCGGCGGCGGTGCATGGCCACGCGGGAGGCGTGCAAGGCCGAGGAAGACGAGGTGCTCATGACGGTGCTCATGTCAGCGGCCCTCGCGCTTCTTCAGCTGCGCCAGCAGCAGCTTGGAGAACGACAGCACGACGAAGGTGATGAAGAACAGCACGAGGCCCAGGTAGATCAGCGAGGCCTGGTGCAGGCCCTCGCCGGCCTCGGCGAACTCGTTGGCCAGCGCCGAGGTGATGCTGTTGGCCGCCTCGAACAGCGACAGCGAATTGAGCTGGTTCATGTTGCCGATCACGAAGGTGACCGCCATCGTCTCGCCCAGGGCACGGCCCAGGCCCAGCATCACGCCGCCGACCACGCCGGCCTTGGTGTAGGGCAGCACCACCTTGGAGACCACCTCCCAGGTGGTCGAGCCCAGCCCGTAGGCGGACTCCTTGAGCATCGGGGGCGTGACCTCGAAGACATCGCGCATCACCGAGGCGATGAAGGGGATGATCATGATCGCCAGGATGATGCCGGCCGACATCAGGCCGATGCCCACCGGCGGCCCCGAGAACAGCTCGCCCAGCACCGGCACGCCCTGGAACAGGCCCTGCAGCGGCATCTGCACATACTCGGACAGCAGCGGGCCGAACACCATCAGGCCCCACATGCCGTAGACGATCGAGGGCACGGCCGCGAGCAGCTCGACGGCGATGCCCAGCGGGCGCTTCAGCCACGACGGCGACAGCTCGGTCAGGAACAGCGCGATGCCGAAGCTCACCGGCACGGCGATCAGCAGCGCGATGATCGAGGTCATCATCGTGCCGTAGATCATCACCAGGCCACCATAGCGGTTCTCGACCGGATCCCATTCGCTGCGCCACAGGAAGGACAGGCCATACTCGCGGATGGCCGGCATGGCGCCGCCGATCAGCGACACGATGATGCCGATCAGCAGCGCCAGCGTCAGCAAGGCGCTGCCCTTGGCCATCAAGGCGAACAGGGCATCGGCCCAGGGCTTGCGGGAGACTCGGGGCTGCCCCGAACCGGAACTCTTGACCATCTTGCGGGACACAGGTTGTGAACTGTCTGCCGGCAGTGTAGCGGCCATGGCCACTCCTTCACGGTTCATGCATGGCAAAGGCGAGCCGGTGGCGCCCAAGCGTCCATCGCCTCGCCTCTGGCGGGAGAAAGGGAAATGTCGGCGACCCCAGCGACGGCGCAGAGACGGCCGCCGCCCGGAGCCCCCGTCTCAGGTCACTTGAAGGAGACCGGCTTGCCCGAGGCGTCCTTGACCTCGGCCCACTGCTTGCGCACCAGCGCCTTCACGGCGTCGGGCAGCGGCACGTATTCCAGATCGGAGGCCATCTTGTCGCCGTTGGCATAGGCCCACTCGAAGAACTTGAGCGAACCGCTGCCCTGCGCGGGCTTGTCCTGGCTCTTGTGCATCAGGATGAAGGTGGCGCTGGTCAGCGGCCACGATTCCTTGCCCGGCTGCTCGGTCAGGACGTGATAGAAGGTCTTGTTCCAGTCGGCGCCGGCGGCTGCGGCCTTGAAGTTGGCGTCATCCGGCGCCACGAAGTTGCCGTCCCTGTTCTTCATCAGGACATGCGACATCTTGTTCTGCTTGGCGTAGGCGTACTCGACATAGCCGATCGAGTTGGGCAGGCGCATCACGAAGGCCGACACGCCCTCGTTGCCCTTGCCGCCGGCGCCGGTCGGCCAGTTGACGGCCGTGCCCTCGCCCACCTTGGACTTCCACTCGGCATTCACCTTCGCGAGGTAGTTGGTGAACACGAAGGACGTGCCCGAGCCATCCGCCCGGCGCACCACCGAGATGGCGGCGTCCGGCAGCGGCACGCCCGGGTTCAGCGCCGCCACGGCCGCATCGTTCCACTTGGTGATCTTGCCCAGATAGATGTCGCCCAGCACCTGACCGGTCAGCTTGATCTGCCCGGGCTGGATGCCCTTGATGTTCACCACCGGCACGACGCCGCCGATCACGGTCGGGAACTGCAGCAGGCCGTCGGCGGCCAGTTCCTCGTCCTTGAGGGGCATGTCGGAGGCACCGAAATCGACCGTCTTCGACTTGATCTGCTTCAGGCCCGCACCCGAGCCCACCGACTGGTAGTTCACCTTGGCGCCGGTGGCCTTGTTGTAGGCGTCGGCCCACTTCGCGTAGATGGGGGCCGGGAAGGTCGCGCCGGCACCGGTGACGTCCTGAGCGGAGGCCAGAGAGGCGGCCGCCAGCAGGGTGAATGCGAGAAGGCCTTGGCCGAGAGCGCTCGATTTCATGACGTGTCCTTGGTGACTTCTGTTGCGAAAGCCGGCGCGAGGCCGTGACAGGCTGCATGCTAGGGTCGATTTGTGACACTTCCATGACCCGGCCGCGTCGAAGCGATTGTCACGAGAAGGTCACCGATCGTCGAGACACTGCCCAGCTCGATCGAGAGGAGATTGTCGTGACTGCATTCAAGCGAGTGTTCGTGCGCCGTGCTGGCGCCTTGGCATGCGCCCTGGCACTGACCGGCTGCGCCGGCATGACCGCCGACCCCAGCCTGGCCGATGTGCTGGCCACGCGCCCGGAGCTGTCGACCCTGAACCGGCTGGTGATCCAGGCCGGCCTGCAGGACAGCCTGCGCGGCGAGGCCCCGCTGACGCTGCTGGCGCCCAACGACGAGGCCTTCAAGGCGCTGCCCCAGCGCACGCTCGATGCGCTGGCCGCCGACCCCGCCCAGCTCAAGGCAGTGCTGAACCACCACTTGGTCGAAGGCCGGCTGGCCACCGGCGCGATGCCGGCCAAGCTGCGCACCCGCTCGGGCGCGGACATCGTCACGTCGCGCGCAGGCGACTTCGTGACGCTGGAGGAGGCGCTGATCGTCCAGGCCGATGTCCCTGCGCGCAACGGCAATCTGGATGTCATTGACCGCGTGCTGATTCCGCCCGTCAAGAAGTGACCTGAGGCGCAAATGAGAAAGGGGGTGGATCCGCAAGGATCCACCCCCTCATCGATTGGGGTGCGGGTCGGACTCTGTCGCTCAGTCGGACAGGGTCGCGGCCAGGCGCTCGGCGCAGCTGCGCGCCACCTCGGCGTCACGCGCCTCGACCATCACGCGCACCAGCGGCTCGGTGCCCGAGGCACGGATCAGGATGCGGCCGCTGTCGCCCAGCTCGGCCGTGATGCGCTCCTGCATCGCCGCCAGTGCCGGGTTCGACTTCCAGTCCTGGCCCGGCTTCAAGCGCACGTTGATCAGGGTCTGCGGGAACAGGTCCACGCCCTCGAGCATGTCGGCCAGGGCCTGCTTGCTGCGCTGCACCGCCTGCAGCACCTGCAGCGCGCTGATGATGCCGTCGCCCGTGGTGTGGCGGTCCAGCGCCAGCAGGTGGCCCGAGCCCTCGCCGCCGAGCTGCCAGCCACGGCGCACCAGCTCCTCCAGGATGTAGCGGTCGCCCACCTTGGCGCGGATGAACTCGATGCCCTGCCCACGGATCGCCAGCTCGACGGCCATGTTGGTCATCAGGGTGCCGACCACGCCCGGCACCGGCGCGCCCTGCGCCAGGCGGTCGACCACCATCGCGTAGAGCAGCTCGTCGCCGTTGTAGATGCGCCCGTCGCTGTCGACCATCTGCAGCCGGTCGGCGTCGCCGTCGAGCGCGATGCCGTAGTCGGCGCTGTGCGCGCGCACCGCCGCCAGCAGCGTGCGCGGATGCGTGGCGCCGACGCCCTCGTTGATGTTGTAGCCGTCGGGCTCGCAGCCGATGCGCACCACCTCGGCGCCGAGCTCATGGAACACGTCCGGCGCGATCTGGTAGGCCGCGCCGTGCGCGCCGTCGACGACGATCTTCAGGCCCTTGAGCGACAGATCGGTCGAGAAGGTCGACTTGCAGAATTCGATGTAGCGGCCGGAGGCATCCTGCAGCCGGCGCGCACGCCCCAGCGCCACCGAGTCGACCCAGACCGGCTCGCGCTCGAGCTCGGCCTCGACCCGGATCTCCCAGGCGTCAGGTAGCTTCTCGCCGCGCGCCGAGAAGAACTTGATGCCGTTGTCGCCGAACGGGTTGTGCGACGCGCTGATGACCACGCCCAGATCCACGCGCAGCGCGCGCGTCAGGTAGGCCACGCCCGGCGTGGGCAGCGGCCCGGTCAGCATCACGTCGACGCCGGCCGAGTTCAGGCCCGCCTCCAGCGACGACTCCAGCATGTAGCCGGAGATGCGCGTGTCCTTGCCGATCAGCACGACCGGCCGATCGCCCTCAGGCCGCCCCGCCTTCAGCACGCGACCGACCGCATTGCCCAGCCGCAGCGCGAAGTCCGGCGTGATCGGATAGGTGCCGACCGTGCCACGAATGCCATCGGTTCCGAAATATTGTCTGCTCATCTCGATTCAGTCCTGGAATCCTGTGCCTCTCCTGTCGCCGCAGCCGACCCAATTGGCACACGTTTTGTTACATCGGCGACGCCCGGATTTTCGCCCTGGAGATTAGCGGCAGACGCCCGGCTTTCCTTAACCGGCATCAGTTCGTTGCAATTGATCCGCATATCAGGGCAGCAATCCGGCCGCGCTCCACACTTGGAGGGCATCGACCGTCTCGGCGACGTCGTGCACGCGCACCACCCGGGCACCGCAATGGGCGGCCGCCAGGGCGGCGGCCACGCTGGCGGCCAGCCGCTCGCCGACCGGCCGCCCCGTGACGGCCCCCAGCGACGACTTGCGCGACCAGCCCGCCAGCACCGGCAGGCCCAGCGCCAGCAACGCGCGCTGCCCCGAGATCAACGCGAAGTTGTCCTCGACCCGCTTGCCGAAGCCGATGCCCGGATCGAGCACGATGCGCTCGCGCGCGACGCCACGGCGCCCGAGCTCGGCGACCCGGCCGGCCAGATGGGCTGCCACCTCGGCGACGACATCGTCATGCCGGGGGGCCAGCTGCATGGTGCGCGGCTCGCCGCTCATGTGCATCAGGCACAGGCCGCACGAGGGATGCGACGCCACCGCCTCGACCGCCCCGGGCGCCCGCAGCGCCGCGATGTCGTTGACGATGTCCACGCCCAGATCCAGCGCACGCTGCATCACGCCAGCCTTGCAGGTGTCGATCGACACCGGCGCGCCCAGCGTCAGCGCATGGCGCAGCACCGGCGCCACACGCGCCCATTCCTCGTCCTCGGGCACCGGCTGCGAGCCCGGGCGGGTCGACTCGCCGCCGATGTCGAGGATGTCGGCGCCCTGCGCCAGCAGCGTCTCGCAATGCTGCAGCGACGCCTGCAGGGCACGCCCGCCGTCGGAGAAGGAGTCCGGCGTGGCATTGACGATGCCCATGACGCGCACGCGCCCCAGGTCGATCGCATGGCGGGTGGTGCGCCAGACCGGCGCGTCCTCTGAACGGGTCATGGTGTGAAGTCCAGGGCAGGAATTCAGGGGGCAGAAAGCAAGAAAGGCCGGCAAAGCCGGCCTTTCTGGGCAGAGTTCCGGAAGACCGGAATCAGTCGGTTTCGCCGACCACGGCGACGGTCACGTCGACCACGACATCGTGGTGCAGCGCGATCGACACGGCGTGTTCGCCAACGACCTTCAGCGGGCCGTTCGGCAGGCGGACCTGCGCCTTGACGATCTCGACGCCTTGCGACTTCAGCGCTTCGGCGATGTCGGCGTTGGTCACCGAGCCGAACAGACGGCCGTCGACGCCGGCCTTCTGGGTAACCGACACGGTCTTGCCAGCCAGCTTCTCGCCTTGCACTTGGGCAGCGGCGAGCTTCTCGGCCTGGGCCTTTTCCAGTTCGGCGCGACGAACTTCGAATTCCTTGATGGCCTTCTCGGTGGCACGACGAGCGGCACCGGTCGGGATCAGGAAATTGCGAGCGTAGCCGTCCTTGACCTTGACGACATCACCCAGCACGCCCAGATTGGCGACCTTTTCGAGCAGGATCACTTGCATCGCGTTTCTCCTCTCAGACCTTGTGCTGGTCGCTGTACGGCAGCAGCGCCAGGAAACGGGCGCGCTTGATCGAGGTGGTCAGCTGACGCTGGTAGATCGCGCGGGTGCCGGTCAGGCGGGCCGGCGTGATCTTGCCGTTCTCGCCGACGAAGTCGCGCAGGATGTCGAGATCCTTGTAGTCGATCGACTCGACACCGGCGACGGTGAAGCGGCAGAAACGCTTGCGCTTGAACAGCAGCGACTGCTGGTTGCGCTTGACCTTGCGGCCCTTGGAAAACTTGCTGCGCGGCGGGGGCATGAGGACCTCCTGATTACGGTGCGGATGTGTGAGGAACGGATTCGAACGAACTGATGTGGAACATGACGCCACGGCCGCTGCGCTGCTTGCCGATGAAACCCCGGAAGAGCGCTTCCTGACCGATCTGCAGCTGCTGCAACCGTCCTGCCGCCTCGCCGATGGCGGTCGCGTGGATTTCCAGCGCGACCTGTCGAGGTGATCCGGCATGCTCGACCTGCGAGGCATGCGCCAGGCGGACATCGAGCGCCGGCAGACCGGCGGGGGTGTGGCGCAGCACAGCGCGCTCGACGACGGAGGCCTGCAGGACAAGCTGGTTCATCGCGGTCGGGCGCGGCAGGCGTCAATGCCCTGCAATCAGGCGCTCGCCTCCTGCTGGGACTTGCGCGCTTCTTCCTTCTCGACGCGCTTCATCATCGACGACGGGCCGGTCTCGGCCTTGTCGCGGCGCACCGTCAGGTGACGCAGGATGGCATCGTTGAAGCGGAAGCCGGTCTCGATCTCAGCCAGGGTTTCCTTGCTGCATTCGATGTTCAGGCACAGGTAGTGCGCCTTGGCCAGCTTGTTGATCAGGTAAGCCAGCTGGAAGCGGCCCCAATCCTCGACACGGTGAACCTGGCCGCCCGAAGCGGTCACCAGGCCCTTGTAGCGTTCGAGCATGGCCGGAACCTGCTCGCTCTGGTCCGGGTGGACCAGCAGGACGATTTCATAATGACGCATTCCAACTCCTTGGGGGTTCCTGTTGCGGAAGCCGCCCCGCAGCGTCTGTCACGGGTGCAGCAAGGGGAAAAGCCGATCAGTATACACCGGATCCGCCCCGGCCTGAAAGAGGATCTCGCATCTTCGCGATGACCGCCTGCTGCTCAGGGCCGGGCCGGGGGGTCAGCAGGCTGGCCAGCACCAGCACCGCGGCTCCCGCCACCACGCCGAACACCCCGGAAGCCACAGGATCGATGCCCCACCAGCGACAGTCCTCCAGGGCGCGGGTGATGCCGAACATGCGCCGCAGCACCTCGTGGTTGGTCACCATGTAGACCACGCAGACCCCCAGACCGGTCAGCATGCCCAGCACAGCGCCGACCCGATTGGCCCGCTGCCAGAAGATGCCCAGCACCAGCGCGGGAAAGAAGGCCGCCGCCGCCAGCGAGAACGCCGCCGAGACGAACTGCAGGATGTCGGCAAAGCGCATCGAGGCCAGGAAGGCCGCCCCCAGCGCCACCACCAGCACCAAGAACTTGGACAGCATCACCCGACGCATGGCCGGGGCCTGGGGATTGATGAAACGGAAATACAGGTCGTGCGACAGCGCATTGGAGATGGTCAGCAGCAGCCCGTCGGCGGTCGACAGCGCCGCGGCCAGCCCGCCAGCCGCCACGAGGTAGGTCACCACGAGCGGCAGGCCACCGATCTCGGGCGCGGCCAGCACGATGACATCGCCGCCCAGATGCAGCTCCGCCAGCTGCAGCAGACCATCGCCGTTGATGTCCTCGACCGAGACCAGCGAGGGATCGAGCTTCGACCAGCGCCGGATCCAGCCCGGCAGCTGATCGAAGGGCAAGCCGACCAGGTTGGTGAAGACCTCGTACTTGACCATCACCGCCAGCGCCGGCGCCGCCAGGTAGAGCAGCGCGATGAAGAACAGCGACCAGCTCACCGAGCGGCGCGCCTCGCTGACCGAGGGCGTGGTGTAGTAGCGCGTCAGCACATGCGGCATCGCGGCGGTGCCCAGCATCAGGCACAGCACGAGCGCCAGGAAGTTGCGCCGCCCCTGCTCGTAGTCGCGCCGCTGCTGCGCGTCGCCGCGCGGATCGCCGGCCACCACCGGCTGCGCCTGGGGCGGCAGTCCGCCCAGCGGCCGGGCCCGCTGCGTCGCCTGCTCGTAGTCGCGCTGGTAGGCTCGGCGGGCCTCTTCCTCGGTCTGCGGCCGGGTCAGCAGCCGGCGCTCGATCTGCTGGATGCGCGACGGCGGCGCCTCGGCCGCCTGCAGGGCGCGCGCCTGCGCCGACAGGGTCTCGACATCGTCGGCCATGGCCTGACGCACGTCCTGGAGCTTGTAGCGCGCGTCGGCCGCACGCACCTCGAGCTGGCGGATGACCGCCAGCTCGGCCGGATCGTCCTGCAGCATCTGCTCGCGCAGCGACACATGCGCGAGCTGCTGGCCGTAGGAAAACAGCGGAAAGGCGCTGCCCGTCTGGTTCAGCGACAGCCACACCACCGGGGTCAGGTAGGCGATGATCAGGATGATGTACTGCGCCACCTGCGTCCAGGTGACCGCGCGCATGCCGCCCAGGAACGAGCACACCAGCACGCCCCCCAGACCGACGAAGATGCCGATCTCGAAGCTGAAGCCGGTCAGGTGCGAGGTGATCAGGCCCACGCCGTAGATCTGCACCACCACGTAGACGAAGGACACCACCGTCACGGCCGCCACGCCGACCAGCCGCGGCCAGGTGCCGCCATAGCGGGCGCCGAGAAACTCGGGGATGGTGAAGTAGCCGAGGCGGCGCAGGTAGGGCGCCAGCAGCAGCGCGACCAGACAGTAGCCGCCCGTCCAGCCCAGGATGTAGGCCAGCCCCGCGAACCCCTGCAGGTAGAGCACGCCGGCCGTGCCGATGAAGGAGGCGGCCGACATCCAGTCCGCGGCCGTGGCCATGCCGTTGTAGATGGCCGGCACCCGCCGGCCGGCGACGTAGTACTCGGACTCGTCGGTGGTGCGCGACATCAGGCCGATCGCGGCATAGACCGCCACCGTGGCGATCAGGAAGGTGCCGCCGATCCAGCTGCGCGGCCAGCCCGCCTGCTCCAGCGCCGACAGCAGGCCCACGAAGACCAGCACGCCCAGCGTGTAGAGCCCGTAGCGCCGGTTCAGCGTGCGGGTGAAAAGCCGGGTTTCCTCGGGCGTCGGTCCGACAGGATCCCTCATGGCGCGGGGGCACGCGCCGATTCACGGCGCTCCAGGCGATCCATCGCCCGCCCGTGCACCACGATGATCAGCAGATACACCCCGATCGCGCCTTGCGTGGCCCACCAGTAGCCGGCCGGCATGCTGCCGATGCGCCAGGCATCGAGCACCGGCGCCCACCACGACACGCCGAAGGTGACCCCGAACCACAGCAGCAGGCCCAGCACGGTCCACAGCCGCACGCTGCGCCAGTAGCGCGTGGCCGTCATCGCGCTCCTCGTCTCATCCATCACGTCAGGTCACCTCTGGCGTGAATTGTGCGCGCAAGCAGCTCCGGGGCGCCACGGGGGTGACACCGAGTTGGAGATGGATCAAGTCCGGGCTCCGGACACGGAAAAGGGGCCCGCCCTCACGGACGGGCCCCAGATCCCGGGGCGACGGCGACCGGCGCTCAGCGCTTGGCCAGGCGCTGCCAGGTGTCGACCACCGTGTCGGGGTTCAGCGAGATCGACACGATGCCTTCCTGGGCCAGCCAGTCGGCGAAGTCCGGGTGGTCGCTGGGGCCCTGGCCGCAGATGCCGATGTACTTGCCGCGGGCACGGCAGGCGGCGATGGCGCGCGCGATCAGCGCCTTGACCGCCGGATCGCGCTCGTCGAAGTCGGCCGCCAGCAGCTCCAGACCGGAGTCGCGGTCCAGGCCCAGCGTCAGCTGCGTCAGGTCGTTCGAGCCGATCGACATGCCGTCGAAGAACTCGAGGTAGTGCTCGGCCAGGATGGCGTTGCTCGGGATCTCGCACATCATGATCAGGCGCAGCTCGTTCTGGCCGCGCTTGAGGCCCTGCTCGGCCAGCATGTCGACGACGCGCTCGGCCTGCTTCAGGGTGCGCACGAAGGGCACCATGATCTCGACGTTGGTCAGGCCCATGTCGTTGCGCACGCGCTTGAGCGCCTCGCATTCCATCGCGAAGGCCTCGCCGAACTCCTTGCTGACATAGCGCGCAGCACCCCGGAAGCCCAGCATCGGGTTCTCTTCCTCCGGCTCGTAGCGGCTGCCACCGATCAGCTTGCGGTACTCGTTGGACTTGAAGTCAGACAGGCGCACGATCACCGGCTTGGGCCAGAAGGCCGCGGCGATGGTGGCGATGCCCTCGGTCAGCTTGTCGACATAGAAGGCGCGCGGGCTGGCGTGGCCGCGGGCCACCGACTCGACCGCCTTCTTCAGGTCCTGGTCGATGTTCGGGTAGTCGAGGATCGCCTTCGGATGGACGCCGATGTTGTTGTTGATGATGAACTCGAGGCGGGCCAGGCCGACGCCGGAGTTCGGCATCTGGCAGAAGTCGAAGGCCAGCTGCGGGTTGCCGACGTTCATCATGATCTTGACCGGCGAGTACGGCAGCTCGCCGCGCTGGACCTCGCTGACTTCCATCTCGAGCAGGCCGTCGTAGATGTAGCCGGTGTCGCCTTCCGAGCAGGCGACCGTGACCAGCTGGCCGTCCTTCAGCAGCTCGGTGGCGTCGCCGCAGCCGACCACCGCCGGGATGCCCAGCTCGCGGGCGATGATCGCCGCGTGGCAGGTGCGCCCGCCGCGGTTGGTGACGATGGCGCTGGCGCGCTTCATCACCGGCTCCCAGTTCGGGTCGGTCATGTCGGTGACCAGCACGTCACCGGGCTGCACCCGCTCCATCTCGGAGATCGAGTGGACCAGGCGGACCGGGCCGGTGCCGATTTTCTGGCCGATCGCGCGGCCCTCGGCCAGCACGACACGGTCGCCGCCCTTGAGCTTGTAGCGGTGCTCGACCTTGCCGGCGGCCTGGCTCTTCACCGTCTCGGGACGGGCCTGCAGGATGTAGAGCTGGCCGTCGACGCCGTCCTTGCCCCACTCGATGTCCATCGGGCGGCCGTAGTGCTGCTCGATGATCAGCGCGTAGCGGCCCAGCTGCGTGACCTCCTCGTCGGTCAGCGAGTAGCGGTTGCGCAGCTCAGGCGGCGTGTCGGTGGTCTTGACCAGCTTCTTCGTGGCGGCCTTTTCCTCCGGCGTGGCGAACTCCATGCGGATCAGCTTGGAGCCGAGGTTGCGGCGGATGACCGCGGACTTGCCGCGCTGCAGCGCCGGCTTGTGGACGTAGAACTCGTCCGGGTTGACCGCGCCCTGCACCACCGTCTCGCCCAGGCCGTAGCTGGAGGTGATGAAGACCACGTCCTGGAAGCCCGACTCGGTGTCCATCGTGAACATCACGCCGGCCGCGCCCAGATCCGAGCGCACCATGCGCTGGATGCCGGCCGACAGCGCCACATCAGCATGCGCGAAGCCCTTGTGCACGCGGTAGGAGATCGCGCGGTCGTTGTAGAGCGACGCGAACACTTCCTTGATCTTGTGCAGCACGTCCTCGATGCCGACGACGTTCAGGAAGGATTCCTGCTGGCCGGCGAAGGAGGCGTCGGGCAGATCCTCGGCGGTGGCCGACGAGCGCACCGCGAAGGACGCCTCCGGGCTGCCTTCGGTCAGGCGAGCGAACTCGGCACGGATCGCCGCCTCGAGGTCGGCCGGGAACGGCGCGTCCTCGACCCAGCGCCGGATCTCGGCGCCGGCTTCGGCCAGCGCGCGCACATCGTCGGTGTCCAGATTGTCGAGACGGGCGTTGATCTTGCCGGTCAGGTCGCTGGCCGTCAGGAACTCGCGGAAGGCATGAGCGGTCGTGGCGAAGCCGCCGGGCACGCGAACGCCCGAGGCCGCCAGCTGGCTGATCATTTCACCGAGAGAGGAATTCTTGCCGCCGACCGTGTCGACATCGGTCATCCGCAGCTGCTCGAACGGGACGACCAGGGCGGTTTCCAGTGGGTTGGAAGACATGACAAAGCTCCATGATGTAGAAAAACCGGGGCGTGATGGCCGGACCGATCCCCGCGGCGCAGAAGGCAGCTCGGGCAGACGGGATCGGTGCAGGCGCGGCCCGGCACCCGACGCGGGTGTCGTCGTTCCGGGTGGGCGTGGGCGGGGCGGCGCTGCATGGCAGATCAGGCGAATTGGCGGCCATTCTAGGGTCATCCGCGCCTATGATGTACCCGACTTGTACCCTTAAGCATCAATACGCACGCGCTCATGCCCAACCGCACAGTCTTCTTCATCTCCGACGGCACCGGCATCACGGCCGAGACCTTCGGCAAGTCGATCCTGGCCCAGTTCGCGACCAAGCCGCGTCATGTCCGGCGTCCCTTCATCGACACCGAGGACAAGGCCCAGCAGGTGGCGCGCGAAATCAACGAGACCGCCCTGCAGGAAGGCGTGAGGCCGATCGTGTTCATCACGCTGGCCAACGAGCGGGTGCGCGAGCGGCTGACCGCCGAGGCCAATGCGCTGGTGCTCGACATGTTCCGCACCTTCGTCGAGCCGATCGAGGCCGAGCTGGGCATGAAGAGCAACCACCGCGTCGGGCGCTTCTCCGACGTCGCCAAGAGCCAGGAGTACCACGACCGCATCGAGGCGATCAACTTCTCGCTGGCGCACGACGACGGCCAGTCGGCGCGCAACCTGACCGAGTCCGACGTGATCCTGGTGGGGGTGAGCCGCTGCGGCAAGACGCCGACCTCGCTCTATCTGGCGATGCAGCACGGCATCAAGGCCGCCAACTGCCCGCTGATCCCCGAGGACTTCGAGCGCGGCCGGCTGCCCTCGATGCTGCTGCCGCACCGCCACAAGTGCTTCGGCCTGACGATCGATGCCGACCGGCTCAGCCAGATCCGCAACGAGCGCCGCCCGGGCAGCAAGTACGCCGCGCTGGAAAATTGCCGCTACGAGATCAACGAGGCCGAGGCGATGATGAAGCGCGAGGGCATCTCGTGGCTGTCGTCGACCCACAAGTCGATCGAGGAGATCGCCACCACCGTCCTGCGCGACCTGCACCCGGACCGGCTGATCTACTGAGCGGCCGAGGTGCTAGCGGCGCGCCTGGCGCGCCGACTCGTACAGGCAGATCGCGGTGGCTGCGGCCACGTTGAGCGACTCCTCGCCGCCGGGCTGCGGGATCGTCAC
>Ga0228700_1001115_pt1 | contig 19030 bp, 20 predicted proteins | sample McNCre317_Aug_MG_FD_178019 | JGI IMG/M metagenome (GOLD analysis project Ga0228700, IMG submission 178019) | Freshwater microbial communities from McNutts Creek, Athens, Georgia, United States - 3-17_Aug_MG | ecosystem: Environmental > Aquatic > Freshwater > Creek | place: USA: Georgia...
CCACGCTTTCGATGTTGGCGTAGTCCATGTCGGTGGCGGTGGCAGAGTTGGCCAACACAAACTTGGTGTTGAAGATGTTGAGGCCCTTGTTCTCCATCGCGCCCATGTTGAAGTCGCTGGTGGCGACGATCATGAAGCGCTCCAAGTCGAGACTCAAGTTGAAACGCTGCTCGTCCCACTTGATGCTGGCCATGAGCGAGTTCATGGCGTGTTCGGTTTTGTCCAAATCGCCGGAGCGCACAAACACTTGCAGCAAATGCTCTTTGCCCGAGGGCGCTTTGACGCGCTGTTCGCGACAGACAAACTGGCCTGCCACCAAAGCAAACAAGTACGCTGGTTTTTTGTGTGGGTCGACCCACTTGGCAAAGTGGCGGCCTTCTTCAAGGTTGCCTTCTTCCTCCAAGTTGCCGTTGCTGAGCAACACGGGGAAGGCTTTTTTGTCGGCGCGCAGCGTGACGCTGTAGCTGGACATGACATCGGGGCGGTCTAAGAAATACGTGATGCGGCGAAAGCCTTCGGCCTCGCACTGCGTGAAGAACGAGTCGTTGCTGACGTACAAGCCCATGAGCTTGGTGTTCTTGGCGGGCAAGCAGGTGGTGAAGATTTCCAGATCAAACGCCTCTGTGCCTTCGGGCAAGTTTTCCAGCACCAACTGGTGGCCATCCATCTTGAAGGATGTGCCTTGGCCGTTGACCAAGACGCGGGCCAAGTTGAGCTCGTCGCCATCCAAACGCAGGGGCTGAGCCGCCACGTCTGGGTTGCGGCGCACACGCATTTGGTTGAGCACGCGGGTCTTGGCGGGGTCCAGGTCAAACGTCAGATCGACGGTGTCAATCCAAAACGCAGGCGCGGTGTAGTCGGCGCGTTGAATCAATGGGGCTGTGCCTTCACGGTACATGATGTTCCTTAAATACCTTGCTTGAGAGACGCTTCGATGAACGCATCGAGGTCGCCGTCTAAGACTTTTTGGGTGGCCGAGACTTCGACGTTGGTGCGCAAGTCTTTGATGCGGCTGTTGTCCAGCACGTAGCTGCGAATTTGATGGCCCCAGCCCACATCGGTCTTGGTGTCTTCGAGTTTTTGCTGTTCTTCTTGGCGCTTGCGCATCTCGTGGTCGTACAGGCGCGAGCGCAAACGCTTCCAAGCCACGTCACGGTTGCTGTGTTGACTGCGACCGTCTTGACACTGCACCACGATGCCGGTGGGGATGTGGGTCAGGCGCACGGCAGAGTCGGTTTTGTTGATGTGCTGACCGCCCGCGCCCGAGGCACGGTAGGTGTCGGTGCGCACATCGGCGGGGTTGATGTCGATCTCAATCGAGTCATCAATCTCGGGGTACACGAAGATGGAGGCAAACGAGGTGTGGCGACCGCCCGAGCTGTCAAACGGCGACTTGCGCACCAAGCGGTGCACGCCGGTTTCGGTGCGCAACAAACCAAAGGCGTATTCGCCTTCGATCTTGATGGTGGCGCCTTTGATGCCAGCCACGTCACCGGGAGATTCGTCTTCGACCGTGGTTTTGAAGCCTTTGCGTTCGGCGTACTTGAGGTACTGGCGCAGCAGCATGCTGGCCCAGTCGCAGGCTTCGGTGCCACCGGCACCGGCTTGGATGTCCAAGAAGCAATTGAGCGGGTCCGCTTCGTTGCTGAACATGCGGCGGAATTCGAGCTCTTCGATGGTTTTGACCAAGCCTTGGGTGTCGGCTTCGATGGTCATCAAGCCGTCTTCGTCGTTGTCGGCCTTGCTCATTTCAAACAACTCGGCGTTGTCGGCCAGCTCTTGGGTGAGGCGGGTGAGGGTGACGACCACGCCGTCGAGGGCTTTTTTCTCACGACCCAGCTCTTGCGCTTTTTTGGGGTCGTTCCAAATGGTGGGGTCTTCTAGCGAGGCGTTGACGGTGCGCAGGCGTTCGGCTTTGGCATCGTAGTCAAAGATACCTCCGCAGATCCACCGTGCGCGCGCTTAAGTCGGCCAGGGTGGTTCCAATGAGGTTGATGCGTTCTGCTTCCATGATGAGGTCTTCTTTGTGTATTGGCGAAAACCTCGGATTTTCTCACGTTCGGGCTGGCGCTTAGAAGCGGTGTCCATAAGAGAACAAAACGCCTGCGGTGCCCAGCACCATGACTTGCACAGAGTCGTCTCGCGTGAGGGCATACCCGAGCGAGGGAATGATGGCGGGTGCGATGCCGTAGTCGTTGAAAGGAATTTTGTGTTGGTATTGGCCTTTGTAGCCGTAGATCAGGCCCGCCGAGACTTTGGCGAAAAGCTGGGGGTTGCCCATCAGTTGATTCCATTGTTTGCCAACATAGACGTAGGCGGCGGGTTGGCCAAATGAGTTGCGAAACAGGGCCAAGCCGCAAAAACGGTTGCCATTGAGGTGGCGGTCGACGGCGCCCAAGAAGACGGGGCGGTGCTCAGGGCTGTAGTTCCAGTGGTAGGCGTAGGGGGCCAAGGTCAAGTCCCACTGTTGGTCTTGGGCGGGCGCAGGGGCGCCGCTTTCGGCCAAGGCCTCGGGGCAGGGCTGCCAGGTGTGGGCCGGTGACTTGGGGGTTTGTGCCAGTGCGCTGAGGGCTGACAACAGGCAAAGCGTCACCGTGTGGCGTGCGAGGGTGTGGACTTTCGATGCAAGTTCAGACATGTGAGGTCGACTTTTGGGTGATGAAGTTTTCAATCAGATGCGCCAGTTGTTCGGGCTGGTCATGGTGCAGCATGTGGCCCGCCTCTTCAACCACGGCATGGGTGATGTTGGGCACCGCGGCAATGCGTTGCATGAATTCGTCCAAGGTATAGCTCTCACGCCACCACTGGCTCATGCTGTCGGCACTGGCCACCACGCACAGGGTGGGGGCGGTGATGCGTTCGTAGATGGCTTGGGTTTCGTCGGTTTTGAACAGCTGGGCATTGACCACTTTGTGGGCGGCATGGCCCAAGATGCGCCATTCGCCTTGCGCGTTGGGGCGTGCCCAGTGTTGGGCCAGCCAGTGGGCTTTGTCGGTGCCCAGGCGCGGGTTGGTTTTGATCAGGCGCTGCGCGACGGCTTCAAGGTTGGGGTAGGGCCGCAGGTCCATTTCGCCGCGCTGCAAAGCTTTGAGCTCATCCATCCACTTGGCCAAACGGCCGGGCGCTTGGGCGGGGCGGGTGGCAGGCATGCCAAAGCCTTCGAGGTTGATGAGGGTGTGGATGCGTTCAGGGCGAATGCCCGCATACATGGTGGCCACATGGCCGCCCATGCTGTGGCCTAAGAGGTGGATGGGCCGGTCACCCACGTAATGGTCTAACAGCTGGTCAAGGTCGGCCAGATAGTCGGGGAAAAAGAAGTTGTCGGTGTTGGGGGTGTCGGTCAGGCCAAAGCCACGCCAATCGGGGGCGATGACCCAATGGTCGTCTTTCAAGGCATCGATGACGAACTGGAATGAGGCTGCCACATCCATCCAGCCATGCACCATGACCAGTGGCGTTTTGTCAGGGGAGGGCGTGCCCCACTGCAAGACGTGGTAACTCAGGTGACGGATTGGGACAAACGCGCTGCGCGAAGGCTTTTGGATTAGGTACATTGTTCGAATCATAAGGACACGAGACATGGCCAAGTATTCCGTCGACACGACTTCACACGACTTTTACCAAGCGATGCAGCAAGGTTTTGGTTGGGCAGTGCCTGAGCACTTCAACATGGCTGAGGTGTGTAGCCGTCGTTGGGCGGCACAGCCTGAGGCGGCCCAGCGGGTGGCTATTTGGGAGCACGTTGCCGATGCCCATGGCCGTGCCGCGGCCCCGCGCAGCTACACCTATGCCCAGTTGCACCAAGCCGCCGATGCGCTGAGCCATGTGCTGACCGAGCTGGGGGTCAAGCGCGCAGACCGCGTGGCCATCGTGTTGCCGCAACGCTTTGAAACGGCGGTGGCCTATATGGCGGTGATGCAAATGGGCGCGGTGGCCATGCCGCTGTCGTTGCTGTTTGGCCCCGAGGCTTTGGAATACCGCTTGCAAGACAGCGAGGCGGTGGTGGCCCTTGTGGATGCGTCGTCTGTGGGCAATGTGTTGGCGGTGCGCACCCAATGCCCGGCGTTGCGCGAGGTGATTGGGGTGGACCTGAGCAGCGCCGCTGACATGCTGCATGTCGATGTGGACTACGCCAGTGCGGTGGCTGCGCAGCAAAGCGCGTTCACGGCCGTGCAAACCAAAGCGGACGAAGGCGCGGTGTTGATTTACACCAGCGGCACGACGGGCCCACCCAAAGGTGCGTTGATTCCGCATCGTGCGTTGATTGGCAACTTGACGGGTTTTGTGTGCAGCCAAAACTGGTTTGGGTTTGCCACGCAAGCCAGTCAAGGCCAAGCGACTGGCGCTGCGCATCTGCCGCGTGGCAGCGAGGCTGTGTTTTGGTCGCCCGCTGATTGGGCATGGACGGGCGGGTTGATGGATGCTTTGTTGCCCACGCTGTACTTTGGTCGCCCCATCGTGGCGTGGAATGGGCGTTTCAGCCCCGAGCTGGCGTTCACGCTCATGCAGCAGCATGGTGTGACGCACACGTTTTTATTTCCGACCGCGTTGAAGGCCATGATGAAGGCTTACCCAGAGCCGCGCTATCAATTCAAGCTCAAATTGCAAGCCATCATGAGTGCGGGAGAGGCGGTGGGCGATGCCGTGTTTGGCTATTGCCAAGAGCAACTGGGTGTGACGGTGAACGAGATGTTTGGCCAAACCGAAATCAACTACATCGTGGGCAACTGCGCGATGGAGTGGGGGGCGATGGGCGCTGGCGTGACCGCACATCGCAAGCAGGTGGGCTGGCCCGCCAAGCCCGGCAGCATGGGCAAGGGCTACCCCGGTCACCGCGTGGCGGTGATTGATGAGGAAGGCCACGAGTGCCCCACAGGTGTGCCGGGTGATGTGGCACTGCACCGCTACAACTTACATGGCCAGCCTGACCCGATTTTCTTTTTGGGCTATTGGAAAAATGACGCATCAACCCAAAGCAAATACACGGGCGACTGGTGCCGCACCGGCGATATGGCGGTGCGTGATGAAGAGGGCTACCTGTGGTACCAAGGCCGTGCCGACGATGTGTTCAAAGCGGCGGGCTACCGCATTGGCCCCAGCGAAATAGAAAACTGTTTGGTCAAACACCCGGCTGTCGCCAACGCCGCTGTGGTGCCCAAGCCCGATGCCGAGCGCGGTGCGTTGGTCAAGGCTTATGTGGTGCTGGCCCCCGGTCATGAAGCCAGCGACACCTTGGTGGCCGAGCTGCAACGGCATGTGCGCGGCAAGCTCGCGCCGTACGAGTACCCCAAAGAGATTGAGTTCATTCGTGAGCTCCCCATGACCACCACAGGCAAAGTACAACGCCGTGTGTTGCGTTTGCAAGAGGAAGAGCGCGCCAAGACCCTGTAACGCGCCCGCCAGGCTTTAGACTTGTTGGGTTTTTATCTGTCTTTTACTTTTTGAGTGAATCCATGACTTTTCCTCTCGTTCAGCTGGGTACCAGCGATTTGCATGTCACGCCTATTTGTTTGGGCACGATGACTTTTGGCGAACAAGTGAATGAAGCCGATTCACACGCCATCCTCGACCACGCGTTGGCACGTGGTGTGAACTTCATTGACACCGCCGAGATGTATTCGGTGCCGCCCAAGGCCGAGACGTGTGGTCACACCGAAACCATCCTTGGCAACTGGTTTGCCAAGCACCCAAGTGCTCGCCAAAAGCTGGTGGTGGCCACCAAAGTGGCAGGCCCCTCGCGCGGCATGCCATGGATTCGTGACCACTTGAACTTGACGGTCAAAGACTTTGTGGCCTCTTGCGAAGGCAGCTTGCGCCGTTTGCAAACCGATGTGATTGACCTTTACCAAATTCACTGGCCTGAGCGTCATGTGCCTGCCTTTGGTGCGGTGTACTACGACCCTAAAAAAGAAAATTCTGAAATCACCATCCACGCACAGCTCGAAGCTCTGGCGCAGTTGGTCAAGGCGGGCAAGGTGCGTCATGTGGGGTTGTCCAACGAAACACCGTATGGCGTGCACGAGTTTGTGCGCTTAGCCGAGCAGCATGGCTTGCCACGTGTGGCGACCACGCAAAACCCCTATTGCTTGATCAACCGCAGCTATGAAAACGGGTTGGATGAAACCTGCCACCGCTTGAACGTGTCTTTGCTGGCGTATTCGCCTTTGGGCTTTGGTTTGTTGACGGGCAAGTACGACGCCAGTGGCATCACTGGCCCAGACGCACCCAAAGGGGCGCGTATCTCTGGCTATGAGAGCGTGCGCAAGCAACGCTGGGGCAGGCCTGAGGCTTTGGTGGCTGCACGCCGCTACAACGCTTTGGCACAAGCAAACGGCATGACGCCGTCGCAACTGGCGCTGGCGTTTTGTTACACCAAGTGGCAAGTGGCCAGCACCATCATTGGGGTGACGTCGATGGCGCAACTCGATGCCGATTTGGACGCATGGGGCACGACCTTGTCACCTGAGTTGTTAGCCGCGATTGATACGATCCGTTGGGAACTGCGCGACCCTGCGCAATAAAAATTACAAAGAGGAAAGATCGATGTTTGCAGACTCTTCAGTCGTTGTGTTGCTGACCTTGGGTGGGTATTTGATGGGCTCGTTGTCCTTTGCGGTCATTGTGAGCCGTGTGATGGGTTTGGATGACCCACGCACCTACGGTAGCCAAAACCCAGGCGCGACCAATGTGCTGCGCTCGGGCAACAAAAAAGCGGCCATCGCCACTTTGTTGTTTGATGCACTCAAGGGCTATGTCCCCGTGTTGTTGGTCAAGTGGTACGGCCCAGCCTTTGGCTTGGATGACCGTGCGGTGGCCTTGGTGGCCATCTCTGCTTTCATCGGTCACTTGTGGCCCGTGTTTTTTGCCTTCAAAGGCGGCAAGGGTGTGGCCACGGCCGCAGGTATTTTGTTTGGTGTGGAGCCCTTGCTGGGTGCCGCGGTGATGGGTACTTGGCTTGGCGTGGCGTTTGTCTTTCGCTATTCGTCACTGGCGGCGTTGTCGGCTTCTTTGCTGGCCCCAGCCTACTACGTGATGGGCCATGACAGGGTGTGGCACATGAGCGAAGCCGAGTTGCTGGCCGTGATGGTGATGAGTGCTTTGCTGCTCATGCGCCACAAAGACAACATCGCACGTTTGGTGTCGGGCCAAGAGTCAAAGATCGGTGCGAAAAAAGCCGCAGAGACACCACCCGCTTGAATGGCTTGGCCGCCCGAAATTTTGCGCAGAGCGGTGATGCGATTGACGCAGTTGGAAGCTGCCACCCATGTGGATGATTTAAGACAACCACCGTCGAATCGATTGGAGAGTTTGTCAGGCGATCGACAGGGGCAGTGGAGCATTCGCATCAACGACCGTTGGCGTGTGTGCTTTCGGTTTGAGCGTGGCAATGCGCAAGACGTTGAAATCATTGATTACCACTGAGGATGAACGCCATGAAAAAACCTGCTAATGGGCTTGCTGCCATCCACCCTGGTGAGTTCTTGCGTGAAGCGCTGGATGAGTTGGGGCTAACGCAAGTGGCGTTTGCCGATGCTTTGGGTGTGTCGCCCATGCGTGTGTCGCATTTGCTCAAGGGGGATCGCCCTGTGACGGCTGAGTTGGCTTTGCGTTTGGGCCGAGCGCTAGGCCAAACGCCGCAGTATTGGCTTAATTTACAAACCACCTACGATTTAAAAATCGCACAAGCTGCCATGAAAGACAGCTTGTCGACTGTGCGTGAATTGGCGTTTTAGTCGCGGAAGTTGTTGAACGACAAAGGCAAGTCGGTCATGTCTTTGCGAATCAGGGCCATCGCGGCTTGCAAGTCATCGCGCTTGGTGCCGCTGACGCGCACGGCATCGCCTTGAATGGCGGCTTGGACTTTGATTTTGCTGTCTTTGAGCAAGCGTTGAATCTTTTTGGACACTTCGGTTTCAATGCCGTTGCGAATTTTGATGACTTGTTTGACCTTGTCACCGCCGACTTTTTGCACATCCCCTTTGTCGAGGAAACGCACGTCCACTTCGCGTTTGGTCAGTTTGTTGCGCAACACGTCTTCGACTTGCACTAACTGAAAGTCGGCATCACCAAACATGGTGATCTCTTTGTCTTTGAGTTCAACGGCCGCGGATGTGCCCTTGAAGTCGAAGCGGGTGGCGATTTCTTTGGAAGTGTTTTCAACGGCGTTTTTCACTTCGACCAAGTTGGGTTCGAGTACGGTGTCAAAAGAAGGCATGGCAGTCGGCTTTCAAATTCAGAATGAGACAATCGCCCTATGTTAGTGGAACCCAACACCCCCCTTCAAGCGCACAACACCTTTGGCATTTCAGCCAAAGCGCTGCAACTGGTCCGTGTGCACACCGAGGCCGATGTGCATGCGGTGCTGGCTGATGCCGCCTTGCGCGAAGCGCCTAAGTTTGTCCTCGGCGGTGGCAGCAACATTGTGTTGACGGGGGATGTGAAACCTTTGGTGCTGAAGGTGGAAATCAAAGGCATGCGTTTGGTTGAAGAGACCGACAAAGCCTGGGTGGTCGAGGCTGCGGCGGGTGAAAAGTGGCATGACTTTGTGGCTTGGACGCTAGACAACGGTTGGCCCGGCCTAGAGAACATGGCCCTCATCCCGGGCACTGTAGGGGCATCGCCTGTGCAAAACATTGGCGCGTATGGCGTGGAGCTGCAAGACCGTTTTCACGCACTTGATGCGATTGACTTGACCACGGGACACGCCTTCAGCCTCGATGCGGCGCAATGCGCGTTTGGCTACCGTGACTCGGTGTTCAAGCACGAGAGCAGTGGCCCGAATGGTTTGGGCTTGGCGGGCAAAGCCCTCATCACGCGCGTGCGGTTTGTGCTGCGCAAAGATTGGAAGCCCGTGCTGGGCTACCTTGACCTCGAACGCAAAATGGCCGAGACCGGCATCAGCAACCCCACAGCCTCGCAAATTTTTGAATGGGTGTGCGCCATTCGCCAAGCCAAGCTGCCAGACCCAGCCGTCATTGGCAATGCCGGCAGTTTCTTCAAGAACCCCACCGTGACCCAAGACCAGTGCGACGACATCATCGCCCGCGAGCCAAAGGTCGTGCATTACCTCCTAGATGATGGCCGCATCAAACTGGCCGCCGGTTGGTTGATTGACGCTTGCGGTTGGAAAGGCAAGACCGTGGGCAATGCGGGTGTGTACGAGAAGCAAGCCTTGGTGCTGGTCAACGTGGGGGGCAAAGAGCACCCCTGCACCGGTGGCGAGGTGATGACCTTGGCCAAAGCCATTCAAACCAGTGTGTATGAGCGGTTTGGGATTCGGCTGGAGCCTGAGCCGGTGGTGGTTTAGACAACAAAAAAAGCGACCCTAAGGTCGCTTTTTTGTTGTGGGGTTCGAAGCGATTGCTATTACTTCTTGCCGCCTTCGAGCTTGATCATGTCTGCACCTTCGCCCAACGACAGCAAGCCGGTGTGCGCGTACAGCCCCAACTTGGCGCGTGTGTCCACGATGTCCAAATTGCGCATGGTCAGTTGACCGATGCGGTCGAGTGGGCTGAATGGGGCGTCCTCCACCTTTTCCATGCTCAAACGCTCGGGGGCGTAGGTCAGGTTGGGGCTTTCGGTGTTCAAGATGCTGTAGTCGTTGCCACGGCGCAGCTCCAGTGTCACGGTGCCAGTCACCGCACGCGCCACCCAGCGTTGGGCGGTTTCGCGCAACATGATGGACTGTGGGTCGAACCAGCGGCCTTGGTACAACAAGCGGCCCAGGCGCAGGCCGTTGATGCGGTACTGCTCGATGGTGTCTTCGTTGTGAATGCCAGTGACCAAACGCTCATAAGCGATGTGCAACAGCGCCATGCCGGGAGCTTCGTAGATGCCACGGCTCTTGGCTTCGATGATGCGGTTTTCGATTTGGTCGCTCATGCCCAAGCCGTGACGGCCACCGATTTCGTTGGCTTTCAAGAACAGCTCGACGGGATCCGCGTATTCCACGCCGTTCAAAGCCACGGGTTGGCCTTCTTCGAAACGGATGCTGATTTCTTCGGTTTTCACCACGCAGTCGTCACGCCAGAACGGCACGCCCATGATGGGGTTGACGATCTTCATGCCGCTAGCGAGGCTTTCCAAATCTTTGGCTTCGTGGGTGGCGCCGAGCATGTTGCTGTCGGTGCTGTAGGCCTTTTCGGCGCTCATCTTGTAGCCAAAACCGTTGGCCGTCATGAAGGCGGACATTTCAGCGCGGCCACCGAGCTCGTCGATGAACAGTTGGTCCAACCAAGGCTTGTAAATTTTCAAGCTGGGGTTGGTCAGCAAACCGTAGCGGTAAAAGCGCTCGATGTCGTTGCCTTTGAAGGTGGAGCCATCGCCCCAAATGTTGACATCGTCTTCCTTCATCGCGGCCACGAGCATGGTGCCTGTCACGGCACGGCCCAACGGCGTGGTGTTGAAGTAGGTGATGCCGCCGGTGCTGATGTGGAACGCGCCGCACTGAATGGCGGCAATGCCTTCGTGGGCCAGTTGTGTGCGGCAGTCGATGAGGCGGGCTTTTTCAGCGCCGTACTCCATCGCTTTGCGCGGAATTTCGTTGTAGTCCGACTCGTCGGGTTGGCCGAGGTTGGCGGTGTAAGCGTAAGGCACAGCGCCTTTTTGCTTCATCCACAGCAGGGCCGCAGAAGTGTCGAGGCCACCCGAGAAGGCGATGCCGACTTTTTGGCCTTTGGGGAGGTGTTGGAGGATGGTGCTCATGGTTGTGTGTGTCCGCCGTGGATTAACCGAAGTGGCAGATGTAGTGGTAGGGCTCGGTCACGCGAATGTCGAACTTCGAGTTGCCAGGCACGTTGAATTTTTCGCCAGCGCTGGACTTGACCCAGTCGTGGCTGCCGTCGAGTTTGTATTCGCAAAAACCAGCCACGCACTCCATCACTTCGGGAGCTGCGGTGTTGAAGGTCAAGGTGGCAGGCAAGATGACGCCAACCGACAGCTTGGTGCCGTTGGCTGTGGTGATGGCATGGCTGATGCATTTGCCGTCAAAAAACACATTGGCTTTGGTGGTGATGCTGACGCTGTCGATTTTTTCTGTGGTCATGGTGTGCGCTCGGTATGAATTGCAAAACCGTAGATTTTAGGGGACCCAAAACGACAAAAGCCGCTGTCAGCGGCTTTTGCTTGGTCAAACGCCCAAATGAGCGTGTGAATGGCTCAATAGCGTGGTGCTGAGCCGGGAGGGGGCACGTTGCCGTAGCTGGTGTTGGCTGCTGGCGCCATGGGGGTGATTTGCAAACGCACAGTGGGACCTGGGTCTTGCGGCATTTGCACGGTGTACTGCTTGCCTGCAAATTCATAAACCACGTTGTACGCCATGGTGCGGTTCTCGTAGAACATTTGCTGGCTGCAGTTTTGGACGTTGCGCACTTCGGGTGTGCTGGGGCCTTCGATTTTGTCACCCAAGATGGCGCCGCCGAACAGACCGAGCATCGTGGCAGCCGCACGGCCAGAACCTTGACCCATGCTGTTGCCGATGGCACCACCCGCAATCGCACCCATGGCTGCGCCTGCTCCCGATTTTTGGCCTTCGGTGACGACTTGTTGGTTGTTACACACTTGGCGTGGCACGGCCACTTGCTGAATGATGGGTGTGCTGGAGATGACTTTGCCCACTTCTTGTGCTTGCGCAGACACGGAGACAAACATGGCCATCAAGCCGGCCAGCAATGAGAATTGAATAGATTTGTTTTTCATGGGAGGTCCCTTTTTAACTTGGCAGAAGTGTAGTGCTTCGAGGGTGTTCTACTGTAAAGCGGCGGTAAAACTCCGTTGTCACATGGCTCAAGCTACAACGCCAGCCCAAGCCTCGGGGTTGACGCCCACGATCACGTTTTGGCCTTGGACCACCACCGGGCGCTTGATGACGCTGGCGTGTTCCAGCATCAAGGCGCGGGCCGAGGCGTTGTCCACCACGCTGGCTTGCAGGGCAGGGTCTAACTTGCGCCAGGTGGTGCCTTTGCGGTTGACCAGCACGTCCCAACGCACATGCTTGAGCCACAGATCGAGGGCTTCGGGTGGGACGCCTTGTTTTTTGAAATCGTGAAACACGTAGTCCACGCCATGGTCGCTCAGCCACACGCGGGCTTTTTTGACGCTGTCGCAGTTAGGAATGCCGTAAACGGTGATGGTTGTTTTGCTCATGGGGCTGAATCATGCCGCAAACCGAATAAGCCGTGACGGTGGGCGACAATCGAAGGATGAATTCACTCGACAGCTGGCTCGCGCATTGCGAGCGTTTGCATCCCAAAAACATCGACATGGGCTTAGCGCGCGTGCGCACGGTGGCTGAACGCATGGCGCTTACGTTTGATTGCCCCGTCATCACCGTTGCGGGCACCAATGGCAAGGGATCAACCTGCGCCATGTTGGAGGCGTGTTTGCTGGAAGCGGGCTATCGTCCTGCTGTGTACACCTCGCCCCATTTGGTGCATTTCCAAGAGCGTTGCCGCGTGCATGGCGAGACCGTGCAGCCTGAGGACTTGCTGCCGCATTTTGAAAAAGTAGAAGCCGCGCGTACCCAAGGCAGTGAGGTGTCACTCACTTACTTCGAGTTCACCACCTTGGCGATTTTGAGTTTGATGGCCTCATCCCCCATTGACGTGGCGATTCTCGAAGTGGGCTTGGGCGGTCGTTTGGATGCCGTCAATGTGATTGACCCCACTTGTTCGATCATCACCAGCGTGGACTTGGACCACATGGACTTTTTGGGTCACGACCGCGAAAGCATTGGCCGCGAGAAGGCCGGCATCATGCGCACGGGCCGCCCTGTGATCGTGAGTGACCCTGTTCCGCCGCAAAGCGTGGTGGACCACGCCACCGAGATTGGCGCTGACTTGTGGCTGTTCGGCCGTGATTTCAATTTCACAGGAGACAAGCAGCAGTGGGGTTGGGCAGGGCGGGGGCGTCGCTACAGCGGTTTGGCCTATCCCGCGCTGCGGGGTGCCAACCAATTGGTCAATGCCAGCGGTGTGTTGGCAGCGTTGGAGGCCCTGCGCAGCGAGATGCCCGTGACGGCCCAAGCCATTCGCAATGGCCTGAGCTTGGTGGCGTTGCCAGGGCGCTTTCAAATCGTGCCGGGCCAGCCTGCCTTGGTCTTTGACGTGGCGCACAACGCCCATGCCGTGGCGGCACTCACTGAAAACCTCGATGCCATGGGTTTTTATCCCACCACCCATGTGGTGTTTGGTGCCATGGCCGACAAAGACGTGGCGCCCATGCTGGCGCGTGTGGGGGCTCTGGTGGACCGCTGGTACTTTTGTGATTTACCCACCGAGCGGGCGGCCAAAGCCGTGCAGTTGCAAGACGTTTGGCAAGCAGGCAACACCCGCAAAGATGTGCAAGCCAGCACCCATGCCAACCCCCAAGCGGCGCTGGACGCGGCCGTGGCTGCGGCAGACCCCGCTGATAGAATTGTGGTCTTCGGATCGTTCTTCACGGTCGGGGGGATTTTGGCGAATGGCATCCCCCGTTTAGACGCCCCACATTTGAGCTCCTGAGACCCCATTCACATGGCTTTTTTCAAGTTTCGATTGCCTGGTCAACCGACCAGCGAGCCCCAAGGCAACTCCAGCAGCAGCCCTGCTGAGAGTGTGGACGCCATGCGTCGCCGCGCCCGTCACCGTTTGATTGGCGCTTCGGTGTTGGTCGTGATAGGTGTGATTGGTTTTCCCTTGTTGTTTGACACCCAGCCACGCCCTGTGTCGGTGGATATTGCGGTGGACATTCCAGACCGCGCCACCGCCAAGCCGTTGGTCGATACCTCTCAGCAAAAGCCGTTGTCTGCTTCCGCTGGCTTGGATGCCAAAGAGGAAGTGGTTCCTGAGGCAAAACCTGAGGTGGCGGTGGCAGCGGCCGCTGCAGTTGCGGCTGTGGTCCCCACAGCAGAGACCAAGCCTGAGTCTGCGAAAGCCGACACAAAACCAGAAGCCAAACCTGCCACCAAGCCCTCAGACAGCAAAGACACAGGCGCTCGCTTTGTGGTGCAAGCGGGCACGTTTTCAGACGAAGCCAAGTTGCGCGAAACGCGCAGCAAGTTAGAAAAAGCGGGTATCACCACTTACACCCAAGTCATTGAGGGCAAAGATGGGCGTCGCGTGCGTGTGCGCGTAGGGCCCTTCACGAGCCACGACGAAGCCGACAAAGTGGCACGCAAGATCAAGCAGCTGTCTTTGCAGCCGCAAGTCTTGACGCTGTAACGCGCCGTGATGCAAGCACTTTCGGCCGTAGATTGGATTCTGCTGGCCGTCTTGGGCCTGTCGTTGCTGCTAGGCCTGTGGCGCGGCATCGTGCAAGAGGTGTTGTCGCTGGTGGGGTGGGTGGCTGCGTTTTATGTGTCGCAGATGTATGCGCCCCTCGCTGCCGCTTGGCTGCCCATGGAGGGCAGTAGCCAAATGTTGCGTTATGCCGCTGGCTTTGTGGTGGTGTTTGTGGCGGTGCTGGTGGGCACGGCCTTGGTCAGCTGGGTGATCAAGAAGCTCATTTCAGCGGTTGGCCTTGGGCCTTTGGACCGATTGCTCGGTAGCTTGTTTGGATTGATGCGCGGTGTTGTCATTTTGTTGGCTGTGACCGTGTTTGTGGGCATGACGCCCATGCGTGAGAGTGAGGCTTGGAAACAAGCGCAAGGCGCGCAATGGTTGCAACAGTTTTTGCATGTGTTGAAGCCGGTGTTGCCGGCTGATTTTGGAAAGTACCTCCCCTAATGTGTGGCATCGTCGGCGTTGCAAGCAACGCACCTGTGAACCAGTTGATTTATGACGCCTTGTTGCTCTTGCAGCACCGAGGCCAAGATGCGGCGGGCATCGTCACCCAGTTGGACCGTAAATTTTTCATGCACAAGGCCAAAGGCATGGTGCGTGATGTGTTTCGCACCCGCAACATGCGCGCCTTGCCCGGCAACAACGGCTTGGGCCAAGTGCGTTATCCCACCGCAGGTAATGCATTCAGCGAAGAGGAGGCCCAGCCTTTTTATGTGAACGCACCGTTTGGTTTGGTCTTGGTGCACAACGGCAACTTGACCAACGCGCACGCGTTGAAAGCGGAGTTGTTCTCTGAAGACCACCGCCACATCAACACCGAGAGTGATTCAGAAGTCTTGCTCAACGTGTTGGCCCACGAGGTAGACAAAACCACGCGTGGCTTGGCTTTGAAGCCCGATGATGTGTTTGAGGCTGTGCGCCGTGTGCACCGCCGCATCAAAGGTTCTTACGCTGTGATTTCGATGATTGCAGGCCACGGTTTGTTGGCATTTCGCGACCCATTTGGCATTCGTCCTTTGTGCATTGGCCGTGGCGCCGATGGCACTTACATGGTGGCCAGCGAATCGGTGGCTTTAGAGGGCACAGGCCATGTGTTTGAGCGCGACATCGCGCCGGGCGAAGCTGTGTTCATTGACCTGGCTGGTAAAGCCCACTTCATGCAATGCGCCGATGCGCCGCAGCTCAAGCCTTGCATTTTTGAATACGTGTATTTGGCCCGTCCCGATTCCACAATGGATGGCATTTCGGTCTATCAAGCGCGTTTGAATTTGGGTGAAACCTTGGCCAAGCGTGTGGTGTCCATGGTGCCGCCGACAGACATTGATGTGATCATCCCAATTCCTGAGTCCAGCCGTCCCAGCGCCACACAACTGGCCCATTTGTTGGGCGTGCCTTACCGCGAAGGGTTTGTGAAAAACCGTTATGTGGGTCGCACCTTCATCATGCCGGGGCAAGGGGTGCGCAAAAAATCGGTGCGCCAAAAGCTCAACGTGATTGCCAGCGAATTCAAAGGCCGCAACGTGTTGCTGGTGGATGACTCGATTGTGCGCGGCACCACCAGCAAAGAAATTGTGCAAATGGCGCGTGACGCCGGGGCGCGCAAGGTCTACATGGCCAGCGCTGCACCTCCTGTGCGTTTCCCGAATGTGTACGGCATTGACATGCCCACGCCTGAAGAGCTGGTGGCGCATAACCGCACCATTGACGAAGTGCGTGACCTGATTGGTTGCGATGCCTTGATTTACCAAGACGTGGAAGCGATGAAGCAAGCCGTGCGCGATGCCGCCGCAGGCGCTGCGCCTCAGCTGGATGGTTTTGATGCTTCGTGCTTTGACGGTGTGTATGTGACGGGCGATGTGTCTGCGGGCGACATCGTGCGCTTGAACGCAAAACGCGTGGGCACAGAAGAGGGCGCTGAAGACAATTCGCGTCTTGCCTTGCCTAACCATTCGGAGTGACCTCGGTATGAGCCAGCATCCTTTGCCCAACGATTTGCATTTGGAAACCTTGGCCGTGCGTTTGGCGGCTGACCGCAGCCAGTACGGTGAAAACTCAGAAGCGCTGTACCTGACCAGTGGTTATGTGCAACCCTCAGCCGAAGCCTCGGCGCGCCGCTTTGCCGGCGAAGAAGAGGGCTACACCTATGGCCGTTCGGGCAATCCCACGGTGAGCAGTTTTGAAATGCGCTTGGCCGCCTTGGAAGGCAGCGAAGCTTGCTTGGCCACGTCGTCCGGCATGTCCGCGGTGATGCTGATGTTGTTCAGCTTGCTCAAAGCGGGCGACCATGTGGTGTATTCGCAGTCCATGTTTGGTTCGACCTTGAAGCTCATTGGTTCAGAGTTCGCACGTTTTGGTGTGGAGTCCACCGTGGTGCCGCAAACCGATTTGGCCGCATGGAAAGCTGCCATTCGTCCCAACACCAAAATCTTGTTTGCTGAAACGCCGACCAACCCTTTGACCGAGGTGTGCGATATCGCCGCCTTGGCTGACATGGCGCATAACGCGGGCGCTTTGCTGGCCGTCGACAACTGTTTTGCGACCCCCATCTTGCAACGCCCCATGGCCATGGGCGCCGACATCGTCATGCACTCGGGCACCAAGTATTTGGATGGCCAAGGCCGTGTGATGGCTGGCGCTTTGTGCGCGAGTGAAAAGCTCATCAAAGAAAAACTGTTGCCCGTCATGAAAAACAGCGGCATGGTGTTGTCGCCTTTCAACGCATGGGTGGTGCTCAAAGGTTTGGAAACGCTCGACATTCGCATGCGCGCCCAAAGCGCACGTGCGCATGAACTGGCGCAATGGCTTGAACAACATCCTGCGGTCTCACGTGTGTACTACCCCGGTTTGGCAAGCCATCCACAACATGCGTTGTCGATGGAGCAAATGTCAAACATGGGCGGTGCGGTGTTGTCGTTTGATGTGAAAGCGGCGGACCCGCAGCAGGCACGCACACGCGCCTTCCATGTGCTTGACAGCTTGCGCACGCTCTCGCTGTGTACCAACTTGGGCGACACCAAAACGCTGCTCACACACCCAGCCAGCACGTCACACGGCAAGCTTTCCGAAGAGCAACGCCAAGCCGCTGGCATCAGCCAAGGTTTGATCCGTGTCGCTGCAGGTCTTGAGCATTTAGACGACATGAAGGCCGACCTTTTGCGCGGCCTAGATACTCTGTAAATTTTGTAATGACTTCAAAAATTCGTACTCGTTTCGCGCCATCACCTACTGGCTTTATTCATCTTGGCAACATTCGTTCGGCCTTGTATCCCTGGGCGTTTGCACGCGCCACAGGGGGTGACTTCATTTTGCGCATTGAAGACACCGACTTAGAGCGTTCAACGCAAGCGTCGGTGGATGTCATCATTGAAGGCATGAAGTGGTTGGGGCTCGACCACGACGAAGGCCCGTTCTACCAAATGCAACGCATGGACCGTTACAAGGCCGTGTTGGAAGATTTAAAAGCGGCGGGCCATGTCTACCCGTGCTACATGAGCATGGAAGAGCTGGATGCTTTGCGCGAACAGCAAATGGCCAACAAAGAAAAGCCCCGTTACAACGGCACATGGCGCCCCGAACCAGGCAAAACCTTGCCTGCCATTCCCGAAGGTGTGAAGCCTGTGTTGCGCTTTAAAAACCCACAAGGTGGTTCTGTGGTGTGGGAAGACAAAGTCAAAGGCCGCATCGAAATCAGCAACGATGAGTTGGACGATCTGGTCATTGCGCGGCCTGACGGCACGCCCACCTACAACTTCTGCGTGGTGGTGGACGACATCGACATGGCCATCACCCATGTCATCCGTGGCGATGACCATGTGAACAACACGCCGCGCCAAATCAACATCTTCAAAGCCCTCGGCAAAGAGCCGCCGGTGTATGCCCACTTGCCCACCGTGCTCAACGAGCAAGGCGAAAAGATGAGCAAGCGCAATGGCGCCAAGGCCGTCACGCAGTACCGCGACGAAGGCTATTTGCCTGATGCCATGGTCAACTACTTGGCGCGTTTGGGTTGGAGTCACGGCGATGACGAAATTTTCAGCCGTGCTCAGTTCCTGGAGTGGTTCAACCTCGATCACCTCGGTCGCAGCGCTGCGCAATTTGATGAAGCCAAATTGAAGTGGGTGAATGCCCAGCACTTGAAAGCCATGGCTGACGATGCGTTGGCACCTTTGGTGAGCGCTGAGCTGGCCAAGCGCGGCATCACCGCCGATGAACGTTTGCCTGCGATGTGTGGTTTGTTCAAAGACCGTTGCGACACCTTGTTGGTCTTGGCTGATTGGGCCGCTGCGTTCTACAACGACGTCACCCCGCACCCCGAGGATGTGGCCAAACACATCACGCCCGCTGTGTTGCCTGCACTCGATGCGTTGGCCGCTAAACTTGGCGCATTGGCTGAGTGGAGCACAGCCAGTGTGAGTGCAGCGTTCAAAGAGGTGTTGACCGAGCAGGGTTTGAAAATGCCGCAGCTCGCGATGCCTGTGCGTGTGCTGGTGATGGGGACGCCCCAAACACCGTCGGTGGACGCTGTGCTTTTCCTGTGTGGAAAAGAAAAAGTTTTGGCGCGTTTGACCAAACGCTGAAATTCTTGCTATACTAGCGTTCTCGACACCCAACGGGGGTATAGCTCAGCTGGGAGAGCGCTTGCATGGCATGCAAGAGGTCAGCGGTTCGATCCCGCTTACCTCCACCAAAAATGTCGAGACGCTTCGAAAGAAGCAACAAGTTTCGAAAGAAACAGTCCAGGTTATGACCCTATCGTCTAGAGGCCTAGGACA
>Ga0228700_1001116_pt1 | contig 19023 bp, 16 predicted proteins | sample McNCre317_Aug_MG_FD_178019 | JGI IMG/M metagenome (GOLD analysis project Ga0228700, IMG submission 178019) | Freshwater microbial communities from McNutts Creek, Athens, Georgia, United States - 3-17_Aug_MG | ecosystem: Environmental > Aquatic > Freshwater > Creek | place: USA: Georgia...
CAACAAAAGGCCCATGCGGTGCGCGCTGACATAGGCAAAAAAATTAAAGCCACCACGCAGCCAAACACCAAGCCCAACATCACGGGTAAATCGAGCCACGTCCAAGCATGCACCGGCCCATAGCTAAGAGCAGCGGACAAAGCACTCATGCCCAACGCCATCGCCAGCACGGCCAGCAAATACAAAAAGCGTTGCCCCGCTTGGCGAATCACACCAAAGCCCAACAAGCATGGCACGAGCAAGCCCAACATCACGCACAACAGCTCCGCACCTGGCAGCAAAGGCTCAAGCTCAAAGGCACGCAACGGAATCCAGTCTTCAAATGGTGTAGCTTCAAACGCGCTGGTCAGCGCGTCTTCCACACGCTCCCACACCTGACCCAAACCCAATGGCACCGCCACCGGAAACAACAGTGCCGCAGGCCACACAGCCATCAACACCAAAGCCATGTAGGCGTCGCGCACAAACCAACGCTCACGGAACTGACTCCAGCGACGCAACAACCCAAGGTGCTCCAACGAATTGGCCAACACAGCCCCAATGAATGCACCCAAGGTATTGAGCAAAAAATCTGGCAGCGAAGGCACGCGCGCGGGCAAGTAGCTTTGCAGGCCTTCCATCGTGAGCGACAACACAGCAGCGGCCAAGGTTGACAACAACACCTCTCGGGTTTGCCAGCCCATGCGCATGGCGCTCAAGGTCAAAAAGAAACCCAAAGGGGCATAGCCCAGCACATTGGCCACCACATCAAAGCCGAGCCAATATTTCGGCCAAGGGGCGGCAAGAAATGACCAAGTCCAAATGCCTTGGTCACGCCAATGATCAAACGGATAAAGACTGGCGTAGACGATCAACGCCACGCAAATTTGCGACAGGGGCCAAGCGGAAGTCTTGCGCATGGTCCGTTGATGTTTTAGAAAGGTTTGACCACCACCAAGATCACCGCGATGGTCAGCAAGACCACGGGAATCTCATTGAACCAGCGGTACCAGACATGACCACGGGTGTTGGTGCGTGCTTCAAATTTGCGCAGCAAACGCCCGCAGCCGTGGTGATAACCCAGCACCAGCAACACAATGGTCAGCTTGGCATGCATCCAGCCATTGCCCACCCCCACCATGCCAATGCCGTAATACAGCCAAAGCACCAAGCCTAGAGCGACCGCAGGCACCATCAGCAAAGTGGTGAAACGCATCAGCTTGCGTGCCATCAACAACAAGCGCGCCTCTTCCGCTTCTGATCCTTCTGGCACGGAGGCCAGATTCACAAAAATACGTGGCAAATAAAACAAGCCCGCAAACCAGCTGGCCACGAAGATGATGTGAAAAGATTTGATCCAAAGCATGGCCGCAGTTTAGCCGCGCACAAAAAAAGCCCGACACGAGGTCGGGCCAAGTCGCCCGAGCGCTTTGACACGTCAGACGCCCGCCTAGGGAGGAAAAGCGGGGAGCAGCAAGCTGCCCGAAAGCAATCTAACAAACACTGCCTAGGCCTTCAAGGGGACTAACGTGACCTCTTGCACCTAAGTGACATGCGCAAACAGGCACAATTTCACCCATGCAACACCCATTCGCCTCTTTCCCCGCCAACCGACCACGCCGTCTGCGCCGTGACGACTTCACCCGCCGCTTGGTGCGCGAACACGCTTTGAGCGTGAACGATTTGATTTACCCCGTCTTTGTGCTCGAAGGCGAAAAGCGCCGTGAAGCCGTGGGCTCCATGCCGGGCGTTGAACGCCTGAGCTTGGACTTGTTGTTGCCCGTGGCCGAACAATGCGTGAAGCTGGGCATTCCGGTGATGGCCTTGTTCCCCGTCATCAGCAGCCACCTCAAAACCCCTGATGGCGTGGAAGCCACCAACCCCGATGGCTTGGTGCCCCATGTGGTGCGCGAGCTGAAAAAACGTTTTCCTGAGCTCGGCGTGATGACCGATGTGGCCCTCGACCCTTTCACCAGCCACGGCCAAGACGGCTTGCTAGACGACACCGGCTACATCTTGAACGACGAAACCACCGCCATGCTCGTCAAGCAAGCCATGACCCAAGCCGACGCCGGCGTGGACATCGTGGCACCCAGCGACATGATGGACGGCAGGATTGGCGCAATCCGAACAGCGCTCGAATCACGCGGCCACATTCACACCCGCATCATGGCCTACAGCGCCAAGTACGCCAGCGCGTTTTATGGCCCCTTCCGCGACGCCGTGGGATCGGCCTCCAACTTGGGCAAAGCCGACAAAAAGGTGTACCAAATGGACCCCGGCAACACCGACGAAGCCCTGCGCGAAGTCGCGTTGGACATCGCCGAAGGCGCTGACATGGTCATGGTCAAACCGGGCATGCCCTACCTCGATGTGGTGCGTCGCGTCAAAGACGAATTCAAAGTCCCCACCTTCGCCTACCAAGTGAGCGGCGAATACGCCATGCTCAAAGCCGCCGCACAAAACGGCTGGCTCGACCATGACGCCGTGATGATGGAAAGCTTGCTGGCTTTCAAACGCGCAGGCGCAGACGGTGTTCTCACCTACTTCGCCATTGACGCCGCGAAAAAACTGCACGGCCTGTCGTGATACGTTTGCCTGAAATCCGCTGGGCACACATCGTCACGGCGGTGATTTCAGGCGTTTTATTCAGTTTGTCATTCCGACTGAATCAGTTTTTTGATGCGCAGTTTGTGTATGCAGCAGGGATCAGCTTGTTGTTTTTACCAGCAGGCGTGAAGCTATTGGCCGTTTTGGTAGGCCGCTTACCTGCCATCATCGGCCTCTTGGTCGTTGGCATTTATTTAGGTATGGGCATTTGGCCTGACAAGCCGATGTCATCCATCGTGTATTTCGCTGTCGTCAGTTTGATGACCTACCCAATTGCCGCCTTCAGCTTGATGCGATGGCTGCACATCCGTCAAGACTTGAGCAACTTGCGCTACCACCACATCGTGTGGCTTTCATTGGCGGCCAGCGTGCTCAACGGCGTGGCTCACAACTGGTTGTACCTCAGTCAAGGCGTCACGCTCAGCGAAGAACTCTGGCAAAAAAGCGCGGCCATGGCCTTCGGTGACTTCATGGGCTGCTTTGTGGTCGTGGCCTTGTTCCATGCCACGATGGGTGTGCTGCACAACCTGCGCAAACACACCCACACGACTGAGCCTTAGCCCACGTGCTTGGCGAAGAATGCCAAGGTGCGTTTCAGCGCCAACTTGGCAGATTCCTCTTGATAGGCGCCACGATGGTCGCAATTGAATCCGTGATTGGCTGGGTACAAATGCACTTCCACTTCGGGGTGTGCGTGCTTGAACTTTTCCACAGTCTCCAACGGAATCCAATGGTCTTCTTCCGCATAGTGCGCCAGCACGGGGCAGTGGGCATGACGCGCAACTTCTTCATCCGTGGTTGAACCACCGCCGTAATAAGGCACTGCAGCACTCAAGCCTTTGACCAAAGCAGCGGCACGCCACGTCAGCAAACCACCCCAGCAATAACCCACGATGCCAACCTTGCCGCCACTCGTCTTGGCCGCGTAATCCACCGCCGCTTGAATATCAGCCAACACACCGGGCGCGGGCAAGGATTCAATCGCTGTTTTGAGAACCATGCCGGCTTGCATATCGTCTGGCGTGTAACCCAACTCCACGCCGTGTTTGGCACGGTGAAAGGTTGCAGGCGCAACGGCTAAATAGCCTTGAGCTGCATAACCATCGGCCACCTCACGGATGTGTGCGTTGACGCCAAAGATTTCTTGTAACACCACGATGGCGCCCTTCGGTGCGCCTTTGGGCTGAGCCACATAAGCAGGAAATTCAAAGCCATCGGCGGCGTGAAGTCGAACGGTCATAAGAGCCTTTCTCAAAGTTTTGCAAAATCAATATCAAACAGGTTACTCGGTTTTTTGTCGCTTGGGTGTATCGTGCCAACCATCTGTTGACCATGCACACACACAGGAGACAAATGTGAAGCCCGTCCTCTTAATCACCGGTGCCAGCCGAGGCATTGGCGCTGCCACCGCCGTATTAGCAGCGCAACAAGGCTGGGCAGTGGCCGTCAATTACGCCAGCAATGCAGCCGCGGCCGCAAACGTCGTTCAGCAAATTCAAACCGCCGGCGGCACGGCCATCGCCGTGCAAGCCGACGTGGGCGATGAAGCGCAAATCTTGCGCATGTTTTCCGAGGTCGATGCCAAGCTGGGTCGTCTCTCTGGCCTTGTCAACAACGCCGGCGTGGTGGACGTGACTGCCAAAGTGCAAGACCAGAGCTGGGCGCGTTGGGAACGCATGATGCGCATCAACGTGCTGGGCTCGTTCGCCTGCGCTCGCGAAGCGGTCAAGCGCATGAGCACTGCACACGGCGGATCGGGCGGCAGCATCGTGAATGTGTCGAGCGCTGCCGCACGCTTGGGCGCTCCTGGCCAATATGTGGACTACGCCGCTGCCAAAAGCGCCATCGACGCCTTCACCATTGGTTTGGCCAAAGAAGTGGCCACCGAGGGTGTTCGCGTCAACGCCGTGCGCCCGGGCTTGATTGACACCGACATCCACGCCTCTGGTGGCTTGCCCAACCGGGTGCGCGACTTGGCCCATTTGGTACCCATGCAACGCGGAGGTACGGCAGAAGAAGTGGCGCAAGCCATTGTGTGGCTACTCAGCGATGCGGCCAGCTACACCACCATGAGCCTGATGGAAATTTCGGGCGGGCGTTAGAACCTCGTCACCCGCTTTGCACTGAGCGCCGTCACATCAGCGGTTTACGCAGCAAAGCCTCCGGCCAGGGCCTTGCGCAAATAATCCACAAACGCCGTCACCGCACGCGGCACATGCGGCGAATAGGGACGAATGGCATACAGCTGTTCGGCAAACGCGCCCACTGGCTGCCAATCTGGCAACACCTGCACCAGCTTGCCTTGCTGCAACGCGGCTTGCGCGCTGAAGTCAGGCAACAAGGCAATGCCTAGGCCCGTCAATGCGGCCTCTCGCAAGGCCTCGCTGTTGTTGGCGGCAAGTTGCCCCGTCACCGGCACGGTGATGCGTTCGTCTTTGGTTTTAGATTTCACACGCGCCAGCGTCCAAGTGGGCGTGTCTTGCGCACGCAGGTAATGCAAGCAGTTGTGCTGCTGTAAATCAGCGGGCATCTGTGGAGTGCCTGCGCGGCGCAAATAGGTTTTACTGGCCACCAGCACTGAGTGCGTGCTGCACAAGGTCCACGCCACATGCGTATCGGGTGGGCGGGCCGTGTGACGAATGGCCAAGTCAAAACCTTCGGTGGCCAAGCTGCTGAGGCGGTCCGACATATCTAGCTCTAGGCGCACGTCGGGGTACTCGCGCAAAAAATCAGCCAAGCGCGGCGCAAGCTGTTGTCTTGCAAACGCTACGGGCGCGGTCACGCGCAACAAGCCGCTGGGCACGCCTGCCAAATCGCGCACTTGCGCAAAGCTGTGTTCGATTTGCTCAAACGACGCGCGGGTGTCGTCCACCAAGCGTTGTCCCGCCTCGGTCAAACGCACGCTTCGGGTGGTGCGCTGCACCAGGGGCACACGCGCCGCGCGCTCTAGCTCGGCAATGCGTTGACTCATCGCCGCCTTGCTCACACCCAGTCGAGCCGCCGCCGCGGTGTAGCTGCCTTGTTGCGCCAACACACTGAGCCAATGTAAGTGGTGCCAGAGCTCGCTGATTTTTTGGTCGTTCATGGTTGGATTGTTCACTATTTTGAACAATCAATTCAATGTTTCGCGCTTGTTTCTGACAACTGGCCTGCCTACACTGCACCATCTTTTCACACAACGAGACACACCATGACACAAGCCCACATCGCGCATTACATCAACGGCGCAGTTGCCAACGGCAGCAGCACACGCACTCAACCTGTGTACAACCCCGCCACCGGCGCCGTCACCGGCAATGTGAGCTTGGCCAACACGGCCGACGTGAATGCCGCCGTGGCCGCTGCACAAAAAGCTTTTCCAGCTTGGGCTGACACGCCACCTTTGCGCCGCGCCCGCGTGATGTTCAAGTTCTTGGAACTGATCAACCAAAACAAAGACAAGCTGGCCCACATGATCACCGCGGAGCACGGCAAAGTGTTCACCGACGCACAAGGCGAAGTGAGCCGCGGCATCGACATCGTCGAGTTCGCCACAGGCATCCCTCAGTTGCTCAAGGGCGACTACACCGAACAAGTGTCCACCGGCATCGACAACTGGACCATGCGCCAGCCCCTCGGCGTGGTCGCAGGCATCACCCCGTTCAATTTCCCCGTCATGGTGCCTGCTTGGATGTTCCCTGTGGCCATCGCTGCGGGCAACACCTTTGTGTTGAAGCCAAGCCCGATTGACCCAACGCCCTCATTGTTCATGGCCGAATTGCTCAAACAAGCAGGCTTGCCAGACGGTGTGTTCAACGTGGTGCAAGGCGACAAAGAAGCGGTTGACGCTTTGCTGGTTCACCCCGACGTGAAAGCCGTGAGCTTTGTGGGCTCCACCCCTATTGCCAACTACATCTATGAAACTGGCGCACACCACGGCAAGCGCGTGCAAGCCTTGGGCGGTGCAAAAAACCACATGGTGGTCATGCCCGATGCCGACATCGACCAAGTGGTCGACGCTTTGATCGGCGCCGCTTACGGCTCCGCTGGCGAGCGTTGCATGGCCATCAGCGTGGCGGTGTTGGTGGGTGATGTGGCTGACAAAGTCATTCCTAAACTCATCGAGCGCACCAAGTCTTTGCAAGTACTCGACGGCGAAAACCTCACTGCCGAAATGGGCCCCATCGTGACCGAGGTGGCGCGCCAACGCATCAAAGGCTACATCGACGCAGGCGTGGCCGAAGGCGCGCAACTGCTGGTCGACGGTCGTGAATTTGCAGGCGCTAAAGCGGGTAAGGGCTGCGACAACGGCTTCTGGTTGGGCGGCACTTTGTTTGACCACGTCACCACCGACATGAAGATCTACAAAGAAGAAATCTTTGGCCCCGTGTTGTCGTGCGTGCGTGTGCCCGACTTTGCCAAAGCCGTGCAAATTATCAACGACCACGAGTTTGGCAACGGCGTAAGCTGCTTCACCCGTGACGGCAACGTGGCCCGCGAATTTGCACGCCACATCCAAGTGGGCATGGTCGGCATCAACGTGCCAATCCCAGTGCCTATGGCTTGGCACGGTTTTGGTGGCTGGAAGAAGAGCCTGTTTGGCGACATGCACGCCTATGGCGAAGAAGGTGTGCGTTTCTACACCAAACAAAAGAGCGTCATGCAGCGTTGGCCTGAGAGCATTGGCAAGGGCGCTGAGTTCGTCATGCCAACATCTAAGTAACTTTTTCTCTTTTAGGGTTGGCGCTGTTGCGCGTGCATCGGCAGCTTGGGGTGGCATGTTTTGCTCCTCGTCTGCTGTGCATCCGAATGTCGCGGCAACATGCCACCCCAATCTACCGCTGCACACGCAAGGGCGCTGCGAGCTCAAGAAAGCAGATGTGATGGACCAATGCTGTGTAAACAGCGAGGCCCATGTTGTCAGAGAAGGGGCGGGCTGGGCGGTGTGTCGCAGCGACATTCGGATGCGCAGCAGACGAGGAGCAAAACACACTGCCCAGCTCGCCCCTTCTCTGACAACTGCAACAACAAACGAACACAAGCAAGCTACCATTCACAAACACAACAACAACAATGACTGAGACATCGGCATGAGCGACACCCAGTTTGACTACATCATCGTCGGCGCAGGCACAGCAGGCTGCTTACTGGCCAACCGCTTGAGCGCCAACGCCAGCAAACGTGTGTTGCTCATTGAGGCTGGTCGTAAAGACGATTACCACTGGGTGCACATCCCTGTAGGCTACCTGTATTGCATTGGCAACCCTCGCACCGACTGGCTCTACAACACAGCACCCGATGCAGGCCTCAATGGCCGCAGCTTGCGCTACCCACGCGGCAAGGTGCTGGGCGGTTGCTCCAGCATCAACGGCATGATTTACATGCGCGGCCAAGCACGTGACTACGACCAATGGGCCGACATCACGGGTGACGCGCGCTGGCGTTGGGATAACGCCCTGCCCTATTTCAAACTCCACGAAGACCACTACCTCGGTGCCAATGCCATGCACGGTGCCAAGGGTGAACGCAGCGACGTGCTGCTGGCCGACAACACCGTGTACGGCGAAACCTTGCGCCACCACATTGCGGGTGGCGAATGGCGCGTCGAGAAACAACGCTTGCGTTGGGATGTGCTCGATGCCTTTGCACAAGCCGCTGTGGAGGCGGGCATTCCCGCCACCGACGACTTCAACCGTGGGAGCAACGAAGGCGTGGGCTACTTTGAGGTGAACCAAAAAAGCGGTTGGCGTTGGAACACGGCCAAGGCCTTCATTCGTCCGACGTGCTATGCCCGCCCCAACTTCGAGCTGTGGTCATCTGCCCAAGTCGCCAAACTGGTGGTGAGCACCGACGCAGATGGCACACAGCGCTGCACAGGGGTGGAAGTGTGGACTGGTCACGGCTATACAACCGTCACCGCCAAACAATCAGTGGTGCTGAGCGCTGGTGCCATTGGCACGCCACAAATTTTGCAGCTGTCTGGTCTTGGCCCTGCAGAACTACTCAAGCAACACGGCATAGACCCTGTCATTGATTTGCCAGGCGTCGGCGCTAATTTGCAGGACCATTTGCAAATTCGTTCGGTCTTCAAGGTACACGGCGTTGAAACGCTCAACACCTTGGCAAGCAGCTGGTGGGGCAAAGCCAAAATTGGGTTGGAATATGCCTTCAAACGTAGCGGCCCGATGAGCATGGCGCCTTCACAACTGGGTGCGTTCACGCGCAGCAGCCCTGATCAGCCCTACCCCAACATCGAATACCACGTGCAGCCACTCAGCCTCGATGCATTCGGTGAGCCGTTGCACAGCTTCCCCGCATTCACGGCCAGCGTCTGCAACTTGAACCCCACCAGCCGTGGCACGGTGAACATCACGAGCGCCAACTTCGCGGATGCGCCCAAGATTGCGCCCAACTACCTCAGCACCGAGGCTGATCGCAAAGTCGCGGCTGACTCGCTGCGTGTGACACGCCGCATCGCGGCACAACCTGCCCTCGCTAAATACAAGCCCGAGGAATACAAGCCCGGCGTGCAATACCAAACCGACGAAGACTTGGCGCGTTTGGCCGGTGACATTGCCACCACCATCTTCCATCCTGTAGGCACGGCGCGCATGGGCCGCATTGACGACCCGCTGGCCGTGGTCGACCCTGAATTGCGCGTGCGCAATGGTCGTGGCGGCGTAGTGCGTGGTTTGCGAGTGGTCGATGCCAGCGTGATGCCCACCATCACCAGTGGCAACACCAACAGCCCCACCTTGATGATGGCCGAAAAGGCCGCCCAATGGTTGGCGCACGAGGCCGAACAAGGCTAGAGCAGAAGGTCTAGGGTTTTTCCTCAAGGGAATGTCCTAGGCAAAATGCACCAATTCGGGCCTTACATTACTAGCACTCGACACAGCGTCAGCGCTGTAATACGAGGGTCTGAGGAGACAAACACAACAGACGCTTCCACAGGAACGTCACCCCCGAAAAGGCACCGGTCACCCCGGTGCCTTTTGCTTTGTGGGCGTTGATCTTTACAGATCACAATCGACGCATGGAAATTTTCTTTACCACCATGGCCTCGGCACTCGCAGGCTTTGTGGACTCCATCGTAGGCGGCGGGGGCCTGATCTTGCTGCCCTCTTTGTTTGCAGCGTATCCCACCACCACACCCGCCACCTTGTTTGGCACCAACAAAAGTGCATCCGTTTGGGGCACTGCATTTGCCACTTGGCAATACAGCCGCCGCATCCAGGTTCGTTGGTCTGCGTTGTTACCCGCAGCGGCCGCCACGATGGTGGCGTCGTTTGCAGGCGCTTGGTTGGTCACGCTGGTATCGCCCGAGTTTTTACGACGCTTGCTGCCTGTGGTGTTGTTGATGGTGCTGGTCTACACCCTCATGCGCAAAGACATGGGGCGTCACCATGCGCCACGTTTTCACGGCCGTGCGGAACTGCTGGCCACCAGCGCCATCGGTTTGACGATTGGTTTTTACGACGGTTTTTTTGGGCCAGGCACCGGCAGTTTTTTTGTGTTTGTGATGGTGCGCTGGTTGGGCTACGACTTTCTCAACGCGTCGGTCGCGGCCAAGCTGTTGAACCTGTCTAGCAACATCGCCGCACTCACCTTGTTCACTATGAAAGGCCATGTGTGGTGGCACATGGCCCTGCCATTGGCCATGGCGAATGTGGCCGGCAGCTTACTGGGCACGCGCATGGCACTGCAGCACGGCGCGGGCTTTGTGCGCGGCATGTTCATCGTGGTGGTGAGTGCGCTGATTTGTAAAACCAGCTACGACGCGTTCTTGCGGTAACGCCGTAGGCAACCGCAACGGTCTTATCGTGCGTTGCTAGCTGCAGGCTTTTGAACCACCGCAGGACTTGCGGCAGACGCTGGCTTGACTGGCAGCACTGGGGCTGAAGCAGGTTTTGCCGCAGCAGATGCGGCTTTCTCTGCCGCAGAAGCTGCTTTCTCGGCAGCCGAGGCGGCAACAATCGGTTCTTCCACAGCCAACTCAGCAGCCTTCGGTGGCCAGGGCACGCTGGCCACCGCACGGGGTTTGCCTATCGGGCGTGTGGCTTGGCCTTTTTGCACCGCTTCAATGTCTTCTTGTGACGGGTATTGCCCCATGATGACAAAGTCGAACACACGGCGCGCAATAGGCGCAGCATTCTGCGCACCAAAGCCAGCGTTTTCGACCACCATGGCCAAAGCCACTTTAGGATCGTCCGCAGGTGCAAACGCGACGAACAAGGCATGGTCACGCATGCGCTCATCAATATTGGAAGCGTTGTACTTTTCGTTCTGCTTCACTGTGAACACCTGCGCCGTGCCGGTTTTACCGGCGCTCACGTATTGAGCACCCACAAAGCTGGTGGCTGACGTGCCTTCAATGTTCACGCCAATCATGCCCTTCTTGATAACTTCCAAATTCTCTGGCAGCAAAGGCAATTGACCAATGGGCTCTTTGGCTACGGGCGTCGAGGCTTTGGTTTCAACATCCAACACCTCACGAACCAAGTGCGGTTTCATCTTCAAACCGTTGTTAGCCACCGTGCCCATGGCGTGGGCAATTTGCAGCATGGTGAAGTTGTTGTAACCCTGACCAATGCCCAAAGAAATGGTTTCACCCGAGTACCAACGTTGCTGCTCTGGCTTTTTGTAGGTGGTGCGCTTCCACTCGGTCGAGGGCAACACACCGCGTGACTCACCCAAGATATCAATGCCCGTGATCTGACCAAAGCCTAGGGGCTTCATTTGGTCATGCATCAAGTCCACGCCCATGTCGCGTGCCAGCGTGTAGTAGTAGGTATCGCACGACTCCACGATGGACTTGTACATGTCCACCGAGCCGTGACCGCCTTCTTTGTCGTCACGGAAACGGTGGTTACCGAACATAAAAAAGCCGGGGTCAGAAATGATGGTTTTCTCTGCCCGCTTGCCCGTTTGCAATGCCGCCAAAGCCATGAACGGTTTGTAGGTTGAACCAGGTGGATAGGTGCCACGCAATGCGCGGTTGAGCAGAGGCTTGTCGATCGACTCGTTCAGCGCGGCCCAGTTTTCAGAATCAATGCCGTCCACAAACAAGTTGGGATCGAAGGTGGGCTTACTCACAAAGGCCAACACCTCGCCGGTTTTCGGATCAAGCGCAACCAATGCGCCACGGCGTTTGCCGTAGAGGTCTTCCACCAGTTTTTGCAGCTTGATGTCTATCGACAAAACCACACTGTTGCCAGCACCGCTTGGCTGCTGTTGAGGCGTCGCACGGCACGGCCACCTGCCGATGTTTCCATCTCCTGTACACCGGTGGTGCCGTGCAATTGCTTTTCATAGCTTTGCTCGACGCCAAGCTTGCCGATGTAGTCCGTTCCACGATAGTTGCCAGCATCGTCCGACTCTTCAATCTTGCCTTTTTCAGCTTGGTTGATACGGCCGATGTAACCAATCACATGGCTGGCCAGTTGGTTGTAGGGGTAGTTGCGGAACAAACGCGCACGAATTTCTACGCCAGGAAATCGATAACGCTGCGCTGCAAAACGCGCCACTTCTTCGTCAGTCAGACGGTTGCGAATCGGCACCGATTCAAAGCTCTTCGATTCACCCAATTGCTTTTTGAAACGACGTTTGTCACGCGGCTGGATGTCAATCACGCCTGCCAATTGCTCAATCACTTCTTCCAGTGGCGCGACCACTTTGGAAGCCGTAATTTCAAGCGTGTAAGCAGAGTAGTTGGTGGCCAACACGATGCCGTTACGGTCCATGATGACACCGCGGTTAGGCACGATGGGCACGATGGCGGTACGGTTGTTCTCGGCCTGTGCATTGAGTTCGTCATAGCGCACCACCTGCAAGTAAAACAAACGCAGAGATAGCAGACCAAACAAAACCAAGATCGCGCCCGTCACCACCACCATGCGCGACCTGAAACGTCGCAGGTCGGACTCGATGTCGCGAATCACCCTCATAGCGGTCGGTTCGCGTCAGGGTTGGGTGCGCGACGTTGTGGCGCCAGCAAAAATACACTGACCACAGGCCACAACACAGCCTCAAGCAACGGCGCTAAAAAGATGGTCCAGCCTGGAAACAATGCGCCAGACATCATGCGCACCATCAGCTCTAAAGCGTGAGCCAAAGCAAACATTGGCAGCACTTGCATGGCTTGTGAAGGCACAGTGAACCACAGCAAACGGCGGTGCACCATGATGGCCATGAAGCCAAGTGCGGTGTAGGTCAACGCATGTTGACCGAGCAATGCAGATTGATGAACATCCGTCGCCACGCCAAAGAAAAACGCCACGCCGATACCGATCAAGCGTGGTTGATGCACGCACCAAAACACAAGCACCAAAGCCAAGAAGTCTGGCATCCAGGCCGCGTTGCCCACGAGGCTGATATTGACCACCATGTTGGCAAACAAAGCGGCAATGAGCGTCAACAATACAAACAGTGGATTGGCTGGCAACAGCAGCTGCTGACCGCGAGGCATGATCATTTGCGACCTCCCTTTTGCGAAGTCACAGGCACCGCTTTTTCAATTTGAGGTCGGGGTGGCAATTGGTCGCTCAAAGGCTCCAACACCATCACATGGCGTGCGCCTTGCACACGCCCCACGGGCTCACACAAGATGCGCGCAAATGCGGTTTCAGCACGGCGCTCGACCTTCGTCACCTTGCCCACCAAAACGCCTGGTGGATAAATGCCGTCTACGCCGCTGGTCGACAGCATGTCACCCACTTCAATGTCCGCGTTGGTGGCCATGAAGCGCAGCTCAAGCAAGGGCGCACCACCCGACTCGCCATAAGCCACGCCACGTGCACCAGTGCGCGTGTTCAGCACGGGAATGGAATGCTCGCGGTCGGTCACAAGCGTCACTTCGCTCACCAGAGGCAACACGTGGGTGACTTGACCCAAGATGCCATGCTCATCCATCACGGGCGAGCTGGCCTTGATGCCATGCGTCATCCCCTTGTCGATGATGAGCTTGCGCGTGTAGGGGTCTGCTGCGTCGTACAACACTTCTGCCGCTTGGCCTTTGGTTTCCAGGCGCTTGCTGAGGCTTAAGAGTTCACGCAGTTGTTTGTTTTCTAAAGCCAGCTGCTCTACTTGGCCAGATCGGCGTGCTTGCACCAGCAACTGTTGGCGGGCATCGCGTTCAGACGCTTGCGCCACATCACGGTCTTGCATGTATTCGCCCGTGTACTCCATGAACACTTGCGGGCGCATGGCTAGCCACTGCACGGGATACAGCGCCACAGACAAGGTGGCGCGCAAAGGCTGGGTCACACCAAACCGCACGTCCGCCACCATCAACAGCACCGACAAGGCACTGAAGAAAAGTAATTTGGAGACGGCGGACGGGCCTTGCTTGAAGAAGGCCGGAGGGGAGCGGTCGAGGGTGCCCAGTGGCACTTAGTTATTCGCTCGTGAAGATGGAGCCCAAGCGCTCCATGCGCTCAAGGGCCAAACCACAACCACGCACCACACAGGTGAGTGGGTCTTCAGCCACCAAGACTGGCAAGCCAGTCTCTTCAGCCAACAAGCGGTCGAGGTCACGCAACAACGCGCCACCACCGGTGAGCATCATGCCGCGCTCGGCAATGTCTGCACCCAATTCGGGAGGCGTTTGCTCCAGCGCGTTTTTCACGGCAGAGACGATGTTGTTCAGTGGGTCTGTCAACGCTTCCAAAATTTCGTTGGAAGAGATGGTGAAAGAACGCGGCACGCCTTCAGACAAGTTGCGACCTTTGACTTCCATTTCCTTGACTTCAGAGCCAGGGAAAGCAGAGCCGATTTCTTTCTTGATGGCTTCAGCCGTTGGCTCACCAATCAACATGCCGTAGTTGCGACGGATGTAGTTGATGATGGCTTCGTCAAACTTATCGCCACCCACGCGCACGCTGCCCTTGTAGACCATGCCGCCCAAAGAGATCACACCGACTTCGGTGGTACCGCCACCGATGTCAACCACCATCGAGCCAGAAGCTTCCGACACAGGCAAACCTGCGCCGATGGCTGCGGCCATGGGTTCTTCAATGAGGTACACCTCAGAGGCGCCAGCGCCCAGAGCTGATTCGCGAATCGCGCGACGCTCCACTTGGGTTGAGCCGCAAGGCACACAAATGATGATGCGTGGGCTAGGCTTCAACACCGAGCGTGGGTGCACCATCTTGATAAATTGCTTGAGCATTTGCTCAGTCACGGTGAAGTCGGCAATCACGCCGTCTTTCATCGGGCGAATGGCTTCGATGTTGCCGGGCACTTTGCCCAACATGGCCTTGGCTTCGTGGCCAACGGCTTGAATGGTCTTCTTGCCTTGAGGGCCGCCTTCGTGGCGAATTGACACAACCGAGGGCTCGTCCAACACGATGCCTTTGTCGCGCACGTAAATCAGGGTGTTGGCAGTACCCAGGTCAATCGCCAAATCGGTGGAGAAATACCGACGAAAAGATCCAAACATGTCTGTCCTCAAAGCTTGCCCGCGGGCGCGGACACAAAGGCAGGATAATACCGCATCGCCCGTAAACCGCGGGTTTCTCCCCTTATAAAAGTATGTCCCTGAACGACCAAGACATCAGCCGCATCGCCAACCTGGCCCGGCTCGAGCTCCAGCCTGATGAACAGGCCCGCATGCTCAGCAAAATCAACGATTTTTTCGGCATCGTCGAACAAATCCGCGCTGTGGACACCACCGGCGTGGTGCCCATGGCTCACCCCGTTGACGCCATGCAAGGCGCCCACATCGAGCTGCGCTTGCGCCCTGACGTGGCCAGCGAACCCAACCAGCGTGACCTGAACCAACAAAGTGCCCCCGCTGTAGAGCGCGGTTTGTTCTTGGTTCCGAAAGTGATTGAGTAAGGCCACACCCATGACCCAATTGCACAACATGACCGTGGCCCAACTGGCCCAAACGATCCAAACCAAACAAGCTAGCGCTGTCGAAGTGGCCACGGCTTTCTTGGCCCGCGCTGGCGGCAACCCGCACAACGCGTTTTTGGACATCAACAGCGAAGTGACACTGGCCCAAGCCCAAGCGAGCGATGCCCGTATTGCCACAGGCACTGCAGGCGCTTTGGAAGGTGTGCCGATCGCGCACAAAGACGTGTTTGTCACGCGCGATTTCGCCACCACCGCTGGCTCCAAAATTCTGAACGGCTACCGCTCGCCGTTTGACGCCACCGTGGTGCAAAAGCTAGGCACTGGCGTGAACGCGCAAGGCGGCGCAGGCATGGTGAGCTTGGGCAAGGTCAATTGCGACGAATTCGCCATGGGCTCTGCCAACGAAAACTCAGCCTACGGCGCGGTGACCAACCCATGGGACACCTCACGCGTGCCCGGCGGCTCATCGGGCGGCAGCGCTGCAGCTGTGGCTGCGCGTTTGGCACCTGCAGCGACCGGCACTGACACCGGCGGTTCAATTCGCCAACCTGCCAGCTTTTGCGGCATCACCGGCATCAAGCCCACCTATGGCCGCGCCAGTCGCTACGGCATGATTGCCTACGCGTCTAGCCTCGACCAAGCAGGCCCCATGGCCCGCACAGCCGAAGACTGCGCCTTGTTGCTCAGCGCCATGTGTGGTGCTGACCTTGACCGCGACTCCACCTCGCTCGATGTGCCTGCTGAAAACTTCTCAGCCAAGTTGGGCGAGAGCTTGGCTGGTTTGCGCATTGGCATTCCCAAAGAGTTCTTTGGCGAAGGTCTCGCCGCTGATGTGCGCACTGCGATTGACGCCGCGCTCAAAGCACTCGAAGCCCAAGGCGCCAAGCTCGTGCCCATCACGCTGCCGCGCACCGAGCTGGCCATTCCTGTGTACTACATCATTGCGCCCGCCGAAGCCAGCTCGAACCTGAGTCGCTTTGATGGCGTGAAGTTTGGCCATCGCGCCAAAGACTACACCGACCTCGTGAGCATGTACAAAAAAACCCGCGCCGAAGGTTTTGGCGAAGAGGTCAAGCGCCGCATCATGACAGGCGCGTATGTACTGAGCCACGGCTACTACGACGCGTACTACCTGCAAGCGCAAAAAATTCGCCGCATGATTGCGGACGACTTCCAACGCGCCTTCGCCGAGTGCGATGTGATCGCCGGCCCTGTCGCTCCCACCGTTGCGTGGAAACTGGGTAATAACGCCAGCGACCCGCTGGCTGACTACTTGGCCGACATCTTCACCCTACCTGCTTCATTGGCTGGCTTGCCCGGCATGAGCGTGCCTGTGGGTTTTGGCGCCGACCAAATGCCTGTGGGCATGCAGCTCATTGGCAATTATTTGCAAGAAGCACGTTTGTTGAACGTGGCTCACCAGTACCAACTGAACACCGATTTCCATAACGCCAAGCCGGAGGGCGTTTAAATGTCTGCACCCAAATTAGTTCAAGGCTACGAAGTCGTCATCGGCTTTGAGACACACGCCCAACTCTCCACCAAGAGCAAAATTTTCAGCCGCGCCTCTGTCGCCTTTGGCGCTGTGCCCAACACACAAGCTTGCGCGGTGGACATGGCCCTGCCCGGCACACTGCCCGTGATGAACATTGGCGCAGTCGAACGCGCGATTGAGTTTGGCTTAGGCGTCAATGCTCACATTGCCGAGCGCAGCATCTTTGCGCGCAAAAACTACTTCTACCCCGACCTGCCCAAGGGCTACCAAATCAGCCAGTTTGAGATTCCAGTGGTGCAAGGCGGCGAAGTCTCGTTCTTCTTGGAAGTTGGCAAAGAAACCGTGCACAAAACGGTGCGCTTGGAGCGCGCCCACCTTGAAGAAGACGCGGGTAAATCGTTGCATGAAGATTTCATTGGTCAATCAGGCATCGACTTGAACCGTGCAGGCACACCACTCCTAGAAATCGTGACACGCCCAGATATGAGCAGCAGCGAAGAAGCCGTCGCCTATGCCAAAGAGCTGCACAAAATTGTCACGTGGATTGGCATTTGCGATGGCAACATGCAAGAAGGCTCGTTCCGTTGTGACGCCAACGTGTCGGTGCGCAAGCCTGGCGAGCCTTTAGGTACACGCCGCGAAATCAAGAACTTGAACAGCTTCAAGTTCATGCAACAAGCCATCGACTACGAAGTGCGCTGGCAAATCGACCAAATCGAAGATGGCCATGCCATCGAGCAAGCGACGGTTTTGTTTGATCCTGACACGGGTGAAACACGCGCCATGCGCACCAAAGAAGACGCTGCCGACTACCGCTACTTCCCCGACCCAGACCTGCCACCTTTAGTGATTGGTCGCGATTGGGTCGAGCGTGTGAAAAGCGAAATGGCCGAGCTGCCTCGCGTGATGGCGGAGCGCTTTGTCAAAGACTACGCACTGCCCGAATACGATGCCACCCAACTGACACAAAGCAAAGCTACTGCTGCGTACTTTGAAGCCACAGCCAAAGCTTGCGGCCAACCTAAGCTGGCCAGTAACTGGATCATGGGTGAAGTGTCTCGTCGCTTGAACAGTGGCGAAGTGACGTTTGACAACATCCCTGTCAGCGCAGCACAACTGGGCGCGCTGATCAGCCGCATCAGCGACAACACCATCAGCAACAGCGCTGCGCGCCAAGTGTTTGAAGGTTTGTGGAATGGCGAGGGAGAAGTCGACGCCATCATCGAAGCCAAAGGCCTCAAACAAATCAACGACACAGGCGCGTTGGAAGCCATCATCGACGAAGTGTTGGCAGCCAATCCTAAGAACGTGGAAGAGTTCAAAGCAGGCAATGCCAAAGCCTTGAACGGTTTGGTCGGCCCCATCATGAAGGCCAGCAAGGGCAAAGCCAACCCTGCGCAAGTGAACGAGCTGTTGATGAAAAAACTCAGCTAATCAGCGTACTGCGCACCAACACAAAGGGCCGCGTTAGCGGCCCTTTGTTTTTGCATCTATGCAATGTTTTTACTTCACACCGTAGCGCTCGCGATACGCTTGCGTACGTGCCAAGTGCTCGCCCATGGCATTGCCTTCTTGCGCGTTCAAATAGGTGAGCAAATCGCTCAGCTCAGCAATCGCACACACGTGCAAGCCCACTTGCTCGCGCACGTATTGCACGGCGCTGTAGGGCACATCTTTGGTCGAGCCATCGGCTTGTTTTTCGGTGGCCATCTCTTGGCGGTCTAGGGCAATTGCCACGGCATGCGGCGTAGCACCGGCGGCTTTGATGAGTGCAATCGATTCACGTGCAGCAGTGCCAGCGCTCATCACGTCGTCCACGATCAACACACGGCCTTTGAGCGGTGCGCCCACCAAGCTGCCGCCTTCGCCGTGGTCTTTGGCTTCTTTGCGGTTGTAGGCAAAGGGTACGTTCTTACCCAAACGTGCCAGCTCAATCGCTACCGCAGCGCCCAAAGGAATGCCTTTGTACGCAGGGCCAAAAATCATGTCGAACTCGATGCCGCTTTGCACCAAGCGTTGCGCGTAAAAGCTGGCGAGCTTGCCCAGCTTCGCGCCATCGTCAAACAAACCGGCGTTGAAAAAGTAAGGGCTCATGCGGCCCG
>Ga0228700_1001117_pt1 | contig 19018 bp, 14 predicted proteins | sample McNCre317_Aug_MG_FD_178019 | JGI IMG/M metagenome (GOLD analysis project Ga0228700, IMG submission 178019) | Freshwater microbial communities from McNutts Creek, Athens, Georgia, United States - 3-17_Aug_MG | ecosystem: Environmental > Aquatic > Freshwater > Creek | place: USA: Georgia...
GTTCCAGCGCATGTAGGCGCGCAGGCGCTCTTCGATCTCGATGTTGCCGGGGCAACGGGCTTCTTGTGTGGGCTCGATGGTGTTCACATAGCCGGTGTTGGCCGAGAACGGCATATCGATGCTGTGCTGGCGGGCTTCTTCGAGCAACTCTTCGAGCAAAAAGTGGGCGCGCTCGGGGCCTGCTTTTTCAATCACGGCGGACAGAGCGTCCATCCATTCACGTGTTTCTTGCGAATCCAGATCGGGCTTCGGCTGTTGTGGGTTTGCCGCTGTCATGCGTGTCTCCTGGTTGTTGTGGGGTAAATGATGCCCGCAAGTTTCTCATAAATTTTCAAATATTTCAAATGGTGCCGCATGATTTCTTATTGTGAAATTTTGACGGAATTCTTTGAAATTTCAATCCGTCCATCGGGGTTGATACGCAAGGGTTGTCCCCTAAACTCAGCTCATGGAATTGAACAAAGCTGCATCGGTTGTTAAAAAAGTGGGCCCTTGGGCTTGGTGGCGCTCATGGTGGGTTCGTCAGTCGCCCAACCGGCAAGACCGATTTGCCAATTTGGCACCCGTTGCGGCGGTTTTGTTGTTTTTGGCAGCCATCGCCAGCGCCTTCTGGTACCTGCGCGTTGAAGAAGTGGAACGCGAACAAGAAGCCATCAAACGCGACGTCGAATACGCCCAACAACGATTGCGCTTGCGCTTGCTGGAACGACAGGAGCAGGTCATGCGCCTGGCGCGCGATGTCTCGAACCACGAGATCAGACCCGATCAATTCCTGTCGCGCGCTGAAGCTCTGGTGCAGCAATACCCGGAATACCAATCACTGACGTGGATCGACGACCGCCGTCGCATCATCTCCAGCCAGAGCGTCTCCAGTTTGTTGCCCAGCCAACATCTGCGCGCGGGCGGGGTTTTGAAAATCGGTGAAACCGAAGCCCACTACAGCCTGGCCCGCGATTTGATGCAACCCATCTACGGTCGTGCCGATGTGGACGACGACAAGGACAACAACAACACGGTGCTGCAACTGCATTCACCGCTCAGCAACGACCAAGGCCGTTTCAGTGGCGTGATCCTGGCCGAATACTCGATGGAGGGCCTGCTGCGCTACGGGATCCCGACAGAAGTGCTGGCCAAATATGCCATGGCCTTGCAAGACAGCAAGGGGCAACTGCTGGCGGGCCAAACCATCCCCAAGCGCGTGCACCTGCTGAATTTGCTGCCCGGCACAGAGCGGCTGGACAACGACTACGAGATCCCGGTACCACCGGTGGGCAACGACTTGATCTTGCGTGCCCAGGCCTGGCGCACCTCGCAAGGTCTGGTGGGCAGCGGCTTGTTTTGGCTGGTGAGCGTGTTGAGCGTGATGACGGCCTGGATGCTGATTGGCAACTGGCGCCACACCCGCAGACGCTTGCAGGCGCAAAAAGCCCTGGTGGCCGAAACCAACTTCCGCCGTGCCATGGAAAACTCCATGCTCACGGGTATGCGCGCGCTCGACTTGCATGGCCGCATCACCTATGTGAACCCGGCGTTTTGCCAAATGACGGCCTGGAATGAAGCCGAATTGGTGGGGGCCACAGCCCCCTTCCCTTATTGGCCCGATCAGGACCGCGAACAGCTGACCAAGCGGCTTGAAGAAGAAATCAGCGGCCAGCACTCGGCGGGCGGCTTTCAGGTCCGGGTCAAACGCAAAGACGGCAGCTTGTTTGATGCGCGCATGTATGTGTCGCCACTGATCGATGCCACAGGCAAACACACCGGCTGGATGACCTCGATGACCGACATCACCGAGCCCAACCGCATCCGCGAACAACTGGCCAGCTCGCACGAGCGCTTCACCATCGTGCTCGAAGCCCTGGACGCATCGGTGTCGGTGGCTCCGTTGGGCAGTGAAGAGCTGCTGTTTGCCAACAAACTCTACCGCTTATGGTTTGGCCAAAACACACAAGGCCATTTGCGCCTGGTGGCCCAGGCCGGTGCCTACGAAGGCGCCAAAGACGCCGAAGATGTGGACGACCTGGCGGGCTTGCCCACCGAAAGCCTGACGGTGGCCACATCGGAGAACGCTGAAATCTTCGTGCCCGAATTGGGCAAATGGCTGGAAGTGCGCTCGCGCTACATCAACTGGGCAGATGGCCGGTTGGCGCAAATGGTGATTGCCACCGACATCACGCCGCGCCGCCAGGCCGAAGAGTTGGCCGCCCAGCAAGCCGAGCGCGCCCAGACCGCCAGCCGCCTGATCACCATGGGCGAGATGGCCTCCAGCGTGGCCCATGAGCTGAACCAGCCCCTGACCGCCATCAGCAATTACTGCAGCGGCATGATCTCGCGCATCAAGGCCAAGCAGGTCGAAGAAAAAGACCTGCTCTGGGCGCTGGACAAAACCGCGCACCAGGCCCAGCGCGCTGGACAAATCATCTTGCGCATCCGCAGTTTTGTGAAACGCAGCGAACCCAACCGGGCCTTGTCGGATGTGACCGCCATGGTCAATGAATCGCTGGAACTGGCCGAGATTGAACTGCGCCGCCGCCATGTGCGTTTGAGCCACTATGTGGCCGCGCGCTTGCCGCAGCTGATGGTGGACCCGATCCTGATTGAACAAGTGCTGATCAACCTGATGAAAAATGCGGCCGAATCGATCGACAACGCCAACCGCCCCAGCAGCCAGCGCCATGTCGAACTGCGGGTGGTGCCGGGCAAAGTCGAGGACAAGTCGGTCGTGGAATTCTCGGTCACTGACACAGGTCAAGGCTTGCCGCCCGAAGCCATCGACCGTGTGTACGAAGCCTTTTTCTCGACCAAGGTCGAAGGCATGGGCATTGGCCTGAATTTGTGCCGCAGCATCATCGAGTCCCACCAGGGCCGGATCACGGCCGAGAACCTCTACAATGCCGACGAGGTGACCGGCTGCCGGTTCTCCTTCTGGATCCCGGTCGAAGCCACTTTGACCACCCAACAACCCACTGGGGTAAATGAATGAGTTTGATTCCGAAAAAAGGCACGGTTTATGTCGTGGACGACGACGAAGCGGTGCGCGATTCCTTGCAGTGGCTGCTCGAGGGCAAAGACTACCGCGTGCGTTGCTTTGACAGTGCGGAATCTTTCATCAGCCGCTACGATCCGCGTGAAGTGGCCTGCCTGATCGCCGACATCCGCATGGGCGGCATGACCGGCCTGGAACTGCAAGACCGCCTGATCGAACGCAAATCCCCCCTGCCCATCGTGTTCATCACCGGTCACGGCGATGTGCCCATGGCCGTGAACACCATGAAAAAAGGCGCGATGGATTTCATCCAGAAGCCCTTCAAGGAAGAAGAGCTTCTCAGCCTGGTCGAACGCATGCTCGACGAAGCCCGCGAAGCCTTTGCCGGCCACCAACAAGCGGCCAGCCGCGATGCGCTGCTCTCCAAGCTGACAGGCCGTGAGGCCCAGGTGCTCGAACGCATCGTGGCAGGCCGTCTGAACAAGCAGATCGCCGACGATCTGGGCATCAGCATCAAAACGGTGGAAGCGCACCGCGCCAACATCATGGAAAAGCTCAACGCCAACACCGTGGCCGACTTGCTCAAGATCGCACTGGGGCAAAACGCGCCCAAGGCCTGAGCCTCAAGCCCTCCTCCAAACGCCCGCACCCGTCGGGCGTTTTGCATTTTTTCTCTGACCTTTTCGAGTTTCAAACATGACCGCCCAAATCATCGACGGCAACGCCCTGTCCAAACAACTGCGCACCGAAGTCGCCACCCGCGCCCAGGCCCTGAAGGCCAAAGGCATCATGCCCGGCTTGGCCGTGGTGCTGGTGGGCGACAACCCGGCCAGCCAGGTGTATGTGCGCAACAAGGTCAAGGCCTGCGAAGACAGCGGCCTGCACTCGGTGCTCGAAAAATACACGGCAGACATGACCGAAGCGGACTTGCTGGCCCGCGTCGAAGCGCTCAACAACGACCCCAGCATCCACGGCATCCTGGTGCAGCTGCCACTGCCTGCGCACATCGACGCGCAAAAAGTGATCGAAGCCATCAGCCCCGCCAAGGATGTGGACGGCTTTCACATCGCGAGCGCCGGCGCCCTGATGACCGGCATGCCCGGCTTCTGGCCCTGCACACCGTATGGCTGCATGAAGATGCTGGAGAGCATTGGCTACGACCTCAAGGGCAAGCACGCCGTGGTGATCGGCCGCAGCAACATCGTGGGCAAACCCATGGCGCTGATGCTGCTGCAAAAGAACGCCACCGTGACCATCTGCCACAGCGGCACCCCCGACCTGAAAGCCATGACACGCCAAGCCGATGTGATCGTGGCCGCCGTGGGCAAGCGAAACGTGCTCACAGCCGACATGGTCAAGCCCGGCGCTGTGGTGCTGGACGTGGGCATGAACCGCAACGACGAAGGCAAGCTCTGCGGCGATGTGGACTTTGATGGCGTCAAAGAAGTCGCGGGCTACATCACCCCCGTGCCCGGCGGCGTCGGCCCCATGACCATCACCATGCTGCTGGTCAACACCCTTGAAGCCGCCGAACGCGCCTCCAAGTAATGTGTCACCCCGGGTATCTGCGTTAAACCCGGAGTTTCCGCCAAATATGTCACCCCGGGCCTGACCCGGGGTCCATCCCCCCAAGACCCAAGCCATTGACCCGCAAGCCTGAAAAAACATGACCAATCCCCTGCTCGACACCTCCGGCCTGCCCTTGTTTGACCGCATTGCCCCCGAGCATGTGGCCCCCGCTGTGGAAGAACTGTTGGCTGCAGCCAACCAAGCCCTCGAGACGGTGACCGCAGCAGACTTTCCCGCGCAGTGGGGAGCGATCGCCAAAGTGCTGGATGTGAGCACCGAGCGTCTGGGGATGGCTTGGGGTGCCGTGAGCCACCTCAACAGCGTGGCCGACACGCCCGAGCTGCGCGCCGCCTACAACGCAGCCCTGCCCCTGGTCACCGAATTCTGGACACGCTTGGGCAGCGACGAGCGCCTGTATGCCAAATACAAGGCCATCGACACCGCCACCTTGAACGCCGAGCAAAAACAAGCCCACCAAAACGCCTTGCGCGGTTTTGTGTTGGGCGGTGCCGAACTGCAAGGGCAAGCCAAAGTGCGTTACGCCGCGATTCAAGAACGCCTGGCCGAGCTGACCCAAAAGTTCAGCGAGAACACGCTGGACGCGACCGACCGCTTTGCCCTGTATGTGAGCGAAGACCGCCTGGCCGGTGTGCCTGCCGACGTGGTGCAAGCCACCCGCGCTGCAGCAGCGCAAGAAGGACAGGAAGGCTGCCGCTTGACGCTGAAGATGCCGGTCTACCTGCCCGTGATGCAATTCGCGCACGATGCTGCCCTGCGCGAGCAGTTGTACAAAGCGCACGTCACCCGCGCATCGGACCAAGCCCCCGAAGACAGTCGCCAATTCGACAACACCGCCTTGATGCAGGAGATCCTCGTCTTGCGTCAGGAAGAGTCTCAACTCCTGGGCTATGACAACTACGCACAGGTGTCGGTGGTACCCAAGATGGCCGAGTCACCCGAGAAAGTCATCGGCTTTTTGCGCGACCTGGCCGTGCGCGCCCGCCCCTTTGCCGAAAAAGACCTGGCCGACTTGCGCGACTTTGCCGCCCAAGAACTTGGCCTGACAGGCACTTTGAACGCCTGGGACGTGCCCTACCTCAGCGAAAAACTCAAAGAAGCGCGCTACAGCTTCAGCGAGCAGGACGTCAAGCAATACTTCACCGCGCCCAAAGTGCTGGCCGGTCTGTTCAAGATCATCGAGACCTTGTTCGAAGTCAGCATCCGACCTGACCAGGCACCCGTGTGGCACCCTGCGGTGCAGTTCTTTCGCATCGAGCGCGATGGCCAGCTGGTGTGCCAGTTCTACTTGGACCAACCAGCCCGCGCTGGCAAGCGAGGTGGTGCCTGGATGGACGATGTGCGCGGCCGCTGGCAACGCCCCGACACCGGCGTGCTGCAAACCCCGGTGGCGCACCTGGTGTGCAATTTCGCCGAGGGCGTCAACGGCCAGCCCGCGCTGCTGACGCACGATGATGTGATCACCCTCTTCCACGAATTTGGCCACGGCCTGCACCATATGCTCACGCAAGTGAACGAGCGCGATGTCTCGGGCATCAGCGGCGTGGAATGGGACGCGGTTGAGCTGCCCAGCCAGTTCATGGAGAACTTCTGTTGGGAATGGTCGGTGCTCAGCCACATGACGGCGCACGTGGACACGGGCGCCCCCCTGCCCCGCGCCTTGTTTGACAAAATGCTGGCCGCCAAGAACTTCCAGAGCGGCCTGCAAACCCTGCGCCAGATCGAGTTCTCGCTGTTCGACATGCTGGTGCACGCAGAGCACGACCCATCGCAGGACTTCATGCCGCTCTTGCAAGAAGTGCGCGACGAAGTGGCCGTGATGCAGCCGCCAGCCTTCAACCGCATGGCCCATACCTTCAGCCACATCTTTGCCGGTGGCTATGCGGCAGGCTACTACAGCTACAAATGGGCCGAAGTGCTGAGCGCCGACGCCTACGCCGCCTTCGAAGAAACCGCTGCTGCTGACGGCAGCCCCAGCCTGGAAACCGGCCGCCGCTACCGCCAGGCGATTCTGGAAGCCGGCGGCAGCCGCCCTGCGCTGGACTCGTTCAAAGCCTTCCGTGGCCGCGAACCCAGTCTGGACGCGCTGCTGCGACACCAGGGCATGGTCAGCGCCTGAAAATCCTCTCCAGCGCCGGCCTCAAAAACCAGCCTTCCGGACCAGGCCCAAGATCACCTGCAAAAGGTAAGGGCTGGCCCCGCTTTCCCGATCGGCATGGATCGTGGCCAAAACTTGACGCAAAACAAAACTCCGGCACAAGCCAATACGCCTTGCTAGCTGAAGAGCTCCAACAGTGAAGCACTGAACACATCCCAACGCCACAGAACCTGGATCAGGCCTGCGGCCAAGGCCAGCAGGATCGTCCATACGAAAAACCAGCGATAAAACCACCGCGCCATCGGCACGCAGTGCGCGAGCCACGCATCAGACTTGATCATGGGAATCCGGAAAACCAGATCGCGTTGTAACAAGCATTTCAACGACGAGTCCTGTACGCGAATCGACGGAGCCGTCATCGTCCGCAGCGCATCGGTCGACACAGCTCGCACCAGCTGGTGTTGGACCAGAAACTCAGCTAACGCCACCACATCTTCGTGCGTCAATGTCAGCGCCCTATGACTGCAAACATCTTGGGCAATGAGGTCTGGATCGCCCATTTCCCAGCGTTGAAGCATCTCCAGTGTAGGCCCATCGATGCAAAAAAACTGTTGCCGAACCGGGTCGTGCAGGGTCCAGTTTGGCTGGCCATCAGACAAGGCTGGGCTTGGCAACAGGTCCAGCTCTTCTCGCAAGTGCGGCAATAACATCGCTTACCCCCTAGGGACAGCCGCACCGTGGCCGCGACCTCGCACTTCACATCGCCCAACGCTGCGATGCACAAAATGTGCTCACCCGTGGTCACCGACTTGCCGATCGACTCGGACAGCTCGTCCATCAGCCCCCTCCCTGCCTACTCGCCAGCAAGTGCGTACAGCGGATCTCTTGCAGGGCATGGCACTTGGCACGGTGTTCTTGGTTTTAATTCTCAACATATTCGGCATATTCATCAATGCGAAACATTAAAATCATAAATTAATGCTACTGTTAATTTGTTGTCTTTTATAGATCCAAAAAATCCAAATTCACAGTGTGATGACATTGCAAAATACTGCGACGCGCCGCCCCTCATTGACATGCACAACACACTGGTGGCGACTCATCAACGCGGGATGGGTGTTGTGGCTGCTGCTCATGCAGGGTTCTGCGCATGCTCAAGACCACATCGTCGAACGCGCCTGGATGGAGGATCAGTCCAGGCAAATGACATGGCTGGAAGTGCAAAAACAGCCTTTTCAGACTTTTAAAGGCGTCATCAGCAGGGGCTTTGGCCAGTCCGTGATCTGGTTGAGATTGCGTATCGACCCCCATGCAAACCCAAGCCCACGCAGGGACCCCGATCGACTGGTGGTCCGCATACGTCCCGTCTACCTTGACGACATTCGGGTCTTTGACCCCTTGGCCCCACAAGGCTTGGCAGGGATTACTGGAGACCAGCACCACCCGCGTACAGACGAACTGCAAGGACTGGACTTTCTGGTGCCCATCGACCGAGGCACTGCACCACGAGACATCTGGCTCAGGGTCGAATCAACCAGCACAAGGCAAATCGCTGTGCAAGTGCTGAATGCGAAAGACCTCAACGAACTGACTCAACACCAGCAGATCCTGTTTGCCATCTATATCGGGCTGATCCTGTGTCTGGCGCTTTGGGGTTTTGTGCACTGGCTGTTTATTCGCGAACAAGTCATCGGGGCCTTCGCCGTGCACCAGCTGACTGCGCTCTTGTTTGCACTCTGTGGGCTCGGCTACTCGCGGGCCTTGTGGCCCCTGACTTGGCCAGCCTGGGCCCTTGATCAAGCCACCTCTGTTTTCAGCATGATCGCTGTCAGCGGCGCCTTCCTGTTTCATATCCTGCTGATCAGCGAATTCAAGCCAAGTGCCTGGATTCAGCGCACGTTCTGGCTGATGCCCATCATCTTGGCCATCAAGATCACATTGCTGTTGAGGGGTTGGCCGATCGTGGCACTGCGATTGAATATGATCGAAGTACTGGTGGGGCCCATCCTCTTCCTGGCGGCGGTATGGTGGGCGCAAGGATGGTCTGCGAATGAACCCAGTCAAAGGCCCGCGCTGGCCAGACCTGTGGTCATTGGTTTATATGTGCTGCTGGTGATCGTGCTCTTGCTGGCAGCTTTGCCTGGACTGGGATTGACCGGCGGGGGCGAAATTCCACTGTATGTGGTGCAGATCCACGGCTTGGTCACCGCCTTTTTGGTGCTGATGCTGCTGCAATACCGCGCCCATGTGATGAGCAAACAGCAACGCACCACTGCCTTGGCACTGGAGCGCAGCCTGCTCCAGACCCAGCAAGAGCGGATGATTCGAGAAGAACAGGAAAAGCTGCTGGCCATGCTGGCCCACGAACTCAAAACACCCCTGGCCACCATGCACATGCGTTTGGATGTCAATTCCAGTGGATCCCGCGAGATCAGACAAGCCATCCGAGACATGAATGGGGTCATCGATCGCTGCGTGCAAATGACGCAACTGGGTGACCAGCAACTGGTGGCACGCCCCGAAACCTGCAACCTCGCGGATCTGGTGCGCGATGCTGTGTCGTCCTGCGCCCAACCGACCAGAGTGCACATGGATATGCCCAGTCAACTGACGGTACAAACCGATCGACAACTGATGTTCATCGTGCTCAACAACCTGCTGGAAAATGCATGCAAATACGCGCCACAGGAAACCCCGATCCATGTACGCTTATGGCACGAGACAGACAAGCAAACGATTGGACTTGAGGTGCGCAACCAACCAGATTCGGCAGGTTGGCCAGATGGTGCGCGAGTCTTTGACAAGTACTACCGCAGCCCGCACGCTAGGCGCCAAGCTGGCACAGGGCTTGGCCTGTACCTGGTGCGGAATCTGGTGCAAACACTGGGGGGGCAGATTCGCTATGCACCAGACAACACCTGGGTTCGATTTGTGATTGAACTGCCTGCAATTGCATGATTTGGCTTGGTTTGGGCAAACATGCTCCGCATTTTTTATGATGCCGCTTTAAAAGATCGCACACTCATGAACCTTGCGCCCTCTCTCCACATCTTGGTGGTGGAAGACAACGACAACCTGCGAGAAGCCACTGTTGATTTTCTCAAGCAACAAGGCCATCAGGTCACCGGCGTGGTTTGCGCCGAAGAAGTCGACGACACGCCCACACGCGACTTGCCGGATCTGTACTTGATCGATGTGAATCTTCCTGGAGAAGATGGCTTCAGCCTGGCCGAACGCATCCGGCAAAGCCAACCCTTGGCTGGGATTGTGCTCATGACCGCGCGCAGCCAACTGAGTGACCGACTCGAGGGCTACTCCTCAGGTGCCGACAACTACCTGATCAAACCCGTCGAACAAGCCGAGCTGCTGGTGTGTGTACGCAACCTGGCACGGCGACTCAAAAGCAGCCCCGCCCCCACAGCAAGCAGCCTGGTGCTCAACAACCAGGCTTTGAGTCTTTCAGGCCCCGGCGGCAACGCCTCGCTGACGCATGGTGAAGGTCTTTTGCTGGCGGCCTTCTGCCGCGCTGCCGGCCAAAAACTAGAGCGCTGGCAAGCCATGCAACTGGTGGACTCAAAGGAAAAAGGATTGGTCCCGGCCAACCTGGAAATGCGCATCAGCTCCTTGCGCAAGAAACTCAGCGCCTGCGGAGCCCCGGAAGATGCCATTCGCACGCTGCGCGGATTCGGCTACGGCTTGAACTGCCAGATCCAGGTACTCTAAAAAAGCCATGCTCATGGCTGACGATCAAAGACAAGTGGACGCTCGGGCATAAAAAAAGCACCAGGCATTTCTGCCGAGTGCTTTTTTGGGTATGTCTACCAAATTTGGTAGGCGCGATTGGACTCGAACCAACGACCCCCACCATGTCAAGGTGGTGCTCTAACCAGCTGAGCTACGCGCCTGTTGAAGCCTTGAATTATAGCAGCAAAAATCAGCGCCTTCGCGCAGACCGGACACCTTTTACGTTACGCACGCTGCCCAGCACTTTGTTCAGGCCTGCGGCATCGCTGATTTCCACCGTGAACGTCATCCAGGCCGTGCCCTTGACCGATTGGGTCTGCACCCCGATCACATTCATCTTTTCTTTAGCAAAGACTTCCGAAATGTCGCGCAGCAAGCCCTGGCGGTCAAAGGCTTCGACCGACACATCGATCGGGTAAACCGCCGCGTCTGCGCCTTTGTGCTCGCCCCAGCGCACGTCGATCACCCGCTCTCCGTGGCGCGAAGCCAGTTCGCGGAAATTGCTGCAATCTTGGCGATGGATGCTCACGCCTTTGCCGCGCGTCACAAAGCCGCTGATCACATCGGGCGGCGCGGGTTTGCAGCAACGCGACAACTGGGTCAAGAGCGAATCCACACCCACCACCAGCACGCCCGATGGCGATTTGCGGGCCACAGCGCCTTTGAATTTCTTTTGCAGGTATTCATCGGGCAGCAGCGCAGGCTCGGGCGGGTTGAGCAAAACCTCAATGTTGCGCAGCGAATACTCGTCCTTGCCCACCACCTCGAACAAACCCTCGGCCGACTTGAAACCCAGCTGGCTGGCCAGCTCCTCCAGCTTGGTGGATGTGCGGCCCAGCCGCTGCAAGAGTTTTTCAACCGACTCGCGGCCGCGCGCGATGGTCTCCTGGCTGATCTGCGCGTTGAACCAGGCCCGCACTTTGGCTCGCGCCCGGTTGCTGACCAAATAACCCAACTCGGGGTTGAGCCAATCGCGCGAAGGGCCGCCTTCCTTGATGGCCGTGACCTCGACCGTCTGGCCATTGGCCAGGGGTGTGTTGAGCGGCACCATGGCACCGTCCACCTTGGCCCCGCGACAGCGATGGCCCAGGTTCGTGTGCACCGTGTAGGCAAAGTCCACCGGCGTGGCACCTTGGGGCAGCTCGACCACGGCCGCATCGGGCGTGAGCACATAAATGCGGTCATCGAACAAACCTTCGCCCTGCCCCGCGCCCGACAAATCGCGCTCCCAAGCAAGCAGTTGGCGTAAGACCGCGATCTTGGCGTCGTAGTCGCTGCTGGCCGATACGCCGGCATAACCTTTGGCCCCGGCCTCTTTGTAAGCCCAGTGGGCCGCCACGCCGTGCTCGGCATGGTCGTGCATGGCCTGGGTGCGGATCTGGATTTCGATGGGCCGACCATCCACATCGCGCACCACGGTGTGCAAAGACTGGTAGCCGTTGGGTTTGGGCTTGGCGATGTAGTCGTCAAACTCTTCGGCAATCGGCGCAAAGTGTTCGTGCACCCAGCTGAGCACCTGGTAGCAATCGGCCACGGCGGGCACCACCACGCGCAAGGCCCGGATATCGAACACCCGATCAAAAGCCAGCGACTTGCCGCGCATCTTGCGCACGATGCTGTAGATGTGTTTGGGGCGGCCGTCCACCTGGGCCTGCACGCCTTGGGCGGCCAACGCCTGCTGCATGCGCTCACGCAAATCGACCATATAGCGTTCCCGCTCTGCGCGTTTTTGGTCGAGCAGACTGGCAATTTCCTTGTAGGTCACTGGCTCCAGAAAACGGAATGACAGGTCTTCCATCTCCCACTTGATCTGCCAGATGCCCAGGCGGTTGGCCAGGGGCGCGAACACCTGCAAAGACTCCTGGGCCAAGGCAGGGGGCACCGGCAACTTGGTGGCCGCGTAATGGCGCAAGGTCTGCAAACGCGAGGCCAGGCGCAGCATGACCACGCGCAAGTCACGGCTGAACGCCAGCAGCATCTTGCGCACGTTTTCGGTTTGCAGCTTGGGGTCATCGACCCGCTGGGCACTGGTTTCCGCTGCCCGCGACAGGCGCTGCACATGCACCAGATGGTTTGTCTGCATGGCCAACTGGGCCAGATTGGGTCCAAAGGCTTTGGCGATGACGTCTTCGGGTTTGTTCAGGTGCGGGCAGGCGTAGACCAGATAACTGGCCGCCTGCATTTGCGCCGAACCACCGATCTCGGCCAAGATGGCGGCCACCGCATCGGCGTGCGTGAGGATGTTTTCTCCGGTATCCAGGCTTTCACCCGAAATCAATGGCTCGGCAAACGCCCGGGCGCGGGCCAGGGTGTCCGCCGGATCGGCGTTATCGGCCGTGGCCAGCATGACTGGCGGCACCGCCGCATGCAAATGCGTGGACATGCGTGTCGGGCTGGCGGCGTGGCTGGTGTTGGGACTGACCATGGTCTCAGGCCGCAAGCAAGAAATTGGCCACCACCTCGATTTGCGCAGCGCTGGTGATGGTGGGGGCATGGCCGCAATTGGCCCAGGTCTCCAATTGGGCCTTGGGGCCCCGGTCGGTCATGATCAAAGCCGTTTCGGGCGTGAGCAAATCAGAATCTGCACCACGAATGAGCAGGGTTTGGGCCTGGATCTGGTCATACACCGCCCACAACGCGGCTTCGCCAGCTACCGCCGCTTCAGGCGTCAACGCCCGCACAGGCGTGCCGATGGCCGGGTCGTAATGCAAAGTGACAGCACCGTCCGTGCCAGGCCGGACCATATGCAATGACATTTCACGCCACACATCGGCGGGCACTGGACCAAACCCCTGCGAGAGCGCCCACATGGCCGCCGCGGCTTCGTCCAGGTCACGGTACTGGCCATATTGGCCCACATAGGTTTGCATCCGTTGAACAGAAGCCCAGTTGATGGCAGGTCCCACATCGTTGAGTACCAAACGGCGAACCGGCGCGGGCATGGGCAAACCAGGCTGTCCGGCCAACACCATGCCAATGAGTCCGCCCATGCTGGTGCCCACCCAATCGAGCGCCTCGATGCCCGTGCCAGTGGCTACACAAACCTGACCCAACAAGGCCAGCATGTCAGCAGCGTATTGCGGGACCTGGTAGCCCATGGGGTCAGTCAGCCACTCGCTGCGCCCTCGCCCCACCACGTCCGGGCAAATCACCTGCAAGGGTTCGGCACTTCGGGCCACCAAGGCTTGGGCCAGGCGGTCAAAATCGCGCCCCTGACGGGTCAAACCATGCACACAGACCACCACCCGCCGCGCCTTGGCATCACCCCAGCGCCAGTAGGCCATGCGGTGCTGGCCTTCGGGATGAGGACAGGACACAAATTCAAGTTGGGCTTGAGCGTTGCTGGGGTTCATGACATTCGGACACAATCGAATCAGACGTTGCCGCCAAGAGCGGTTGGGCAGCGCGATAATGGACTTTTATGCATCCTAATTCATCTGGAGTAGAAATCATGTTGCAAGGTAAAACAGCTTTGGTCACGGGTTCAACCAGCGGCATCGGCTTGGGCATTGCCAAGTCATTGGCCAAGCAAGGCGCCAACATCGTTCTGAGCGGTTTCGGCGATACCGAGGGCCCTCAAAAAGAAATCGCTGCTCTGGGTGTCAAAGTCGCCTACCACGGCGCCGACATGAGTAAAGCCAGTGAAATCGAAGCCATGATGAAGTTCGCCGCCAACACCTTTGGCCGCGTGGACATCCTGGTGAACAACGCCGGCATCCAGCATGTGGCCAAAGTCGAAGACTTTCCGGTCGAACGCTGGGATGCCATCATCGCCATCAACCTGACCAGCGCATTCCACGCCACCCGACTGGCCTTGCCCGCCATGAAGGCGGCCAACTGGGGGCGCATCATCAACGTGGCTTCCATCCACGGCTTGGTGGGCTCGGCAGAAAAATCGGCTTATGTGGCCGCCAAACACGGGGTGGTCGGTTTGACCAAAGTCACTGCCCTGGAAAACGCCACCACGGGCGTGACTTGCAACGCCATCTGCCCCGGCTGGGTGCTGACCCCGCTAGTGCAAAAACAGGTGGACGCCAAAGCCGCGGCCATGGGCCTGTCCAACGAAGAAGCCAAAAAACTGCTGCTGCAGGAAAAAGAACCGTCCATGCAATTCACCACGCCCGAAGAGCTGGGTGATCTGGCTGTCTTCTTCTGCTCGCCTGCAGGCAACAACGTGCGCGGCGTGGCCTGGAATATGGATGGCGGCTGGACCGCTCAGTAAGACGACCACTCAAGTCAACGACAGAAGGCACCATGACTGCACCCTCTTCACGCCTGGACAAAATCGTCATCGTTGATGACGACGCCCGCATTCGCGATTTGCTTCGCCGCTTCTTGTCGCAAGAAGGTTTTGACGTTTTACTGGCAGAAGATGGCCGAGCCCTTGACCGTATCCTGCAGCGCGAAACCATCGATCTGATCGTGCTGGACCTCATGCTGCCAGGAGAAGACGGCCTGAGCATTTGCAACCGTTTGCGCAGCACCGGCACCAAAACCCCTGTGATCATGCTGACGGCCAAAGGTGAAGATGTCGACCGCATCAATGGCCTGGAAATCGGCGCAGACGATTACCTCGGAAAGCCTTTCAACCCACGCGAACTGCTGGCCCGTATTCATGCCGTCTTGCGCCGCCGCCCCCAAGGAGAAGTCCCGGGTGCACCCAGCAATGACAAGGAAGTGATCACCTTCAGCGAATTCAGTTTTGATTTGGGAGCACGGTCACTGAGCAAAAACGGCCAGGACATTCCCTTGACCACGGGCGAATTCGCCATGCTCAAGGCCTTGGTGCGCCATCCCCGCCAAGCACTGAGTCGCGACAAACTCGCCCAACTGGCACGCGGCCGGGAGTTTGAGCCGTTTGACCGCAGTCTGGATGTGCAGGTCTCGCGCCTGCGCAAAATGATCGAAGTTGATCCGGCCTCGCCCAAGATCATTCAAACTGTCTGGGGCGTGGGTTATGTCTTCGTTCCCGATGGTCAATCGTGAGCCCCTCTGAAGACCCGTTGGCGCCAAGCAACGCACCGCAAGAGACCTTCCCCAGGCTCAAGCTGAGCCTGTTCTGGCGCACCTTCGTCTTGTTGGCCATGCTGATTTTGTTCAGCAGCCTCGCTTGGCTACAGTTGTTTCGAACACAAGAGTACGAACCGCGTATTCTGCGCAACGCCCATCAAATCGCGACCGTTGTCAACCTGACCCGAACCGCTCTGGCACACGCTGACGCCATCGCACGCGTGTCCTTGCTCAAAGCCCTGGCCGATGAGGAAGATGTCAGCATCCAGACGCGTGAACCCGGCGACCGCATCACGCCCTTTGGCGAAACCACGATGGAGAAACAGCTCGTCAAGGAGATGGTCAACCGCCTGGGCGAAGGCACGATGATCGCTTCCAGCGTGAACGATCACTCGGGCCTGTGGGTGGGTTTCGCCATCGAAAACGACAGTTACTGGCTGCAAATGGACCCCGAGCGCCTGCGCCCTTTGGGGGGCACCGCTTGGCTCACCTGGCTGAGCGTGACCACTGCGCTGTCATTGGCGGGCGCCGCCATCATGGCCGGCCTGATCAACCGCCCCCTCAAGCGCCTGTCTTATGCGGCCAGCCAAGTCCGCGAGGGCCACTTCACCACATCCACACTGGACGAGCACGCTGCCACCAGCGAGATCCGCGAGGTCAACATTGGCTTCAACCGCATGGCCGAGCGCCTGGCCAAGATCGAAGCCGAACGGGCACTGATGCTGGCAGGCATCTCGCATGACTTGCGCACCCCCCTGGCCCGCTTGCGTCTGGAAACCGAGCTGAGTGTGGCCGATCCAGAGACCCGCGAGCTGATGGCGGGCGACATCGCCCAACTGGACGAAATCATTGACAAGTTTCTCGACTATGCGCGCCCCGAACCCAGCAACCTGGGCCCAGTGTTGCTGTCGGGGGTGATCAGCCGCTGTATTGCACCCTGGCGCCACAACCCGCGCTTTGAAATTTCGGTGGACGTGGCAGAAGACCTGCAAGTCAAAGCCGAAACCGTCGAATTGGGCCGTGTTTTGTCCAACCTGCTGGAAAACGCCCGCCGCTATGGCCAAAGCCCCGGTGATGGCGTGACCCGTGTCGAGATCGTGGCCCGGGTGCACGACGGCTGGGTCCTCTTGCGCTTGCGCGACCAAGGCCCGGGCGTGTCCGAAGAAACCTTGAAAAACCTGACCCAGCCGTTTTACCGAGGCGACACCGCCCGCACCTCGGCCACGGGTTCAGGGCTGGGCTTGGCCATTGTGGAGCGTTCGGTGCAGCGCATGGGCGGCACGTTCTCGGTGTTCAACAACAGCGCTGGTGGCCTGATGGCCTTAATGAAATTTCGGCAAGCTGAGGCGGGTTAAAGCCTTTGCTGCGTGGACCCCGGGTCAAGCCCGGGGTGACAATCTTAAAAAAGCCCGGGGTGACAAAGACTCCTCTGTCATGCTGGACTTGAATTTGTCATACCGGACTTGATCCGGTATCCATGTCCCGGCATTGAGCAGCCCCCAAATGCAGTACAACCCAGGTCAACATGCCATCAGCGCTTTGACAACAAAACCACCGCCCGCGCTTCCATGCTCTGGCCCATGCCCACCGGCCCCAGCTTCTCGGCCGTTTTGGCTTTCACATTGACCTGATCGGGCTGCACACCCAAAGCCTTGGCCACCGAAGCGTTCATGGCGGCCATGTGCGGCGCCAGTTTGGGGGCCTGCGCGATCACGGTGCTGTCGATGTTCACCAATTCATAACCGGCCACGCGCACCCGGCGCATGGCTTCTTGCAGCAAGACCGACGAATCGGCACCCTTGAACTGCGCGTCGGTGTCCGGGAAGTGGCGCCCGATGTCGCCCAGCCCTGCGGCCCCCAGCACAGCATCGGTGATCGCATGCAGCAACACGTCAGCGTCCGAGTGGCCCAGCAGGCCCATCGTGTGAGGAATCTCCACGCCCCCCAGGATCAGCTTGCGCCCGGGCACCAGGGCATGGACATCCCAGCCTTCACCAATTCTGAAATTCATGCCAGCACTCATGTTCTGCTCCTGAGGATCGCGTCGGCCAAGGCAAAGTCGGCCGGGTAAGTCACTTTGAAATTCTGTGCTGAGCCTTCGACCAGGCGCGGCTTGAGACCCAAGCGCTCGATGGCGCTGGCCTCATCGGTGATGCCTGTGAAGCCACTGCCCGCCACATCGGACAAAGCATCGTGCAGCATCTGCAAACGGAACATCTGCGGGGTTTGCGCAAGCCATTTGTGTTCACGTGTCACCGTGCTGACAACGCGCCCACCCTCCTCCGTTTTGAGTGTGTCGGGCAAAGGCAGGGCCAGCAGACCACCGACCGCATCATGCTTGCAAGTTTCGATCAGGCGATTCACCGATTCGGGCGACACCAAACAACGTGCCGCGTCGTGCACCAGGACCCAATCCTGCGGATCAACGCCAGACTGCAGCATGGCCTGCAAGCCATTGAACACGCTTTGGGCACGGCTGGTGCCGCCGCAGGCCAGGCGCTGAAAATGGGCTGGCCAGCCTGCTTCGGCCCAAACGTGGTCATCGCCAGGCGACAAAATCACCCAGCCACTGGCCAATGCTGGCACCTGCGCCAAAGCCTGCACGGTGTGCATGACCATGGGCTGACCGGCCACAGGCTGGTATTGCTTGGGTTGCACCGTGCCAGCACGGGTGCCCGTGCCCGCACAGGGGATGAGGGCGTGAAATCGTGTCGAGGTGCTGCGGTCGGTCATACCTTGGCATTGTAGTTTTGCAGGTCGGCGGCTTCTCAGCCCCGACATGGTCTGATGTGGCGCAGACATTTGTCGGGGCTGAAGCCGCCGACCTGCCGACGACTGTGCCTAATGCGCACCAACCAACCTGCCGAACGCCGCAAAGCCTCTAAAATTAAGCCAGATTGACATTTTCACACCCCCCTCCATCTTGGCGGGGGGTGTTTTGCTTTTTTCATTGCCAACGCCATGCAACTGCCCAGCCTGATTTCCGGCAAACGATTCACCCTGCCCTGCCCGGTGGGCTCCGCCGATGCCGTCTTGCTGGCCCAGTTGGCCGAGCGCGAAAAGAAAGCGGGCAAGCTCACCGCCATCGTCACCAGCGATGCCGCCGATGCCCAGCGGCTCATGGACGAGCTGGTGTTTTTTGCCCCCGATCTGCGCTGCGTGATGTTCCCCGACTGGGAAACCCTGCCGTATGACACCTTCTCGCCCCACCAGGATCTGATCTCTGAGCGGCTGGCTACGCTGTGGCGCATCAAGCAACGCAACCACGCCGAAAGCGCCGACGTGGTGCTGGTGCCTGCCACCACGGCGCTGTACCGGCTGGCCCCGCCGTCCTTTTTGGCGGGCTACACCTTTGAGTTCAAGGTCAAGCAAAAGCTTGACGAAGCACAGCTCAAGGCCCAGCTGACTTTGGCGGGCTACTCGCATGTGAGCCAGGTGGTCAGCCCCGGCGAATACGCGGTGCGCGGTGGCTTGATCGATTTGTTCCCCATGGGCTCGCTGGTGCCGTACCGGGTGGATTTGTTCGACGACGAGATCGACAGCATCCGCACCTTTGACCCCGACAGCCAGCGCAGCCTCTACCCCGTGCCCGAGGT
>Ga0228700_1001118_pt1 | contig 18985 bp, 3 predicted proteins | sample McNCre317_Aug_MG_FD_178019 | JGI IMG/M metagenome (GOLD analysis project Ga0228700, IMG submission 178019) | Freshwater microbial communities from McNutts Creek, Athens, Georgia, United States - 3-17_Aug_MG | ecosystem: Environmental > Aquatic > Freshwater > Creek | place: USA: Georgia...
TGGTGCCGTCATCCAAGGCGTGGGCCAAAGTGCCACACGCGTGAAAGTGCGCGCCGTGTCTGACCTGACGCAGCTGAGCCTGGCTGGTGGTGGTGCCTTGACCATGGCCAGCAATCCCGGCACTTCTTTCAGCTCTTCGATCGCAGGTGCCGTGGCCATTCAGTCCTCGGACGATGACGTCACAGCCCGCATCAACAACAGCAGCTTGACGCAAATCGCGGACGAAGCCGGGGCATTCACTGTGCAGGCCCTCAAGAGCGGTGAGCGCACCGCCGTGGCCACGGGCATTTCGGCCAATCTGTCCAAAGGCAGCACCAGCGATTTGTCGATCGTCGGATCGGTGTCCATCACGCATGTGCAAGACGACACTGCCGCCAGCGTCACCGATTCAACGGTGACCGGTATTCAGTCGAGTGCCACTCAGTTAGACCCTTCGGTGGTCGCTTACGACCGCAGCCGCGTGGGGGCCGGTGGCGGCGCCTTGTCGGTGTCCACCGGCAAAGGCTCAGCAGGCGTTGGTGCCACGATTTCTTTGGTGGACCAAGAGGGCAGCACCTCCGCTGTGCTCAGCGGTGGTCATATGACGCAGGTACGAAACCTTTCGGTGGCAGCCTTGTCCAGCCAGAAAGTGGTGGGCGTGGGTGCGGTGGCGGGCGTTCAGACCGATTCCTCCTCCAAAGGCCAGTTGATGGGCGCCTTTGTCATCAACGATTTGAGCAACAGCCTGAGCGCCGGTGTCAAAAATGGCGCGGTGGTCAACCTGTCGGGTGACCTGACCGTGCGCGCAGGCGGTGCGCCCAGCGACAACGTGCTCGATGCCTTACTGGGCAATTTCCAAACTTCAACCGTCACCGACTACGACATGAAGAGCGCTGGCAATGGCTACAGCTCGGATTTGAAAAACGCCATCGGCTCCGGCGAGAGCGTGGTCGGTGTGGCCGGAACGCTCAGCGTGTCTTTGGGCAGCAATGCGGCCAGCGTGGGCTTGTCGTATGTGCAAAACAGCATCCAGACGACCTACAGCGCCGAGCTCAATGGCGACATCACCGCCACGGGCAATGTGGATGTGAACGCCTACAGCCGTGCCAACATCGTGGGCGTCTCTGCCGGCATAGGGGCGACCAAAGGCAAGTTTTCGGGCATGGGCTCGGCCTCGGTCAACATGATTGGCCAGCGCACCGAAGCCAGTGTGACGGGCGGCACGGTGCGTGCTGCGTCGCTTGATGTGGATTCAGCAACCAGCGGCAATTTGTTCAGTCTGGCCGGCAACCTGAGCATTGCCGCGGGCAGCGGCAGTGGATCTGCAGGAGGCGGTGCGGTGTCTTACACCCAGACCGGTACCCGAACCTACACCACCGCCGATTCCACCTACATCGTTGACGGCGTCACGGTGACGGAGTCAGGCGGTACCTTCACCAACCGTGCATCGGGCAACAGCGCCAATATCGTCAACACCACACTGCAATTGGGCACTGGCGATGTGAACGTGAAGGCCCACAACACCAGCGATATCCAGTCGCTGGCTGCCTCGGGTGCCGTCAGCGATGGCAAATTTGCCTTCACAGGTACCGCCACTTGGAACGAGATTGGAGACGTGACCGATGCCCGCATCAGCGGATCGACTGTCACGGCAGGCGACATCAAAGTCCAGGCAGGTGATGGTGAAGGCGTCAACAGCGCCAAGATCCAATCCATTGCAGGGGGTCTCGCTGCATCCAAAGGAGCGGCCATTTCGCTGGCTTTCGGCTTCAATACGGTGGAATCCAGCCGTAATGCGCAAATCAGTGGCTCTGTGCTCAACGCTGCCAGCACGGTGTCTGTGCTTGCGGACGCGGCAGGCAGCATCGAAACTTTGTCTTTCACTGTGGCTGCCAGCGATAAAGGCAGTTTGGCCGGTGCGTTCAGTACCAACTGGCTCAATGGCCGTACCACCGCCCTGGTTGATGATGTGACGTTCAATGGTGCAGCGTCCAGCTTGACGGTGCACGCCAGCAACTCAGGGGATATCAAATCCTTGTCTGGCGCCTTGTCCATCAGCAAAGAAGGATTGATTGGTGGCGCCGTCTCCTTGAACCTGATGGGTGAGGGCAGCAAGGATTTCAAGGTCAATGCCAAGATCAACAACAGTCGCATGAATGGCGCGGCCAATGTGATGGTGGATGCCGACCTGGGTGGCGACATTGGCAGCATCGCTGCGGCCAGCGGTAGCGTGACCCGCAACTTGATCGACGGTGAGGTCACCGCCGAAATTGCGGGCTTGACCCAAAACGCTTCGGCGGGTGATGTGCGCGTTCAGGCTGAGCAAACTGCCAACATTGCATCTTTGGCCGGTTCTGTGGTGGTTTCGTATGGCGGAACGGTCTTGGGGGGCGCGGTTTCTGTCAACGACATTTCAAGCCAAGTCACCGCCAAATTGGGCAGCAGCACTTTGAAGGCTGCGGGCGCAGTCAATGTGCTGGCCGGCATGGATGGTGAGATCAAATCGGTTGCTGCCGCAGGCGGCGGCTCAGGCACTAAAGCCCTCAACGGCTCCGTGACCACCAACAGCTTGACTTCAAGCGTGAAGGCTCAGGTGGCGAGTGTCACGCAATCCCTGGCTTCATCCAGCATGAAGGTCTGGGCGCACGACGACTCGACGATCAAATCATTTGCCGGCACAGTGACCGGTGGTGGTCAAGCTGCCGGCGGTGCGGCCTTGGCGCTGAACTTTTTGGGTCGCACTGCAGACAACGCCGATGCGAGCAAAGTGGTCTTGGCCGAAGTCACGGGCAGCACACTCAAAGTCAATGGGGCTTTGCAGGTCTTGGCCAATTCGAGTTCTGATGTCGATGCGCTGGGCTTGGCGGCTGCAGGCAGCACCAGTGGTTTTGCCATCACGGGCTCCAATACCACCAACATTTTGCAGGACAGTTTGACGGCCACGTGGTCTGGCAGCACTTTGGTCGGTACCAATGCCGGTAGCTTGGAAATTTCAGCGGCCGATCACAACACCATCAACTCACTGGCAGGCAATTTTTCGGGCAGCGCAACGTCGGGTGGCGGAGCTGCCTTGGCGATCAACCAGATTTTCACCAACGTCAGTTCATCCTTGTCCGGAACGGGAGCAGGCAATGTGTCGACAGGTGATGTGGTCGTCCAGTCGACCACAGAAGCGGTCATCAACACCGTTGCTGTGGGGGTGAGTGGCTCCTCCAATTTGTCTTTGCAAGGCTCGGTTGCAGTCAGCAAAATTGCCAGCACCACGGCAGCGTTGATCAACAACAGTGCACGTGTGGTGGCTTCTGACAGTGTGGCCGTCGCGGCGGACACCAACGACCAAATCATGGCATTGGCGGGCGCGGGCAGCTTGTCTATGGAGGGCATTGGTGCAGCGGGTGGTATTTTGGTCAATATGGTGACCAGCACCACGTCTGCGGGCATTGACGGCAGCAATACCTATGTCAGTGGACAAGGCAATGGCAATGGTGTTTTGGTCAACAACGAAACCCTCGCGTTTGCGCCTGATTTGATGAACATCAACAAGGTCAATGATTTGGCTCGGTCCCCTGTGTCGCGCGGACAAACAGCACGCAAAGGTGTCACCGTCCAAGCCACATCGGTCGAGCAAGTGGCGGCACTGACCGAGGTGATCAGCGGTGGCAGCATTGGCGCTGGTGCGGCCATGAACGTCGACAACATTGGTGGCACGACACGTGCTTATGTGGACAGTGCCAAGATCAATACGCAAGCAGGTGCTTCCGGCAATCAGCAAGTGCGTGTGCTGGCTGCTGACCATGCCTTGATTGCGGGCACTTCGGCCACATTGGCTATAGGCGAAGCTACTGGCGTTGCCGGCGCCATGGCTGCGGAGTCGATCGTTCGCAACACGGTGGCCGAAGTCATCGATGGCGCGCAAGTCAAAGCGGCTGACGCTCTCGCGGTGAAGGCCTTGTCGGCCGCAACGGTTGCGCAAATCGAAGTGGGTGCAGGTCTGGGCGGGGAGCTGGGCATGGCCGGCAGTGCGGGTGGCGTGACCTTTTATGGCGTCACCCAAGCCCGTGTTCAAGGCTCAACGCTTTCTGCCAATGACATCACAGTGTTGGCCGAAGGCGCCAACCGGAGCAACTTGATTGCAGGCTCGGTAGGCGGCGGTGGTGTTGCCGGTGTGGGCTTGAGTTACACGATCAACGTATCGGGTGCCACGGTTCAGGCCTTGGTGGACAGCAGCACCATCAATGCAGATGGCAATGTCTTGGTCAGCGCTAAAAATATCACCGAAGAACTGGCTGTCGCCGCGACTGCAGGGGTGGGCTATGAAGGTGGTTTGGCCATCGCTGCGGTGGTCACTTCGATGGAAGGGCTGACGCAGGCCAGCATTTCTGGCAACAGCACTGTGGGCCGTCGCACCGACAACGGTGTGCGCACCGGTGCCAGTTCTTTGACCGTGGAAGCCATCGAAACCTTGAGCATCAACCACGATGCAGGCGCTTTGGGTGGCGGTACGGTGGGCGGGGTGGGCACGGCTGCCAACGTGGTGATCGGTCGCAGCCAAGTCGTGGCCAGTGCGGCAGGCAGTAGTTTGACCTCGGATGGTCTGGTGTCCGTCAGTGCGCTGCGTGAGGCCGAAGTGGACATGGTCACTGCCACGGCTGGTGGCGGCGGATTCGTAGGCATCAGTGGCGCGGTGGGCGTGATGGTATTTGGTGTGGCACCCAGCAGCGATGCCAACTCCGAACTCAACAAAGGCAACGACAACACCATGACCCGTTTGTCCGCAGGATCGAAGTCGAAAAAGGTGCAGGGCACCGGTTCGGCCTTGAGCAGCTCCGATGTCAACACCTTGAACGCGGGCGCCAGTTACGACAGCAAAGCCGCATATTTGGGGGCCTCTGGCTTGCATTCGACGTCGGCCAGCTTGAGTGCCAACACAGTGAAGGCTGGAGCGGTGGCGGTCAGCAGCCTGGACAAGACCGAGGTCATGAACAACGCCGGCTCTTTGGCTGTGGGCGGTTTGGGCGTGAGCGCGGGCGTGGCCTTGACCACCTTGGGCGGCGCCAACAGTGCCAGCATCAGCTCGGCCAGTTTGACCAGCGCCGGTGGCGTTAGTGTCGATGCCGGCACGCGCGAGTTGCATGCCGGTACCCAGTCCATCCAAAGTCGCGCAATCGCGGGCGCGGGGGGCATTGTGGGCCTGGGCGCTGCGGTGTCGTTGGCTAAAAACGAAACGGCCAACTCGGCCACGTTGTCGGGCACCGTCAACGCCGGAGGAACGGTCAATGTCAGTGCATTGGACGAAACATCGATGCGCAGCGAATCCTACGGCGCATCCGTGGGCGCGATCAGTGTGGGCGTGGTGATCGCCAAGGCCGAGCAAACCGGCAGTGTGCTCACACAGGTGGCGGGCAGCATCACGGGCCAGGGGGTGAGCATCAGCGCACAGCGCGACGCTACCACCAACGCCTATGCCAAGGGCGGCTCGGCCGGTGTGGTCTCGGGCAGTGGTGCCGAGGCGGATGCCACCGACAACAGCACAGTCAAAGTGGCTTTGGCCAGTGGTGTGGGCCTGAATGCAGGGCAAGGCAGCCTGACGATTTCTGCCAGCAGCAATCCCTATGCCAACACCGAGGCTTATGGCGTTTCGGTGGCTTCGAGCGTGGCCATTGGGGTGTCGATTGCCAATTCATTGGTCAGCTCTGAGGTGGCGGTCAACAGCTTGGGCAGTCTGACGTTGACGGGGCAGTCGGTCAACATTTCGGCCGTTCTGGGTGCTGGCGATTCTGCTGTGCGCAGCAGCGCAACAGCAGGTGCTGGTGGCATGCTGGTGGGCGCCACGGGTGTGGCGGCCACTTCAGAAAACAAGGGCTCAGCCAAGGTCGTCTTGGCCGGTCAAACGCTTTTGACCACTGCGGGTGATGTGAGCGTCAGTGCTATCGACTCCATGGATGAGCATGCGCATTCCAGCGGTATCGGTGTCGGTTATGTGGGCATTGGCGTGGCCACCTCCAAGGCCAGCAGCGACACCCAGGTGGCCGCACAAGCCAACCAATTCAAGGGCTTGGTGGGTGGTGTCTTGCAAATCACAGCCACCGGCAATGAAAGCATTGACAGTGATGCTGTTGCCGGCTCTGGTGGCATTCTGGCAGGCGCTGGCGCCGATTCGCGCGTTGACCACACGCAAGCGGTCACGGCCGACTTGGGTTCGGGCAGCGGCAACACGCTCACTGTGGGCAGCTATGCCACCGTCAGCGCCACGCGCCAGGTGCGCTACAACGTGCACAGCACCACGACCACAGCCGCAGCCATGGGCGCGTCGGGCGCGGTGACCAAGGCGACCATCGATGGCTCGGCCACGGCCCGTGTATTGGACAACACCAAGCTGGTGGCCGATGGCTTGCGCGTGTTGGCCACCAACGATTTGGCACGCACCGACTTGCAGGCGCAAAACGCCGAAGGCGGTGGCGGCGGTGTCATCAGCGGCGCGGGCGCAGACATCTACACCCGCATGAACGGCGATGCCCTGGCCAGCATTGGCAACAACGCCAGCATCACGCTGGAAGGTTTGCTGGAAGTGCGGGCCTACAACGAAATCCACGGCTCATCGCGTGGACAAATGGATGTGGGCGGCGCCATTCCGATTGCCCTGGTGGAGACGAAGATTGAATCGACCGCCAACGCCGATGCCAAGGTGGGCGACAACACCAAGGTCAACAGCTATGGCGAGACCCATGTCAACGCCTTGTCGTACATCGATCTGGAGGCCAACTCGGTTTCCAAGACCTATGGTCTGGCCGCTGCAGCACAAGGCAATGCCTATGCCACGGCCAACGTGAACAACCGTGTGACCATTGGCTCGGGCGCTGAACTGATCAGTGCAGAAGCCATCGATCTGCTGGTCGGTCAGGACAAAGACTTCAACCGCAACAAACATTTTGTGACCGCGCGCGTGGACCTGTTCAACCACGCCGTCGTCCCGGTGTCCATCAACCCCAATGCCGATGCCGAGTTGAACGTCAACAACAGCCTGACGGTGAATGCCACTGCGGTGCGCTCGGGCGCGACCATCAAGTTGGGCGGTATCGAAGGCTCGTATGTGGTCGAAGGCAAAGGCAATGTGAGCGACTGGACGCGTGACCTGGGCGAGCTGATGGGCCTGAGCAGCGAGTACGGCAGCTCCAGCAAAAACCTGAACACCACGGCCACTTTGAGCGGCCAGTTTGAAGCGGGCTTTGGTAACAAGCAGCGCTTGATTGTGAGCGCCAACGGGACGATTCTGGAAAACACCGGTGATGTGCGCTACACCATCACCAAGGAAGACTTGTCTGCCAGTGCGGGCGCTTATGTGGCGCGTTTGTATGACCAGTTGGCCCGCTATGGCGATGTGCCCGAGATCCGCGCCTTTGTGGAAGCCGAGCTGAGTTTTTACTTTGCGTCCCTGATCCGCGAGGGCATGGCCGAGTCGTATGTGCAAGACGGCAAGACCTATTACGTGGCTTTGTCGGGCGTGGACGCCAACTTCCTGAACATCAAGAACTTGCGTGCTGGCAGCGGCAACATCGAGCTGTACGGCAACAACGTCGCGGGCAATGCCAAGTTGATGGCCCGCGCCGATTCGCAAATTTATATCGAGAACAACAGCCCCCTGAACTTGCGGGTGTTCAACATGACGGTCGATGCCAATGGGGGCTTCGTCAAATACAACGGCACTTACATCACCAAGGATGGCGACATCGGTGATCTGAACAAAATCACCAAGAGCACGGGCTTGACCGTGGACAGCATCGACACCCGCGGTGGCGGCGCCAGCCAGCAACTGCCGACCTTGACGGTGAAAAACACCTTTGTGCCCCTGGGCCCATCGACACGCGGCGAGAACGACGCCTTGATGATGACCGCGCCCGATGGCACATCGGCCAACCTGTATGACGACGAAATGCGTGCGCCCGAAATGCGTGTCAACGGCACGCTGTACAACAAGCTGGGTACGATCAACCTGAGCAACACCGCCGGCAGCATTTCGGTGGTGTCGGAAACAGCGGGCTACACGCCGCGCCTGGACGGCAAGGAAATCAGCGTCACGGCGGGCAAAAACTTCATGCTGTCTTCGCCCAGCATCAGTCAGTCGGTGGGGGGCTCTCCAGAGTCTTTGTATGCCGTGCATTACAGCGATGATCAGCAGCGCACCATGAAAAACTTGGGTATTGATGCGTGCGGCTCGGCCCGTCCGGTCAATCTGGATGTGAGCTACAACGCCAACTGCCTGGTCAACGGGGCAGGCGGCATCTATGCCAGCGGTGGCATCTTCATGGGCGCGCGCTACCTCAACGTCAACGGCACCATCCAATCTGGCCAGGCCGACTACAACGCCACGCTGACCACGGCCTCAGTGGGCACTCAAATATCGAATTGGCAAACCAAGTGGCGTAACAACCGTGGCAAATACCTGGCCAACGGCACGTCCTCCATGATCCAGGTCTCGGGACCTTTGCCCACGGACAGCGAAGCCGAGATCAACAAACAGTTTGTCAATCTGACCATCACCGCCAGCCAGCGCACGGATGCACTCAATGCCATGGCCGCGCGTCGCACGCAGCCGGTCATTTACTTCGATGCAGAAACCAATCGCTTGAAAGTGGCCCCGACCAATGTGACCGGTGGCCTGGTGGAACTGGTGGGCTCGGTCATCAACACCGGCGGCGGCGTGATCCGCGCGCTGGACGGCTATGCCCGCATGAACATTGACAACCAGACCAGCTATGGCATCGACCTGCTGGGCCTGGACACCGGTGGCGACAAAGGTGTGGTCCGCATCACGGACCTGAGCAAGCCAATCAAAAACGCGGCGGGCACTGTTGTTTCCTATGAAGTGACCACGTACGAAAAAGACGCCAACGGCGTCTTCCACGCCACGGTCACCGATGGTCGTGCGCCTGGTGCACGGGTGATTTCCGTCACGAACAACGCGCTCGCCAGCCCCGACGGCAGCGTCAAGGCACGCTTCAGTTACAACCCGCTGGACAACAGCACCTACTCCTGGTCGGCAGGCTACGAGACTTTGGCCGAGAAGTCGTACCACTATGAGAACTCCTCATGGTTGGGCTTCATTCCAGGGGGCAGCACCAGCTGGAACAGCATCGATACCGTGGTCAAAACGACCAACGCGATGCCGCAAGACATTTTTGTCAGTACCACCCAACCCATTGGCGGTGGCAACTTCTCGATGCAGGTGAAAAAATCGATCACCGATGCAGAGACCGAAACCTATTACCGCTCATGGCGCAAGTGCGGCTTCTTGTGCATCAAGAAGACCTACTACATTGAGCGTCGCACCGAGGTGGGCTACAAGTATCTGTACACCCAGCGGGTGGCCGCAGACCGCGCCATCAACGTGGAGCTGGTGGGCTACGACACCGGCGCGCTGAACGTCAGCAGCTTGGGCGACATCCGGTTGGGGGGCAACATCTCGAACGCCAGCGGCAATGTGTCCTTGACCTCGACCAATGGCAGCATTGTTCAGTTGTCCAGCGGTGCCGTGGTGGAGGGCGTTGGTTTGAACTTCAGTGCCAAGACGGGCATCGGCATTCAGGCCGCGCCCATCAACTTGATCACAGGCAATGGTTCTTTCACGGCTGTGTCGGACAGCGGCTCGATCGCGTTCCACTCGAACAGTGGTCCTTTGCGCATCAACCGCGTGTCAACCACGGGTGAGGTTTGGCTGGACGGGGATGGCTCGATCCTGGGACTGGACCCGAATGCCGTGCATGTGACTGGCAAAAAGGTTTATCTGTCTGCACCCAAGGGCGGCATTGGCGAGTTCAATGCCGATGGCACAGTCAAATCGACCTTGAACATTCAGACGGCTGATTCCACCTTTGGTGGTCTGAGCGCCTATGCGCGCAACGGCATCGCTATCAAGCAACCCACGGGCAACCTGTGGGTGAACCAGGTGGTTGCGGGCGGTGATGTGTATTTGGAAACCGGTGGTGACCTGATTGACAACAACCGCAACGAAACACGCGATGAGCGCACCGAAGCGCAGCTGTTGGCTTTGTGGAGTTCATCAGCCTTGCAAGGCAGTTCGGCCGAAGCCAGCCGTCAGGCCACGCTGAACCTGACGCGCACACAGTACAAGCGTTACTGGAGCTTGCGTGATGTGCGCGATGTGGTGGTCGATGGTTCCGGCAATGTGACCAGTTATGCCGCCGACACGATCACACCCGACTACAAGTACACGATTCCGACAGATGAACGTCAGAAATTGCTGGCGGCTGGCGTGAGCGAAACACAGTTGCTCAAGGTGGAATCCGATCGCACCAAGGAAGTGTTGGCATTGAATGCCCAATTCGGCAGCACGGCGTACCAGACCAACAACGACAAGATCATTGCCGCAGTGAACACCGCCAACCTGGCTGCCGGCAAAAGCGAAGTCGGTGCCTTGGCCACCTGGTCCGATGCGGAGCTGCGCAACCCCTTGCCCAAGTCGATCTTCTCCAAGAGCTCGACCAGTACCCAGACCCGACTGGAATCCCCCAACGTGGTGGGCAACCGCGTGGTGCTGCGCCCGGGCGGCAAGATCGGCAAAGACGATGGCTCGGTGAGCATTCCCTTGCTCAAGAGCACCCGTTTGGCGCAAGGAAAACCGGCCGATCTGACCGATGACGAAAAGCTGGTCATCATGGCGGCCGAGACCGACGACATGTCCCTCAACCGCGACACCTGGACGCTCACAGTGGTCAAGAAAGACAACTTCAACGTGTTGTCCAACCGCCTGAACATCACGGCCAACGGCTTTGTGTATTTGGGTGCAGACACCACCGATGCCTACCCCACAGGCGGCACCGCCAATCTGGAAAAAGTCATTGGCACAGGCGAGATCCGCATCAAGGTCAGCGACTCCATCTTGAGCGTGGCAGACGCGGGTGTCTCGGTCATCCAGGGTCAGAAAGCAATTTTGGAAGCCGCTCAAGGCGCCATTGGCTCGGCAGCCAAGCCGGTGCAGATGACCTTGCGCAACGATGCCACGGGCACCTTGACAGCCCGGGCACAAGACGGCATCTGGATCCACGAGATCGGTGACATGCGGGCGGCCGACATCTACACGCCCAACAGCGCGACCTTGAGCGCCACCGGTGCCATCATCGATGCGCGACCCGTGATCAACTACCCCAACGTGGGTGACCGCACGGTGCGCTCCATCGAAGCCAACTCGCTCACGCTGAATGCCATGGGTGGTGCCATTGGTGCATCGAACAATCCTATGGTCCTCAAAGTGGGATCGGGTGGTGTCAATGCCAGCACTCCGGCAGGCTACTCGGTCTATCTGGATGCTGCAGAAAACAGTTCCATGACGGTGGGCAATATCAACTCGGGTCTGGACGCTTATCTGAATGCATGGGACAGCAGCCTGACCACATTGGTTGGTGTTTCGGCCAGGCGCGATGTTTTTGCCTTTGCCGATGGCAACATGACCGGCGTGAATTTCACTGCCGGAGCGATTGCCAACATCAGCAGCAATGGCAGCATCACCGGCAGCAAAGTTGCGGCGGGCTCAGGCAGTGCGATCCTTGATGCCGACGGTGCCATTGCCTTGGTCAACTTGGGCTCCAACAGCGATGTGCAAGCCACGGCAGGCACGTCAATCAAAAGCACCATCGTCAATGCTGGGCGCGACCTGTCGCTCAGGGCCAATGCGGGAGCCGTGGATGCTACATCTTTGAGCGCAACCCGCAACATGACGGTCAAGGCTTATGGTGCCAATGCCGATATCCGCAGCACATTGGCTTCGACTTCCACAGGCTTCATGACCATGGAAGCGGCAGGTGGCTTGTCCTTGACGGTGACCTCGGCTCAAGAGGCTATTGACCTCAAAGCCGGTCAAGCCATGAGCTTGTTGAACATCGCCAGCAACAACAGCACCCTCAAGCTGCAAGCCGGACAAGACATCAAGCTCTTGTCGGGGGCGGCCAAAGGCAATGCAGAGATGAAGGCAGGCCAAGGCGTGCAGATCTCTACCGCGTCCAGTGGTACAGGTTCACTCACGGTGAACAGCGACACGGGTTTGATCAAAGCTCAAACCTTGACTGCAGTGACCGGTGCCACGGTCAAGAGCACAGGAGGTGATGTCAACCTCACCACGGTCACGGTGTCCGCAGGCCCCATCAAAGTGGACGCAGGCAACACCATTTACCTGGGCACCGTCAAAGCTTCTGGATTGATGGACTTGTCTGCAGGCACCGGACTGACCGCCAGCAGCCTGACCAGCACAGCAGCCAACCTCGACATCGATTCGGTCAGTGGTTTGCTCAAAGTGAGCAATGCCTCAGCCAAAACCGATCTGGATGTGCAGTCGGAGAGCTTGACTTTGGGTACCTTCACAGCAGCCACGGCCAATTTGCGCGCCGCTTCAGCCATGGTGTTGACCACCGGTACCACCACCGGCAACATCGTGACCAACAGCCAGGGCAGCGCATCGCTGGGCAGCCTGACGTCCAGCTTGGGCACCATCACCGCTGATGCCACAGGCGCGATGACGGTCACGGCAGCCAAGGGTACGGTGCTGGACATCACGGCGGGTACGGGTTTGACGGCGGGCACCTTGACCAGTACCACCGGCAAGATCGATGTGGACTCTGGCACTGGTGCATTGAAGATCACCACCGCTACGGCCAAGACACTGTTGGATGCACAAGCCGTAGCAGGCGCGTTGACCATTGGCACTTACACCGCAGACACGGCGGTCTTGAGGGCCGGTACCGACATGAACCTGACCACCGGCATGGTGAACGGCGCCATATCTGTGGTCGCCGGGCGCGATGCAGGTTTGGGGTCCATGACTTCGACCACCTCGCAAGTGGTGGCCGATGCGACGGGCGTCATGGCGGTGACCTTGGCCAAAGGCACGCTGGTGGATTTATCTGCCGGCACAGGCTTGACTGCAGGAGCCTTGACCAGCACCACCGGTGTGATCGGTGTGGACTCGACCACAGGTGCCGTCAAGATCACCACGGCTACGGCCAAGGGTGCGCTTGTCGCCAAAGCCACAGCGGGTGACCTGAACATCGGCACGTTGATTGCCACCACGGCCGACCTGCAGGCGCGCAACGATTTGACGCTGACCACAGCCACCACCTCGGGTGAAATGCTGGCCGCAGCGGGCCGCAATGCGGTGCTGGGCACATTGACCTCCAGTGGTGACAGGGTCAAGGTCGACACCACGGGCACCTTGACGGCGACCACCGTTAAAGCGACCAAGGTGGTGGACTTGTCAGGCCGGGCCGGGCTGATGGCGACCACACTGACCAGCACCAGTGCCAACATCGATGTGGATTCGGTGGCCGGTTCGGTCAACGTTAAAACCGCCAACGCCATCACCAGCTTTGCTGCCAGAAGCTATGGCGCCATGACCATCGGCACATTTGGGGTGACCGCCGGTTATGCCAGCCTGGTCTCGGGCGGCATGATGACGCTGACCACCGGCACCACCACTGGCGACATGACGTTGCGCACCGACGGCACCCTGGGTAACGCGGTGAGCGACAGCACCACCCAGATGGCCCTGGGCACTCTGACCAGCTCGGCCGGCAAGATCGACGCCAGCAACACCAAAGGCGGCATGACCTTTGCCACACTCCGGGCTGTGACCAAGATCAAACTGGACGCGGCCAAAGCCTGGTCCAATGGGCAGGCCATCAGCGGCACAGCTTTGTACGTGAGCGGTGGCGACCTGGATATTTATGCCAGAGCGGGCGGCATCTCGATGACCACCTTGTCTGGCAAAACAGCCAGCAAGGTCAAGGCCGATGCCGGCTCCATCAAGATCTCCAGCATCATCGGCTTCTCGCCCAACAGCTTGCTGAACCTCACGGCCACAGGCGGTGGTACGGTTTCGGTGGCTTACCGCTGAAGTTTTTTTATTTGTTGACCTCTCAGGAAATTTTTTGAACATGAACACCAACGCATCGCCAACAGGGCTTCGCATCGCACGACTCTCGACCGCACTGGGCATTGCGCTCGGCTGCGCGGGCGCCTGGGCACAAGGCGCACCCACGGCACCCGCTGCGGCCGAAGCTGCACCTGTGTCGCTCGCCGTCAAAGTCAACGGACAAACGCTGTCGGCCGAACGCGGCGAGCTGTTGTTGCGCGAGCAACTGGCCCGTGGCGTGCCCGACAGCTCGGAACTGCGCAACATGATTCGTGAAACCCTGATCAACCAGGCGGTCATGGCGCAAGACGCTCAAAAGCAAGCCCTGGACAAGTTGCCTGTGGTCAAAGCCCGTCTGGAGCTGGTTGAGCAAAACACACTGGCGCAGGCCTGGCAACAAAAGGCGATGGACGATGCGCAGATCACCGATGCCGACATCCAGACCGAATACCAGGCCCAGGTCAAAGCATTGGGCACGCAAGAGTTCCGTTTGCGCCATGTGCTGGTGGCCGATGAAAAGCAAGCGCAGCAAGTGCTGGCCAAGATCAAGGGCGGTGCCAAATTCGACCAAGTTGCGCAAGAGTCTTCACGCGATCCGGGCACCCGCGAAAAAGGTGGCCTGAGCGACTGGGTGGCCGAAGGTCGCCTGGCGCCTGCCATCCGTCAAGCGATTGACGGACTCAAGGCCGGTCAATTGGCTGCCAAGCCCGTGCAAACGCCCGTCGGTTGGCAAGTGTTGCGTCTTGAAGAAAAACGCGCCCTGACGCCGCCCACCCTGGAGGCGGTCAAGCCCCAGGTGCGCCAAGCACTGGCACAGCGCCAGGCACAAGCCAGGCTGGCTGCCCTGCGCAGCAGCGCCAAGGTGGAATAAACCGCGGGCACCGGTCAAGGGCCAGTCACCACAAGGTACAGACCCCCGTCTACACCTTGTGGTCAATTGACCGCATGCGGCCATCCCTGAAAAATCCTCCAAGACTTTTCAGTGAAAGGAACACCCCATGGTCTCCCGCAACGCCATCCTGGTGGCCAACTCGTTCGTGGCCCGCTTGTTTGAACGCAGCAGCCTGCAGCAACCCTGGGTCGAGATACAAGACTGGTGGCACGCCGAAGGCCGCATGCACACGGGTGATCTGGAGCGCATGTCGCAAGGGCACTCTTTGGCAGGGCGCACGGGTTTGGCGCCACACACCGACATCCGCCACCGCGAACGCGCCGACTTTGCCCGCGATGTCGCCGATGGCTTGAAGCATGCCCTGGCCACCGAGAAATGGCATGAACTCGAAATCTTTGCGTCCAACCCCTTCATGGGCGAGTTGCTGGCTCACCTGAGCCCCGATGTTCAGAAAATCGTTTGCAACACGCATTCCTTGGACCTGACCTCCCTGTCACCGCAAGAAATAGAAGCCCGTTGGCGCAAGGAGTTCAGGATTTAGTCGGCGGCCAGGGGGCCGTCCGCTGAGCGCAAACACGCCAGCACCTCCTCATCCTCCACCTGCCCAAAGTCACGATAGAACTGTCCAACCCCCTGAAAGTCTTCGGGCGCTGACAGACAGACCAGCTCGTCAGCCCAGGGGCGGACTTTTTCCAGAGCATCGGGGCTGGCCACGGGCACGGCGCAGACCAGGTGCGCGGGGCGGTGCTGCCTGACCACCTGCAAGGCCGCGATCATGGTGGCCCCGGTGGCCAGGCCATCGTCCACCACGATCACGGTGCGGCCTGCGGCATTTGCTGCAGGCCGGATCGCGTCGTACTGCTGACGCCTGCGTTGCAGTGTGGCCAGCTGAGTTCTTTTTTCTTCTTGCAGGTATGCCGCATCCGCTCCCATGTCCTGCGCATAAGGGGCCAGATAAGTTTGGCCGCTTTCGTCGATCGCGCCCACCGCCACTTCGGGCATGAAGGGCGCGCGCAACTTGCGCACCAGCACCACATCCATGTCGCCTCCCAATTGCCGGGCCATCAGCCGGGCCATGGGCACTGCACCTCTTGGAATGCCCAGCACCAAAGGGCGGTCACTTTGGTATGCACTCAAGGCCCTGGCCAGTTGCCGGGCCGCGTCCAGACGGTCTTTGAACATCGCGCATCCTTTTCATACAAACGTGTTGAACACCATTGTCAAATTTGCAGTCGGATGCACTTCGATCTGGATCAGTAAAACAAAAAACAGATGTCGCAACTTGTCGTGAATTGTCGGTTTACATGTCTGTCGTTTTCCTTTTGTAAATCACAAAATCATCAACAGCCATTGGTTTGGCAGCTTTGCTATTGGGCGATCGATTTTGATGCTTTTGGCATAGCTACTGAACCAAGATTTTTGCAGGCCTCTTATTAGAGGTGTGCGCATTTTTCTTCTTCAAATCATGACGGTTTCATCTATGTCCAATATCAAACTCGTTGTTAAAAGTGTTGACGGTGTTCGTAAAACACTGACTCCTCAAGAGTTTGCTCAGTTCAAACTGATGCCCGGCATGAAGGTCTCGTTGCTCGACGAAAGCACCGGACAAGCCCCAGCCAAACTGCAAGCCAAGCGCTTGGCGCAAGACCTGACACTGGAAGTCGCAGGCGAGTCCATCCAGCTGCCCGGTTTTTATGACACTCCCCAAGTGGACTTCTATCCACAAGGTGAAGCCGCTACCGGCGTGAGCGTCAGCTCTTCAAGCCCCGCGCCTGTTGCAGGTGCAGGCGAAGCACTGGTCTGGTCGTCTGTGGCTGCAGTGCCTGCAGATGCGCCCGTGGTCACGGGTACTGCCAGCACAGGCTTTGGCGGCAACTGGATGTACGCCGCTCTGGGTGGCTTGGCCATGGCCGGTGCAGGTGGCGGCGGTGGTGGCTCCAAGAGCACACCGGTCGCATCGTTCACCGGCACCGCGATTGACGGCTACTTGGTTGGCGCCAAGGTCTATCTGCTCAATGGCAGCACCAAAACCGACACCGGTGTGGTGACCGGTGCAGACGGCAAGTTCACCATCCAGAACCCGAACAAATACACCGTTCAGATTGAAGGCGGTACCAACTCCGACACCGGCTTGGCCAACACCATGGTGCTCAAGGCGCCAGGCAGTGCGGCAGACGGCTTTGTGGTCACGCCACTGACCACGCTGATCCAGGCCTATCTGGACAAGAGCGCCGCTGGCACCACCGTTGCCCAAGCCGAAACCGCTGTGCAAAAAGCACTGGGCATCACAGGCGATGTTGACCTGCTGAACTACGATCCACTGGCAGGTGCCGAAACGCCCATGGACGTGCAAGTCCAGAAGCTGGCCGTCTCGGTGGCCAGCGTGGTCATGCTGGCCGAAGGCCAATCCAGCGATGTGGTCAACAACATCGTCGCCGGCATCGTGAACGGCTCGTTCAAAGACAGCACCCCGCTGGACTTGACCAATGCCACGCAGCTCAACACCGTGCTCAGCGGTGTGAGCACCGTGTCTGCCGCCGAAGTGACCGCTGTGGTCACCGCCATCAACACCGCGACGACTTTGACTGGCATTGGCAGCGCCCAGGGCACATCCGCCCAATTCACCGTTGCAGTCCAAGTGGTCGATGGTGTTTTGGTGGGGGTCGATTTTGGTGGCAGCGCCACAGGCGACATCACCATCAGCGTGGACGCCGCAGGCACAGCCACGTTCAGCCGTGGCGGCGTGACCGCCACTGCCAAGGTGGCCAATTTCTTCTCGTCCGTTGAACAAACTTTCAACGACATGGATGGTGCGGTGCACATCAGCGCCAAGATCAATTCCGCCGCAGGCGTGGGCTTGGTCATCAACCTGGTCGACACCGGTGCGGTGGACCACTACATCATCGACGCGCCCAACGCCTCCAGCGTCACCTTCAAGGGTGACTTGGGTAATCAGTTGGGCGACACCGTTGGCTTGAAGATCGCGGACACACGTCCTGGCGTGCAAGACTTCATCGGCATGACCGTGATCACCAAGGACTTGGCCGGTGCCGAAAAACTGGGCTTCTATTTTGACAAGACGGCCGAGAACGGTGCCGGTGCAGCAGACAACGACAAAGTCACCTTGACAGCGTTCAGCACCATCGCCAGCGGCACCGATGTTTTGGTGGTCCGCAATGGCGCGGTCAACCCCTTGCTGGCCGATCGTCCAAGCGGCATGACGCTGGACCTGATGTCGGTCGGCTATGCCAGCGTGGCAGACATTGCGACGGCGCAAGCGTATGTCAGTGCTTCTGAGACAGGCACTTTGATCATCGCGTTGAAGGACGCGTTGGAACTGCCGACCTTGTTGGCCAACTTGAATGCAAACACAAATGATCTGAAGTTCATTGGTTTGGACGTGCAGTTGCAAATTGGATCTGCCGCTGCCTTCTCTCTCAAAGATGTGGCAGATAACTCTCAGTACGCCGCCATAAGAGATGCCGTGGCTGGGAAACATTTGGCAGGCTTGCCAAGTTTGAACACAGCGATTCATACACTCCAGACCAACCTGGCTGCCGAAGTTGTTGACCGCACCCAGAGCGGCAGCGAAATGGTGCAAAGCATCGCCAACGTCAATGCCTCTTTGAGCGCATTGACCACCTTGGTGGGTTCAAACAACACTGCGCAAACGGCAGCACTGGGTGCAGCGCAGAGCGCGCTGAGTACAGCGACCGCTTTGGTGGCCACGAATTTGGCCAACGAAATCACGGCCCGTACAGCAGCAGACACACTGCACGCATCGGATATCGCGACACTGCGTACCGATTTGACGACGCTGTCTACTGCAGTCAATACTAAAGACGCAGCACAAACAGCGGCACTGGAAACTGCGAAGACAGCGCTGAGCACAGCGACTGCCTTGGTGGCCACGCACTTGGCAACCGAGATTGCAGATCGCACAGCGGCTGACACGTTGAACGCCAACGGCATCGCAACACTGCGCACGGACCTGAACACGCTGACGGCAGCAGTGGACAGCAAAGACGCAGCACAAACAGCGGCACTGGAAACTGCGAAGACAGCGCTGAGCACAGCGACTGCCTTGGTGGCCACGCACTTGGCAACCGAGATTGCAGCGCGCAGCGCGGCCGATGACATCCACACGGCAGACATTGCCAGCTTGCGAGCAGACCTGTCGGCACTGAGTGAAGTGG
>Ga0228700_1001126_pt1 | contig 18852 bp, 14 predicted proteins | sample McNCre317_Aug_MG_FD_178019 | JGI IMG/M metagenome (GOLD analysis project Ga0228700, IMG submission 178019) | Freshwater microbial communities from McNutts Creek, Athens, Georgia, United States - 3-17_Aug_MG | ecosystem: Environmental > Aquatic > Freshwater > Creek | place: USA: Georgia...
CGGGAAGCGCAGGCCCGAGTTCATCAACGCCGTGGTCTTGCCCGAGCCCGGCGCCCCGATGATGATGTACCAGGGCAGCTCGTACAGGTAGCGCTTGCCGGCGCGGGCGGCCAGGCCTTGCCACACGCCCTTGTGCGTCTCAAACCGCGCGTTGCGCAGCGTGGCCATGCCTTGCTCGAAGCGCTCGCGCAGCACGCGCACCTCGGGGCTTTCGGGCTCGCCGGTTTGCTGCTTGCCCACCGGGGCGATCAGCTGGTCGACCACCTGCTGGTTGGCGCGCTTGGCCTGCCAGGCGCCGTACACCTTGGCGCCGATGTAGATGGCCACGATCAGGCCGATGAGCGCGAGGCGCGCCCACACGGCATCGAGCGGTCGGGCGTTGCCGATGGCGATCAGCGGGCCGACGATCCAGATCAGCAGGGACAGGGCGATCAGGCCGATGATGGCCAGCACCGTGCCGTTGAAGACGGAAGAAAAAAGCTTTTTCATTTCGAGGCCTCGGCGGTGGCGTCGCTCTCGCGGGCCACGAAGAGGATCACTTCAACGCGACGGTTCTTCGCGCGGTTGTCGGGCGTGGTGTTGTCGACCACGGGCTCGCCGTCGGCACGGCCTTCCGAGCGCAGGCGATTGGCCGCCACGCCCTGGCGCTGCAGCAGGTCGCGCACCACGTCGGCCCGCTCTTGCGAGAGGTGCCAGTTCGAGGGAAAGCGCATGGTGCGGATGGGCTGGTTGTCGGTGTGGCCGGTGACCATCACCGCACCATTGACCTTGGACAGCGACTGCGCCACCCGCGTGAGGATGGACTCGGCGCGCTCCGACAGCGCGGCGCTGCCCGGCTCGAACAGGCCGTCGCCACGCAGGGTGATGACCGAGCGGTCGACCTCGTCGCGCACGGTGAGGATGTTGGCGCGGATGTCGGCCTGCAGGTGCTGCGCCAGGCGCGGCTTGGCGGCCAGCTGCGGCGTGGGCGGCACGGGCGGCGGCAGGCGCAGGCCCTGGATGCTACCGAACACCGGATCCGAGTGGCCCGCCAGCATGAAGCTCAGGCCGAAGTAGGCGGCCACCAGCACCACGCCGGCCACGGCCGCCGTCACCCACAGCGGCAGCCACGACAGCATCAGGCGGCGCGCTTGTGGGGCGCCTTGCCAGTGCTGCGCCAGGGCGGGGCTGTGGTCGCCCCGGGCCTTTTTCAGCATGCCGGCCAGGCGCTCGCGCACGGCCTCGAGCTGGGCCTTGCCGCCTTCGATCACGCGGAAACGGCCTTCAAAGCCCAGCGTGAGCACGGCGTAGATCAGCTCCAGCAGGTCGCGGTTGGCGGGCACGTCTTCGGCCAACTTGGCCATCAGCTGGAAGACCTTCTCGCCGCCATAGGCCTCGTTGTGGAAGCTCACCAGCAGGTTGTGGCGCGCCCACTGGCCCGAGCCGCCCCAGGGGGTGGAGGCGGCGGCCTCATCGAGCAGGCTGCACAGGATGTAGCGCGCGGCCAGCACGCGCTCGCTGGCCATGCCGGTGGCGCGGGCCTTGCCCTCGAACTCGCGCAGGCCGTTGGCCATCGACTCTTTGAGCGCGGCTGGATCGGCCAGGTGCGAGGTGCTGCGGATCTGCGGCACCAGCGCCAGCAGCGGGTTGGCCAGGGCCACCAGCGGGTTGAGGCCGCTGTCGGGGGCGGCCAGGTCACCGGCCACGTCGGCCCCCCGGTGCAGCGGGGTGGCGAAGGCGGCCGCCGGGGCCGCAGCCGCAGCGCCCGGCGTGGGCATCACGAAGGTGCGCCCCGTGTCGATCGAGGCAAACGGGTCGATGGGACCGTTGCCGGGGTTGGTGGGCTGGTTCATGCCAAGACCTTCAAGGCGGGCGTCAGGTTGGATGGGGGACGGCGGCGGGCGTCAAGGGCGCGCTTCAGCGGCGGATGGCCCACAGGGCCAGATCGAGCCCGGGGAAGTCGCCGGCCACGTGCATGGCCAGGTTGCCGCTGGCTTCGAACTTCGACCACAGCTCGGTGCCGCGCTCGAGCTCGAAGTAGAAGAAGCCCGCATGGAAGGGCAGCTGGCGCGGCGCCACCGGCAGCGGCCGCAGCGTGATGCCGGGCAGGTTGAAGTTCACCAGCTCCTTGATGGCCTCGACCGGGCCCACCTTGGTCTGCGCAGGGAAGCGCGTGCGCAGCTGCTCGCCGGGCACCTGGGCGTTGATGGCCAGCACGAAGGTGCCGGTGCGCACCAGCTCCAGGTCAGACACCACGGCGGTGCGGATGCCGAACTTGCGGTCGACCAGCTCGATCTGGATGGCGTTGTCGTCGTCGACCACGCTCAGCATGTCGCGGATGGCGTCGAGCACGGGCGTGAAGCAGCCGCGCAGGTCGTCGTGGGCGTACAGCGGGAAGTCGGCCGGACGGCGCGCGGCCGTGTGGAAGGTGCTCAGCTCGCCGGCCAGGCCCAGGCACAGCTCGAAGGCGTGCTGGGGGTGCACGTTGGGCGCGCTGGCGAACTGGCGCAGCACGGGCTCGTGGCGGTTGAGCAGCTGCAGGCGCAGGAACTGCGCGATCTCGCTGACGCCATGGCCCAACTGCCCCATCTTGCCAGCCAGGGCATGGGCACGCTGGCGCACCAGGCCGTGCAGCAAGGTCAGGCTCGACGACAGCTGCCCCGAGGCGTCACAGCTCAGCTGCGGCGGGATGTAGCTGCGCTCCAGCGCCACGGCGTTGTCGCTGCGGCGCTCGGCCACCAGGGCGCAGCCCAGCACCGTCCAGGCGTCGGTCAACTCTTTGGCGCGCAGCAGGCGCAGCTTCAAGCGCCCGGTCTGGATCTCTTCGGGCTCGGCGGCGGCGTCGGTGTGGTCGCGCACGGCCTCGATGGCCACCTCGTAGCGGGCCAGCTCGTCGCGGCTGCCATCGCTGAAGTCGGCCTCGTTGAGGCCTTCGCGCTGCACCGGCAGGGCCAGGTAGATGACCTCGTTTTTCAGGTCAGCGGGGATGTCGAGCGGGGCGGGGGCCGCATCCAGATGCGGGATGGCGAACGGCGTGCCATCGGGCCAGATGCCGCTGGCCCGTGCGATGCCCACGCGGCCCAGCGCCAGCAGGCCCTCGTCGAGCTGCAGGTCGGCAAAGCCCCAGGCATGGGGGCTGAGCGCCCGCACGCGGGTGTCGATCAGGCGCTCTGTGTAGCGCGCCTCTTGTTGGAAATGGTGCGGCTGCAGGAACATGCCCTGCGACCAGACGACCTTGTTGCGCCAGCTCATGCGGCCACCACCTTCATCGGCGAAAAAAACACCACGCGTTCAGGTGGCCCGCTGGCCGGGCTTCAGGTCACTTCGGCGGCTCGGCGGGCGTGATGCCCACCGTGAGTGCCTCGACCTTGATCGTCCAGCGGTTCACCTTGTTCGGCTCGATGGCCACGATGGCACGGGGCCGCGACTTTTCCATGTCGCGGAACCCGACCAGCACGGCCAGGAATTTGCTCTCAGGCTGCGGCTGGCGGGCCAGGTCTTTGGTCTCGCCAGGGCGCAGCACGAATTCGTCACGCACCAACACCTCGCTGCCCAGCACGTCCTTGTCGCGCTCGTACAGCGAGAGGAAGTCGGCCGCATCGAACTGCGTGCGGGCCTTGAGTTCGTAGACCCGCACCACCACCGGCGAGGGGCGTTTGCGCGAGTCTGGGTTGATCTGGGTGGCGGCCTCCAGCTTCGCGTCGATCGTGGTGGGCTCGGGCGGTTTGCTGAAGGGCGACAGCGAGCCGCAGCCACTCACCAATGACGCCATCCCCAGCGCCACCAGCCACCGGGCTGACGAAGCAGGATGCGGCCACGACTTCGGCGCGCGAGCAACGTGAAGAGAAAGCTTGACCATGTTGATTCCTGGCGAGAATAAGGGCGCCCCAGGGGCGGGCGCCGTGACTAAGGTAACAAGGCGGCGGGCTTGACCAAGGTCAGTTGCCCGCGCCGAAGCATCCATCCTAAGGTGCGTCCATGAGAGTCTCGCGACCAGCGCTGCGGCGCCCCTCACGGATGTTCGTTCTGGCAACGGCTGCGCTGGGCGTGGGCTGGGGCCTGAGCGGCTGCGGCACCACCCCCACCGCCGAGGCCGAGGCACCGCCTGCGCCCGTGGCGGCCACGGCGCCCGCCACCCCCGCCACCCCGGCGGGCTCGGACATCGCCACCCGCAACGCCTTGTTCAAGGTCTCGACCTTCGACAGCCTGCCGGGCTGGCAGCAAGACAACGTGAACGAGGCCTTCACCGCCTTCCGCGAGTCGTGCAAGGCGCTGGAGCGCAAGCCCAACTGGAAAAAGCTGTGCACCGAGGTGCGCAACACCAAAGACGCCAAGGCCGGCCGGGCCCTGATGGAGCGCGAATTCGCCCTCCTGCAGGTGCAAAACACCGACAAGACCCGCGAGGGCGACATCACCGGCTACTACGAGCCGCTGCTCAATGGCCGCAATGTGAAGGGGGGCGATTTCGTCATCCCGGTGTATGGCGTGCCCAACGACATGTACTTCCTCGATTGGAAGACGGTGCCCAATGCCCAGCGCAAGGGCGTGGCCGTGGTGCGCCCCAATGGTCGCCTGCTGGTGCCCGCGCAGCCGGGTGAGCTGGGCGCCGTGAAGCTCGACCTCAAGGCCTTCACCCTCGACACGCTCGACCGCCGCCTGCGCGTGCGCCTCGATGGCGAGCGCGGCCTGCCGTACTACAGCCGCGCCGAGATCCAGCGCAAGGGCCTGATCGACGCCCCCGTGCTGGCTTGGGTGGACGACCCGGTGGCGCTGTACGCCATGCAGGTGCAGGGCGCTGGCCGCATCCGCCTGGGCGATGGCAGCACGCTGCGCCTGCAGTTTGCCGACCAGAACGGCCAGCCCTTCAAGCCCATGCAGGTGGCGGCACAGGGCAACGAGCGCATCCAGACGCGCGGCGTCAGCGGCGAGGCCATGGAAGAGCCCGAGCACTTCGAGCTCGATGGCACCGCCGATGTCACCGACCCCCACGATGCGGCCGAGCCGCTGACCCGGGGCGGCACACGCAAGCCGGCCGCCCGGGGCGATGCGGGCGTCAACGACGCGGTGCAATCGCTGCTGCCCCCGGCCGGGGCCAAGCCGGCGCCGGCCAACACGGCGGGTACGGCGGGTACGGCCAACGGCACCCAGTCGGTGGTCGATGCCTTGCTGCCCAAGGGGGGCCAAGGTGCGCAAGGTGTGAAAGGCGGCAAGCCCAAGCCCAGCGCGCCCAAATCACCCAGTGGCGAGGCCAACCTCGACGCCACGGTGGCCGCCGTCAGCAACAAGCTGCTGGGCCAGCGCGCACAGTCGCTCGAATCCGACCCGAGCTACGTGTTTTTCCGCGTCACGCCTGAGCTGCCGGCCAACGCCGGTCCCATGGGGGCCCTGGGCGTGCCGCTCACCGCGGGCCGTTCGCTGGCGGTCGATCCGCGCGTGATGCCGCTGGGCTACCCCGTCTTCTTGGATGCCCAGGTGCCAGGCCGCAAGCAGCAGCAGTTCCAGCGCCTGATGTTCGCGCAAGACACGGGTGGTGCCATCCGGGGGGCGGTGCGCGCCGACTACTTCTGGGGCTACGGCTCCGAGGCCGGCCGCCAGGCCCGCCAGACCAAGCACCGCGGCCGCATGTGGGTGATGGTGCCGCACGCCGAGGTGCAGGCGCTGCTGTCGACCAAGCTGGTGGTGCGCGGCAACAAGGCCGCCGCGCCCGAGTGCCTGGTGCCGGACGACGAGTTCTGCAGCGCCGCTCAGGACGCGGCCGATGCCGTGGACGCCGCCGGGTTGCCCGACGCGGCCGAGCCGCGCTGATCGGGTGAGCTCAGGGCCACGTCGCTGACGCGCGGGGCCAGGCCCAGCGCCAGCCACGCCGGCTCCGGCCGGTGGAACAGGTAGCCCTGGGCGTAGTCCACGCCCATCTCGCGCAGCGCCACCACGGTCTCCTCGCGGTCGACGAACTCGGCGATGGTGCGCAAGCCCCGCACCCGGGCCACGTCGATGAAGCAGCGCACGGCGGCCTGGTCCAGCGTGTCGGAGGTGAGGTTGCGCACGAACTGGCCGTCGATCTTGAGGTAGTCCACCGGCAGCTGCTTGAGGTAGCCGAACGACGAGGCACCGGCGCCGAAGTCGTCCAGCGCCACGCGCACGCCGTGGTGGTGCAGCCGCTCGATGAAGGCGCTGGCCTCGCCCAGGCGGGTGATCACGGCGGTCTCGGTCACCTCCAGGCACAGCTTGCGCAGGTCAAACCGTGCCGACTCCAACAGCTCGTGCACGAAGGCGTGGAAGGCGCTGTCGCCCAGCGATTGCCCGGAGAGGTTGATGGCCACGGTGTCCACATGGGCCAGGTCGACATCGGCCAGCATGTCGAAGGCTTGGCGCAGCACCCAGCGGTCGATGCGCGAGGCCATGTGGAAGCGCTCGGCCGCCGGCAAGAAGGCGCCCGGGGCGATGAGCTGGCCGTCGTCACCGCGCAGGCGGATCAGCAGCTCGGCGTGCAGGCCCGTGCCCGCTGCAGCCGACAGTGGCGTGATGCGCTGGGCGTGCAGCACGAAGAGGTCGTCGTCGATGGCGCGCTCCAGGCGCGTGGCCCACTGCGTCTCGCCTTGGCGGGCGCGCAGGGCCTGGTCGGTGTCGTGCCAGGCGTGCACGCGGTTGCGGCCAGCCTCCTTGGCGGCGTAGCAGGCCGAATCGGCCGCTTGCTGCACCTGCGCCGTCGAGTGCCAGCGCTCGTCCATGGGGGCCAGGCCGATGCTCGCGCCGATGCGGAAGCGCTGGTCGGCGTGCACGAAGCGGAAGTCTTCGAGCTCGTCGCAGACCTTCTGCGCCGCGCGCTGGGCCTGCTCCACCGTGCAATGCGTGAGGATCACCGCGAACTCGTCGCCACCCAGCCGCGCGATGGTGTCTTGGTTGCGCACGCAGCGCTGCAGCAGCGTCGCCACCTGGCGCAAGAGCTGGTCGCCCGCCGAGTGGCCGCAGGCATCGTTGACCAGCTTGAACTGGTCGAGGTCGACGTACATCAGCGTGTGGCTGACGCGGTCGAGCGTGGCCTGCTGCAGGGCCAGCGCCAGGCGGTGCTCGAACTCGCCTCGGTTGAGCAAGCCGGTCAGCGTGTCGTGGGTGGCGCGGAAGCTCATCTCGCGGCCCAGGCGGCGCTGCTCGGTCACGTCGCGGAACACGAGGATGGCGCCCAGCACCTGCCCCTGCTGGTCGCGGATGGGCGCCGCCGACTCCTCGATGCCGTGCTCGCGGCCATCGCGGGCGCGCAGCAGGTTGAGCTGGTGGTGGGGCACCACGTCGCCCTCTTGCAGGCACAGCTGCACGGGGCAGGTGGCGGGCTCGCGGCTCAACTCGTCTTCGATCTGGAACACGGCCGAGATCGGCTGGCCCAGCGCATCGGTGGCGCGCCAGCCGGTCAGCCGTTCGGCGGCCACGTTGAGCCAGCGCACGCGGGCCTCGGCGTCGGTGGTGATCACCGCGTCGCCGATCGACATCAGCGTCACGCGCAGCAGCTCGTGCTGCTCGGCGAGATCGCGCGCCATGCGCTTGCGCTCGGTGATGTCCATGGCCGTGCCCAGCAGCCGGGTGGCGCGGCCTTCGCCGTCTTGGCGCACCACCGTGGCGCGGGCATTGATTTCACGCAGGCTGCCGTCGCGGTGCAGCACGCGCATGTCCACGTCCATGGCCCGGTGGCCCGCGATGGCGTCTTGCACGGCGCGCTCCACGCGCGGCATGTCATCAGGGTGCACCCAGGGCTGCCAGTCGTCCAGCCGGCCGCCGAAGCGTTCCTTGGGGCAGTCGGCGAGCGTGAACATCTCGTCGCTCCACAGCAGTTGGCCGGTGTCGAGCTGGTACTCCCAGATGCCGATGCCGTTGCTCTGCGTGGCCACATCCAGGCGCTGGCGCTCGCGGATGAGCTCGGCGCGGGTCTCGTGCCAGCCCGTGATGTCGCGGCCCACCGAATGGATGCCGGTGATGCGGCCCTGCTCGTCGCGCAGCGCGCGGTTGGTCCAGGCGACCCAGCGCTCGCGGCCCTGGCCGTCGATCACCAGGTTCTCGCCATGCAGCACGTCGTGGTCGTGCAAGGTGTGCAGGTGGCGGCGCAGGGTCTCGCGCTCGGCCTCGGGCACGCTGGCAAACAGGTTGCGCTGCAGCACCTCCTCGGGCGCCAGCGCGAAGTAGCGGGCGTAGGCGGTGTTCACGAAGCGCAACTGGCCCTCGGCATCGGCCAGCGAGATCAGCTCGGTCTGGTCTTCCACGATGAGGCGGTAGTGGCGCACACGCGCTTCCAACTCGGCCTCGTAGTGGCTCTTGGCGCGCAGGGTCTGCTCCAGCACCTCGCCGCGCATGGCCAAGGCGGCGCTGACCACGGCCGCCAGCTCGCCCAGCGTCTGGCGCTGGCGGTCATTGAGCTGCCGAGGCTGCTGGTCGATCACGCACAGCGTGCCCAAGGGCGTGCCGTCGGGCAGGCACACCGGCTGGCCCGCGTAAAAGCGGATGTGGGGCGCGCCGGTGACCAGCGGGTTGCCAGCAAAGCGCGCGTCGGCCAGGGTGTCGGGCACCTCCATCAGGCCGGGCGCGCGGATGGCGTGCGCACAAAAGGCGTGGGCGCGGGGCGTTTCGGTCACGCCGGGCAGGCCCTGGTTGGATTTGAACCACTGGCGCTCTGCGTCCACCAGCGACACCAGTGCGATCGGGGCCTGGCACACGGCGGCCGCCAGGCGGGTGACGGCGTCATACAGCGGCTCAGGGTCGGTGTCCAGCACGGCCAGGGCACGCAGGCGTTCGAGTCGTCGGGCTTCATCCAGCATCGGGTACTGCTCTCGGCAAGTGTGCCGCCCGAGCCGGCTCGGGTGAGGCGATGCGTGGTTTTCGGCAGGCCGCCGCGCCGCTGTAGCCCAGCAGGGGTGACCCCCTGCCTGCCCACCCTGACGCCAGACTGACGAGGGTGTGAAGCACGCACGAAGCCGGGCAATCTGGACCAAATCGCTTGCGCACCGGGGGGTCGCTGCGCTTATACTTGGCGCCTCTTTCGAGGAGCGTTGCAAGGTCGCCCGTCATCGCTGATGCGGCAGCCCCAGGCTCGAAAGCGTCCCTTCATTGCAACCGCGCTCACCCGCATGTGTCCCGCTGGGTGAGGGGCGCCTCCACACAGGCGCCGTGAATTGTTCTCAAGATCCCGGCAGCGCAGGCGGAACCTTTTGATCGTTGAATCAGGAGCTTCCTCATGAACGCTGTGACTTTCAAGCTGATTTCCGAGCACAAGGGCGTCGAGTGCGCCGTGGCCGACATGTCCCTGGCCGACTGGGGCCGCAAAGAGCTGACCATCGCCGAGCACGAGATGCCCGCGCTGATGGCCATTCGCCGCGAATACGCCGCCAGCCAGCCGCTCAAGGGCGCGCGCATCACCGGCTCGCTGCACATGACCATCCAGACCGGCGTGCTGGTCGAGACCCTGCAAGCCCTGGGTGCCGACGTGCGCTGGGCCTCGTGCAACATCTTCTCGACGCAAGACCACGCCGCCGCCGCCCTGGTGGCCAACGGCACGCCCGTGTTCGCCTACAAGGGCGAAACGCTGGAAGACTACTGGGACTACACCCACCGCATCTTCGAGTTCGCCCCCAAGGGCGCTGCGGGCGAAGGCCCCAACATGATCCTCGACGACGGTGGTGACGCCACGCTGCTGATGCACCTGGGCAAGAAGGCCGAGACCGACCCGTCGGTGCTGGCCAACCCGGGCTCGGAAGAAGAGCGCATCCTGTTTGCCGCCATCAAGGCCAAGCTGGCCGAGGACGGCACCTGGTACAGCCGCAAGGGCGCCCAGATCATCGGCGTGACCGAAGAGACCACGACCGGCGTGCACCGCCTCAACGAGATGAGCGCCAAGGGCAGCCTGCTGTTCCGCGCCATCAACGTGAACGACTCGGTGACCAAGTCGAAGTTCGACAACCTGTACGGCTGCCGCGAATCGCTGGTGGACGGCATCAAGCGCGCCACCGACGTGATGGTGGCCGGCAAGATCGCCGTGGTCGCCGGCTATGGTGACGTGGGCAAGGGCTCGGCCCAGGCCCTGCGCGCCCTGTCGGCCCAAGTGTGGGTGACCGAGATCGACCCGATCAACGCGCTGCAGGCCTGCATGGAAGGCTACCGCGTGGTGACCATGGAGTACGCCGCTGACAAGGCCGACATCTTCGTGACCACCACCGGCAACCGCGACGTGATCACGTACGACCACATGGCCGCCATGAAGGAAAACGCGATCGTCTGCAACATCGGCCACTTCGACAACGAAATCCAGGTCGCCAAGCTGGAAGAGAAGTGCAAGTGGGTCGAGATCAAGCCCCAGGTGGACCACGTGATCTTCCCGGACGGCAAGCGCATCATCATGCTGGCCAAGGGCCGCCTGGTGAACCTGGGCTGCGGCACGGGTCACCCCAGCTACGTGATGTCGTCGAGCTTCGCCAACCAGACGATCGCCCAGATCGAGCTGTTCACGCGCCCGGACGCCTATGAAAACGGCAAGGTCTACGTGCTGCCCAAGCACCTGGACGAAAAGGTTGCCCGCCTGCAGCTGGTGACGCTCAACGCGCAGCTGACCGAGCTGACGCCCGAGCAAGCCGCCTACATCGGCGTGTCCGTCGACGGTCCGTACAAGCCCGACACCTACCGCTACTGATCCATGTTCCTGCCCCAACTGACCCAGCGCGCCGACCAACAGATCGTGGCGCTGGGGCTGGCCCCCACACGCTCGGCCGCACAACGGCTGATCGACCACGGTGGCGTGCAGTGGCTCGGCCCGCAAGGCTGGACCACCGTGCGCAAGGCCGGCGAAAGCCTGCCCATCGGTTGCCAATTCAAGCTGCTCGACGATGCCGAGACCCGCTGGGTCTCGCGCGCTGGCCTGAAGCTTGAAGGCGCGATCGCGCACTGCCGCGCAGGCAGCCCGAAGCTGCAGGTCAAGGGCCGGGTGTGCCTCGATGTGGGGCAGAGCACGGGTGGCTTCACCGAGGTGCTGCTCGATGCCGGCGCCAAGCGCGTGGTGGGGGTGGACGTGGGCCATGACCAGGTCCATGCCCGCATCCGCGACCAAGAGGCCGTCACCGTCGTGGAGGGCGTCAACGCCCGCCACATGACGGCCGACGACCTGGGCGACGACATGCCCAAGACCGGCTTCAGCGTCATCACGGGCGACTTGTCCTTCATCTCGCTGACGCTGGTGCTGCCGGCGCTGGCGCCGCTGCTGTCGCCCAAGGGCGAGCTGCTCATGCTCGTCAAGCCGCAGTTCGAGCTGCAGCCGGGCCAGGTGGGCAAGGGCGGCATCGTCAAAGACCCGTCGCTGTACGCCGAGGTCGAGGCGCGCATCCGCCAGACCTGCGCCGACCTGGGGCTCGCCGTCATCGACTACTTCGACAGCCCCATCTCCGGGGGCGACGGCAACCGTGAATTCTTCCTGCGCGCCCAGCCCCAAGGCTGAGCGCCGACTGACCTGAGGTCCCCATGACCACCGCTTCCCTGCCCATCAGCCTCGAGTACTTCCCGCCCAAGACGCCCGAAGGCGCCGAGAAGCTCAAGGCCGTGCGTCAGCAGCTGTACGCGCTCAAGCCCGAGTACTGCTCGGTCACCTACGGCGCCGGCGGCTCCACGCAAGACGGCACCATCCAGACCGTGCGCGCCATCCTGAGCGAAGGCTGCGATGCCGCGCCGCACTTCTCGTGCATCGGCGCCAGCAAGGCCAGCGTGCGCGAGCAGCTCGCCGGCTTCAAGGCCGATGGCATCCGGCGCATCGTCGCCCTGCGCGGTGACCTGCCCAGCGGCTACGGCGGCTTTGGCGAGTTCAAGTACGCCAGCGACCTGGTGGCCTTCATCCGCGAAGAAACGGGCGATCACTTCCACATCGAAGTGGGCGCCTACCCCGAGATGCACCCCCAGGCCCGCAACCCGCAGGCCGACCTGCAGGCCTACGTCACCAAGGTGAAGGCCGGTGCGAACGTGGCCATCACGCAGTACTTTTTCAACAGCGACGCCTACTTCCGCTTCGTCGAAGACGCCGAGGCCGCCGGGGCCAGCATCCCCGTGGTGCCGGGCATCATGCCCATCACCAACAGCACCCAGCTGATGCGCTTCTCGGATGCCTGTGGCGCCGAGATCCCGCGCTGGATCCGCACCCGCCTCGAAGGCTTTGGCGACGACAAGGCCTCCATCCAGGCCTTCGGCCTCGACGTGGTCACCGAGCTGTGCGAGCAGCTGCGCGCCGTGGGCGTGCCGGGCCTGCACTTCTACACGATGAACCAGTCGGCCACCGTGCTGGCCATCTGCGAGCGCCTGGGCCTGTGAGCCTGCGCGGCGTTTTGTAAAGGACGGCCCGCGACGCCCTGCGGGCCTTCTGATCTGGCTCAAGGCCTGGCCGCTTGCGGTCGGCGCCGGGCCACAGTGGCTGGCAGAACTTGAGCCAGCACAAATTCTGAACAGCAAGGCCTTGTTGCAATGGACCCCAAGGGTTGACCCGCGGTCGCCCGGTCCCCATCTCACAACAAGGATCCATCATGTCTGTTCAAGTTGTTCGCTCTGCCTCCCGTACCCTGATGGCTGCCGCCGCCCTGCTGGCCGTGGCCTCTGCCGCCCAAGCTGGTGATGTCATGGTGCGTGGCCGCGTCCTGTACCTCGACCCGTCCAACGATGGCACCGACACCGCTGCGGCCGTGTCGCTCAACAGCAAGTACATCTGGGAAATCGACGCCTCTTACTTCGTCACCCCCAACGTTGCGCTGGAGCTGATCGCCACCAACCCGCAAAAGCAGACCGTCTACCTCAACGGCAACCGCGTGGGCTCGCTGCGCCACCTGCCGCCCACCCTGACCCTGCAATACCACTTCGCGCCGAGCAACCCGGTCGTGCGTCCGTACGTGGGCCTGGGCGTCAACTACACCCACATCTCGGCCGTGAAGATCTCGGTGGCGTCGACCAATGACGTGACCCTGGAGCACAACAGCTGGGGCCTGGCCTACAACGCCGGTGCCGATTTCCCCATCACCGACAAGCTGTCGTTCAACGTCGACTTCAAGAAGATCGACCTGCAGACCGATGCCAAGCTCAATGGCAACAAGATCGGCACCGTCAAGGTGGACCCTGTGCTGTTCGGCATCGGCATCGGCTACAAGTTCTGACCGTCGCCGTCGGCCCCACCTGAGGGCCGGCCAATGAAAAAGCCCCTGGCTCGCGCCGAGGGGCTTTTTGTTTGGGGGCCTCAGTGGCCCCCGGCAGCACCAGCCTGGATCAGGCTTGTTGCTTGCGGCGCGACACCAGGGCCATGCCGACCAGGCCCAGGCCCATCAGGGCGTAGGTCGAGGGCTCAGGCACGTTGGTGGTGGCGACGGTGCCGATGTTCACCGACTTCACGATGCCAGCCAGGTAACCGAATTGGGTGGCGTCCATGTTGTAGGTGTTGGCCATCAGGTCGATGAACGACTGCGACAGCACGAAGTTGCTGGCCGACAGACCCAGGGCGCGGGCGGTCGTCGAGGTCGGCACCGAGGTGCCAGCGCTGGTGCCCAGGCTCGAAGCGAAGGAGGTGGCCTTCAGCACCGATTGGTTCTGGATGTCCAGCACGGTCAGGATGCCGCTGGTGATCTTCAGCGAACCGTACAGTTCACCGGTGGCAGCGTCCATCGAGAAGCCGTACAGCTGGATGGTGGGGTTGAAGGTCTTGGTGAACTTCAGGCCCGAGGCAGCGTCCAGGGCCACGGTCATCGGGCCGGGGTTGGTGCTGGTGGACACCGAAGCGACCGGGTCGGTCAGCAGGCCGGTGGCGGCGTTGTAGGTGGCGGCGCCCAGGGTGCTGATCGAGTAGCCCGACAGGTTGGCGCTGACGGTGGCGGCGTCAACCATCACGTTGGCGGTGGTGGCGATGATCGGCTGGACGGCAGCCATTGCCGGAGCGGCAGCGGCAACAGCGGCCACGGCCACGAGGGACGCGCTGAACTGCTTGAAAGACATCATGGTTAGGTCCTTGTTTCGGTTTGGTTGCGGGCCTGAGCCAGTGGCCTGCCCTGTTCTGGATCGCGCCCTATTTGAAGCGCTTGGTGTGATCTTGCCGTGTGCCCGTTGAACCCTCCATAGGGTTCCCCGGGGGTACCCCCCCGGCTGGGGGGCGTTATTCACCCCATGTGTGACCTGGGGTGAACACCGCAACCAGGGGTTGATCATGAGGCTCCGTGACAAATGCCTCAGGCGGCATCAGGCCCTGCGCCCAGGCCGCGCCCAGCGCGCAAGTTTCAGGATGTTTTCCCAGGTAACGGTCGTAATAGCCGCCCCCATAGCCCAGCCGGAATCCGGTGGCCGTGAAACCCAGGCAAGGCACGATCAACACGTCCGGCAACACCACCTTGCCCTGCGGGCTCGGTATACCCCATTCGTCGTAGGTTTCTGGGGTTTTCCCATCCCACCCGATGAAGTCCATCGACCGTGGCGACTTGGTCGCACGCGGCAATGCGAGCCGGCAAGAGAGGGTGTTTTGGGCCCAATGCGCCAGCGGGACTGGGTTAAATTCACCCTTCATGGGCCAGTACACCCCCAAAACCAGGGGTTCAATTTGCGTGAGCGCAGCCTGCAGTTGGGCCGTCAGTGCCGATTGGGCCTCGGCGGCGGCGGCGGTTTGCGCCCAGGCCTCGCGTTCGGCCAGCAGGCGACGGCGCCATTCGGCGCGGGAGCCCTCGGCGGGCGCAGGTTTTTCAGAGGATGGCACCATGGCTTTTTACGATCGGGTTTGAACAGCGTGGCGACACCACAGCACAACAAGAAGACGAAGCCTGCCACGTGGCAGGCGTTGCTGGCGGGGGCCTCGCTGGCGGCTTGCGGCCTCACCAGCGCGGTGGCGGCCCCGCAGCCCCAGGGCGACGACGCCACCTTCCAGGATGCGAGAGAGGCCTGGCGCCAGCGCGACAAGGCCCGCCTCTTGGCCGACCGCGATGCGCTGATCCAGGCCCGCCACCCCTTGGCCCCCTGGGCCGACTACTGGTATTTTCAGCTCAGGCTGGTCGAAAGCGGCCCCACCGAGGTGGATGAATTCCTCGCGCGCTGGCCCGAGGCCTATGTGGCCGACCGCGCCCGCAACGACTGGCTGCTGGAGTTGGGCCGCCGCAAGGACTGGCGCACCTTCTTGCGCATCCAGCCCACCTTCCGCATGAACGACGACCGCGAGGTCAGCTGCCTGAGCCTGCTGGCGCGCCAGCAAACCGGCGCCCCCATGGAAGGCCCAGGCGAGTGGCGCGAGCAGGCCAGCCAGGCCTGGTGGGCCCAGAAAGATGCCGATTTCGGCTGCGATGCCATGGCCCAGGGCCTGATGGCCGCCGGCGTGCTGGGGTCGGCCGACGTGTGGCGCAAGCTGCGCCTGTCGGTCGAGTTCGATCGCCCGCGCGCCGTGCAGCAAAGCGCCAAGCTGTTGGGCGACACCGTGGCCCAGGCGGTGGAGCGCCTGATGGCCCAGCCCGCCCAGATGCTGATGCCGGCAGGCGGTGGCAGCCTGGCGGGCACGGGTGCGGCGGGCGGCCAGTCGCCGGGCGCGGTGATCGGGCCAACGCCGGCGCCAGATCGCCACGCCAAGGGCAAGGCCCGCACCGCCAGCAAGGCCGACGCCAAGCGCGCCAAAAAGGGCAAGCACGACAAGCGCTCGCCTGGTGCACAGGCCTCGGCCGCCGGCCAGGCGCCTTCGGCCTTGGGCGCCTGGCCCAGCGGCCTGACGCCCGCCATCCAGGCCGAGTTGAACCTGCTGGCCTACATCCGCTGGACGGCGGTGGACGTGACCGCCGCTGCGGCCGCGCTGGACGCCCCTGAGATGCGCGAGCGCTGGGGCTGGTCGGGCGAGCAGATGGCCTGGGCCCTGGCGCAGACTGCCCGGGTGATGGCCTTCAAGCTGGCGCCCCAGGGCGCGCTGTACGCCGAGCGGGCGATCGCAGAGCAGAGCATGGCGCTGGCCAGCGGCCACACCCAGCCGGCACAGCGCGCGCGCCTGAGCTGGTCGCCGGACACCCTGGCCTGGTTGGTGCGTGCCGGTTTGCGTGCGGCCACCGCCGCCCCGGCCGATGCGCCCTTGCCCGCCGCCGACGCCTGGACGGTCGTCAGCCAGGTGATCGACGCCATGGCGCCCGAGCAGCAGCAAGACCCGGCCTGGCTGTACTGGCGCGCCAAGGCCTGGCAGCAGCATGGCAAGCCCCCGTCGGCCAAGGGGGGCACGGCCCAGGCCGATGCCCACCGCAAGCAGGCCAGTGAGCTGCTGCGCCGCGTGGCCGATCCGCTGACCTTCTACGGCCAGCTGGCCGCCGAAGAGCTGGCCGGCACGGCGCCCAGGCCCCCGGTGGCCGCCGCCCCCGTGACCGAGGCCGAGCTGGCCCAGGCCCGCGCCAACCCCGGCGTCGAGCGCGCCTTGCGCCTGCTCGATTTGGGCTGGCGCAGCGAAGCCGTGCGCGAGTGGAACTACACCCTGAGCTTTGGCCGCAGCGGCGGGCTGAGCGACCGCGAGCTGCTGGCCGTGGCCGAGGTGGCCTGCCAGCGCGAGGTTTGGGACCGCTGCATCAACTCCAGCGAGCGCACCAAGCGCGAGGTGTCACTGGCGCAGCGCTACCCCATGCCCTTCCGCGACGACGTGACCCAGGCCGCCCGCGACGTGGGCCTGGAGGCCGCCTACATGTACGGCCTGATCCGCCAGGAATCGCGCTTCATCGTGGCGGCCAAGTCCAGCGTGGGCGCCTCGGGCCTGATGCAGGTGATGCCGGCCACCGCCGCCTGGACGGCGCGCAAGCTGCAGATCGACTACCACCCCGACCGCATCACCGACCGCATCACCAACCTGCGCATCGGCGCGGGCTACCTCAAGCTCTTGATCGATGACTTCCAGGGGGCGCAAGGCCTGGCAGCCGCCGCCTACAACGCTGGCCCCAACCGGCCGCGCCGCTGGCGCGAAGGCGCCCGCCTGGACGCCGCCGCCTGGGTGGAGTGCATCCCCTTCAACGAAACGCGCGACTACGTGAAGAAGGTGCTGTCCAACACCGTGGTCTACGCCCACCTGATGGACGGCCGCCCGCTGTCGATCAAGGGGCGATTGGGTGCCACGGTGGGGCCGCGTGCGGCCTCGGCGCCGCCGGTCGAGGGCGATCTGCCCTGACGCGCTGATGGGCGGCCCACAAACGAAAACCCGGCGCGGCGTGGGCCGGGCCGGGTGATCGGTGGGGGAGGCTGGGCGGCCAAGAGGCCAGTAACCCAAGAGGCCTCAGCGAGCCCGAAGGCTCGCTGGGGGTCAGGCCACCAGCAGCGACGAGGTGTCGAACACGCTGCTCATCGGCGGCAGGTTCATCACCATCGGGGCGGGCGAGTTCTTCGAGACCTTCACGGGCTTGACGGTGGCGTCGTTCTGGGCGACGTCGGCCTTGTCCCAGTTGCCGGCCGATTCCTTGCCCGACAGGGCGATGGAATAGAACACGCGGAAGGCGACCTTGCGCTCGGCCCAGAAATCGGCGGCGTCACGGAAGGCGTCGAGCAGCTGCTCGCGGGTTTCGCGGTCGAGGTGGTTGTCGCCGGGGATCAGCTCCAGCACCACGACGAAGCCCGGCTGCGGGCCCGACTTGTGCACCATGTCGGTGATGCAGTCGTACAGGGCGTCCAGGTTCTTGCCGAAGTGGTCGGGGAACAGGAAATCGCGCGCGATGATGTCCAGCACCTCTTGCTTGCTCTGGGCGGCGCCCAGGTTCGTGTAGAGGAAGTGCTGGCCGGAGCCGTTGGCCGCCGACTGGAGGTCTTGCGGGCGGAAGGCGCGGATCGACTGGACGATGTTGGGACGGATGGATTGCAACAACATGATCGCTTGGGGCCCTTGGTGCATTGATGTCTCACTGCCCGGGAAGGCTAAAAATGTCGGAAGAAGCAAAAAAACGGTGTCGGGAGCCGCGTCAGCGGGACGCGTCGATCAGTTGAAAACTTTGGTAGTGATCTCGCGTGTAGAAACAAGTTTCCGGCTGACGAACATCTTTACCTCCGCAAACAATGCGTCGGGCTCCTCGGTCGCGCTCACCAGGGGTGCGCACGGTGTATTCACGGTAGAAGCCGCGTGGCTGGCGGGGCAACTGGCGTTCGCGGTTGCCAAACACGGTGCCGTCCTTCTCGTAGGCAAACGGCCCACCAGACAGGATGCGCTGGTACACGGTTTGGCCTTCGCGGGGCAACTGGCTCAGGCCGATGGTGTCAGCCGGGGCGCTCACCTCAGACGGGGTCCGCCGGGCCTGTGCCTGGGGGATGCCCAATCCGACCGCGAGGGTCAGCGTCAACAGCAGGGTCGACCACCAGCCGGATCCACCCACAGCGGGGCGCATCGCCCTGTGCAGGTGCAAGCCACGAAAGCCTGAGTGGACGCCTGAGATGAACTTCCCTTGAATGGAACGGAACACCATGGTGCTGTGTTTCCAGCCTCGATCGCTCAGCAATGCAGCTTCTCGTTAAAGCCGTGACTCTATAGAAAACGGCCCAAAAGCTCAAGGCCCCGCAGCCGCCATGACGACGGGCTCGGGGCCTTTGGGCGCGGGGCTTGACGCCCCGCAAGGGCTGCGGCTATGGGGGCTGGCGCCCGACGCCGGGGCTTGACAAACTCAGCGCACGGCGTTTGCGTCCGCCACGGTCATGGCCGTCATGTTGACGATGCGGCGCACCGTGGCCGAGGGTGTGAGGATGCACACCGGCTTGGCCGCGCCCAGCAGCACGGGGCCCAGGGCGATGTTGTTGCCGGCGGCCACCTTCAGCAGGTTGTAGGCGATGTTGGCGGCGTCGATGTTGGGCATGACCAGCAGGTTGGCCTCGCCCGTCAGGGTGCTGCGCGGCATCAGCTGCTGGCGGTAGGCCTCG
>Ga0228700_1001129_pt1 | contig 18738 bp, 17 predicted proteins | sample McNCre317_Aug_MG_FD_178019 | JGI IMG/M metagenome (GOLD analysis project Ga0228700, IMG submission 178019) | Freshwater microbial communities from McNutts Creek, Athens, Georgia, United States - 3-17_Aug_MG | ecosystem: Environmental > Aquatic > Freshwater > Creek | place: USA: Georgia...
GGCAGCGAAGACGTCAAGCGCCAAAGCCCCAACGTCTACCGCATGAAGCTGCTGGGCGCGACCGTGATCCCGGTCGAATCGGGCAGCAAAACCCTCAAAGACGCCCTCAACGAAGCCATGCGCGACTGGGTGGCCAATGTGGACAACACCTTCTACATCATCGGCACGGTGGCGGGTCCACACCCCTACCCCATGATGGTGCGCGACTTCCAGAGCGTGATCGGCGAGGAATGCCTCACGCAAATGCCCGAGATGTTCAAAAGCCTCAAGATGGCCGAAGAACAACCGGACGCGGTGATCGCCTGCGTGGGCGGTGGCAGCAACGCCATGGGCATCTTCTACCCTTACATCGCGCATGAAAACACCCGTTTGATCGGCGTGGAAGCCGCGGGCGAAGGCATGGATTCAGGCAAACACTCGTGCTCCCTGCAGCTGGGCAGCCCCGGCGTGCTGCACGGTAACCGCACCTACATCCTGCAAGACGACAACGGCCAGATCACCGAGACCCACAGCGTGAGCGCCGGTCTGGACTACCCCGGCGTTGGCCCCGAGCATGCTTTCCTCAAGGACATTGGCCGCGCCGAGTACGTGGGCATCACCGACAAGGAGGCGCTGGAAGCCTTCCACTACCTGTGCCGCACCGAGGGCATCATCCCCGCTTTGGAGTCAAGTCACGCTGTGGCCTACGCCATGAAACTGGCCAAAACCATGCGCCCTGACCAGAGCATTTTGGTCAACCTGTCCGGCCGTGGCGACAAGGACATCGGCACCGTGGCAGACCTGAGCCAGGCCGACTTCTATTGCCGCCCCAGCTGCCAGGGCCAGTCGGTCAAGGGCGCTGAGCAACCCGTGAATTTCGTGAAGTGAGGGCTGACATGAGCCGCATCGATTCCACCCTCTCCCAACTCAAGGCGCAAGGCCGCAAAGCCTTGATCCCTTTCGTCACCTCAGGCTTCCCCTTTGCGAACAGCACCCCTTCGCTGATGCACGCCATGGCCGCCGCCGGGGCTGACATCATCGAGCTGGGCGTCCCGTTTTCTGACCCCTCTGCCGACGGCCCCGTGATCCAGAAGGCGGGCGACAAAGCCCTGGCCTTGGGCATTGGTCTCGTGCAGGTGCTGGCCATGGTGCGCGAGTTCCGCCAGACCAACAGCACCACCCCCGTGGTGCTGATGGGTTACGCCAACCCGGTGGAGCGCTACGACCAAAAGCACGGCACCGACAGCTTCATCCGCGATGCATCCGCCGCAGGGGTGGATGGCGTACTGATCGTCGACTACCCGCCCGAAGAATGTGTGGAATTCGCCGCCAAGCTGCGTGCACACAACATGGACCTGATCTTTTTGCTGGCCCCCACCTCCACTGACGAGCGCATGCAGCAAGTGGCTCAAGTCGCCAGTGGCTATGTGTATTACGTCTCGCTCAAAGGCGTCACGGGGTCGGGTACGCTGGACACCGACGCTGTGGAAGCCATGCTGCCACGCATCCGCCAGCACGTGAGTGTGCCCGTGGGCGTGGGCTTTGGCATCCGCGATGCCGCCACGGCCAAGGCCATCAGCCGTGTGGCCGATGCGGTGGTCATTGGCAGCCGCCTGATCCAGCTGATCGATGCAGAACCAGCCGATCGCATCAACACCGTGGCCTCCGAGTTCTTGAGCGGCATCCGCCAAGCGCTGGACGCCTGACCCCGTTTGAAGTCGCTGACCGCGTTTCAACGATAATCCGCCCCTGAAGGAGAACCCTCATGAGTTGGCTAGAAAAACTGCTCCCCCCCAAGATTCAGCACACCGACCCGGCCGATCGCCGACAGGTGCCCGAAGGCTTGTGGATCAAATGCCCCAGCTGCGAGACCGTGCTCTACAAGACCGACCTCGAAGAAAACCAGAACGTCTGCCCCAGCTGCTCGCACCACCTGCGCATTGGCGCACGTGCCCGCCTGAACGCTTTTCTGGACGGCGAAGGCCGCTACGAAATCGGCCAGGAAGTCGTGCCCGTGGACGCCTTGAAATTCAAGGACAGCCGCAAATACCCCGAGCGCCTCAAAGAAGCCATGGACAACACCGGTGAGACCGATGCCCTGGTGGTCATGGGCGGCTCGGTGCACAACATCGAACTGGTGGTGGCGTGCTTTGAATTCGACTTCATGGGCGGCTCCATGGGCTCGGTCGTAGGTGAGCGTTTTGTCCGCGGCGTGGAAACCGCCATTGCGCAGAAAGTGCCTTTCGTCTGCTTCACCGCCACCGGTGGTGCCCGCATGCAAGAGGGCCTGCTGTCCCTCATGCAAATGGCCAAGACCAACGCCGCACTGACCCGCTTGGCGAAAAAAGGCCTGCCCTACATCAGCGTGCTGACCGACCCGACCATGGGCGGCGTGTCGGCTGGTTTTGCTTTTGTGGGTGACGTGGTGATTGCCGAGCCCAAGGCTCTGATCGGCTTTGCGGGCCCCCGCGTGATCGAGACCACCGTGCGCGTGACCTTGCCCGAGGGCTTCCAGCGTGCCGAGTTCCTGCAAACCAAGGGCGCGGTGGACTTCATCTGCGACCGCCGTGAACTGCGCAAGACTGTGGCCAGCACCCTGGCCATGCTGCAGCGCCAGCCGGCCGATGCGGTGAGCTGATCACTCTGCCCTCCATGACAAAGGCCCTCACAAGAGGGCCTTTTGTTTGGGTGACTGCTGCGCGTGGGGCTTCAGTACATCCAGCTCAGTTGCAGCTGGGCGAGCACCATGCCCAACACCTGCAACACCAGCAGCAAAGCCAAGGGCGACAGGTCCACCCCGCCGACGAGCGGTATCCAGCGGCGAAACGGCTGCAAAAACGGGGCACACAGGCGGTCGGTCAGCACATGCAGGGGCGAGCCCGGATTGACCCAGGACATGACCGCCAGAACCAGCACCAAAGCCCCCAGTGCAGAGACCACCAGCTGCGCCAAGCCCACCAGGCCGACCAGGGGCAGCAAGCCCAGCTCACCGCGCCCACCAGCCAAAAACCAGAGCAAACCGAACTGGGCGAGCTTGACCAGCCATGCCGCCAGCAGGCTCGACAAGTCCCAGCCCGACACGGCCGGCACCACTTTGCGCAAAGGCAACACCAGCCAATCGGTCACGGCAAACACAAAGCGGCCCATAGGCTGCTGAAACGAAATGCGCTGCCACTGCATGACAAAGCGCAACAAACAGGCACCAGCAACCAAGCCCGCCAGCACCTCCAAAACCATGTTCACCAAATGCATCCACATCGCTTTGTCCTCCTCGTGCGATGATACCCAGATGCCTGAAAGCCCTGCCCAAGCCCCCGAAGCCTTGACCGAATTGCCCCTGTTCCCTTTGGGGACGGTGCTGTTTCCGGGTGCCCTCTTGCCCTTGCAGCTTTTTGAGCTGCGCTATTTGCAAATGATTGGCGAATGCGAACGCCAAGGCACCGGCTTTGGCGTGGTCACCCTGACCCAGGGGCGCGAGGTGCACCGCCCCGGCGAGGCGGCCGAGCAGTTCGAGCGCATGGGCACAAGGGTGCAGATTGAACGCATTGAGCGGCCGCAAGCGGGCCTGGTCTTGGTCTGGTGCCGGGGCGTGGACCGCTTTCATGTCCACAACACCACGCAGCGCAGCGATGGGCTGTGGCTTGGCCAGGTGCAAGCCCTGCCGCCCGAGCCCCCCCCTGGCCGTGCCCGAACACCTGCAGCACCTGTCAGACCAGATGCATGGGGCCCTGCAAAGCCTGAGCGCCCAGCCCAGCGTGGTGCCGCACTGGAACGAAGCCTGGCGCCTGCAGGACTGCAGCTGGCTGTCCAACCGCTATGGCGAATTGCTGCCATTGCCGCTGGCCATGAAATACCGCCTGTTCGCCCTGCAAGAGCCCTTGATGCGGCTGGAACTGATCGGCGATTGGGTCGCGCCAACTTCTGATGGCTCGCCAAGCCAGAAACCGCCTGCAAACTCTTAAAATAGAGGGCTTTGCGCCTTGGCGCACATTTCAACCCCGGATCGGGCGATCCCACGCGCCACGGTCCCAACTGCACCTCGCCATGTCTGACACGACTGCCAACGCCGCCGCAACCCCTGTGCCTCAAGATGAAAATCAGCTGATCGCCGAGCGCCGCGAAAAACTCAAGGCCATGCGCCAGGCGCAGGCCGATGGCAAGGGTGTCGCATTCCCCAACGACTTCAAACCCGAGCACCACGCCGCCAACCTGCACCAGGCCCATGGCGAAAAAGCCGCTGAAGAATTGAACGGCGAAGGCGTGGCCCAAACCACCGCCAAGGTCGCTGGCCGCATGATGCTCAAGCGTGTGATGGGCAAGGCCAGCTTTGCCACCTTGCAAGACGCCACAGGCCGCATCCAGGTCTATGTGACCCGCGACGACGTGGGCGAAGACCTCTATGCCCTGTTCAAGCACTGGGACCTGGGCGACATCGTGGGCGTTGAAGGTCATTTGTTCAAAACACGCACCGGCGAGTTGTCGATCCATGCGACCAGCATCCGCATGCTCACCAAGAGCCTGCGCCCCATGCCCGACAAGTTCCACGGCGTGGCCGACCAGGAAGTCAAATACCGCCAGCGCTATGTGGACCTGATGACCGACGAAGCCGCCCGCAAGCGCTTTGTGGCCCGCAGCAAAGCCGTCAGCGGCATCCGCGAATTCATGGTCAAGCACGGCTTTTTGGAAGTCGAAACGCCCATGCTGCACCCCATTCCCGGCGGCGCCAACGCCCGCCCCTTTGTGACGCACCACAACGCGCTGGAGCAGGACATGTTCCTGCGCATCGCGCCCGAGCTGTACCTCAAGCGCTTGCTGGTGGGCGGCTTTGAGCGCGTGTTCGAGATCAACCGCAACTTCCGCAACGAAGGCATCTCGGTGCGCCACAACCCCGAGTTCACCATGATGGAGTTCTACGCGGCCTACTGGAACTACCAGGACCTGATGGGCTTCACCGAAGCCCTGATCCGCGACGCGGCCATGACCGCTGCAGGCACGCTCGACCTGACCTACAACGGCAAGCCCGTGGACCTGAACAAGCCCTTTGCCCGCATGACCATCCGCGAAGCCATCGTCAAGCACACCGAAGCGGGTGACAACGTGGACAACGCCGAGTGGCTGATCAACGCCCTGAAAAAGCTGGGCATGAGCGAAGCCAAGGACAAGCTGTCCACACGCAGCTTGGCCAGCCTGCAGGTGTTCTATTTCGAGGAAACCGTGGAAGACAAGCTCTGGGAGCCGACCTTCATCATGGAGCACCCGACCGAGATCAGCCCGCTGGCCCGCGCCAACGACACACGCCCCGAAGTGACCGAGCGCTTTGAGCTGTACATCACCGGCCGCGAGTTCGGCAACGGCTTCAGTGAATTGAACGACGCCGAAGACCAGGCAGCCCGCTTCCACGCCCAAGTGGCCGCCAAGGACGACGGTGACGACGAAGCCATGTACTACGACCACGACTTCGTGCGCGCGCTCGAATACGGCATGCCCCCTGCGGGCGGCTGCGGCATCGGCATAGACCGCCTGATGATGCTGCTGACCGACAGCGCCAGCATCCGCGACGTGATCCTGTTCCCCGCCTTGCGCCACGTGCAGGAATAAGCGCACAACGCTCCCCAAAAAACCCGGCCTAGGCCGGGTTTTTTGTTCAGGAAGATTCGCTTCAACGCAAGCGCTTATTCCAGAGCCTCTCGGGTCAGTCTTAAAAATTCCGCCAACAATTTTTCGGTCGATGCCCCACCATTGGACAGCATGATGAATTGGAAATTCTGTTGCCGATTGAAATACAAGGCCGTGCGGTAAGCCCCCAATCGACCCGTATGCCCCGCCCCTGCAGCGGGTTGTGTGGTGGACAAAGCGGCCCAACCACCCAACTGTCCGATGTACCAACCATAGCCATAACGCTTGCCGTCCTCAAACAAGGACTGCGGGGTGAGCATCAAGTCCAGCGTTTCAGCGCGAACCAAGCGGTGATCGAGCAAAGCCTGGATGAATCTTTCCAAATCTTCCATTGAACTTTTTTGACTGATGGCGCCGGCCAGAGCGTAGTCGATGCCATGAATTTTCTGACCATCGGCATAAGACAAGGCCTGTTGCATCACCTGATCTGACGAGAAACGCAACACGGAGCTGGATGTCATGCCTGCCGGCTCAAAAACATGGGTTTTCAAATAATCCGAAAAGGTCAGCCCGGAAACCTCTTCCACCAGCTGCGCCAGCAGCATGTAGTTGCTGTTGCTGTAAGCGGCCTGATGACCCGGCTCAAAATCCAGCCGCGATTGCGCAATCAGCTGCTGCATCAAGGCTTTGAAATCCAGCTCGTGCAATCGGCTGCGCGGCCACTGATTGATCACATCGGGCAATCCCGATTGGTGCGACAGCAAATGGTGAACCGTGATGGGCGCCAAGGCTGCGGGCAGCTCCGGCAAATAGTGCAACAGACTTTGGTGAAGCGTGATCAATCCACGTTCTTGAAGCTGCATCACCGCCAGCGCCGTGAAAGGCTTGGACAAGGATGCCAACTCGAAAATGGTTTTCCCATCGATGGGAATCGTTAACTCGGACGAGGCCAGGCCAGCATCCTTGCTGAAGAGCAATTGACCTTGGGCATGCACCCTGAGCGCATAGCCTGCAGTCTCAGAGACATCGAGTGTTTCAGCGGTTCTCGCCAACTCAAGCTGCAAGCGTGCCCGTTGAACCGCGTCCGTGTGTCGTTGCTGCACCTGGGCACAGGCCGAAAGCAGCCCCACACACAACGCCCACGCACCGACCCAAGCCAGCAAACGATGACCAGCCAGTCGTCGCCCCCCGTGCGCCGACCCATGGACAGCGCTCAGCGGTGTCATTTCAGCAACTTGTCCTGCAGCGGATCGGGATGGACCTCACGCACCTCGACATCGACGATGTCATCGGATGAAGTCGTTGAACGCGAAGCTGTACTGCCCCACGCGGTCTGTGTCCGCATTTCTCGGTAGCGCTGCCACACGACCGCCACCTGCGGTTTTTGGCCTGTCAGCAACCATTTGAGACTGGCCCATACCGCATACACCAGTAAAAAAAGGACCATGCCAAGCATCAAGAAAAGTCCGAAGATGCCCAACAGCAATTTGAATAAAACCTGCCCCATGACCATCACTCCCTGTTATTGATTTCTGTTGGCAAACTCAAGGCAGGCAATCCAAAGCCCGCATGTAATCGGCCGAACGCACCAGCGTTTCCCAATCGCGCGCGGGTGCAACCGGCAGCAATGACAGGCGCCTTTGCTCGCTCACGTCATTGGGCAGCCAGTGGCCTTTGACAGCGGCCTCAGCCAGATCATCAAGCACGGCATCCAGTTCTGCGCCGCCACCGACCGAACGGTTGCACAGCAAGGCCAAATCGCAACCAGCCTCCAGCGCCGCCAACACGGCCTCGGTGTAACTGAGTCTCTGGCCTTGCACCTGACGCGCACCGGCCATGGACAGATCGTCGCTGAAGATCGCGCCTTGAAAACCCATTTGCCCGCGCAGGATGTCTTGCAACCAGCGGCTCGAAAAACCGGCGGGCCGTGCATCCACACGGCTGTAGATCACGTGCGCAGGCATCACCGCGGTGAGCACACCGCCCAGCCAGGGGTAAGGCGCCGCATCGTCAGCCAAGATGGCTTTGAGGCCGCGTTTGTCCACCGGGATATCGGTGTGCGAATCGGCCTTGACCGCGCCATGACCAGGAAAGTGCTTGCCGCAGTTGCCCATGCCCGCTTGCAGCAGGCCTTGCATCAGGCTGCGGGCCAAGAGGCTCACCACACGCGGATCACGCGCAAAGGACCGGTCGCCAATGACGCCGCTCTCGCCGTGGTCCAGATCGAGCACGGGCGTGAAGCTGAAGTCCACGCCACAAGCACGCAGTTCACTGGCCAGCACAAAGCCCACCGAGGTGGCCGCCTCGCAGGCCTTGAGCACGCCGCTGCCAGGCTGGCCTTTGTCGTCCTGGTCCCAGAGTTCGCCAATGGCCCGCATGCTGGGCAAATGGGTGAAGCCATCGGTGCGAAAGCGCTGCACGCGCCCGCCTTCGTGGTCCACCGCAATCAGCAAGTCAGGTCGGATGCTTTTGATCTCGGCGCACAAGTCGGTGAGTTGCGCACGGCTTTGCCAGTTGCGACCAAACAGGATCATGCCGCCGGTGAGCGGATGCGCCAGGCGGCGACGGTCCACGTCGGTCAGGCGGTAGCCTTCAATGTCCAGGATCAGGGGGGCGTGGATGCTCATGGGTCTTCCAACAGTTCAGGGTGAACAACTCAAATTCAAGGGGCTGTGCGGTCAACAGCGCCCGCCAACGGGGATGACAAGGTCTCGACCACACAGAAACTGGCGGCGTATTCGCTCTCATCGGTCACGGTGATGTGGGCGCTCAAGCCCTTGGCTTCAAACCAGTCTTTCAGCACCCCGTGCAACACGATGACCGGCTGACCGCTGGGCAGCTTGCCGATCTCACACAGGCGCCAAGTCATGGGCATGCGCATGCCCAGGCCAATGGCCTTGCTGAAAGCCTCTTTGGCCGAAAAACGTGTGGCCAGGTAGCGCACACCGCGCGCGGGCCAGCGGGCACTGCGGGCTTTCCAGGTGGCCATTTCGGCATCGGACAGCACCTTGGCGGCAAAACGCTCGCCGTGCCGGTCCAAGCTGGCCTGGATGCGGCGGATGTCGCAAATGTCGGTGCCGATGCCGTAGATCATTTTTTCAGGCAATCCAGATAGGCCTGCACCGTGGCGGCATAGCCCAGCTCCAGCGCGTCGGCCATGAAGGCGTGGCCGATCGAGACTTCCTGCAGGCCTTTGACCGCAGCCACAAAGGCGGGCAAGTTGTCACGGTTGAGGTCATGACCTGCGTTCAGGCCCAGACCCGCTTGCGTGGCGGCCTCAGCAGCATCGGCGTAGCGCTGCAATTGGGCGACGTTGCCCGGCGTGCCCCAGCTGGCGGCATAAGGCTCGGTGTACAGCTCCACCCGATCGGCGCCCACCGCACGGGCTGCGGCCATTTGTTCGGGGATCGGGTCCATGAACAGGCTCACCCGCACGCCCAGGGCTTTGCATTCATCGATCAGGGGTTTCAGGCGCTCGGCGTCTTGCGGGAAGGTCCAGCCATGGTCGCTGGTGAATTGGCCTTCGCTGTCGGGCACAAAGGTCACCTGGTGCGGGCGCACGGCACGCACGTGTTCCATGAGGTTGTGGAAGGGGTTGCCTTCGATGTTGAACTCGCGGTCGGGCCAGGTCTGCATGAGGGCGTGAAGCTCGGGCACGTCGCTCGCGCGGATGTGGCGCTCATCGGGCCGGGGGTGGATGGTGATGCCCTGCGCACCCGCTTGCAGGCAGAACTCGGCGGCACGGGTGACGCTGGGAATGCCCAAGTGGCGAGAGTTGCGCAGCAACGCCACTTTGTTGACGTTCACCGACAGGGCGACATGGGAGGAAGTGTGGGTCATAAGGTTTGCAGGTCCAGCATCATTTGGCGGGTGCGCAAGGCACCCACACCGCAATGGTAGTTGAGCATCAGGCGCATGGGGCGCTGCAGTTGAATGAGCAAGTCGGCGCAATCTCGCACCAGGGCCGCCATCGGCTTAGCATCATCCAGCGCGGCGTGCAGGGCCAGCCATTGCGCGCCCGTCAGGGCATGGCGATCTTGCGCCGGCACCCATTGCAGCCCGGCTTCGGGCACCAGCGCGTAGTGTTCATCGGCATTCAGAGGCTTCAAGGTGAGCGTCTGGGCATTGAGCGCAGGCAGCAGGCCGATGTCCTTGAGCAAGATCAGCTCAAAGCCGCGCAAGGCCCATTGCAAGGCGCTGGCTTCGCCACTGGCCAGCAGACGCACCGCGGCGGCATACACCTCGAACAAGCGGGGATGCGGGTCATCGCGCACCAACAAGCGCATGAGCAATTCGTTGAGGTAATAGCCCGACAGCAGGGCTTCTCCGGTGGGCATCACATGCCCGCCCACCCACTCGGCCGATTTGAGGGTGCGGATGTCGCCGTCACCACCAAAGGTCAAAGACAAAGGCTGCAAAGGCAGCAGGACGGGACGAAAGCTGGAGCTGGGGCGCTTGGCCCCCTTGGCCACCACCGCCACACGGCCATGGTGGCGGGTGAACACCTCCAGGATCAGACTGGTTTCGCTCCAGTCGTAACGGTGCAGCACATAGGCTGGTTCATCCGCGATCCGTGTGGTCGCCATGCTGCGTGTTTATTCGTAGCCGAAGGAGCGCACACGGGCTTCGTCGTCGGCCCAGCCCGAGCGCACTTTGACCCACAGCTCGATGAACACCTTGGCGTCCAGCAGCTTTTCCAGCTCCATGCGGGTTTCGGTGCCGATGCGCTTGAGCTTTTCACCCTTGTCACCGATCACCATGGCCTTGTGGCCTTCGCGCTCAACGACGATGGTCGCAGCGATGCGCAGCATGCGCTTGGCCGTGCGACCGGCCTCCTCTTCGAACTTGTCGATCACCACCGTGGAGGTGTAGGGCAGCTCATCGCCCGTCAGGCGGAACAGCTTTTCGCGCACCATTTCGCTGGCGAGGAATTTCTCGCTGCGGTCGGTCAACTCGTCTTCACCGTGCCACCAAGGCTGCTCGGGCAGGTACTTTTCGCAGATGTCCAGCAAGCGTTCGATGTCTTTGGGCTGCTTGGCCGACATGGGCACAAACTCGGTGAAGGCATGGCGCTCTTGCATCTCGCGCAACCAGGGCGCGATCTCGGCGCGGCGGTGCACGTTGTCCAGCTTGTTGGCCACCAGCAAGACCGGGATGCCGGGCTTGAGCAGCGCCAGCACTTTGGCATCGGCGTTAGTGAAGCTGCCCGCTTCGACCACGAACAACACCAGGTCCACATCGCCCACGGCACCTACCACAGTCTTGTTCAACGACTTGTTGAGCGCCGTGCCGTGGATGGTCTGAAAGCCAGGCGTGTCCACAAACACAAACTGGTTGGCCCCTTGCGTGCGGATGCCGGTGATGCGGTGGCGCGTGGTCTGCGCCTTGCGCGAGGTGATGCTGATCTTTTGGCCGACCAAGGCATTGAGCAAGGTGGACTTGCCCACGTTGGGCTTACCGACAATGGCCACCAAGCCGCAGCGCTGTCCCTCCACCGCCACAGGCGCGGCCAGTGGCTCGGCAGGCAATGCCGCAGCTTCTGCGCTGTCGCGCGGCTGGATGGTCACACCCGCGATCTGCACCGGGCGGCGCACGATTTGTTCATGCGCAGTGCGCTCGGCTTCGCCAGGGGTTTTGTCGGTGCTCATGCGGCGCTTTCTGATTTGAGGATTTTCAGCAGGGCTTCGGCCGCTGCCTGTTCGGCTGCGCGGCGCGATGCGCCCGAGCCTTGTTGGGTCTGGCGCAGTTCGGTCACTTCGCACGAGACTTCAAACACCTGACGGTGTGCGGCCCCGGAAGTGCCGATGACGGTGTATTTGGGCAAAGCCAGCTTGCGCCCTTGCAGCCATTCCTGCAGTTCGGTCTTGGGGTCTTTGCCCACCGCCTGCATGTCGGGCTTGATGTCCACTTTCTGGAACAAACGTTCCACCAAAGCTTGCGCGTCCTTGTAGCCGCCATCCAGGTACACCGCGCCAATGATGGCTTCCAGCGCATCGGCCAAGATCGATGGGCGGTTCTGTCCACCCGAACGCATCTCGCCCTCACCCAGGCGCATCACGGCGGACAAGTCCAGGGTTTTGGCCAGTTGGTGCAAGGTGTCTTGTTTGACCAGATTGGCCCGCACACGCGACAGATCGCCTTCAGGCAAGGTGCTCAGTTGGGCATAAAGCAAATGCGCCACCGAGAGGTTGAGCACTGAATCGCCCAGAAATTCGAGGCGCTCGTTGTGGTCGGCACTGAAGCTGCGGTGCGTGACCGCTTGCTGCAGCAAGCCAGGCTGGCGAAACGCGTAGCCCAGGCGAATTTGCAAAGCGGACAGGAGTTCGGACATGGCTGAGGCCACCTCAGTCGAAAGCGCCAATGCGCTTGAGGTTGCCGAAGTTCATCCAGACAAAGAAGGCTTTGCCGACGATGTTGGCATCGGGCACAAAACCCCAGTAGCGCGAATCCAGCGAGTTGTCGCGGTTGTCGCCCATCATGAAGTAATGCCCTGCGGGCACCTTGCAACGCACGCCTTCAACGGTGTACTGGCAGTTTTCGCTGTGCGGGAACGGGTCCACGCCCGGCACAAAAGCAGGCCGATCGTTGTCCTGGATCGACTGGTGCGGTTTGCTGCCCAGCTTTTCGCTGAAATGCTTGAAATACCGCATGGTCGAGTCGTCGAAATAATCGGGCAAAGCCTGGGTCTCGATCGGCTGGCCGTTGATGGTGAGCTTCTTGTTCAGGTAAGCCACTTCGTCGCCCGGCACACCCACCACACGCTTGATGTAATCGACATTGGGCTTGGGGGGGTAGCGAAACACCATCACATCACCGCGCTGCACGGGGGTGCCTGCGGTGAGTTGGGTGTTGAGCACCGGCAAGCGGATGCCGTAATGGAACTTGTTGACCAGGATCAGGTCACCGATCTGCAGTGTCGGAATCATCGAGCCCGAAGGGATCTTGAAGGGCTCGAACAGGAAGGAGCGCAAGATGAACACCACCACGATGACCGGAAACAGACCCGCAGTCCAGTCCAGCCACCAGGGCTGCATCAGCAATTTGTCACGGGCGTCCTGGATGTCGGTGTCCACCTTCTCGATGCCCATCTTCGACAGCTCGGCGCGGCGGGCTGCGGCCTGGGCTTCCAGCTGAGCTGCAGCTTGCTGGCGGCGTGGCAAAAACACAAAACGTTCAGCCAACCAGTAAACACCGGTCACGACCGTGGCCATGAACAGAAACAAGGCAAAGTTGCCCTCGATGAACCCGAGGTACCAACTGCCCGCGTAGGCGACAAAAGCGGCCAACACCAAAGACGTCAAGAACTGCATCAATCTTCCACCTGCAAAATCGCCAAGAACGCCTCTTGAGGCACCTCGACCGAGCCAATCTGTTTCATGCGCTTTTTACCCGCTTTCTGCTTTTCGAGCAGTTTGCGTTTGCGCGTGATGTCACCACCGTAGCACTTGGCCAGCACGTTCTTGCGCAAAGCCTTGATGGTTTCACGGGCAATGATATTGGCGCCAATAGCGGCCTGAATGGCCACGTCGAACATCTGACGCGAAATGATCTCGCGCATCTTGGCCGCCACAGCACGACCGCGGTACTGGGCCTGGGTGCGGTGCACGATGATGGACAGCGCATCGACCTTCTCGCCGTTGAGCATGATGTCCACCTTGACCACATCGGACGCACGGTATTCCTTGAACTCGTAGTCCATCGAGGCATAGCCTCGGCTGACCGATTTGAGTTTGTCAAAGAAGTCCAGCACGATCTCGCCCAGCGGCATTTCATAGGTCAGCATGACCTGACGGCCGTGGTAAGCCATGTTCATCTGCACGCCACGCTTGAGGTTGGCCAGCGTCATCACCGGGCCCACATAGTCTTGCGGCATGTACAGGTGCACGGTCACGATCGGTTCACGGATCTCCTGCAGCTTGCCCTGATCGGGCATCTTGGAGGGGTTTTCCACCATGATGACTTCGCCGTCACCTTTGACCACTTCATAGACCACGCTGGGCGCGGTGGTGATCAGGTCCTGGTCAAACTCGCGCTCCAAGCGCTCCTGCACAATTTCCATGTGCAGCAAACCCAGGAAGCCGCAACGGAAACCAAAGCCCAGCGCCTGAGAAACTTCAGGTTCGTAATGCAGCGAGGCATCGTTGAGCTTGAGCTTTTCGAGTGCATCGCGCAACGCGTCGTACTGGTTGGCCTCGGTCGGGTACAAACCGGCAAACACCTGCGGCTGGATTTCCTTGAAGCCCGGCAAGGCTTCGGTCGCAGGACCCATGTTGTTGGGCAGCTTCTTTTCCAGGGTGACGGTATCGCCCACCTTGGCGGCCTGCAATTCCTTGATGCCCGCAATGATGTAACCCACCTCGCCGGCCTTGAGCGATTCACGCGGCTGGTTGGCCGGGGTGAACACGCCCAGACTGCCCGCTTCATACACCGCGTTGCTGGCCATCATGCGGATGCGCTCGTTTTTGATCAACTGACCATCGACCACACGCACCAGCATGACCACGCCCACATAGCTGTCAAACCAGCTGTCGATGATCATGGCGCGCAAAGGGGCATCGGGGTTTCCTGTGGGCGCGGGCACCTTGGCCACGATCGCTTCCAGGATTTCGTCAATGCCCATGCCGGTTTTGGCAGAGCATGGAATCGCATCGGTGGCATCGATGCCGATCACGTCTTCGACTTCCGCACGCGCGTTGTCGGGATCGGCGTTGGGCAAGTCCATTTTGTTGAGGACGGGGACCACCTCCACACCCAGGTCAAGCGCGGTGTAGCAGTTGGCCACGGTTTGCGCTTCCACCCCCTGGCTGGCATCGACCACCAGCAAGGCGCCTTCACAAGCGGACAGCGAGCGCGACACCTCATAAGAGAAGTCCACATGGCCGGGTGTATCGATCAGGTTGAGGTTGTAGACCTGCCCGTCTTTGGCTTTGTATTGGAGTGCTGCGGTCTGCGCCTTGATGGTGATGCCGCGTTCTTTCTCGATGTCCATCGAGTCCAGCACCTGGGCTTCCATGTCCCGGGCTTCCAGACCTCCGCAACGCTGAATCAAGCGATCGGCCAGCGTGGATTTGCCATGGTCAATGTGCGCAATGATCGAAAAATTTCTGATGTGATTCATCAACGAAGGTCTGCAAGTGTTTGAGGATCAAGGATCCGGAAAAGAAAAAAGGGCGCGTCTTTTGGTGACGCGCCCTGAACCAACAATCTATGGCAACTGCGATAGTTGGGTCTTCATTGTAGGCAAATTGCCCCATCCGTACAGCCCCAAAATCGCTTCAGACCGGTCGTTGCTGCTTTGCAACATGAAATTTATCCACAGTTTATTCACAAGGCATCGAATACTTCGAGGAACAACTTGTGGAAGGTCTGTGAATGAGCGGTGGATTCTTGTGGGGAATCTCGCATCGTGAATTCGAACCTGTCTGATATGCCATGAATTCATGGTCAAGACATCTGATTTTATCCAAATTCGTTATGAGAGCCCATAAAAGTCAGTATTTACCCACATTCAATTAAGCCAATCGCGGCGTCAAAAAATTTTGATGCCACCACAATCGGGTGAGCAATAACCCAGCAAAGCGGCGGGACTCTTGACAAGCCCGCCACCCGCTCACTTACCGGGGCGGATCAGCACATACTGGGCACCATCGCCCCGACGGATCAAAAGACTCACCGGGCGGCTCTTGTCGAGTTTGCTGACCACCGATTCGAACTCTTTCACGCTGGCCACTTCCATATTGGCCACCGCCAGAATCAGATCGCCTTCCTGGATGCCGGCGCGGGCTGCGGCATCGCTGGCACTGTCCACCACCACGCCACCGCGAACACGCGCGTCTTTCTTCTGAGCGGGCGTCAAATCGCTCACCACCAGGCCTAGGCTGGAAGCTTTGGTCGGAGCGGCTTTTTTCTCGGTGACAGGCGTCTCCGTTTTATCGGCTTCGATCTCTGCCACCGTGATCGTCAACTCCTTGCTGCTGCCTCGGCGGAACACGGTGATGGGCGCACGCGTGCCCGGTTTGGTGTTGCCGACCCAACGGGGCAAGTCCGCCATCTTCTCGATCGGCTTGCCATCGAATTTGGTGATGATGTCGCCGGCTTCGATACCCGCCTTGTCGGCAGGTGCGCCCTCTTCCACGCCACGCACCAAAGCGCCTTGGGCTTTGCCCAAGCCAATGGACTCGGCCACTTCTTTGGTCACTGGGGCTATTTGCACCCCGATGCGTCCACGCGTGACGCGGCCACTGGCGCGCAGCTGCTCACTCACACGCACCGCCTCGTCCATGGGGATCGCAAAAGAAATGCCCATGAAACCGCCCGAGCGTGAATAGATCTGGCTGTTGATGCCGACCACTTCTCCACGCATGTTGATCAGCGGACCGCCCGAGTTGCCGGGGTTGATCGCCACATCGGTCTGGATGAAGGGCAAGTACTCGCCCGTGTCACGCTGCTTGGCGCTGACAATGCCTGCGGTGACAGAGTTTTCAAGTCCAAACGGTGAGCCGATCGCCATGACCCACTCACCGACTTTGAGGCGGCTGACATCTCCCACTTTGACGGCAGGCAAACCGGAAGCCTGGATCTTCACCACCGCCACATCCGAGCGTTTGTCAGCACCCACGATGCGGGCCTTGAACTCCCGTTTGTCGGTCAGCGTCACCATGACCTCATCCGCACCCTCCACCACATGGGCGTTGGTCATGATGAAGCCGTCTGCACTCAAAATAAAGCCCGACCCCACACCACGTGGTTGCGATTCTTCAGGCGCCTGAGGGCGGTTAGGCTTGGGCGACTGCTTGGGCATATTGGGCAAGGGCATGCCAAAAAACCGGCGAAAGAGCTCTTGCATTTCTTCGTCCGTGGCGCCCGATCCAGCGGCATTGGTGCGCACCTTCTCAAGGGTGCGGATGTTCACCACAGAAGGCCCCACTTGCTCAACCAATTCAGTGAAGTCGGGCAGCCCGCGCACAGCAGCCTGCGCGCTTTGCGCCATGGTCACACCGGGCGTCAGCCCCGCCACAGCGCCGAGCAACACAGCAGCCCCGACAAAAGAGGCTGCGCACTTTTTCAATGCCATTGTCAACATCGATATATCCCTTGATTTAAACAACATGCAAGCGCACCCGAGACCGCTTGCAGCTCAAATGGCCATGAGCGATTTTGCAGAATCTGAAGACCTGTCATCGACCAATGGGCGCGAATATACAGCGCAACGAAAACCATGCCAAGCCAAGGGCATGTCCGTTTGCGCAACGATGGCAAACTGTGGCCACGCACTGGTTTTTTCAAGACCCTGCGCCATACGGTAGGACACCCACAGGGTTCGGCCACCATCGAGCAAGAGGCTCAATTGAACTGGGTGCTCTTGCAAGTGCTGGTCTTGCCAGCACCAGCCATCACCATGCCAAACCAAATGGCCTGGCGCTGAAGACTCTCTCGATTCGAGCCACAACGCCAAAGTGCTCAAGACAGCCCAAAGCGCCCACCCAATCCAGACCATCACGCCCGCTGCGCCGCTCATGACTTGCCAGCACAACAAGCCCACTGCACCCGTCAGCGCCAAAGCCCCCACACCACAGACGCCCCAAACAAAACGCCCCACCGGATACATCACAGGTGGGGCGTTGTGCATGGTGGTGACCTTGCTGAAAGGCTCGTCAGATGCGCTTGAACACCAAAGAACCGTTCGTGCCACCGAAACCGAAGTTGTTTTTCAGGGCCACATCGATTTTCATGTCGCGTGCCGTGTTGGCACAGTAGTCCAGATCGCACTCGGGATCGGGGTTGAGCAGGTTGATGGTCGGCGGCACTTTTTGATGGTGCAGCGCCAACACAGTGAACACGCTCTCAATGCCGCCCGCGCCACCCAAAAGGTGACCAGTCATGGACTTGGTCGAGCTGACCACGGTTTTGTACGCGTGATCGCCCAAAGCCGCCTTGATGGCATTGGTTTCGTTGATGTCACCCAGCGGCGTGGAGGTGCCGTGCGCGTTCAGGTAATCGATCTGATCGGCGTTGACACCGGCATTGCGCATGGCGTTGATCATGGCGCGGCGTGGACCGTCCATGCTCGGCGCGGTCATGTGACCAGCGTCAGCGCTCATGCCGTAGCCACCCAGCTCGGCGTAAATCTTGGCACCACGGGCCTTGGCGTGTTCGTATTCTTCGAGCACCATCACGCCTGCGCCTTCGCCCAAGACAAAACCATCACGATCTTTGTCCCAAGGACGGGATGCAGCGGTGGGGTCGTCGTTGCGGGTCGACAAGGCGCGCATGGCGGCAAAGCCACCGACACCCAAAGGAGAGACGCAAGCTTCCGAGCCGCCAGCGATCATCACATCCGCGTCGCCATATTCGATCAAACGACCGGCTTCGCCAATGGAATGCAGACCTGTGGTGCAAGCGGTCACAACGGCCAGGTTAGGGCCTTTGAAACCACTGCGCATCGACACATGCCCCGAGATCATGTTGATGATCGAGGCCGGGACGAAAAATGGGGAAATGCGACGCGCACCGCGCGCCGTGTACTCGGTGTGTGTTTCTTCGATCAGCGGCAAGCCGCCGATACCAGAACCAATCACCACACCAATGCGGCAGGCTTCTTCTTCCGTCAAGGCTTCGCCAGTGGGCAAGCCGGCGTCTTTGATCGCCTGGCTTGCCGCCGCAATGCCGTAATGGATGAAGCGGTCCATCGTCCGAGCCTCTTTGGAGGAGATGTAGGACTCAAGATCAAAGTTCTTGACTTCACCCGCAAACCGACAGGCTATGGCTGAAGCATCAAAACGTGTGATCGGAGCAATGCCGGACTGACCGGCAAGAAGGTTGGACCATGCATCGGCGACCGTGTTGCCCACGGGGCTGATACATCCCAAACCCGTGACAACAACGCGGCGCCGGGTCATCGTCGATCAGGCCTTCTTGCTTTGGGCGTAGTCGATCGCAGCTTGCACCGTGGTGATTTTTTCTGCGTCTTCGTCAGGAATTTCGATGCCGAACTCGTCTTCGAGTGCCATCACCAGTTCCACCGTGTCCAGGGAGTCGGCACCCAGATCAGCCACGAAGGCTTTTTCGTTGGTGACTTGTGACTCTTCAACGCCGAGTTGTTCAGCAATGATTTTCTTGACACGTGCTTCGATATCGCTCATG
>Ga0228700_1001137_pt1 | contig 18584 bp, 13 predicted proteins | sample McNCre317_Aug_MG_FD_178019 | JGI IMG/M metagenome (GOLD analysis project Ga0228700, IMG submission 178019) | Freshwater microbial communities from McNutts Creek, Athens, Georgia, United States - 3-17_Aug_MG | ecosystem: Environmental > Aquatic > Freshwater > Creek | place: USA: Georgia...
GCACGACGAGGGCCGGGGCGAAACGGCCGACATGCTGGCCGTGCTCGCCCACTGCCGCACCGACCCGGCCATGCGCGAGCTGCCGGTGGTGCTGGCCGGCTTTTCGTTTGGCGGGGCCGTGGCCGCACAGGCCCACCAGCAGTGGCTGGCTGACGGTGGCGCGCCCAGCACGCCGCTGGTGCTGATCAGCCCGGCCGTCACCCGCCTGGCCGTGCCGCCCGTGCCGCCGGCCACCCTGGTGGTCGAGGGCGAGCAAGACGACGTCGTGCCGCCGGAGGCCATCCTGAACTGGGCGCGCCCACAGTCGCTGCCCATCACCCTGGTGCCGGGCACCGGGCACTTTTTCCACGGCCAGTTGGCCACGCTGCGCGAGCTGGTGCGCCGCCACCTGGCGGCCAGCCTGGCTGCGCGCTGACACCGTTTTCACATCTTTGCACGGGCACAGCGTCCGTGCAGTTCACACTTCCAGACATGACTTTTGCCCCTCGCCGCCTGCGTGCGGCCTCCCTGTCACTGGCCTGCGCCTTGAGCCTGGTCGCCGTGCAACCCTGGCTGTCGGCCTCGGCCTGGGCGCAAGCCGCGGCCCCGCTGGGCGGCTTTGCCGAGCCCTCGACCGCCATGCCGCAGCCGCCCGAAATCGCGGCGCGCGCCTTCATCCTGCAAGACCTCAGCAGCCGCCAGACGCTGTCGGCCCGCAACGCCGACCAGCAGGTCGAGCCCGCATCGCTCACCAAGCTGATGACGGCCTACCTGGTGTTCCAGGCCCTGCAAAGCGGCAAGCTCAGCCTCACGCAAGAGCTGCCGGTGTCCGAGCGCGCCTGGCGCACCGGCATGACCGGCGCCTCGCGCTCGTTCATTGACGTGGGCAGCCGCGTGAAGGTCGATGACCTGATCAAGGGCATGATCGTGCAAAGCGGCAACGACGCCACCGTGGCCCTGGCCGAAGGCGTGGGCGGCTCGGTCGAAGGCTTCGTCGAGATGATGAACCGCCAGGCCCAGGCCTTTGGCCTCAAGACCACGCACTTCGCCAACCCCGAAGGCCTGACCGCGCCCGGTCACATCACCACGGCCCGCGAGCTGTCGATCATCGCCACGCGCCTGATCACCGACTTCCCCAACTCGCTGCCGTACTACTCCATGAAGGAGTTCACCTTCCACGGCATCAAGCAGGGCAACCGCAACCTGCTGCTCTACCGTGACCCCACGGTCGACGGCCTGAAAACCGGCTACACCGACGCCGCCGGCTACTGCCTGATCGCCACCGCCAAGCGCCCCATGCCCGGTGGCGGCGAGCGCCGCTTGCTGAGCGTGGTGGTGGGTACCGCCTCGGCCGAGGCCCGCGCCAACGAGAGCCAAAAGCTGCTCAACTGGGGCTACAGCAGCTTCGACGTGGTCAAGCTGTTCGACGCCAACCAGCCCGTCACCACCGCCCCGGTGTGGAAGGGCCAGGCCAAGCAGGCCCGCCTGGGCCGCAGCACGCCCATCAGCGTGATCGTGCCGCGCGGCCAGGGCGGCAGCATCCAGACCAACGTCACCCGACCGGATCCGCTGCTGGCCCCGCTGACCAAGGGCCAGCCCGTGGGCAGCCTGGAGATCAAGGTGGGCGGCGCCACCTGGCAGACGCTGCCGCTGCAGTCGCTCGACGAGGTGCCCCAGGCCGGCTTCTTTGGCCGCGTCTGGGACGCCATCCGCCTGGGCGTGAAGTGAGTGCCCCCTGGAGCCTGACCCCATGAGCGACCACACCCCCGCCAACCCCCCCGTGCCGCCGCAAGAGTCCCTGCTCACGTTCCCGGCCGATTTCCCCATCAAGGTGATGGGCGTGCACCACGCGGACTTCGTGACCGCCGTGGTGGCCATCGTGCAGACCCACGCGCCGGCCTTCGAAGCGGCCACCCTGGTGCACCGCCCCAGCAGCGGCGGCAAGTACCTGGGCCTGACCGTGACCGTGACCGTGCACAGCCGCGAGCAGCTCGACAACATCTACCGCGGGCTCACCAGCCACCCGCTGATCAAGTACGTGCTCTGAGCGGCGTCCTCCGCACAAACCCGCCGCCCGCTCCAGGGTGGCGTTCGCGCGGCGTGACGCTCCCCGTCATGGGCGCCGCATACAATCGTTTGCTTCTTTTAAGGATCCCTGCTGTGTTCATCTCTGACGCTTACGCCCAAGCCGCCGCGCCCGCCGCCGGTGGTGCCGCTGGCTTCCTCAACATGGTCTTCCCCATCTTGCTGTTCGTGGGGCTGTACTTTGTGATGATCCGCCCGCAGATGAAGAAGCAAAAGGAAATGCGCACCATGCTCGACGCCCTGGCCAAGGGTGACGAGGTGGTCACCCAGGGCGGCGTCCTGGGCAAGATCACCAAGCTGGGCGACACCTATGTGCACGTCGAAGTCGCCAATGGCGTCGAACTGATGGTCCAGCGCGTGGCCATCATCCAGGTGCTGCCCAAGGGCACCTTCAAGTGATTTGAGACCGACATGAACCGCTACCCCTGGTGGAAATACCTCATCATCGCCGTCGCCCTGTTCGTGGGGCTGGTCTACACCCTGCCCAACTTCTTTGGTGAGGCCCCGGCGGTTCAGCTCTCCAGTGGCAAGGCCACCGTCAAGCTCAACGGCGACAGCGTGGCCCAGGTCGAGCAGGCCCTGAAGGCCGGCGGCGTGAAGGCCGATTTCGTCGAGTTCGACGGCAACTCGGTGCGCGCGCGCTTTGCCGACACCGACACCCAGCTCAAGGCCAAGGACGTCATCGGCAAGGCCTTCAACCCCGACGAGGCCGACCCGCACTACATCGTGGCGCTCAACCTGCTGTCGCGCTCGCCGAACTGGCTGCGCAGCATGCACGCGCTGCCCATGTACCTGGGCCTGGACTTGCGCGGTGGCGTGCACTTCCTGATGCAGGTGGACATGAAGGCGGCGCTGACGCAAAAGCTCGACGCGCTGACCAGCGACATCCGCACCCAGTTGCGCGAGAAGGACATCCGCCACGCCGGCATCCGCCGCGAGGGCGACACCGTGGTGGTGCGCTTCCGCGACGAGGCCACCCGCAAGGCCGCCTCGCCGGTGCTGCAAGACCGCATCCTCGACCTCAAGTGGGCCGAGCAGACCGAGGCCGCCTCGGGCGACGTGACCCTGGTGGGCAGCTTCGACCCCAAGGCCGCCCGCGCCATCCAAGAGCAGGCGCTCAAGCAAAACATCACCACGCTGCACAACCGGATCAACGAACTCGGCGTGGCCGAGCCCGTGATCCAGCAGCAGGGCGTCGACCGCGTGGTCGTGCAGCTGCCGGGCGTGCAGGACACCGCCCGCGCCAAGGACATCATCGGCCGCACCGCCACCCTCGAGGTGCGCATGGTCGACGACAGCACCGAGGCCCAAGCGGCCATGGCCGGTGGCCCCGTGCCCTTCGGCATGGAGCGCTACAAGGAGCGTGGCGGCCAGAGCGTCATCGTCAAGCGTGACGTGGTGCTGACCGGCAACAACCTGACCGACGCGCAACCCGGCTTCGACGAGAACCACGAGGCCGCCGTGCACCTGACGCTCGACAGCGCCGGCGCCGTCATCTTCCGCAACGTCACCCGCGAGTCGGTGGGCAAGCGCATGGCCATCATCCTGTTCGAAAAGGGCAAGGGCGAGGTCGTGACCGCACCGGTGATCCGGGGCGAAATCAGCGGTGGCCGCGTGCAGATCTCGGGCCGCATGAGCTCGGAGGAAGCCGCTGACACCGCGCTGCTGCTGCGCGCCGGCTCGCTGGCTGCGCCGATGGAGATCATCGAAGAGCGCACCGTGGGCCCCAGCCTGGGCGCCGACAACATCGAGATGGGCTTCAAGAGCCTGATCTACGGTTTCTCGGCCATCGCCATCTTCATGGTCTGCTACTACCTGCTGTTCGGGGTGTTCTCCACCATCGCACTGTCGGTCAACCTGCTGCTGCTGGTGTCCATCTTGTCGATGCTGCAGGCCACGCTGACGCTGCCGGGCATCGCGGCCATCGCGCTGACGCTGGGCATGGCCATCGACTCCAACGTGCTGATCAACGAGCGCGTGCGCGAAGAGCTGCGCAACGGCGTGCCGCCGCAATCGGCCATCGCCGCCGGCTACGAGCACGCCTGGTCGACCATCCTGGACTCGAACGTGACCACGCTGATCGCGGGCATGGCCCTGCTGGCCTTCGGCTCTGGCCCGGTCAAGGGCTTTGCCGTGGTGCACTGCCTGGGCATCCTGACCTCGATGTTCTCTGCCGTGTTCTTCTCGCGTGGCCTGGTCAACCTCTGGTATGGCCGTCAAAAGAAGCTCAAGGGCGTGTCCATCGGACAGGTCTGGAAGCCCCAAGCCTGATGTTCGCCTGATCCCACCCGAGACCCCACCATGGAATTCTTCCGCATCCGGCGCGACATCCCTTTCATGCGCCACGCGTTGGTCTTCAACGCGATCTCTTTCCTCACCTTCGCGGCGGCCGTGTTCTTCCTGGTCACCCGGGGGCTGCACTTCTCCATCGAGTTCACCGGTGGCTCGCTGATCGAGGTGCAGTACGCCCAGAGCGCCGACATCGGGCGCGCGCGCTCGGCCGTCGAGTCGCTCGGCCTGGGCGAGGTGCAGGTGCAGAACTTCGGCTCCTCGCGCGACGTGCTGATCCGCATGCCCCTGCGCGGTGGCATGAAGCAAGGCGAGGTGGTGGGCAAGGTGTTCACCGCCCTGTGCCAGGCCGAAAAGGGTGTGGTGCAGCAGCGTGACCCGGGCGAGAGCAAGGGCCCGGCGCAGGTGTGCCAGGCGGGCGACGCCCAGCCCCTGGTGCTGCAGCGCTCCGAGTTCGTCGGCCCGCAGGTGGGCGACGAGCTGGCCCACGATGGCGCCCTGGCGCTGGGCGTGACCGTCATCGGCATCATGATCTACCTGGCGATCCGCTTCGAGTGGAAGTTCGCCGTGGCCGGCATCATCGCCAACCTGCACGACGTCATCATCATCCTGGGCTTCTTCGCCTTCTTCCAGTGGGAATTCTCGCTGTCGGTGCTGGCGGCGGTGCTGGCGGTGCTGGGCTACTCGGTGAACGAATCGGTGGTGATCTTCGACCGGATCCGCGAGACCTTCCGCAAGATGCGCAAGCTCGACACCCCGGCCGTGATCGACCACGCCATCACCTCGACGATGAGCCGCACGATCATCACCCACGGCAGCACCGAAATGATGGTGCTGGCCATGCTGATCTTTGGCGGCCCCACGCTGCACTACTTTGCCCTGGCGCTGACCATCGGCATCTTGTTCGGCATTTATTCGTCGGTGTTCGTGGCCGCGGCGATCGCCATGTGGCTGGGCGTCAAGCGCGAAGACCTGATCAAGGGCGGCGTCAAGAAAGACGCCGATCCCAACGACCCGAACTCCGGCGCGGTGGTGTAGAGTTTGACCACGTCCGTCCCGGGTCGACATGACCGCGGCTTCGGGACGATGTGGACGCCTCCATCACCGGTCCCCCAATGAAATCAGGTTCCCACCGTGCGCTCGCGCTCACGGCTCGCGTTTCGTTCCTCGAATCCCTGCTGAAGGGAAGCGGGGCGCTGGTGCGCGCCTCGGTGGAGGGCTCGCGGCACCTGGCCGCCCAATCGGCCGAGCCGGCCGTGCGGCAAAAGCGCCAAGACCTGGTGTTCGATCTGCCCAAGGCCGCCACGGCCTGGCAGGGGCAGCTCGACCGGCTGCTGCAAGAGGGCCTGCACGCCGTGCGCTCAGGCCTGCCGGTGCGGAAATTCGGCCAGGCGACCAAGCCCGGCCACACCGGGCACTCGGGGCGCACGCCGCTGGACGAGGCCCCCACCGTGCTGCACGACACCATGTGGGCGCTGGTGGAAGACAAGGTGATGGAGCAAAACCTCACCGCCACCCGGCTGGGGCAGGCGCTGGGCGACTTGCTCAACACCGCCCAGTCTGACCTGCACGCGCGGCTGCAGGCCGTCGAGGGCGTGCAGGCCGATGCCCAGGCTGCGCCCGACGTGGCCGGGGTCACCTGGCCGTGCCAGGTGCTGGTGGCGGCCTGGCTTGAAGCCGGCCTGACCATGGCCCAGTGGGACACCCTGCAGACCGTGCTGCTCAAAGAGGCCACCACCTGGGTGGAGGCCGCGCTGAACCTGGCCAACGGTGTGCTGCGCGACCACGGGGTGCGCCCCGAGATCAACCTGCGGCCCTTCATCAAGCGCACGCGCGAATCGGGCGGGCGGTTTTCGCCATCGGGGCACGAGCTGCCCGACGACGACTCTGGCGTGCTGGGCCTGGCCGACGACAGCGCCGCCGGCCAACTGGGCACGACCAACACCGCCTTGGGCCGCACGCAGCCTTACCTGGGGCCAGGCCCGGGCGGCATCTGGACCAACCCGAGTGGGGTGCAGGTCAGCGGGGGCCTCGCGGCTCAGCGCAGTGGCCATGGCACGGGCAGCGGTGGCCTCGCGAGGGGACGGGCGGCCGGGCCCACGGGTGGCCACTCTGGCGCCGGGACGTTTTCACCCACGCTGCTGGGCGCACCGGGCACCTTGGGCAGCTTGCACGATGAAACCCGGGCCATGCGGGGGCAGGTGCAATTCCTGCCGACCACGGCCGGTGCCGCCGATGCCCTGCTGCGGCAACTCAATGTGGCGGTCAGCCGCCAGGTGCCCTTCTTCGGGCAGATCAGTGCCCGCGCCCCGTTGGGGGCCGGCTCTGCGCTCAACGAGCCCTGGGAGGCCACCTCTGCCGAGGCACGCATCGGCATCCCCGGGCCGGGCGTTGGGGGCGTGGGTGGTGTGGCTGGCGGCGCACCGGGGGCCGCTCGCGGGGCTGCGCCTGGCGGCACGCATGTGGCGGGTGGCCCGGCGGCGGCTGGGGGATCGGGGGCACCCGGCGCCCCCGGGGCGTCCGCGTCCGCTGGCCCGGTCTCGCAAATCAGCCCGGCGCTCGGCCTGGCCATCCAGGTGGTCACCAAGAGCGTGCAGCGGCACACCGACACCATCGCCGGTCAGCCCGACCAATCGCCGGCGGGGCTCATCAACGACCTCAATCGGGGCAAGCAGCAGCTCAAGCGGGTGGCGGCCACCCCCACCGAGCGCGCCACCATCGAGATCGTGGCCCTGCTGTTCCAGGCCATCCTGACCGAAGAGCGCTTGCCTGCGGCCATCCGCGTGTGGTTCGCGCGGCTGCAAATGCCAGTGCTGCGCGTGGCCGTCTCCGAGCCCGACTTCTTCGCCACGGCCAACCACCCGGCGCGTGCCCTGATCGACCGCATGGGCGCTTGCGTGATGGGCTTCGTGTCCACCTCGCCCGAGCAGGAAGACGCCCTGCACCGCGAGATCAAGCGCGTGGTGCAGGTGGTCGAGGCCTACCCTGACACCGGCCGGCGCGTGTTCCAGACGGTGCTGTCTGAGTTCGAGCGCTTCTTGGAGAGCTACTTCCGCGACCAGAACCAGGCCAGCCGCAAGGGCGTGTCGCTGGCGCAGCAGGTCGAGCAGCGCGAAACCTGGGCCATCCAGTACACGATCGAGCTGCGCAAGATGCTCGAAGGCGTGCCGGTGCACGAGGGCGTGCGCGAGTTCCTCTTCAAGGTCTGGGCCGACGTGCTGGCCCATGCCGCCGTGCAGACCAGCCCCGGCAGCGACGACACCCGCACCCTCAAGGCCGCGGCCACCGACCTGGTGTGGTCGGCCAGCGCCAAGACCACCCGCGAAGAGCGCGCCGAGGTGCTCAAGCGCCTGCCCCCGCTGCTCAAGACCGTGCGCGAAGGCATGGCCCGCGCCGGCCTGCCGCTCGACAAGCAGGATCAGCACATCCAGCGCCTCAACCAGGCGCTGGCGGCGGCCTTCACGGCCCGCTCGGCGCCGCTCACCCAGGCGCACCTCAAGGCGATCACCGACCGGCTGCACGCCATCGACCAGGTGCTGCCCGACTACGACGAGGTCGAGATGGACGAGCAAACGCTGCGCGACCTCTCCGGCCACGAGTGCGCCGACCTCGAAATCGTCACCGACGGCGGCGTGAGCGCCACCGAAGAAGGCCTGGCGGCGGCGCGTGGCCTGCAGGTGGGCGCGTGGTTCCAGCTCGATTTCCGCCACCGCAGAGAGTCGGTGCAGCTGGCCTGGAAGGGGCGTCACCAAAAGCTGGTGCTGTTCGTCACGCCGCACGGCCGGGGCGTGCTCTTCCAGCTGCCGCGCGTGGCGGGCTTCCTGCAATCGGGCCAGCTGGTGCCGGTGGCCGGTGAGTCGCTGACCACCCGGGCCACGCGCGAGGCGCTGGCCAAGCTCGACGCCGATCCTCAGCGCCTGCTGAGCTGATCGCCGCGGGCGGTGACGGCCGCCCAACCCGCTCGGAGACAAACTCGCTCTCCTGAGAAATAAGACACGAAGCGGCGTTTATTCCTTCCACTTGGTGGAATCCCTTTTGAGAGGATTGCAGGGCAAGTCATTGGAGTCCTGCATGCGTTTCAAGCGACGTCGAGTCGAGCGAGCTCAGATCCTGGGGGTGGCCCGTGCGGGTGACCGGGTGACGGCCGCCGGCGTGGGCACCAATGCGGAAGGCATGCTGACCCTGAGCTGGGTGCGCACCCTCCACGCAGAGGGCATGCCCGCGGTCATCCGCAGTGTGCAGCGCGCCTGGGGCGCCAAGCTGCCGCGTTCGGTGCTGACCCTGGATCGGGGCGACTACACCCTGGTGGCCACCGAGGCCCCCGAGGTGCCACGCGAAGAATGGCGCGAGGCCCTGCGCTGGCAGCTCAAGGACCAGGTCAACTACCCCGTGGACAACGCGATCATCGAGGTGCTGCCGGTGCCCGAGACCACACAGGTCCGCGCCAGCCATGCCAGCATCGTGTTGATCGCCCCGTTCGATGTGGCCAACCAGAACTACCTCGAAAGCTCCGACGAGGGCCACGATTGGCTCGCCCACGAGGTGCCTGAAACCGCGCTGCGCAACCTGTGTGCGCTCGGTGAGGTCGACGGCAAGGCCCACGCCCTGATGGCGTTTGGCGACCACTACAGCATGCTGGTGATCACCTGCGGGGGCGAGCTGCTGATGGCCCGCACCATCGAGGTGGCGCTGACCCAGGAGGGCGAGGGCGAGGAAGGCGGCGCTGGGGCCATCGGCCGCGCCGGCCTGGAGGTGCTGCGCACGCTCGACACCTTCGAGCGCATCCACAGCCAGGCGCAGCTGGCCCATGTCTCGGTGTCGCTGCCGCCGGGATTCGAGGGCGCGATGGAGGTGCTGGCCGACCTGGTCTACCAGCCGCTCAAGCCCTTCCACTTGGCCGATCACCTCGATTGCAGCAAGCTGGGCGACGTGCCCACCGGCCAATCGGCCACCTTTGCCGAACTGTGCGCTGTGGGTGCCGCCTTGCGCGACCACGCCACCCAGAAGAACATCTCGCAGATCTCGATGCTGCTGCCCGCGCTGCAAGGCGGGCCGATCAGCTGGAACCTCGACCAAGGGGCCCGCTTGTGCGCAGGGCTGGCGGGGTTGATCTTCGTGGGCAGCATCGGCTTGTCGGCGGTGTCGGTGACCCGCACCGTGCAGGCCGAAGCCGCCGAGCGCACCGCCTCATCGGTGGATGACGCCGTGCCCAAGGGGGCGCCGCGCCCGCCCATCATGATCGAGCTGGAGGCTTTGCGCGACACCTCTCGCCGCCAAGGCGAGATGCGCGAGGCCTTGGGCCGCATGGCCAACGAACAGTCGGGCCGTTACTCGCAGTACCTCTCGGCCTTGTCGCGCCAGGCGCCGGGGTCGCTGTGGATCACAGGCTTCACGCTGTCGCCCAGTGGCATGGAGTTGGAGTTGCGTGGCCGCATGCTCAGCGCCGCGCAGCTGCCACCGTACATCGCCCGGCTGGCCAACGAGCCCCAGTTCAAGGGCCGACGCTTTGCCCAAGTCGAGCTGCGCGCCGTGGCCAGCGACGGCCCTGGTGACACCATGCCGGCAGGCGTGACCGACTTCATCCTCAAGACCGCTGGCCGCACGACTGCGGTGGCGGCCAAGACGGAGGCCGCGGCGCCCGCGTCTCCTGCGGCACCCTCTGGGCAAGAAGGGGGCAAGAAGTGACCAAGCTCAGCCCGACGTCGCTTCAACTCGCGCAGGTTCAGCGCGTGTGGCGCAAGTGGCGCCGCATCCACGCGGCCCGTGCACCCAGCGAGCGCCGCATCCTGTTGCTCGGCGCTGTCGCCGTGACCTGGTTCCTGATGGACACGGTGCTGCTGACCCCGGCGCTGGACCGCTTCAAGATCGCCAGCAACCGCTACAGCAAGGCCAACAGCGAGCTGCGCCAGAAGCAAGATCAACAGCGTCGCTACAACAGCGACATGATCGCCATCACCGCTCAGCTCAAGGGTGAGGTCGACCGCCTGCGCGGCGAGGTGGCACAGCAAAAGAAGGACATCGACGCCTTCCAAAGTGGGCTGGTGCCCGCCCGTGACATGCGCGAGTTCCTCAATGGGGTGTTGAGCTCGCAACCGGACTTGCTGGTGTTGAGCATGAAGACGCTGAGCCAGGAAGACGTGCGCAAGGCCATGCCCGGAGTCAAAGAGATGCCAGGCCTGTTCCGCCACGGGGTGGAGCTCAAGCTGCAGGGCCGGTTTCAGAGCCTCTACCAGTGGCTGCAGACCATGGAGAACTGGCCGCGCAAGGTCATGTGGTCCGGCATGAAGCTGGAGCTCGACGACCGCTCGCAACTCACGATGACGGTGACGCTGTTCACCCTCAGCCCTGATGTGGACCCCCTGGAGATCGCTGCGCCATGATGCGATTGATCGCCTTGATCCTGATGTCGTGGCTCCTTGTGGCCGGCAGCGCTCTGGCGGCGACCGCTGAGCTGCAAGACCCCATGCGCCCGCCGATGGCTGTGCAGCGGGTGATCGACCAGCGCACGGGCAATGCACCGGCTGACCCGGCCACCCATGGCGCTGGCATGGCTCAGCCACGGTCCAACGGGCCGGCCACTGCAGGGCCTGCGGGCGACGCGGCCGAGCCTCGCAGCAAGGCGCCTGTGGCGCCATCACGAGCCCGCGTCAGTGCCGTGGTGCTGGCCGACCGGCCTGGCCGGGATGCGGCCTTGCTCGACGGCCGCATCGCCTATGTGGGCGACAAGGTGGCTGGCGGCACGGTGGCCCGCATCGACACCCAAGGGGTGACGCTCAAGGACGCCAAAGGCCGCCTGAGCCTCGTGCCCTTGATCGTGCGCGCCGCCGCCAGCGAGGCCCCGGCCGCTGCTGGATCGGCCCCGGCCGCCGCTCCCGTTATCCCTCCATCCGGGGCACTCGCCCCAGGCAAGGAACTGCCATGAAGCCGTCCACCATCGCCCTGGGCCTGAGTGCCCTCGCTCTCGCCATGCCCTCTGCGGCCGAGGCCAAGCGGCTGCGTCAAGGTGAGGCGGCGCTCGTCGAGGCCCAGCCTGCCCATGTGGCGCCCGAGCACCTGTCGCCCGATGCCTTTGCGCAGCTGGACCTGGATGCCTTGCCGCCCCCGGGTGCCAGCGCCGTGCCAACCAGCAGCGTCGGTGCGCCGGTGGTGCTGGCGCAGCTCTCGCCCAGTGGCGGCATGAGCCACCAGCTGAGCATGCCGCGCACCGACCGCATCGCCAATGCCAACGCTGTGCCCGTCACGGACTTCAGCAGCCCCCATCGCGCTGAACCTGCGAGCCCGGAGGCCCGGGGTGCGCGCGACACCAGTCCGCGCTTCGACCTGGTGGCCAACAACGCACCGGCTGCACAGGTGTTCTTGCAAATGAGCGCGGGCTCAGGGGCCAACGTGATGGTGCCGCCTGAGGTCAAGGGCAACATCACCGTCAACCTCAAGGCAGTGACGCTGGGTGAGGCGATGGAGGCCTTGCGTGAGCTGTACGGCTATGACTTCAAGGTGTCGGGCAACCGCATTTTTGTCTACCCCAACACCATCCAGACCCGCATCTACCAGGTCAATTACCTGGCGGCGCGGCGCGATGGATCGTCTGTGCTCAAGGTCAACAACCCCGGTCGTGCGAGCTCTTCTGGCGCCACCGGGGCGACGGCGGCCACAGGTGGCACGGGCGCGGCCACGGCAACCTCCTCGAGCGGGGGCGCCACGGGTGGCAGTGTGAACTCTGGCGGCGGGGGTGCGGCGGGCTTCAGTGAGGCCACCCGCGTGCAGATGTCGATCAGCACCGACTTCTGGCGAGACATGACCGAGTCGCTCAAGGACATCGTGGGCACCGACAAGGAGTTCTCGGTCAGCATCAACCCGGCCGCAGGTGTGCTGGTGGTGAGGGCCTCGCCCAGTGTTCACCGTCAGGTCAACGAGTACATCAAGGCCATGCGCATGACCATCGAGCGCCAGGTGATGCTCGAGGCCAAGATCGTTGAGGTGACGCTGAGCAACGAGACCCAAGCCGGTGTGAATTGGTCGCTGTTCCGCACGGCGTCGAATGGCGGCAAGGTCTACGGGGCCAACGTGATGGCGCCCGGCGTGACACTGACCACCCCGGGTGTGCAGATCACGGGCACCAACGTCAGCTCGGCGTCCAACACGGGGGCGTTGACCTCGTCCGATGTCACGGTCAATGCCGGTGGCGTGGTCAACACGCTCAAGACAGGGGCCGGGTTCTATGGCTTGGCCTTGCAGGCTGGCAACTTCTCGGCCTTGCTGAACTTCCTGCAATCGCAGGGCGATGTGCAGGTGCTCTCCAGCCCGCGCATTGCCACCATCAACAACCAGAAGGCCGTGTTGAAGGTGGGGCAGGACGCCTACTTCCCCATCAACCTGCCCACGCCCACCTTCACCACCACGACGGCTGGCACGCAGATCAACGTGACGCCGCCGCAGGTGGACACGATCTTCAGCGGCATCGTACTGGATGTGACCCCGCGCATCGACAGCAATGGCTCGATCCTGCTGCACGTGCACCCGATCATCAGCACCATCACCACCGAGACGCTGACCTACACCTACAACAACATCGTCGGCACGGGTGACCTGCCCAAGATCGCGGTCAACGAGACCGACAGCATCGTGCGCGTGCAAGACCGGCAGGTCGTGGCCATCGGCGGTCTGATGAGCCAGTCCGCCACCAAGGCCAAATCCGGCGTGCTGGGCCTGAGTGAGCTGCCCTTGATTGGCGGCCTGTTCCGTCAGAAGAGCGACACCATCACCAAGCGCGAGCTGGTGGTGCTCATCAAGCCGACCATCATCGGTGACGACGGAGAAGGCTTCGAGCGCGACAACTCGCCCGACGTCCTTGCCCAGTGAACCGAGCCGGAGCTTTGCCATGATACGTCCAGCCAAGTTCAGACTCGGTGACCTGCTGGTGCAGGATGCGCTGATCTCTGCCGAGCAGTTGCAAGAAGCCCTGGGCGAGCAGCAAAAGAGCGGCCGCAAGCTGGGCAAGGTGCTCATCGACAAAGGCTGGTTGACCGAGGCCCAGATCGCCCGCGCGGTGGCCCGCCAGATCCACGCCCCGTATGTGGACCTGGCGCACTTCCCGCTGCGCCCCGACGTGGCACAACTGCTGCCCGAAGCCGCGGCACGCCGCATGCGCGCCATCGTGCTCGATGACACGCACTCGGGCTTGCTGGTCGGCATGGCCGACCCGACCGACATCTACGCCTTCGACGAGATCGGCCGCCAGCTCAAGCGCAGCGTGGACCTGGCCGTGGTCACCGAGACCCACCTGCTGGCCGCGCTTGACCGCGCCTATCGCAGCACCAAGGAAATCGAGGGCCTGGCCCGCGAGCTCACCACCGAGCTGGCCACGCTGGAGAGCGACCTGGGCGACCTGCTCGGCCTCGACAGCAGCAGCAACGAAGACGCGCCCGTGGTGCGCCTGCTGTACTCGGTGTTCGAACAGGCCTTGCGCATGCGCGCCTCGGACATCCACATCGAGCCCATGGAGCGCGTGCTGCGCATCCGCTTCCGCATCGACGGCGTGCTGCATGTGCAGACCGAGGCCGATGCCAAGATCGCCAGCGCCGTGGCCTTGCGCCTCAAGCTGATGAGCGGCCTCGACATCTCTGAAAAGCGCCTGCCGCAAGACGGCCGCTTTGCCGTGCGGCTCAAAGACGGCAACGTGGATGTGCGGATCTCGACACTGCCTTCGCAGCACGGCGAATCGGTGGTGATGCGCTTGCTGGCGCAAAGCTCGGGCATGCTCGACCTCAACCGCCTGCACATGCCCGAGCCCATGCTGACGGCGCTGCAAGCGGCGATTGCCAAGCCCGCCGGCATGATCTTGGTGACCGGCCCCACCGGCAGCGGCAAAACCACCACGCTGTACGCGGCGCTCAATGCGCTCAACAGCACCGAGCGCAAGATCATCACCGCCGAAGACCCGGTGGAATACCGCCTGCCTGGCCTCAACCAGGTGCAGGTGCAAGACAAGATCGACATGACGTTTGAGCGCATCCTGCGCTCGGCCTTGCGCCAAGACCCAGATGTGATCCTGGTGGGCGAAATGCGCGACAAGACCACCGCCGAGATCGGCATGCGCGCCGCCATGACCGGTCACTTGGTGCTGTCCACATTGCACACCAACGATGCCGCCTCCACCCCGGCGCGCCTGATCGACATGGGCGTGCCCTCGTGGATGGTGGCGCTGTCGCTGCAACTGGTGGTGGCCCAGCGCCTGGTGCGCGCCATCTGCACGGGCTGCAGCGCACCCTACCAGCCCACCCCCAACGAAGACGTGTGGCTGCGCGCCGAATTGGGCGACAGTGCCGACTACAGCGGCCTGCGCCGTGGCCTGGGGTGCCCCGATTGCAACCACACCGGCTACCGGGGGCGCACGGGCGTGTACGAGTTCTTGCAGATGACGCTGCCGCTGGTGGACGCGATGAGCGCCAACGAGCCCACGGCCTTCGCCCGGGCCGCGCGCGAGCAAATGGCCGGCAACACCCTGCGCCGCGATGCCGCGCGCCTGGCCCTCAAAGGCCGCACCACCGTGGCCGAGGCCATGGGCGTGAGCGCACAGGTGGATTGAGATGGCCCGCTTCGTCTACAAGGCCCGCGGGGCCTACGGTCAGGTCGAAGGCGTGCAAGAGGCGTCCAACGCCGCGCAGGTCGCCGACATCCTGCGCCAGAAAGACCTGATCCCCGTCAGCATCAAGCCCGAGAACAGCAGCACCGCGGCGCTGGCCGGTACCCTGGGCGTGGGCGGCAGCAACACCAACGGCCAGGCTGAGCCTGTGCGCTGGCCACCGCCCAAGGTCACGGAAGAAGACGTGATGCTCTTCAGCCGCCAGATCTACTCGCTGCTCAAGGCGGGCGTGCCCATCTTGCGTGCCCTGGCGGGCCTGCAAGAGACGACCACCAACCTCGCCATGAAGAAGGTGATCTACGAGGTGCGCCGCAGCCTGGAGGGCGGTGTGGACCTGGGCAACTCCTTTGCCCAGCACCCCAAGGTGTTCAACAACTTCTACGTGGCCATGGTGCGCGTGGGTGAGACCTCGGGCCAGATCGATCACATCTTCATGCGGCTGTACAAGCACATGGAGTTCGAGCAATTCATGCGCAAGCAGGTCAAATCGGCCTTGCGCTACCCCAGCTTCGTCATCCTGGCCATGGTCATCGCCATCGGCGTGATCAACGTGATGGTCATCCCGGCGTTCGAAACCGTGTTCCGCTCGATGGGCTCCGACCTGCCGGTGCCCACCAAGATCCTGATGGCCTCGTCGAGGTTGACCATCGAATACGGCTGGTACCTCATGGGCATGGTGGCCGTGGGCTTCTTCGTCTTCAAGCAATGGCGCGACACCCCGGCTGGGCGCATGGCCTGGGATGCCTGGCTGGTGCGGCTGCCCCTGGTGGGCCCCATCGTGACGCAGGCCTCGCTGTCGCGCTTTGCCCGGGCCTTTGCCTTGTCGCTGCGCAGCGGTGTGCCGCTTGAGCGGGCCCTCTCCAGTGTGGCGATGACGGCCGACAACACCTTCTTGGCCGAACGCATCGAAGGAATGCGTGATTCCATCACACGGGGTGACTCTTTGACGCGCGCAGCCGTGGCGGCGGGCATCTTCACCCCGATGGTTTTGCAGATGATTGCGATCGGCGAAGAAACCGGGATGCTCGACGAGCTGCTCGAAGAGATCGGCGAGCTCTATGGCAACGAGGTCGAGTACTCGATCAAGACCTTGTCGCAGCAGATCGAGCCCATCTTGGTCATCTTTCTCGGTGCAGTTGTGCTGTTGTTGGCACTTGGCGTGTTCCTGCCGATGTGGGACATGGGCAAAGTTACCCTTAAGCATTAGCCGCCCGTGCCGAAATACACACCATGACCCTTGCGGTCTCCCTTTAGATCCCACCCCACCCCGCTACTCTCATTCAACAAGGTCAGTACCATGAGCAATCGTCAGTCCGGCTTCACCATGATCGAGTTGATCGTGGTCATCGTCATCCTCGGCATCCTGGCTGCCACCGCGCTGCCGCGATTCATCGACCTGCGTGGCGACGCCATGCAGGCTGCGGTGGACGGCATCGCGGGCTCGTTGTCGAGCGCGGCGTCGTTGAACTACGCCGGGTGTTCTGCGGTCAACAACCTGACGTCTGGCTCGACCAACGGCGTGCCCAACAGCGACAAGTGCAAGCTGGTCGACTCTTGCGACGACGTGAAGCTCCTGCTGCAAACGGTGCCCCCGAACACCTACACCTATTCGACCACGAGCTCGACCACCAACGGCACCGTCTTGAGCTGCACTGTGACCTTCAACGACGGCAAGAACCCGGCACACACCGCCAACTACACCGCCATCTCTGCCGGCAACTGATGCCTTGGGCGCCTGAGGGCGCACCAGATCCTCGCTCAGCAAGGCGGACCTTCGGGTCCGCTTTGTCTTTTGGGCGATGGGGAATTGGCTCGCTCATGGGTGCGTTGGGCGCTTGCGCACAGACAAACGCCCCGGCTCAGCGGGGCGTCAGGGGTTGGGGGGCGGGTGCCGACGTGGGCGTTGCGCCTTGCGTGTGCAGCGCTCAGCGGTGGGCTGAACTCACAGCGGTGCCGGCGAGGTGAGGGCGTCGTCGGTCTCGCTGCCAGGCTGGGGCACATGGGCCTCGGGTGCGCCCAGCACGGGCGGGTGCTGCTGCGCGCCATGGGCCAGCAACAGCCCTTCAAAGTCCGCATGGGGCATCGGGCGGCCCAGGTGGTAGCCCTGGGCCTCGTCGCAGCCGTGGGCCTTGAGGAAGGCGGCTTGCTCGGCGTTCTCCACGCCCTCGGCCACGATGTGCACCTGCAGGCGGTGGCCCATGGCGATCAAGGCGGCCATCAGGCGCGCGTCGCCTTGCGACTGCGGCACCGAGCTCAGGAAGCTGCGGTCGAGCTTGAGGCGGTCCACCGGCAGCTCGCGCAGGTAGGCGAAGCTGGAGTAGCCCACGCCAAAATCGTCGATGGCCAGGCGCACGCCGAGTGCGCGCAGCTGGCGCAGGATGTCGGCCGCGCGCAGTGATTCGCGCACCACCACGCTTTCCGTGATCTCCAGCTCCAGCGCGGTGGCGGGCAGGCCGGTGTCGGCCAGCACACGGGCCACGAGGGCGGGCACGTCTTGGTTGTCGAGCTGCACGGCCGAGAGGTTCACGGCCATGCGCAGGTCGACGCCGGTGCGGCTGCGCCAGTCTTGGGCCTGGGCACAGGCCTGGCGCATCACCCATTCACCGATGGGCACGATCAGGCCGGTTTCTTCGGCCAGCGGGATGAAGTCGCTGGGCGGCACCAGCTTGCCCTTGTGCTCCCAGCGCAGCAGTGCCTCGGCACCCGTGATGGCGCCGGTCTGGCAATCGAACTGGGGCTGGTAGTGCAGGCGCAGCTCTTCGCGCTCGATGGCGCGGTAGAGGTCGCTCTCCAGCACCAGGGTCTCGATCGACGGGCTGCCCATGCTGTCGCTGTAGACCTGCGCGCGGTTGCGGCCAGCGCTCTTGGCCTGGTACATGGCCAGGTCGGCATGGCGCATCAGCGAGATGGTGTCCTTGCCATGCTCGGGGAACAGGGCCACGCCAATGCTGGGGGTGATGCGCAGCTCGTGCCCGGCGATGTGCAGCGGGTCGCTGAACAGCTGCAGCACCTTGTCGGCCACCAGCTGGGCGTCGGCCGCCTCGTTGATCTCAGACAGCAGCACCACGAACTCATCGCCGCCCAGCCGGGCCACAACGTCTGAGGTGCGCATGGTGCGGCGCAGGCGGTGGGCCACCTCAACGAGCACCAAGTCGCCCACCTGGTGGCCCAGGCCGTCGTTGATCTTCTTGAAGCGGTCGATGTCGAGGAACATCAGCGCCAGTGGGCGCTCCTGGCGCTCGGCCAGGGCCATGTTCTGCTTGAGCTGCTCTTGCAGCATGGTGCGGTTGGGCAGCGAGGTCAGCGCGTCGTGCTGGGCCATGTGCTGCAGCTGGTGCTCGGCATCGCGGCGCGAGGTCACGTCGTAGGCCATGGCCAGGTAGCCGGTCAGCGTGCCCAGTTCGTCGCGCAGCTCGGTCACCGTGATCTCGGTGACGATGTCGTTGCCATCGGCTCGGCGCAGCAGCCACTCGGTGGGCACGCCGGGCGATTCGGCCGCCAGGTGCTCCAGCACATTGAGCTCTTGCACCGGCTGGTTCAGGCGCAGCGACAGCATGCGGGCCCGCTCGCTCACCTGCTCGGGCGAGAA
>Ga0228700_1001138_pt1 | contig 18577 bp, 13 predicted proteins | sample McNCre317_Aug_MG_FD_178019 | JGI IMG/M metagenome (GOLD analysis project Ga0228700, IMG submission 178019) | Freshwater microbial communities from McNutts Creek, Athens, Georgia, United States - 3-17_Aug_MG | ecosystem: Environmental > Aquatic > Freshwater > Creek | place: USA: Georgia...
TTCGCGGTAGGCCTCGGGGATGCTGGGGTCCAGCCAGAACACGATGGGCTGCACCGGTGGCGACAACTTGACCTGGGGATCTTGCTTGCTCAGGCGCCAGCGGTTGATGAAGCGCTGGCGGGGCGTGCGTGGCAGGTCTTGCGTGAAGTCGTTGACCGTGCTGGTGAAGTAGCCCACGCGGGCATCGGCCTCGCGCCGCGCCATGGGCTGCTCGGGCAGGGGTGACAGCGTCAGGTGCAGGGTGACGAACAGGCTGCGTGGATCGGGCTGGTTGAGCGGCACGGTCGAGGGCGGCGTGCCCGGCGCCGCAGGGCCCGGTGCCGCGATGCCATTGGTGCCGAAGTGCTGCAGCAACTCGAACACCGCCGTCTTGGGCGAGGTGCGCGCCGTTTGCAGCAACGAGTTGCGCGGGTCCATCGCGTAGCTCTGGCGGTAGGTGCGCTGCAGGTGCTGGGCCAGGCCCAACCAGTCGCCCATCAGCAGGGCCTGGGCGTCCACCAACAGGCCGCCTGTGCCTGGGTGGGGCGCGCTGGCCAGGGGCACCGCCGACAGCAAGCTGGGCGAGTAAGCCGCCTTCACAGATCGTGCGGCCGGGCTGCCCGTGTTGGCCACGAAGCTGGCGTTGATGGCCAGCATCTGGATCTGCTGGTTGATGCGCCGGAACTCCACCCATTGCGGCCGGCCCACCTGCGCAAAACGGCTTTGCATCAGCCCACCGAACACGCCAGCCTCGCCGATGCCCGTGGCCAGCTTGGGCGACAGGAACAGCGGCTTGCCCAGCATCTCGGGGCGCAATTCGAGCCATACCTTGTCGCCACGGCGCCAAAGCGGCAACAGGCCGGCTTGCACCTTGGCGTCTTTGATCACCTGATCGAAGGCGGTGAGCCCAGCGAAGGTGGCGGCTGACGCGGCAGCCGCTGCAGGGGCTGAGCCAGACTGCGTGCCGGACGCAGCAGCTGCCGGTGGTGCAACTGCCGGTGATGCAGGAGGTGCTGTCGATGCTGTCGATGCCGCGCCACTTGCAGACACGCTCAGCACAGGTTGCTCGCCCGCCGCACGGGCAGGCGCACGCGACGACAAACTGCCACAAGCCGACAGCACACACAGGGACAAGACAGACAGGCCAGGCAGCCGCAGGGCAGGTGGCATGGGGCACTCCAGAAGGATGACGACAGCACCTTAGCACCGCACGGGGGCCGTCCATCGCCAGGCAAAGCCATGAAAAAACCCGGCTGGGCGTAGACCTCAGCCGGGCTCAGGGGCAGGGGGCAATCAGCTGCCCGTCATTGCGCAGGTTTGGGGAACCAGTCGGCAACCACCTTGAGTTGCGGGAAGTCGTGCACCGCCAGTGGGCCAAATGACACCACCACCAGGCCGATGGTCATCACCACCAGGGGCAGGATCCAGCGCTCATAGCGACGGTAGAAGCCCAGGTGCTTGACCTCCGAGTCCGCGATCGTGACTTCTTCTTCGCCGATCACCTGACGGGTCAGCAGCTGGTTGATGGCCACCGGCGGCAGCAGGTAACCCAGCTCGAAGGCCACCAGCACCATCATCCAGAAGTGCAGCGGATCGATGTTGTTGGCGTAGGCGATCGGGGCCAGCGTGCCCGACACCAGCACCACGGCGCCGAACGGGTCCATGATCATGCCCAGCACCACCTTGGTCACGACCAGGAAGGCCATCGCCGTCCAGTGGTTCTCGAACACCTTGGGGAAGAAGCCCATCACCTCGGAGCGCTCGATCACGCCGCCCATGGCCAGCGACAGCGTCATCAGGCTCAGCAGCGCACCGATGTGACCGATGGTCTCGTTGGTCGCGTAGCGGATGGAGCGCTCGACGCCTTCTTGGCGGTGGCTGGCGTAGTCCGGGGTCAGCTCGGCCTTGCCCTTGTTGCTCATCTTGTCGAAGACCAGCACCAGGATCAGGATGACCGGCATGATGGTCGGGGCCGTGATCTCGTTGAGCTTGGTGTCCAGGGCGAACTCATAGATCGCCACGATGGCCAGCACCATCAGCACGTACGGCACCAGCGGCAGCATCTCACGCAGCATCGCGGGCAGGGCCACGCTGGGCGAGGTGAGGTTGGCGCGCTGGGTGCGCAGCGCCTGCGACACCAGGAAGAACAGCGTTGAGGTCAGCAGGAACACATAGAAGCCCCAGTGGTAGAGGCCCGATGTCGTCACCTGCTTGTTGAGCGCCGCGATCATCACCACCAGCAGGCAGGGGCGCAGCACCACGCCCAACGAGCCCGACATGGCCGTGGCCGCCAGCGCGTACTGGCGCGAGCCACCCGAGGCGCGGACCTCGTGGTAGATGATGCCGCCCGCAGCGATCACGAACACGCCAGAGGCGCCCGTGTAGGCCGTGGCCACGGCCGCACCCAGCAGCACGATGTAGGTCAGCAACTGCGGCGACATGCTCCAGGGGCGCAGCGTGTTCATGAACAGGTCAACGATGCGGCTTTGCTTGAGCAGCATGCCCGACCAGATGAACAGGCCCAGGTTCATGAAGATCGAGGGCAGCTCCATCAGCTGGTTGATGTAGATCGCCAGGCCCGCATGGTGGCCGTTGATCAGGAAGTACACGCCCGAGATGATGGCCATCTGCGCATACAGCGGGATGGCCAGTGCAGCCTGGCCCCAATCGCCTTCACCGTGGGGCGACTTGACGGGCATCACCACGCGCTTGAGGTTGATCAGCAGCAAGATGGTGAACAGCCCCATCCAGATGTAGTGGATGAGCGGGTGCTCCACGGCCACGCCCGACCCTTCCAGGATCTGGTAGTAGCGCACGGCCGAGAACAGCAAGATGGCCGAGGCGATCGCCTGGAACACCGACTGCAGGTAGTAGTCCTTGGTGTAGTGGCCCGGGCGGATGCCGATGTGGTGGAAGCCCAGCGTGGTCGTGATCGCCGAGATGGCCACCATCAGCAAGAGGATCAGGGGGCGGTTGTCCGTGCCGATCTGGAACAGGCCAAAGAAGCTGGTCTCCAACGTGCGGTAGGCCTTCACCTGCGGCGTCTGGTGTTGCAGCACCTTTTGATAAAGGTCGTGCTTGGCCTGACAGATGGCTTGAGACTGGATCAGCGACTTGCGCAGCACGGCCGGATCGGTGGCCTTGCCCGCATCGTCGCCGAACAGGTTGTCGATGTCGTCGCCCGACTTGCCGCCCTGGGCGCTTTCGGCCATCTGGCGCTGAACCTCAGCGTCGATGTTGATGTTGAGTTCGCAGTCTGGCTTGCTGGGCTCGGCGCGCAGCATGAAGTACTGCACCTGGGCTTGGCTGTCGCCGAACATGGCTTCGCCAGCCTTGAGCAGCTGGCCGTGCACCATTTCACCGGTGCCGATGATCAGCGTCAGCAGCAGCAGGGCAAAGACCGGCAGGCTGGAAAACCATTCCAGGTAGCTGCGGCCCAGGATCTTGCGGGAGTCTTCAGAGGTGTTCATGACGGGGGCGTGCAGACCGGTGGCCGCACTGGGGCCACCGCAGCAGAGAGATAGACGCAGGGGTGGGGACGGGTACTGCGGGTGGAGCCCTCAGGCCACCACCCGGTCTATCACTTCCACTCTTCTTCGGACTTGGTCGCGCACTCAGGATCAGCCGCGTTGATCTTGCAACGGATCTTCTTGATGATCTTCAGGCCGCGCTTGTCGTACATGCCCTTTTGAGCCAGGTCGATGCGCGACTCACGCAGCATCAGCGTGTACTTGTACGAGTTTTCGGGCGACAGCTCCAGCCAGGTGCTCGGTGGCACGCTGGCGTCGGCCTGCTTGATCAGCTGCAGTGCACGGTCAAACTGGCTCGACCAGTACTCGCGCGACTTCTCGCCGAAGTTCTCAGGGAACTTGGTGCGGTTGAGCACGACCTGGTAGGTCAGGATCATGATCGGGAAGCGGGCCATGGCGCCGTTCTTGCCGATGCCCTTGTACAGCTCCAGCGGCTTGTACGCCATCGTGGGCGCTGCGACCATGTCCACTGCGCCGTTGTTGAACTTCGTCGAGAAGTTCGTGATGTCAGCGGACACCGGCTGCGCACCGATGCGCTGGATCATCGCGGCCTGGGCCTTGTCGTAGTCGAAGGCGGCAATGCGCTTGCCGGCCAGGGCTTCCACGGTGTTGATCTTGCGGTCGTTGACGACCGGGTAGGCCGCACCCAGCGGGGTGATGCCGCCGATCTCGTTGTTGCCGTCGATCATCAGCTTGGAGGCAGCCGGATCGGCGAAGGTGCGGATCACGGTGCGCACCACGTCGTAGCTGGCGGCGATGTCGATCTTGCCGTCGCGCACGATGGTGGTCGAGCCCAGGGTGTCGATCGAGCCGGTCACCGAGTTGAATTGGCGCGTGCGGAAAGCCGTGGCGATCACGCCATCGCACTGACCGGTGCGGTAATCCTCGGTGGCCACACGTTCGTCCGTGTAGCCCTTGAGCTCGATGTTGGCGCCGTACTTCTGCATGGCGACCGCATAGTCTTTCGACATGTTGAACAGGTCACCCGCTGCACCGAGCAGGTCATACACACAGATCCGCTGCGCAGCCTGTGCCGAAGACAGGGCTGCCATGCTCAACGCCACCACCGTGCTGGCCTTGCCCAGCGTGCTCACCAACTTCATGCGCTTTTCTCCTTGGTCCCAGAAAAACACCAGGGGCTACGGTAGACGCGCCCCTGGCTGTTTGGTTCTTCCATACAGCTGAGTATGGTTGAAACAAGAGGTTGATTTTGTGACGAGATCAGGGGGATTGCTACCTCTGGTTAACCCGGCTCATGCAGATGGGGGGAAAGGGATTTCCCCTTGATGGCGTCACGTTCAACGTTTGTTTGGATCACTTCAACAGGCTGTCGACATCGAGGTCCGGGCCCGATTTTTCGTCCCAGAACTTGCCCAGGCTGGCGATCGGCGTGCGGGTGCCAGTACCTTGGGTCCACATGCGGTCAGAGATGTTCTGCAGCTGCACCTGGGCCACGCCGTCGATCAGGCGGTAGTTGTCGTCGATCTTGAAGTCCTTGGCGTTGACGAAGCGCTTGATGATGGCGCGCACGCGGGCGGTGTCATCGGCCGAGACGGCCGCCACAGCGGCCATCACGTGGGCCAGGCGCACGCCCTTGGCTTCACCAATGGCCATGCTCTTGTCGAAGGTGCCCTTGATGTCCTTGCCGTCGCCGCCGCCGGGGATGATGCTCCAGATGGTGGCGCGGGTGGCCTCAGGGGCGCCCCACCACTTCTTGTTGTCCAGGCACTTCATGCCCTTTTCCACCAGCGGGGCGGTGTCGGTGGGCACGCCCACCGATTGCTGGGCGGCGATGTCGTTCTGCATGGCTTGCAGGCCGGCCACCGAACCGAGCAGGTACACGAGTTCATCGAAGTCGCGGCGGAAGGCCGGGCAGGTGCTGCCGTACTTGAAGAAGTACTTCTGCTCCAGCTTGGTCTTCATGCGGTAGAAGGCCGTGTACTGGCGCTCAGCGGCGATGGCCAGCGTGCGCTTTTGCGCAATGCGGGCGTCTTGTGCCTCGTCAGAGCGCTTTTCGCGCGATGCGCGCATGTAGCGCATCTCGTCGTTCAGGGCCTGGGTCTCGGCGCAGGCGCCGGCCGACGACAGCAGCACAGTTTCCATCAGCGAGGGGTCGCCGTAGAAATTGCGGGCGGCGCCCACCAGTGGGCCGTTGGCCATGGCGAAGCTGCAGGCCAGGTCCACATCACCCATCTTCAGGGTGGGTGGGGTGAAACCGTCTTCCAGGATGCCCAGCGTGGTGCCGGCGACGTTGGATTCGATCAGGGCGCAACCGCTCATGCCCAGGGTGGACAGGGCGGCCACCGAGGCCGCGAGCACGAGCTTGATCCGAGAGGTCATTGAAATTGTCTCCAAGGCGTTCAGGTGGGCTCCAGCGCCAACACCAGCTTCTGATCCTGTATTGCCGCCATGTGCGGCGGCCACTTGAAAGGGCGCTGGCATCTTCTGCCAAACCTTTTCCATCGTTTCAAATTCTAGCCCTGAGCATGTGCCGCCCCCAGCAGGCGTCACCTAGGGATAGCCCCCGAGTTTCCCCGGCTTCCCCACTCAGGGTGAGGCGGTGCGATGTCCCAAGAAAAAAGCCCGTCCAAGGACGGGCTTCGTGCAGCGGAGTGCGTGGCGGCTGATCTCAGCGGATGGGCTTGAAGCGCACGCGCTTGGGGCGGGCGCCTTCTTCGCCCAGGCGCTTCTTCTTGTCGGCTTCGTACTCCTGGTAGTTGCCGTCGAAGAAGAACCACTGCGAGTCGCCTTCGCACGCCAGGATGTGGGTGCAGATGCGGTCGAGGAACCAGCGATCGTGGGAGATGATCATGGCGCTGCCGGCGAACTCCAGCAGGGCGTCTTCCAAGGCGCGCAGGGTTTCGACGTCCAGGTCGTTCGACGGTTCGTCGAGCATCAGCACGTTGCCGCCCTTGGCCAGGGTCTTGGCCAGGTGCAGGCGGCCGCGCTCACCGCCCGAGAGGTTGCCCACGAGCTTTTGCTGGTCGTTGCCCTTGAAGTTGAAGCGGCCGATGTAGGCGCGCGAGGGCATCACGAACTTGCCGACGATGATGTTGTCGAGGCCGCCCGAGACGTCTTCCCACACGGTCTTGTCGCCGGCCAGGCCTTCACGGCTTTGGTCGACGAAGGCCAGTTGCGCGGTCTTGCCGATGCTCACCTCACCGGTGTCAGGCTGCTCGACGCCCTGGATCATGCGGAACAAGGTCGACTTACCGGCGCCGTTCGGGCCGATGATGCCAACGATGGCGCCGGCCGGCACCTTGAACGACAGGTTGTCGATCAGGCAGCGGTCGCCAAAGGACTTGGTGACGTTCTTGAACTCGATGACCTCATTGCCCAGGCGCTCGGCCACGGGGATGAAGATCTCGTTCGTCTCGTTGCGCTTTTGGTATTCGACGTCGCTCAGCTCTTCGAAGCGGGCCAGGCGGGCCTTGCTCTTGGCCTGGCGGCCCTTGGCGTTCTTGCGCACCCATTCCAGTTCCTGCTTCAGGGCCTTGGCACGGGCGTCTTCGGTCTTCTGTTCGGCTTCCAGGCGCTTTTCCTTGGCGTCCAGCCAGTCGGAATAGTTGCCCTTGTAGGGGTGGCCGGCGCCGCGGTCGAGTTCGAGGATCCACTCGGCGGCGTTGTCCAGGAAGTAGCGATCGTGGGTGATGGCCACCACAGTGCCTGAGAAGCGGCTGAGGAACTGTTCCAGCCAGTCCACCGATTCGGCGTCCAAGTGGTTGGTGGGTTCGTCGAGCAGCAGCATGTCGGGCTTGGACAGCAGCAGGCGGCACAGGGCCACGCGGCGCTTTTCACCGCCGGACAGCGGGCCGATCTTGGCGTCCCAGGGGGGCAGGCGCAGGGCGTCGGCGGCCAACTCCAGCTGCAGGTCGGTGTTCTCGGAGCCGGCGGCGGCGATGATGGCTTCCAGTTCGCCTTGTTCGGCGGCCAGGGCATCGAAATCGGCGTCCGGTTCGGCGTAGGCGGCGTACACCTCGTCGAGGCGCTTCTTGGCGGCCAGCACGCCACCGATGCCTTCTTCGACGGCTTCACGCACGGTCTGTTCGGGGTTCAGCTCAGGTTCCTGGGGCAGGTATCCGATCTTCAGGCCGGGCATCGGGTGGGCTTCGCCCTCGATGTCCTTGTCCACGCCCGCCATGATCTTCAGGAAGGTGGACTTGCCCGAGCCGTTCACGCCCAGCACGCCGATCTTGGCGCCCGGGAAGAAGCTCAGGGTGATGTCTTTGAGGATCTGCCGCTTCGGGGGAACGATCTTCCCGACGCGGTTCATGGTGTAAACGTACTGGGCCATGGGGTCTCTGACTCGGCAAAAAGGGTGGCGCCATGCGCGGCGCCAAACCCCGTAGTGTAGCCAGTCAGCCGGCGTGCAGCTCGCTTTCGTCGTCGATCGGTGCGGCTTCGTGGTGCTCGCTCAGGCCTCGGTCGGCGCTGTGGCCCCAGGTGGCCGAGCCAGTGAGCGCTGTCCACCAGCCGAGCATGGCGCCCAGGTGACGCAGCAGCTGGAAGGTCAGCGGCTCGATGATGGAGGCCAGCAGCGCGTGGCCGATGTGGCCCCGGTGCGGGTCACCCGTCCAGCGGCGGTAGAGCTGGATGGACCACAGGTGGTAGGCCAAATCGATCAGCACCTTGATGCCCATGATGGTGAACACCGGGCCCACGAACTGGGTGTGGCCGGTGAGCACGAAGCCGATCAGCAGCAAGAAGGCGGTGATGCCGTAGAGCGGCTGCAGGGTGTCGAGCGCTTTGACAGGCAGCATCAGCAGACCGAGGGCGCCCATGCGCGGGTTGGCGACCATGTCGCGGTACCAGAACTGCGTTTGCAAGAAGCCGCCAAACCAGCGGCGGCGCTGGCGCAAGAAGGTGCCCAGGGTGCTGGGGGCGTCGGTTTGGGCCTGCGCGTCGCCGAGCACATCGACCCGCCAGGGCAAACCCTGGTCGCGGGCGTGGCGGTGCAGGCGGTGGATGAGTTCGTAGTCTTCGACCAGGCAATCGCCATCGAAGCCGCCCACCGTCAGCACGGCATCGCGGCGGAAGCACGCGAAGGCGCCCGAGACCAGCAGCAGGCTGTTGAGGCGCGACCAGGCGTAGCGCGACAAGAAGTTGCGGATGTACTCGTAGGTCTGGAACCACTGGAAGATGCGACCCTTGAGGTCGCGGCTGCAGACCGGCGTGATGATGCCGGTGGCGGCCACCAGGTGCGGATCGGCCGCGAAGGCGCGGCGCACGGCGGCGATGGCCTGGGCGTCGAGCAGGGTGTCGCCATCGACGGTGAGCACCACGTCGGTTTTCACGCGGGTGAGGGCGTGGTTGAGCGCGGTGGCCTTGCCGCCATGGGGCAGCCGCAGCCAGCACAGGCCACGGTGGCGGGGGCTGCTGCCGCTGAGCTCGCCCGGCTGCGGCTCCAGGATGCCCCAGCGGTCGCGCAGCAGGCGGGCCGTGCCGTCGGTGGAGCCGTCGTCGGCAATGATGATCTGGTCGGGGCGGTCGGTCTGGTCGAGCAGGGCCTGCAGGGTGACGGGCAGCACAGCGGCCTCGTTGTGTGCCGCGACGATCACGCCAATGGTGGGTTTGCGGTGCGGGTGGCGCTGCAGGGGCAGGTGCGCGGCGGGGCGCGCAGTGTTCAGCAAGCGCCAGGTTTGCGTGGCCACAAAGGCCAGCAACAGGGTGTCGTAGGTCACATAGGCCACGCCCAGCGACCAGGCCATGGCGCCGCTGCCCATGCCCATGCTCATGCCCATGTGGCCACCTTGCACCCAGGCCTCACGCAGCAGCGCGGCCCACAGGCCCAGCACCAGCACGTGGATCAGCACCGCGCGCCAGCTGGAGCGCGCACCTTGGTGGCGTGGCGAGTGCAGAACAAGCGCTTGCCGCAGCGCCGCTGGGGTGGAGAGTTTCATGGACAATGGCTCAAAGCGGCTGCCATGTTGCCGCAATTCGGGCCTTGCCGCGCGGTGAACACAGGTAAAGCGAGGTCCTCAGAAAGGGTGCCTTACACATGTCTCCGTACCGATACACGAAAGTGGCCGTCGTCCTGCACTGGCTGGTGGCCTTGTTGATGATGGGCAACGTGGCCCTGGTGCTGGTCGTAGACCTGATCCCCGAAGAGCGCATCCGCCTGGTCATCGACACCCACAAGTCCATTGGCATCACCGTGCTGGGGTTGGCGCTGATGCGCATCTTGTGGCGCATCGGGCATCGCCCGCCTGCTTGGCCCGATGGCGCACTTACGCCAACGGAGAGCCGGGTGTCTCACATCGTGCACGGCTTGCTGTACCTGCTGATGCTGGGCTTGCCGCTCAGCGGCTGGATGCACGATTCGGCGTGGAAGGCCGCTGCCGAGCACCCGATGCACATCTTCGGCCTGATCGAGTGGCCGCGCATCGGCTGGATCATGAACCAGGCGCCCGACTTCAAGGAGCACCTGCATGACCTGTTCGGCGAAGCGCATGAGGCGCTGGGCTGGGGCTTGTACATTTTGGTGGGCCTGCACATCGCCGGGGCCCTCAAGCATCAGCTGATCGATAAGCAGCCGACGCTGGCGCGGATGTCCTTGCGCAAGGGCTGAGGCATGTCGCCGCGCCTGGAGCCGCCGGGAGGCGTGCTCCGGTGGGGTGGGCAGATCAGCTGCGCAGGCGCATCAGCAGGTTGTCGGCCTCGGTTTGGGCATCGCGCTGGGCGGCTTCATCGGTCATGAAGGCCAGCTCTTGCAGCGACATCTTCAGGTTCATCAGACCATCGCGCAGCGCGAACAGCGCCGATTGCACTTCCAGCAGTTGGGTCTGGCTGGGTTCAGGGTGGGCGGGTGTGGTCATGTGCGAACTCCGAGCCCCTTTGTCCTTCTGTATCCGGGCTGCCATGCGGGGCGTGTCGTGACAGCCATGTGACGGACTTTAGTCCTGGGGTTCATGGTTGCACAGCGCCCGATCAGGGGGCTGTGGGCGCTCGATTGAGGGGGACGGCGAGAGGGCCAAGCCGCATCACGAGATCAGGCCGGGCGGAGGTGCTCAGTCGCTGTCAGATGGCGCATCTGGGTTGCGCAATGCGGGCTGCGAAGCCAGCCAGTCGGCCACCTGCGCGATGGGCAAGTCAAGCTGCCACTGCTTGCGTCGGCTCGTGTCGCCGCGCAGCAGTTTCACCTGGTGGTGGGGGATGCCCAATTGCTGCGCCAGCCACTTGCGCAGCGCCTCGTTGGCGGCGCCATCCACAGGTGGGGCCTGCAGCCGGATGCGCAGGGCACCATCGTGCCAGCCCACCAGTTCGGTCTTCTTGGCGTTGGGCGACACGCTCACGTCGATCACGGTGTGGCCTTGGGCGGCGCGCAAGCAGGGCCAGGCCGGTGCGGTGGCTTGGGGGCGGGGCGCAAGTGCCGGGGTGGGGCGTCGGGTGGCCATGGGCTGAGGGCAAAGAAAAAACCCGGCACGAGGCCGGGTTGGTGATCAGGGCAGCGGGTGGCTGCCCTGTCTGACAGGCCTGGAGGCCAATCAGGGCTTGTTGCCCGTCGGGAAAGGCCACGCGGCTTGGGGGCTCAGCGTGGTCTTGGCGGCGGGAGCAGCGGCCTTCTTGGGGGCAGGGGCAGGCTTGGCGGCAGGCTTCTTTGCAGCAGCCTTCTTCGCGGGGGCCTTCTTGGCAGCAGCCTTCTTGGCCGGTGCAGCCTTCTTCACTGCAGCCTTTTTGGCCGGTGCGGCCTTCTTGACGGCAGCCTTCTTGGCCGGTGCAGCCTTCTTCACAGCGGCCTTCTTGGCCGGTGCTGCCTTCTTGACGGCAGCCTTCTTGGCCGGAGCGGCCTTCTTCACGGCAGCCTTCTTGGCGGGGGCCTTCTTGGCTGCAGCCTTCTTGGCGGGTGCAGCGGCCTTCTTCACAGCGGCCTTCTTGGCGGGGGCCTTCTTCACAGCAGCCTTCTTCGCTGCCACTTTCTTCGCAGTTGCCATACGTATCTCCTTGATCAAGTTGCAAAGAGCACTGTGCAGCGCCTTGCGGCACAGCGATTCATCACCCAACGCCCCCTAGGATCTGGACGCGGTGTGATGAATGGGGGCCAGGGGCAGCGCATGTTCTGGTGTGATCCTGTGGGTGCTCTTTGCGGCAGGGGATCAATCCCAGGACAGGGCACCGCCCGACTGGTATTCGATGACGCGGGTTTCGAAGAAGTTGCGTTCCTTCTTCAGGTCGATCATTTCGCTCATCCAGGGGAAGGGGTTCTCTTCGTTGGGGAAGAGCTCTTCCAGTCCGATCTGGGTGGCGCGGCGGTTGGCGATGTAGCGCAGGTAGCCCTTGAACATCGAGGCGTTCAAGCCCAGCACACCGCGCGGCATGGTGTCTTCAGCGTAGCGGTATTCCAGCTCAACCGCTTTGAGGAACAGCGCCTTGATTTCGGCCTTGAATTCGGCGGTCCACAGGTGCGGGTTCTCGAGCTTGAGCTGGTTGATGAGGTCGATGCCGAAGTTGCAGTGCATCGACTCGTCGCGCAGGATGTACTGGTACTGCTCGGCGGCGCCGGTCATCTTGTTTTGGCGACCCAGCGCCAGGATCTGCGTGAAGCCAACGTAGAAGAACAGGCCTTCCATCAGGCAGGCGAACACGATCAGCGACTTCAGCAGCGTCTGATCGGCCTGTGCGGTGCCGGTTTTGAAGTTGGGGTCCATGATCGCGTCGATGAACGGGATCAGGAACTCGTCCTTGTCGCGGATGGACTGGACTTCGTTGTAGGCGTTGAAGATCTCAGACTCATCCAGGCCCAGCGATTCAACGATGTACTGGTAAGCGTGGGTGTGGATGGCTTCTTCAAAAGCCTGGCGCAGCAGGAACTGGCGGCACTCGGGCGCTGTGATGTGGCGGTAGGTGCCCAGCGTGATGTTGTTGGCGGCCAGCGAGTCGGCGGTGACGAAGAAGCCGAGGTTGCGCTTGATGATGCGGCGCTCGTCTTCGCTCAGGCCGTTGGGGTCCTTCCAGAGGGCGATGTCGCGAGACATGTTCACCTCTTGGGGCATCCAGTGGTTGGCGCAGGTGGCGAGGTACTTTTCCCAAGCCCACTTGTACTTGAACGGCACCAGCTGGTTGACGTCGGTCTGGCCGTTGATGATGCGCTTGTCGGCCACGTTGACGCGGCGGCTGGCAGCAGCGGCCGAGGTCGTCACGGGCTTGATCGGTGCGGAGGCGGTCACGCCTTCAAAGCCTTGCAGCGACGGGGCTGCAGCCTGTGTGCCGGTGTGGACCGGTTGCACAGCAGGCATGGGCATTGAAGAAGGTTTGGACGGTTCGTCTTCCCAGACCAGCATGGTGAACTTCCTATGGAGTCGGATTATGAAAGGGTGTTGTGAAAAACACCAAGCACTTCTTGACATCGAAGGCATGAAGTTGTTGCTCTGTTGCATCGAAATGCAGCAGTGGTCAACGTGTCTTCAGGCCTTGGTGAAGTGCATCTTGAAGGTCGGCAGGTGCGCGCGTGGTGCGATGCGTCAAGCTGAATCAAAAAGGGCTGATGCCTTGAAACCCCGATGAACAAAGGGTTCTGAGGCGTCAGCCCTTGCGCTCAACTCACTGACAAGCTTCGCAGTCGGGGTTGTCGATCGAGCAGAACTTGATGTCGGTGGCGGGCTCGCTCATCGCGGGCTCGGCGGCAACGGCCGCAGGTGCCGATGCCATCGACGCACCGCCCACATTGGCCGACACGGCGTTGAGTTGACCGCGCGACACGGTCGACTTCTCGGCGTGCGTGGCGCCCACGGTGCGCAGGTAGTAGGTGGTCTTGAGGCCACGGATCCATGCGAGCTTGTAGGTCTCATCGAGCTTCTTGCCCGAGGCGCCGGCCATGTAGATGTTCAGCGATTGGGCCTGGTCGATCCACTTCTGGCGACGCGAGGCGGCTTCGACCAGCCACACCGGTTCGACTTCGAAGGCCGTGGCGTACAGGGCCTTGAGGTCTTCAGGCACGCGGTCGATGCGGCGCAGCGAGCCGTCGAAGTGCTTGAGGTCCATGACCATCACGTCGTCCCACAGGCCCAGCTTCTTGAGGTCGCGCACCAGGTACTCGTTGACCACGGTGAACTCGCCCGACAGGTTGGACTTCACCGACAGGTTGCCGAAGCACGGCTCGATCGAGGCGTCCACGCCGATGATGTTGGAGATCGTGGCGGTCGGGGCGATGGCCACGCAGTTCGAGTTGCGCATGCCGAACTGGGCGACGCGGGCACGCAGGGCGTCCCAGTCCAGGGTGGTCGAGGTGTCGACATCGAGGTAGCCACCGCGTTGTTCCAGCAGCAGCTTGAGCGAGTCGATCGGCAGGATGCCGCGGTCCCACAGCGAGCCACGGTAGCTGCTGTAGCGGCCGCGCTCTTCGGCCAGCTCGGTCGAGGCGAGGTAGGCGTAGTAGCAGATCGCTTCCATCGAGCGGTCAGCGAACTCGACAGCGGCTTGCGAGGCGTACGGGGTGCGCAGTTGGTACAGCGCGTCTTGGAAGCCCATCAGGCCCAGGCCGACCGGACGGTGGCGCAGGTTCGAGTCGCGGGCCTTCTTGACGGCGTAGTAGTTGATGTCGATGACGTTGTCGAGCATGCGCATGGCGGTGCGCACGGTCTTCTTGAGCTTGTCGTGGTCGACGCCGCCATCTTTCAAGTGCTGCGCCAGGTTCACCGAGCCCAGGTTGCACACGGCGATTTCGCCACCGTTGGTGTTCAGGGTGATCTCGGTGCACAGGTTGGACGAGTGCACCACGCCCACGTGCTGTTGCGGCGAGCGGATGTTGCAAGGGTCCTTGAAGGTGATCCAGGGGTGGCCGGTCTCGAACAGCATCGAGAGCATGCGGCGCCACAGGTCGGTGGCCTTCACGCGCTTGAAGGGCTTGATCTCGCCACGGTCAGCCTTGGCTTCGTAGGCGGTGTAAGCCTCTTCGAACGCCACGCCGTACTTGTCGTGCAGGTCGATGCAGGTCGAGGGCGAGAACAGCGTCCAGTCGCCACCTTCCATCACGCGACGCATGAACAGGTCGGGGATCCAGTTGGCCGTGTTCATGTCGTGGGTGCGACGGCGGTCGTCACCGGTGTTCTTGCGCAGCTCCAGGAACTCTTCGATGTCCAAGTGCCACGATTCCAGGTAGGCGCAGACGGCGCCCTTGCGCTTGCCGCCTTGGTTCACGGCCACGGCGGTGTCGTTGACCACCTTCAGGAACGGCACCACGCCTTGCGACTTGCCGTTGGTGCCCTTGATGTGCGAGCCCAGGGCGCGCACTGGGGTCCAGTCGTTGCCCAGGCCGCCGGCGAACTTGCTCAGCAGGGCGTTTTCCTTGATGGCTTCGTAGATGCCGTCGAGGTCGTCAGGGACGGTGGTCAGGTAGCACGACGACAGCTGCGAGCGGCGGGTGCCGGCGTTGAACAGCGTCGGGGTGGACGACATGAAGTCGAACGAGGACAGCAGCTCGTAGAACTCGATGGCGCGGGTTTCGCGGTCGATTTCGTTCAGCGCCAGGCCCATGGCGACGCGCATGAAGAAGGCTTGCGGCATCTCGATGCGCTTGCCTTCGGTGTGCAGGAAGTAGCGGTCGTACAGGGTCTGCAGGCCGAGGTAGTCGAAGTTCAGGTCGCGCTCGTACTTCAGTGCGGCGCCCAGGCGGGCCAGGTCGTACTGACCCAGCTTCTCGTCGAGCAGTTCGGCTTCGATGCCCTTCTTGATGAAGGTGGGGAAGTAGTCGGCGTAGCGGGTGGCCATTTCCGCGTGGGTGACTTCTTCACCCAGGATTTCGCGGCGGATGGTGTGCATCAGCAGGCGCGAGGTGGCGCGGGTGTAGCCCGGGTCGTGTTCGATGCGGGTGCGCGAGGCCAGGATGGCGGCCTTGTAGACCTCGTCGATGGAGACGCCGTCGTACAGGTTGCGCTGGGTCTCGGCCAGGATCGGGCCCGGCTGCACGTCGGCGCCCAGGCCTTCGCACGAGGTCTCGATCAGGGCCTTCAGCGCCGCGGTGTCCAGCGGCACGCGCTGGCCACGGTCGATGACGTGCAGCGTGGGGGCTTGCACCTGCTGCTCGGCGGCTTGCTTGGCGCGCTCTTGGGTGCGGCGCTCGCGGTACAGCACGTAGGCGCGGGCGATTTCGTGGTGGCTGCTGCGCATCAGGGCCAGTTCGACCTGGTCCTGGATGTCTTCGATGTGGAAGGTGCCACCGTTGGGGCGCGAGCGCAGCAGGCCGCGCACCACGGCCTCGGTCAGGCCGTCGACGGTTTCGCGCACCGAAGCCGAAGCGGCGCCTTGGGTGCCGTGCACGGCCAGGAAGGCCTTCATCATGGCCACAGCGATCTTGCTGGGCTCGAACGAGACGACCGCACCGTTGCGTCGGATGATCTGGTAGGCGGCGTAGGCCGATTGGCGGGCCGGTTGGGCGTCGCCGGGGGCGCCGCTCAGTACTGCAGAGGAGGGCGACAAGGTGCTGGTCGTGGACGTTTGCATGAGGTTCCCTTCAAGGCGGGCAGGGCGCGTGGTGGGGGCGCCAGCTGCCAAAAACGCACGGGGCGCACCATCTTGTGGTAAGGCCCCGCGGACTGCTTGAGACACTAGCTGTGGTGTTTGGCGCTGCTCAAAACGCTAGATCTAGTGTCTGGGTGCGACTATAACGCCAAAAATCCCCACCCCCGCGAACAGGTGTGGAAATCAGGGTAAACGCTGATCAGTGGCCAGCCTCAGGTGGCACTTCTGATGTAGCTGCGCAAGTGCTTGTTTCGATTGGAGACAAGCGGTGCAGCGGCCCCGGCAGGGTCGTGGCGGGGCCCCAACATGGACCCAGGGTTGACGCGAGGTGGGGCCAGTCGAAGGCCGCGCCGGGGTCTCTTTTGCGGCCCGGCGCGATGTGTTCGTGGCCCGCCACGTGGCGGATCGGCCAGGCTTGTGCGAGGGCCTCAATGAGGCGCACCAGGGTGGCGTACTGGGGCGCGTCGAAGGCGGTGTCTTCCAGGCCTTCGAGCTCGATGCCGATGCTGTAGTCGTTGCAGTGGTCGCGGCCCAGCCAGCTGGAGCGGCCGGCATGCCAGGCACGGTCTTGCACCGAAACGAACTGCAGGCATGCGCCATCGCGGCGGATGACGAAGTGGGCGGAGACCTCCAGGCCACGGATGGTCTGGAAGTAGGGGTGGGCATCCCAGTCGAGCGTGTTGGTGAACAGGCGCTCGATGCCGTCCCCCCCGTACTCGCCGGGGGGCAGGCTGATCGAGTGCACCACCACCAACTCGAGGGCAGCGTCGGCCGGGCGGGCGCCGAAATTGGGCGAGGGGCAAGCGCGGGCGTGGGCCCACCAGCCGTCGGCCCACTCGCCAGCCTTGGGCGCTGGGGGGGCTTCAGGCGGCATCGTCGGCATCACCGGGCTGGTCGGCTTGGGGCGGGCCCAGCACCAGCCCTTGGTCGTTGACCTGCACGCCCAGGCGGGCCATGCGGTAGCGCATCTGGCGCAACGACAGGCCCAAGCTGGCGCCCGCGGCCGTGCGGTTGAGTCGGTGCTGGTGCAGGGCCCGCACCAGGATGTCGCGCTCGATGGTGTCGAGGTGGGCCACGAGGTCGCTGGGCAGCGGGATGGCGGTGGCCGCACGCTCAGGCCTGGGTGTGGCCGTGGCGTTGTCGGCTTGCGCGATCGGCTGTGCGTCGGCGTCGCCATGGGCATCAGCGGGGTGCAGAGGCAGCAGGATGTCCGCGTCGTCCGGCGGGCTCAGGCCCAGGTCTTCAGGGCCCAGCTCGCTGTGGTTGCTCAAGGCGAGCGCGCGCTGCAGCATGTTCTCGAGCTCGCGCACGTTGCCCGGGAAGGCGTAGCGTTGCAGGCTGTGTAGGGCTTGGGCACCCAGCGTGGGGCGCGGCGTCAGGCCCACCTCGGCGGCGAGGCGGTCGATGATGCGGGTGGCCAGCAGGGGCAGGTCCTCGCGGCGGTCGCGCAGCGCGGGCAGCTCGATGCGGATCACGTTGAGCCGGTAGTACAGGTCTTGCCGGAAGCGAGCCGCCTGGACTTCGCCACCCAGCTCTTTGTGGGTCGCGCTGAGCAGGCGCACGTCCACGGGCATTTCGGCCGTGGCGCCGATGGGGCGAATCGCCCGCTCTTGGATGGCGCGCAGCAGCTTGGACTGCATGCTCAGGGGCAGGTCGCCGATCTCATCGAGGAACAGCGTGCCACCCTGTGCCGCCTGGAAAAAGCCTTCGCGGTCTTCGGTGGCCCCGGTGAAGGCGCCTTTGCGGTAGCCAAAGAACTCGGCTTCGAGCAGCTGTTCGGGGATGGCGCCGCAGTTGACCGCGAGGAAGGGGCGGCCTCGGCGCGGGCTGGCGTCGTGGATGGCGCGCGCCACCAGCTCTTTGCCGGTGCCGGATTCGCCGTGCAGCAGCACCGGCGCCATCGAGCGCGACACCTTGTCGATCATCACCCGGGTGTGTTGGATGGCCGGGCTGTTGCCGATCAGGCGCGAGAGGGCATTGATGTGCGGCCCGGCGCTGGCGCGGGTGGCGTTGCGGCCCAGCGGGGCGGGGCGCGTGGGAGGCTCATCGAGCGCGCCAGGGATGGTGCGGGGCTCGTCGTCGTCAGCCGGGCTGCTGCCGGCGAGCCCAGCCGCCACCACGCTGCGGAACTGCTTGAGGTCAACCGGCTTGGTGAGGTAGTCGAAGGCGCCGGCCTTGAGCGCGGCCACGGCGTTGTCGGCCGAGCCGTAGGCAGTGATCACGATGGCCTTTTCGGGGCGATCGTGGGCATCGAGCCAGCGCAGCACGTCCAGCCCCAGGCCATCGGGCAGGCGCATGTCGGTGATGACCAGGCTGAAGCGCTGGCCCTGCAGGGCGTCCAGGGCCTCGGCCACCGTGCCGGCCGTGTCGATGTGGTAGCCCTCGCGCAGCAGCGTCAGCTCATAGAGGGTGCGCAGGTCGGGCTCGTCGTCGATGACCAGCAGGCGGTGTCGATGGGGGCTGTTCATGCTCAGGCGCCTGCGCTGGAGGCCTCGATCGGCATGGAGATGTAGAACTCGTTGCGGTGGCGCACGGGGTGGGGATGCAGGCGGTAGTCGATGACGGCGCCATGGCGCTCGCACAGTTCGCGGCAAATATACAGGCCCAGGCCGGTG
>Ga0228700_1001139_pt1 | contig 18568 bp, 13 predicted proteins | sample McNCre317_Aug_MG_FD_178019 | JGI IMG/M metagenome (GOLD analysis project Ga0228700, IMG submission 178019) | Freshwater microbial communities from McNutts Creek, Athens, Georgia, United States - 3-17_Aug_MG | ecosystem: Environmental > Aquatic > Freshwater > Creek | place: USA: Georgia...
CTCATCGTGCAGCGTGGCCTGATGCATGTGCCCGAAGGCCGTGAGGTGTTCCCGCTGCTGTCGATCCGCGACAACTTGCTCATGGGCGCCTTCACCCGCAACGACCGCGATGGCGTGGCCCGCGACATGGAAGCGGTGTTCAACTACTTCCCCATCCTGCGCGAACGCGCCGCACAAGACGCCGGCTTGCTTTCGGGCGGTCAGCAGCAGATGCTCGCGATCAGCCGGGCCCTCATGGCCAACCCCGATTTGATCTTGCTCGATGAACCCAGCTTGGGCCTTTCTCCGAAGCTGACCAAAGAGATCTTCGAGATCGTGGTGCGCATCAACCGCGAGCGCGGCACCACCATCTTGCTGGTCGAGCAAAACGCCAACATGGCCCTCAATGCCTCGGACTACGGTTATGTGCTCGAAAACGGCCGCATCGTGATGGAAGACAGCTGTGCCCGCCTGCGTGAAAAGGACGACATCAAGGAGTTCTACCTGGGCATGAAGGAAGAGGGCGTGCGCGCCGACCGCCGCTGGAAAAAGAAGAAAACCTGGAGATAAGAGATGAGCAACCTCTGGGACGCCTCGCGCATTCAGCCCAACCCCAACATCGTCATGCCCGGGGAGACCATCCCCGCGATTTTCTGGAACGCCGTGGCCGCACGCGGCCCGCAGGTGTGGCTTCGCCAAAAAGAGCTGGGCATCTGGCGCAGCTGGACTTGGGACCAAACCGCCCAGGCCGTGCGCGAGATCGGCCATGGCCTGATGTCGCTGGGCTTTGAGGCCCACCACACCGCCTCGATTTTGTCGAACACCAACATCGAATGGGTGCTGTGCGACTTGGCCGTGCTCAGCGCTGGTGGCGTGTCCAACGGCATTTACCCCACCGATGCCGCCGATCAGGTGCATTACCTGAGCGAAGACTCCGGCACGTCCGTGTTGTTTGTCGAAGACGACGAGCAGCTCGACAAAGCCTTGGCCGTTCGCGATAAATTGCCGCGGTTGCAAAAGATTGTCGTGTTCGACATGGACGGCCTGCGCGAGTTCCATGACCCGCAGGTGATCAGCCTGGACGATTTGCGCGCCTTGGGGCGCACGCATCTGGCCGCGCACCCCGACTTGTTGGCGCAGCGCACGCAGGCTTGCCAGCCCGAAGACTTGGCCATTTTGGTCTACACCTCGGGCACCACCGGCAAGCCCAAAGGGGCCATGCACAACCACCGGGGACTGGTCTACAGCGTGCGCGGCTACAACACCCTGATCGCGCGTGACGAGACCGACGAGTGCATGTGCTTCTTGCCGCTGTGCCACATTGCCGAGCGCATGGGCGGCGAGTATTTTTCGCTCTACACCGGGGCCAAACTGAACTTTGTCGAGAACCCCGAAACCGTGCCCGAAAACGTGCGCGAGATCGCGCCCACCGTGTTCACCGGTGTGCCGCGTGTGTGGGAGAAGTTTTATTCCGGCGTGATGATCGCGCTCAAAGAGGCCGGGCGCTTTCAGCAAGCGGTGTATGCCTGGGCCATCGGCGTGGGTCAACAGGTGGCCGAGTTGGTGCTGGCGCGCAAGCCCGTGCCGATGCATTTGAAACTGCGCTTTCATGTGGCCCGCTGGTTGGCGCTCAACAATGTGCGCAAACTGATTGGCATCCACAAAGCCCGTTTCCTGGTCACCGGTGCGGCGCCCATCTCGCCCGATCTGGTGCGCTGGTATTTGGCCCTGGGCCTGCCCATGCTGGAAGTCTGGGGCATGACCGAGACCTGTGGCGCGGCCACGGGTGTGCCGGCCGACCAGATCAAACCCGGCTCGATTGGCCCGGCCGCCATGTTCAACGAAGTGCGTCTGGACCCGGTGACCAGCGAGATTTTGGTGCGCGGCACCAATGTGTTCATGGGCTACCTCAACCTGCCCGAAAAAACCGCCGAGACCATCGACGCAGATGGCTGGTTGCACACGGGTGATGTGGGTGTCGTGGACGAGGAAGGGTTTTTCCGCATCACCGATCGGATGAAAGACATCATCATCACGGCAGGGGGCAAAAACATCACCCCCAGCGAGCTGGAAAACGAACTGAAATTCTCGCCCTACATCACTGACGCGGTGGTGATCGGTGACAAACGGCCTTACCTCACAGTGATCATCATGATCGATCAGGAAAACGTGGAGAAATTCGCACAGGACAACGATGTGCCTTTCTCCAACTACGCCAGCCTGACCCGTGCAGCCGAGGTGCAAGACCTGATCCAGAACGAGCTGGAGCGTGTCAACAAGAAGTTTGCGCGTGTCGAGCAGATCAAAAAATTCTGGCTGCTCGAAACGCAGCTGAGCGCAGAAGACGAAGAGCTGACGCCCACCATGAAGCTCAAACGCAAACTGGTTCAACAAAAGTACGCGCCTCAAATCGAAGCGATGTACGTCTGAGCGATTCCACCTTTACTACAACAGGAGACAAGCCCCATGAAAATCCAACTCAGTCTGATCGCTGCAGCGATGGCGCTGACCGCAGGCAACGCCTCGGCGCAAACGCAAGGCGTGACGAAAAACGAAATCGTCATCGGCTCCATCCAGGACTTGTCTGGCCCACTGGCGGGCTTTGGCAAGCAAGTGCGCCTGGGCATGATGCTGCGGGTGGACGAAGTCAATGAGCAAGGCGGCGTCAACGGCCGCAAGATCAAGTTGCTGGTGGAAGACTCCGGCTACGATCCACGCCGCGCCGTGCTGGCCGCACAAAAATTGGTCAACCAAGACAAGATCTTTGCCATGGTCGCCCACATCGGCACTGCGCAGAACATGGCCGCCATGCCGGTGCAGTTCCAGAAGAACGTGGTCAACTTCTTCCCCGTGACCGCGGCGCGTGAAATGTACGAGCCCTTCCACAAGCTCAAGTACTCGTTCGCCGCCACCTACTTCGACCAGATGCGCCAAGCTGTGCCCGCCTTGGTCAAAGAAAAAGGTGCCAAGCAGATTTGCACCATGTACCAAGACGATGAATTCGGTCTGGAAGTCTTCCGTGGCGCAGAAGCGGGCTTGAAAGACGCTGGCTTGCAGTTCGCTGAAGTCACCACCTACAAGCGCGGCGCGACCGACTTCGCATCGCAGATGCAAAAGCTGGCCTCGGCCAAGTGCGACTTCGTGGTCATGGGCACCATCATTCGCGAGACGATCGGCGGCATTGCCACCGCGCGTCGCCTGGGCTTTAACCCCACCTTCGTCGGTTCGAGTGCGGCTTACACCGACTTGATCCACAAGCTCGGCGGCCCCGCCATGAACGGCTTGTATGCCACCATGACGTCGCAGCACCCTTATCTGGACGAGGCTTCGCAGCCGATTCGTTTTTGGGCCAACAAGTACAAAACCATGTTCAACGAAGACCCCACCGTCTTCTCGGCCTATGGTTATGGCGCGGTGGATTCGTATCTGCGTGCCGTGGAAAAAGCCGGTGCCAACCTGACCACCGAGACCTTCATCAAGGCCATGGACACCATGAAGATCCCACCCGACATCTTCGGCAGCCCCGAGATGACCTTCAGCCCCACCAAGCGTTTGGGCAACAACATCTCGCGCATGTCGCAGATCCAGGACGGCCGCTGGAAAGTCGTCTCCGACTACCCGAAAGCCAAGTGATTCGTGCAGCTACGGCTGCATGAAAAAACCGCCAGCGCCCGCAAGGGCCTGGCGGTTTTTTTATGGCGTGTTTCAAATGCCCAATTGCTTGGCCGCCAGCTCCTTCATGATCTCTTCGGCCCCGCCGCCAATCATCATCACCTTGACTTCGCGGTAAACCCGCTCGCTCACCGTGCCGCGCATGAAGCCCATGCCGCCCAGCAATTGCACGGCGGCATCGGCGCAAAACTGCATCGTTTGTGTGGCGTGGTTTTTCAAGAGGCACACCTGCGCCACCCATTCAGGGCCGGTCTGACCCGCATCGGCTTGCTGCGTCACGGCATCCACCCAAGCTTGTGTCGACGAGATGCGCATTTGCATGTCCATCAGTTTGTGGCGGATCACTTGCCGCTCGATCAGGGCCGCGCCAAAGGTCTGGCGCTGGCGAGACCAATCCAAAGCTTCGTCAAAGCAAGCCTGCGCAAAGCCCAGCGCCATGGCCGACATGGCCAGGCGCTCGCCGTTGAAGTTGCCCATGATCATCTTGAAGCCCGCGCCTTCTTCGCCCAGCCGGTAGCGCTGGGGCACGCGCACGCCGTCAAAGCGCAGCTGCGCTGTGTCCGAGCTGTGCCAGCCCATCTTGTGCAGGCGTGTGCGCGAGATGCCGGGCGTGTCACCCGGCACCACCACCATCGAGATGCCGCTGGCACCTTTGCTGGCCGGGTCGGTGCGCACGGCCAGTGTGATCCAGTCGGCCCGCAGGCCCGAGGTGATGAAAACCTTTTCGCCGTCGATCACGTAGTCGGCCCCATCGGCACGCGCCGTGGTGCGCAAGCTGGCCACGTCCGAGCCGCCGCCGGGCTCGGTGATGGCCAGTGCCGCGATGCGTTCGCCGCGCAACACGGGCGGCACCACTTCGGCTTGCAACTCGGCGCTGCCATGCGCCATGACCGGCGGCAAACCGATGTTGTGTGAAAACAGGCTGGCCATCACGCCGCCACTGCCGCCGAATCGCGCCAGGGTTTGCGACATTGCATTGCGCGCACGCCAGGGCGCGGGCGTGCCGCCGAGGTGTTCGGGGTAGCCCAGGCCCAGCAGGCCCAGCTCGGCGGCTTGCTTGTAGAGGCTGCGGTCGAATTGACCGGCTTCTTCCCACGCGGCCACATGTGGGGCGATGGCCTGACGTGCAAAGCGCTCCACGGTGGCTTGCAGGCTGTGCAGATCTTCTGTTGTGAACTCAGGAGTGACATTAGCGGTGTTCATGCGGCGTCCTTCCATTGCACCAGCACCTGGCCGGGGCCCACTTGCTGGCCTGGCGTGACCGTGACGCTTTGCACCACCGCATCGCGGGGGGCGCACAAGATGTGTTCCAGCTTCATCGATTCGATCACCAGCAACGCATCGCCTTGCTTGACCGATTGGCCTTCTTGCACATGCAGCGCGATCAGCTTGCCGTTGAAGGGCGCACGCAAGGACTGCGCCGCTTGTGCGCTGGCCCCTGTGCTCGGTGCGCTGTGGCTTTGGTCGGTGAGCCACAACTCCAGGCATTCAGGGCCTTGCAGTTGCACGTGCCAGCTTTTGGACACGCCAGTGCAGGCCACCGCGCGGGCTTGCCAGTGGCTGCCATTCAGCATGATGTGCAGCAGTTCAGCGCTGTGCTGCACGCTGGCCTCGTGTGTGGCCCCGTCGGTTTGAATCCGCACCTGTCCATGCCCCCGTTCTTGCAGGCTCAGTGAGAAAGCGTCTGCACCCCAGCCCATGCGCACAGGCCGTGTGAACGGGCTGGCCATGGCTTGTGCGGGTGTTTGGTGGGCATAGAGCACGGCCAAAGCGGCCACGGTGCGTGCATCGCCTTGTGCCTGCAGGCTTTGGCGCAAACCGTCGGCGTGCTCAGCCAAAAACGGGATCAAGGCCTCACCCGCGCGGAACACCGGGTGTGCCAAGCAAGCGGCCAAAAATGCCCGGTTGGTGGGCAAGCCCAGCACCGTGGTCTGGCTCAGTCCTGCGCACAGCTTGGCGATGGCCTCACTGCGCGTGGGCGCATGCGCAATCACTTTTCCCAGCATCGCGTCGTAGTGGGGCGTGACCACCGTGCCCGCATGCAGCGCATGGTCAAAGCGCAAACCTTCAGGTTCGGCAAAGGCTTGCACCGTGCCGGTCTGCGGCGTGAAGTGTTCGTCTTCGGCGCACAGCCGCACTTCGATGGCGTGGCCTTGCAAGCGGACATCGGCTTGCGCCAGCGGCAGCGGCTCGCCGCGTGCGATGCGCAGTTGCCACTCCACCAAATCCAGGCCGGTGAGCAGCTCGGTCACGGGGTGCTCCACCTGCAAGCGGGTGTTCATCTCCATCAGATAAAAGGGCTTGTCGGCCTGAGCTTCGTCCAGCAAAAACTCCACCGTGCCCGCGCCCAAATAGCCGGCCGATTGGGCCAGCGCAATGGCCGCTTGCCCCAGTTGCTCGCGCAGCGCAGGGTTCACCGCAGGGCTGGGCGATTCTTCGATGATTTTTTGATGGCGGCGTTGTACCGAGCAATCGCGCTCGCCCAGGTGGATGCAGTGGCCTTGGCTGTCGGCCATGATCTGCACCTCGATGTGGCGGGGGCGCAGCAAAGCGCGTTCCATCAACAAGTCGCCGTTGCCAAACCCGGCCAGCGCTTCGGAGCGGGCGCTGTGCAGCGCGGGCAGCAGTTGCGCCATGTCGGTCACCAAGCGCATGCCGCGCCCGCCGCCCCCGGCCACGGCTTTCACCATGAGCGGCAAGCCCAGCTGCTTGGCTTGTGCGGTGAATGTGGCGTCGCTCTGGTCCGTGCCCAAGTAGCCCGGCAGGCAAGGCACGCCGTGTTTCAGTGCCAGTGCTTTGGCGGCCGATTTGCTGCCCAGTGCGCGAATGGCGGCAGGCGGTGGGCCCACCCAAGTCAGGCCCGCGTCGATGACGGCCTGTGCAAACTTGGCGTTCTCGCTCAAAAAACCATAACCCGGGTGCACCGCATCGGCCCCGCTGGCATGGGCTGCCGCCAGCAGTTTGTCGATGCGCAAATAGGAGTCGGCCGACAGCGTGCCGCCCAATGCGACTGCAGTGTCGGCTTCGTGCACATGCAGCGCGTCGCGGTCGGCGTCGGAATAAACGGCCACCGTCTGGATGCCCATGTGGCGGGCCGTGCGGATCACGCGGCGGGCGATCTCGCCCCGGTTGGCGATCAGCAAGCGCGTCACTGGGGAGGACATGGTCGATGTCATGCGGCGTCCTTGCCAGAAAGTGTCCAGGGCGCAGGCTGCCTGCGTGCAAACGCGGCCAGACCTTGCGCGGCCTCAGCGCTGCGCAAGCCTTGGGCAAAAGCTTGGGCTGCGGCGTCGCGCAAGTCGGGCACCGGTCCGCGCAGTTGCCGCAGCAATTGCTTGGTGCTGGCCACCGCGCTGGGTGCAGCGCGCATGAGGCGCGTCAGCGTTTGTTGCCAGGCTGCATCGCTGGCCTCTTCGATGACTTCGTTCACCAAGCCCACTTGCAGCGCTTGCGCAGCGGTGTAGCTCAGCCCTTGCAGCAGGCACTGGCGTGCGGCGCTCTCGCCCAAGCGTTGCCACACAAAAGGCGCAATCTGCGCAGGCGGCAGGCCCAGCGTGACTTCGGGCGTGCCCAGCACCGAGCGGGATGTGGCCACCACATGGTCGGCGCAGCACACCAGGCCAAAGCCGCCGCCCATGGCCGCGCCATCGACACGGCACACCAGCAACTGGGGCAGGGCAGCGAGGGCGTGCAGCAGGTCGCCAAAGCTGCGGTTCATGGCCAGCAGCGGATCGGTTTCACCCTCTTGCAAAGGCTGACCGATCAGGCTGGCAAAGCCGCCCAAACTGCCCCCCGCGCAAAAGGCACCGCCTGCGCCGGTCAGCACCACGATGCGCAGCGTGGGGTCTTGCGCTGCTCGCGCACAGGCTTGCAGCAAGCCGTCCACCACCGCGTCGCTCAGGGCGTTGCGCGTGGCCGGGTCGTTCATCGTCCAGGTCTCGACCGCGCCCTGGCGCTCGATCAACAAAGTGTTGCTCATGGGCGTGTTCATTTTTGGGGCCGCTTGGCAATGCCCATCATCTTGGACAAGATGCCCAGCATCACCTCGTCGGCTCCGCCGCCAATCGAGGCCAGACGCCCGTCGCGGTACATGCGCGAGACCTTGTTTTCCCAGGTGAAGCCCATGCCGCCCCAAAACTGCAAGCAGGTGTCGGGCACGGTGCGGTTCAAACGGCCCGCTTTGAGCTTGGCCATGGTGGCCCACTCGGTCACGTCTTCACCGGCAATGTAATGCTCGCAAGCCTGGTAGGTCAGGGCACGCAGGCATTCCACATCGGCCTTGAGTTCGGCCAGCTTGAACTGCACCCACTGCTGGTCGGCCAGTGTGCTGCCAAACAACTTGCGCTCTTGCGCCCACTCCACCGTCCACTGAATGCAATTGGTCAGTGACTGCAAGGTGCTGGCCGCGCACCACAAGCGCTCTTCCTGGAATTGCTGCATTTGGTAGATGAAGCCCTGGCCCTCGGCCCCGATGCGGTAGCGTTGCGGCACGCGCACTTCGTCAAAATAAATCAGGCCGGTGTCGCTGCTGTTCATGCCGATCTTTTTGATTTTCTTGCCCACTTCGATGCCGGGCAAGAGCTTGCCGTTTTCACGCATGGGCACCATGACCAGGCTCTTGTTTTTGTGGATGGGACCCTCGCCCGTGTTCACCAACATGCACATCCAGTCGGCCTGCAGGCTGTTGGTGATCCACATCTTCTGGCCGCTGATCACGTAGTCGTCGCCGTCTTTGCGAGCGACGGTCTTGATACCCGCCACATCGCTGCCCGCACCCGGCTCGCTCACGCCGATGCAACCCACCATGTCGCCTGCAATGGCCGGGGCCAAAAACTGCGCACGCAATTCGTCGCTGCCAAAACGCGCCAGCGCAGGCGTGGCCATGTCGGTCTGCACGCCAATCGCCATGGGAATGCCGCCGCAGTCGATGTGGCCCAGCGCCTCGGCCATGGCCATGCTGTAGGAATAGTCCAGCCCCGCACCACCAAAAGCTTCGGGCTTGGTCAGGCCCAGCAGGCCCAAGTTGCCCATTTTCTTGAAGACCTCGTGCGCCGGGAAAATCTCGGCCGCCTCCCACTCGTCCACATGGGGGTTGATCTCGGCTTCGATGAAACGCTTGAGCGTGTTCTGGATCTCGCGGTGTTCGTGGGTGTATTGCATGGCTTGTCTCCGTTGGGGGTTGTTGGGTCACATGCGGGCCACGCCAAAGCTCGTGGCGCGCGGTTGACGGGCTGCACTCTCGGCGCAGGTGTCCAGGCAAAAGCTCAGCACGCTGCGGGTGTCGCGTGGGTCGATCACGCCGTCGTCGAGCACCAGTCCGCTGGTGTAGAAAGCATCGGCTTGCGCTTCGAACAGGGCCACGATCTTGTCGAACTGGGCCTGCATCTTGTCGGGGTCGGGCGTGATGCCTTTGCGGGCCATGCCGGCTTCGGCCACGATCTGCATGGTGCGGGCGGCTTGCTCGCCGCCCATCACCGCCGTCTTGGCCCCCGGCCAGCTGAACAAAAAGCGCGGTGCATAACCTCGCCCGCACATGCCGTAGTTGCCCGCGCCAAACGAGGCCCCGCACTGGATGGTGATTTGCGGCACCGTGGCGCTGGTCACAGCCTGGATCATCTTGGAGCCGTGCTTGATCATGCCGCCTTGCTCGCTGTCTTTGCCCACCATGTAGCCGGTGGTGTTTTGCAAATAAACGATGGGGTGGCCCAGCTGGCACATCCACTGGATGAAGTGCGTGGCCTTGTTGGCCCCGGCCACATCAATCGGCCCGTTGTTGCTGATGATGCCCACCGCATGCCCGCCAATGCGTGCTTGGGCACACACCGTGGCCGCGCCAAACAGCGGTTTGAACTCCAGAAAATCCGAATCGTCCACCAAGCGCAAGATGATTTCGCGCATGTCGATGGGTTCACGGTGGTGGGCGGGCATCAGGCCCAGCAGCTCTTCGACGTCGAGGCGCGGGGGCTTGGCGTCACGCCGCGAGCTGTGCGCACCCCAGTCCCAACGCGCCACCACATCGCGGGCTGTGCCCAGCGCGTGGCGGTCGTCTTCGCACAGGTATTCGCCCAGGCCCGACACGCTGGTGTGCATCTCGGCTCCGCCCAGTTCTTCTTCGGTGGCCACTTCGCCCGTGGCGGCTTTGAGCAAAGGCGGCCCCGCCAGAAAGGCCCGCGACCGGCCGCGCACCATGATCACGGTGTCACTCAGCCCCGGCATGTAGGCCCCGCCTGCCGTGCCCGAGCCGTGTTGCACGGTGAGCACCGGCAAGCCCGCTGCGGACAGGCGGGCCAGGTTGCGAAACAGGCTGCCCCCCAGCACAAAGCCCTCAACCTTGTATTGCATCAGGTTGGCCCCGGCGCTTTCAACCAGGTGCACAAACGGCAGTTTGTTTTCGAGGGCGAGTTCTTGCACGCGCAAGATCTTTTCGAGGCCTCGCGCCTGAATCGCCCCGGCCTCGATGCCCGAGTCGCTGGCCACCACCATGCAGCGCACGCCACTGATAAAACCGATGCCCGCGATCATGCCGCCGCCGGGCACCGACTTGGCGGGGTCCGGCGTGTCTTGCATGAAGCCCGCCAGCGCGCACAGCGGCAAAAACGGCGCACCCGGGTCCAGCAGCAAGGCCACGCGTTCACGCGGCAGCAGTTGTCCGCGTTTGTCAAACACCGGTTTGGATTGGGCCGAGGCCAACGCTGCGCGCTCTTGCAGGGCCTGCCACTGCGCCAAGCGGGCCAGTGCGGCTTCGCGCCGCTGCTGGGCTACGGGGCTGTGCGGGTTCCAGGTGGATTCAAAAGTCATTGGAACACCTTGGGGGTCACTGCGCGGTGAAAGCCGTCAAAGGGTTTGACGGCATCGCGTTCTTGCACATCGGGTGTGGCCACGGCTTGTTGCCAACCCATGCGCATTTGCGGGCGGGCACCGTCCACGCGCAGCACGGTGCCGCTCACAAAGCTGGCAGCGGGCGAGAGCAAAAACACAATGGCGGCCGACGTTTCGGCTTCGGTCCCAAAGCGACCTTGCGGCACGGTGTTGCGCATCTCGCGCAGCATGGGGCCTGCCTCGGGTGGGTAGTGGTCCATGCCGCTGCTGGCGATGTAGCCCGGGGCCACGGCGTTCACACGCACGCCCTGTGCCGCCCATTCGAGCGCGGCGGTTTCGGTGAAGCTGACCATGCCCGCCCGCGCTGCGCCGCTGTGGCCCATGCCCGGCATCGAGCCCCACATGTCGGCCACGATGTTGACCACCGCGCCGCCATGCGCTTGCATGCTCTGGTTGAAGCACTCGCGTGCCACCAGAAAGCCACCGGTGAGGTTGGTGTCGATGACAGCTTGCCAGCCTTTGGCGCTGGTCTTGGCCAAGGGCGAGATGTATTGACCGCCCGCGTTGTTGACCAGACCATGGATGCGCCCGTGCTGCTGCACCACCTGCGCGACCATGGCTTGGACATCGCCCTCGCGCCGGATGTCGCAGCTGTGCCATGTGGCTTGCCCACCGTCACCCGTGATCTCTTGCGCAGTGGCGGTCAGCTTGTCGGGGTTGCGGCCCACGAGCACCACGTGTGCGCCCAGGCTGGCCAGCTCGTGCGCGGTGCAGCGGCCAATGCCCGAGCCGCCGCCGGTGACTATGATGACTTGCCCCCTCAGCAGGCCGGGGGTGAAAACCGAACGGTAATGGGCTGCAGGGGGCGAGGTGTTCATGCGGCGTCTCGTAAAAATAGTTGCAAGGCGGTGTCGGTCAAATCGTCCAGCGAGGCGCGTTGGGCTCGGCTGTTTTTGCGGGAGGGTTCGTACCACTGCACCGACCAATTGAGGGCCCCAAAAATCATCAGCCGCGCCAGGCCCACCGGGGCTTGCAACTGACCGCTGTCGTGCAGGGCTTGCAGCACCGGAATCCAGGCGGCTTCGTAATCGTCTTTGAGTTCGGTGATGGCCTTGCGTTGCTCGGGCGCAAGGGATCGCCACTCGTAGAGCATCACCGGGATGAAGTCACTGTCCGGGCCCAGCAGCACATCGAAGTGGTGGCGGATCAGGCTGCGCAGGCGCTCGCGTGCGCTTTGTGTGGGTGTGGCTTGTCCGCAAGCGGCCAGCTGGCGGGCAATGGCTTGCTTCATGCCCTCCACCATCACGGCCAGCAAGAGGTCTTGCTTGTTGCCAAAGTGGTAGAAGGGCGAGCCCGATTGCATGCCCACCTTGGCCGCAATCTCGCGCGTGCTGGTGGCGTCGTAGCCCTGCAGCTTGAACAGCTGCGCGGCTGCCGAGATGAGCGCTTGGCGGCGGTTGCCATCGTCGCGCTCGTCCTCGGTCTTGCGCGGCCTGCCGCGTGCGCGTTTGGGTTCGGCCAGTTCGCTCATGCGTTCAGCGTCCCGCCAAACCCATGCTGCGCGAGATCACCTCTTTCATGATTTCGTTGGTGCCGCCGTAGATGCGTTGCACGCGGGCGTCGGCATAGGCGCGGGTGATGGGGTATTCCCACATGTAGCCGTAGCCGCCGTGCAGCTGCACGCATTCGTCCATGACCTTGCATTGCAGGTCCGAGCACCAGTACTTGGCCATGCTGGCCGTGGCGGTGTCGAGTTTGTCTTGCAGCAACAGCTCTGAGCACTTGTCCACAAACACACGCGCCACCTGCACTTCCGTTTGCAGCTCTGCCAGGGTGTAGCGGGTGTTCTGGTAATTGCCCACGGCCTGGCCAAACACCTTGCGGTCTTTGACGTATTGCACGGTCCAGTCGATGGCTGCTTGCGCTGCGGCAATGCCGCCAATGGCGATTTGCAGGCGCTCCCAAGGCAGTTGCTCCATCAGGCAAATGAAGCCCTTTCCCTGCATGGCCGTGCCGCCCAGCAGCTGGTCGGCGCTGACTTTGACGTTGTCAAAAAACAGCTCAGAGGTGTCCTGCGCTTTGAGGCCCAGCTTCTTCAAACGCTTGCCTTTTTCAAAGCCGGGCATGCCGCGCTCGATCAGGAACAAGCTGGTGCCTTTGGCCCCGGCAGCCGGGTCGGTCTTGGCCACGAGGATGACCAAATCGGCGTGCCAGCCGTTGGTGATGAAAGTCTTGCTGCCGTTGATCAGGTAGGTGCCATCGGGCAGCAAGAGCGCGGTGGTTTTGACGCCTTGCAGGTCAGAGCCCGCCGCCGGTTCGCTCATGGCAATGGCGCCCACCATCTCGCCGCTGGCCAGCTTGGGCAGGTACTTTTGCTTTTGCGCCTCGGTGCCGTAATGCAGGATGTAAGGGGCCACGATCTCGCTGTGCAGGCCGTAGCCGATGCCGCTGAAACCGGCGCGTGAGAGTTCCTCCATCTGCACCACCGAATACAGCTTGTCGGCATCCGAGCCGCCATAGGCCTCGGGCAGGGTCATGCACAAAAAGCCGTTTTCACCGGCCTTGTCCCACACGGCGCGGTCCACATAGCCTTGCTCTTCCCAGGCCTCGTGGTGGGGGGCGATTTCCTTGTCCATGAAGCGGCGAAAGCTGTCGCGGAAGGCTTCGTGGTCGGCTGTAAAAAGTGTGCGTTCGATCATGGGTGTCACCTGTTAGACTGAAGAGTGAATATTTATACAAAGCGTTTGCTTGGTAAAAGTCTATACTGTTTGAAAACCCCCGCAACACAGGGCAAACCCCCTGATGACCCCCAGGAGACAGCATGAGCGAAGCATTTGTTTATGACGCCATACGCACGCCGCGTGGCAAAGGCAAAAAAGACGGCAGCCTGCACGAAGTCAAGCCCATCAGCTTGCTCTCGGGCGTGCTGCGCGAGCTGCAAAGCCGCAACCAGTTCGACACCGCAGCGGTGGACGACGTGGTCATGGGCGTGGTCTCGCCGATTGGTGAACAGGGCTCGGTGATCCCTAAAGTGGCAGCCTTGGCCGCAGGCTGGGACTGGCGCTGTTCGGGCGTGCAGCTCAACCGCTTTTGCGCCTCGGGTTTAGAGGCCGTCAACATGGCCGCCATGAAAGTGCGCAGTGGCTGGGAAGACCTGGTCGTGGCCGGTGGCCTGGAAAGCATGAGCCGCGTGCCGATTGGCTCGGACGGCGGCGCTTGGGCGCAAGACCCCGAGACCAACAGCGCCACGCTGTTTGTGCCACAAGGCATCGGTGCTGACCTGATCGCCACCATGAGCGGCTTCACCCGCCACGATGTGGACGCCTTCGCGGTCGAATCGCAAAAGCGCGCCACGGCGGCACGTGCAGCGGGTTACTTCGATGGCTCGGTCGTGCCGGTCAAAGACAAGCTCGGCCAGGTCATCCTGGCGAAAGACGAATTCATCAAACCCGGCACCACGGTGGAAACACTGGGCGGCCTCAAAGCCTCGTTTGAGCAACTGGGCGCGATGGGCTTTGACGCCGTGGCCTTGCAGCGCTACCCGCAGGTCGAGCGTATCCACCATGTGCACCACGCAGGCAACTCGTCCGGCATTGTGGACGGCGCAGCGGCGGTGTTGATCGGCACCGAAGCGGCTGGCAAAACCCATGGCCTCACGCCGCGTGCGCGCATCGTGGCGGCGGCTTTGTCGGGCGCTGACCCGACCATCATGCTCACAGGCCCCATGCCTGCTGCCCGCAAGGCGCTGGCCAAGGCAGGCCTGACGATTGACCAGATCGATCTGTTCGAGATCAACGAGGCGTTTGCTGCCGTGCCCATGAAGTTCATGCAAGAGATGGGTGTGCCGCACGACAAGGTCAACGTGAACGGTGGCGCGATTGCCATGGGCCACCCGCTGGGGGCCACGGGCGCGATGATCATCGGCATCCTGATCGACGAGCTGCACCGCCGCCAATTGCGTTACGGCATGGCCACTTTGTGTGTGGGCGGCGGCATGGGCATTGCCACCATCGTTGAACGCGTTTGATCGGGGAAAGAGCACCATGAGCAACATCATTTTGAAAACACTGCGCTACGAACTGGCGGACGGCATCGCCACCATCACCTTTGACGAGCAGGGCTCGCCGGTCAACACCATGTGCCTGCAATGGCAGACCGACCTGACACAGGCGGCTGAGCAAGTAGCCAAAGACAAGGCGTCGTTGAAAGGGATCATCCTGGCCTCGGCCAAGTCCACCTTCTTTGCAGGGGCCGACCTCAAGGGCGTGATGCGCTCGCAAGCCTCGGACGGTCCGCGTGTCTTTGCCGAGATCGAAGGCATCAAAAAAGCATTTCGCACCATCGAGACGCTGGGCGTGCCGGTGGTCAGCTGTCTCAACGGCTCGGCGCTGGGCGGCGGCTGGGAAGTGGCGCTGATCGGCCACCACCGCATCGCCACGGCCAACCCCAAAACGCAGTTTGGTCTGCCCGAAGTCACGCTGGGCTTGATCCCGGGTGGCGGTGGCATCACCAAGATGACGCGCCAACTGGGCCTGCTGGCCGCGCAGCCCTATGTGCTGGAGAGCAAACTCTTTGGCCCCGAAGAAGCGCAAAAGCTGGGTCTGGTGCACGAGATCGTGGCCACTGACGACCAGCTGCGCCCCCGCGCTTTGGCGCACATCGCCGCAAGCCAGGGTCAGCCTGAAGCGGCCCAGCACCTGTGGGACCGCAAGGACTACAAAATGCCCGGCGGCACGCCGAGCAACCCCAAGATCGCGGGCATGCTGAGCGTGGCCCCGACCGTGCTCAAGCAAAAAACACGTGGCCTCTATCCTGCGCCCGAAGCGGCACTGGCCGCCATGGTCGAAGGCGCGATGGTGGACTTTGACACCGCCATGCGCATCGAAAGCCGTTACCTCGCAGGTCTCATGACCAGCCAGGTGGCGCGCAACATGATCAACACCTTCTTCTTCAACATGAACAGCATCAAGGGTGGCCAAAGCCGCCCCAAGGCTGCGCCGCGCTACAAGCCGCAAAAGGTGGGCATTTTGGGCGCGGGCATGATGGGCTCGGGCATTGCGTATGCACAAGCCAGCCGGGGCATCGCCACGGTGCTCAAAGACGTGAGCGTTGAGGCCGCCGAAAAAGGCAAGGCCTACAGCCACAAGCTCACGCAAAAGCGTGTGGAAAAAGGCCGTATGGCCGCAGACAAACAAGCGGCTTTGTTGTCATTGATTCAGCCCACGGCCAGCGCGCAAGACCTCAAGGGCTGCGACCTGATCATCGAAGCCGTTTTTGAAAACCGCGAACTCAAGGCCCGCGTCACGCAAGAGGCCGAGCCCATGTTGGCTGAGGGCGGTTTCTTTGCCAGCAACACCTCCACTTTGCCCATCAGCGGCCTGGCCACGGCCAGCGCCAATCCAAGCAAGTTTGTCGGCATCCATTTCTTCAGCCCTGTCGACAAGATGAAGCTGGTGGAGATCATTCGCGGCGCGCAAACCGACGACGAAACCATCGCCCGTGCGTATGACTACGTGCAGGCGCTGGGCAAGCTGCCGATTGTGGTGAACGACTCGCGCGGCTTTTACACCAGCCGCACCTTTGGCACCTTTGTCATGGAAGGCGCGGCCATGCTGGGCGAGGGCATCCCCGCCCCCGTGATCGAAAACCTGGCCATGCAAGTGGGCATGCCGGTGGGCCCGCTGGCGGTGCTGGACGAAACGGCGCTGTCGCTGTCGGTGCATGTGCTCGACCAAACCCGCGAAGACTTCGCCAAAGAAGGCAAGACCTACACCGCCACGCCCGGCGAGCTGTTTGTCGAGCGCATGGTCAAAGAGCTCAAGCGCTCCGGCCGCGCCGCAGGCGGTGGTTTTTACGACTACCCCGCTGGTCAAAAGAAAGTGCTGTGGCCCGAACTGAAAACCCGCTTTGAAAAAGCCGACGTGGCGCTTAATCTGCAAGACATCAAAGACCGCCTGCTGTACCGCCAAGCCGTGGAGACCGCCCGCTGCCTGCAAGAAGGCGTGCTGACCTCGGTGCATGACGGCAACATCGGCTCCATCTTCGGCATCGGCTTTCCGGCCTGGACGGGCGGCGCGTTGCAGTTCATCTATGGCCAAGGCGTGGATGCGTTTGCCAAGCGATGTGCTGAACTGGCGGCGAAGTATGGCGCGGGCTTTGTGCTGACGGCGGAAGTGATTGGGAGCTTGAAGGAGCATCAGCCGGTGTATTGAGGGACATGCCCGTGAGGGCTTGAAAAAAAACGCAGCGCTTGGTGGACTGGGCGGCTGCGTTTTTTGATGAGAATTTCTGTGAAGGTGGTTGTGGATGCTTCGGGCGAAGAGAAGCTTTTAAAAGTTATGCGGTTCGTCGGGTTTGGTCTGATTACAGACGACCAGGGTTAACCGACTGAGTGGCAGCCATTACTATTTGCGGGAGCTGCCGTCATTGGGTCTTGATGACGACCTTTCCTTTTGCGCGTCCTGACACGACGTAAGCCATTGCTTCATTCGTGGAAGCAAAAGGAAAGACTTTGTCGATCACGGGCTGTATGGCACCCGCTTCAATCAGTCGCGTGATCTCGCCCAATTGACTGCCGTTGGCCTTCATAAAGAGAAAGGAGAAGTCGATACCCAAGGCACGTGCCCTGCGGCGGACTCCCGCACTGAGCAAACGTATGATCAACTTAACCAGCGCCGGTGCTCCAATCTGCTGGCCGAACGCAGGATCGGCAGGCCCGGAGATGGAGACGAGTTTGCCGCCACGTTTGAGTACGCGCAGAGATTTTTCGAGGGCCTTGCTGTCCTGGCTATGCAAGACCACGTCGTAGTCCCGCAGCACGTCTTCAAAATCTTGCGTCTTGTAGTCGATCACGACATCGGCACCCAGTCGTTTCACCAGAGCCACATTGCTTGTACTGGTCGTGGTGGCCACGGTGGCACCCAGGTGCTTGGCCAGCTGGATGGCAAATGTGCCCACACCACCCGAGCCGGCCTGGATGAAAACCTTCTGGCCTTTTTGTAGCTTGGCGACTTCGACCAGCGCCTGCCAGGCTGTCAGGCCTACAAGCGGAATGGAAGCGGCCTCTTCCATGGTGAGGCCCTCGGGTTTGAGCGCCAGTGAGGCTTCCTTGACCGGAACAAATTCGGCAAAGGTTCCGATGCGGAAGTCATCGACCCGCGCATAGACCGCATCGCCGGTTTTAAACTGCCGCACGAGCGGGCCTACCTTCACGATGACGCCAGCCACATCGTGACCCAGGACCAGCGGCATACGGTACGGCAAGATGAGCTTGAACTCACCATCGCGGAGCTTGGAGTCCAGAAGGTTGACGCCTGCGGCATGCACCTGCACCAGCACTTCGTCGTCACGCAACTCCGGGGTTGGCATGTCGGCCAGGCGCAGGGCGCGCTTTTTGCCATAGCCATCGAGAACAAATGCTTTCATGGAATTTCCTTGTGTGTGTGGAGATGTGGAGCGTTTGTTGGAACTCATTTCGCATGATGTTCGTCATATATAAATGCGAAAAAAATGATGTCCACGGACGTGCCTTGCATGTATCAGTTGCTTGTGGTGAGCAAATGCTGGAGTGCGGCTTCGCGCAGGCTGTCGGACAGCGCCGAATCGTCCACCGCGCGCGCCAGCAACAATGCCCCGACCATGGTGGCCACGGTCACCAGTGCGCGCTCGTGCGCGACGGGCTGGCCCCAGTCGGGGGACTGCCGTGCAGCGAGATCCACCATTTCCTTGATGTGTCGGGTGGTCACCCGGCGCACGTCTGTTGTCTGCCGCGCAGTTTCCGAACCCAAGGCAGCCAGAGGGCAGCCCACCTCGGTGTTTTCCAGGTGCTCCTTGGACAAGTAAGCGCGCAGCATGGCCTCCATGGACTTGCCTGCAGGTACGCTGCTCACTACTTCGGCAACGGCAGCAACCGACTCGGCGCAGGCCTGACTCGCTGCATCGGCCAGCATGGCCTCGCGGGAGTCGAAATGTGCATAAAACGCGCCGTGCGTTAGACCCGCCTCTTTCATGATGTCGGCAACGGCGGTGCCGTCATAGCCGCTTCGCCGGATAGCGCGGGCAGCAGCTTGCACGATGCGCTCGTGCGATGCCTCTTTGG
>Ga0228700_1001142_pt1 | contig 18559 bp, 14 predicted proteins | sample McNCre317_Aug_MG_FD_178019 | JGI IMG/M metagenome (GOLD analysis project Ga0228700, IMG submission 178019) | Freshwater microbial communities from McNutts Creek, Athens, Georgia, United States - 3-17_Aug_MG | ecosystem: Environmental > Aquatic > Freshwater > Creek | place: USA: Georgia...
ATGCCGCGCGGGGTTTCCACATGGTAGGCACCGATGTGCTGGGTAATGCCACCGGCTTCGCCCGCAGCCACCTTGGAGCGGCGGATGTAGTCCAGAAGCGAGGTCTTGCCGTGGTCGACGTGGCCCATCACCGTCACCACCGGGGCGCGCGGAAGGGACTCGGCGTCGTGGCCCAAGGTCTCTTCGTCGGTGAAGGCTTCGGGGTCATCCAGCGCCGCCACCACCGCCTTGTGGCCCAGCTCTTCCACCACGATCATGGCGGTGTCCTGGTCCAGCGGCTGGTTGATGGTGACCATCTGGCCCAGCTTCATCAGCTGCTTGATCACCTCAGAGGCCTTGATGGCCATCTTGTGCGCCAGTTCGGCCACGGTGATGGTCTCGGGCACGTGCACTTCGAGCACCCGGGCTTCCACCGGTGCGGCCTGTTGCGGCGCGCCCTGGTCACGGTCATTGCCGCCGCGCTTGCCGCGCGGTCCGCTGCGCCAGTTGGTGGCACGGCCGGCACCGGCACCGGTGTCACCACGGGTCTTGAGCTCTTTCTTCTTGGCGGTGTCGCCGGCCCAACTGCTGGACAGCTTGGCCGATTTCACTTCCTTGCCGGAGCCGGGCGCGGCCGGAGCGGGAGTGCCATTGGCCGGCTTGGCCGGCTTGGCAGCCACGGCGCCGGCTGCAGGCTTGTGCAGGGTGCCCTTGATGCCAGCCTTGGCGGCGGCCTCGGCACGCAATTCTTCGGGGCGCTTGGCCACCAGCACGCGCTTGGGCGCCGACATCATGTTGCGGATGGCAGCGGCTTCGGCTTCGGCCTTGCGGCGGCGGTCGCCTAGGTCGGCGGCGCGCGAGGCTTCCTCGGCGGCCTGCGCCTTGGAGGCGGCAGCAGCGGCTGCGGCCTTTTCGGCCTCGGCCACACGCTTGGCTTCAGCAGCGGCAGCGGCCGCTGCGGCCTGGGCCTCTGCGTCCACCGCAGGTGCGGGCGCCGGCTTGGCCTTGGTTTGCGGCTTGGTGGCGGCCTCGCGTGCGGCCTGCTCACGGGCGGCGGCGGCTTCGGCCTCCTGCTTGGCAGCGGCTTCGCGCACCACGCGGGCGTCGTGTTCTTCGCGTTCCTTGCGGCGCTGGGCCAGTTCTTCTTCCTGGCGGCGAATCAGCTCGGCCTGGCGGCGTGCCTCTTCCTCGCGACGGGCCAGCTCGGCATGGTCGACCACCGGTGTTGCGGCGGGAGCCTCTTGCTCTTCATGCTCGGTACTTTCCGCGACCTGGTCCGAACCGTCTTCGCGGCGCACAAAGGTGCGCTTCTTGCGAACTTCCACCTGGATGGTGCGGGCCTTGCCGCTGGCATCCGCCTGCTTGATCTCGGTGGTCTGCTTCTTGACCAGGGTGATCTTCTTGCGCTCGGGCGCAGCTGTTCCATGGCTGGTCTGCAAGTAGCTCAGCAGCTTGTGCTTGTCGACGTCACTCAAGGGGTCGGTGGCTGCCGTTTTGGCAACGCCGGCGGCCTTGAGCTGCTCGATCAGCGTCTCGGTGGATTTCTTGAGTTCGCTTGCGAACTCGGCGACGGTCGTACTGGACATGTGTTATCTAACCTTTGGCGTCGGCTGGCGGCACCGGGTGGGCGCCTCCAGCCATTTCTGGACTTCTATTGCATAACCATTACTCTTGGGAAGCGTCGTCATTGGTAAACCAATGCTCGCGCGCCTTCATGATCAGGGCGGTGGCTTCTTCGGCAGTCTGGCCGGTGATCTCGGTGAGCTCATCCACAGCCAGGTCGGCCAGATCATCCAGGCTGTTCACCCCCTTGTCGGCCAGCTTGCCGATCAGCTCAGGGGTCAGGCCTTGCAGATCCCGCAGATCCTGCGAGACGCCTTCCACGCTTTCTTCATGGGCGATTTCCATGGTCAGCAGCGCGTCTTTGGCACGGGTGCGCAGCTCATGCACGGTTTCCTCGTCGAAGCTCTCGATCTCCAGCATTTCCTGCAGCGGCACATAGGCCACTTCTTCCAGGCTGGTGAAGCCTTCGGAAATCAGGATGTCGGCAATCTCTTCGTCCACATCGAGCTTTTCCATGAACAGGCGGCGACCCGAATCGGTTTCCACGGCCTGCTTCTGGGCGCTTTCGGCGGCGTCCATGATGTTGATCTTCCAGCCGGTCAGCTCGGCTGCCAGGCGCACGTTCTGGCCGCCACGGCCGATGGCAATGGCCAGGTTTTCTTCGTCGACCACCACGTCCATGGCATGGCGCTCTTCGTCCACCACGATGGAGGACACATTGGCCGGGGCCAGTGCACCGATGACGAACTGCGCCGGGTCTTCGCTCCACAGCACAATGTCCACGCGCTCGCCGGCCAGCTCATTGGTGACGCCGTTCACGCGGGTGCCACGCACGCCCACACAGGTGCCGATCGGGTCCACCCGCTTGTCGTGCGAGAGCACGGCGATCTTGGCGCGCGAACCGGCATCGCGGGCACAGGACTTGATCTCCAGCAGGCCTTGCTCGATCTCGGGCACTTCTTGGCGGAACAGCTCGATCATGAATTCGGGCGCCGAACGCGACAGCACAATGGGGGCGCCGCGCAGGGTCAGGTCCACTTCCATGATCATGGCGCGCACGCGGTCGCCGGTACGCAGGTTTTCCTTGGGGATCATCTCGCCGCGGCGCAGACGGCCTTCAACACGGCCGCTTTCCACGATGATGTCGCCCTTGTCCATGCGCTTGACCGTGCCCACGAAAATCTTTTCGCCACGGGCCATGAAGTCGTTGAGCAGCATTTCGCGCTCGGCGTCGCGGATCTTCTGCAAAATGACCTGCTTGGCCGCCATGGCGCCAATGCGGCCGATGGGCACCGAGGGCACGGGCTCTTCGATGTATTCGTCGACTTCGATGTCGGCAATCTGCTCCTGGGCTTCGAACAGCAGGATTTCCTGGTCGGGCAATTGCAGGCCGGCCTCGTTGGGCACCACATGCCAGCGACGGAAGGTTTCGTAACTGCCGCTGTCGCGGTCCAGTGCCACCCGGATGTCCACATCACCGGGGTAGAGCTTCTTGGTGGCCTGGGCCAAGGCAGCTTCCACAGCGCCGAGCACCACATCCCGTTCCACGTTCTTCTCACGGGAAATTGCTTCCACCAGCATCAACAATTCGCGATTCATGCCATGACTCTCCTGAACACTCAAATCAACAACAAAACTAGCTATCCTGGCCCACAGCCGGCTCTTCGCCACCTGTGCTGCCGCCTTGACCACGCCCCTTGAAGCTCACCAGCGGAGCCAGACGTGCGTCACGAATTTCATCCAATGTGAAGCCCAGTGCCTGCAGCGGCGCAGGCACGCGCTTCTTGCTCACGCGCTGACCGGGCTTGACCGGCGGCTCATCCCGCCACACGATCTGCCAGGCCACGGTGCCGCCCTCTTGCGCCACACGCTCCAGCGTGCCACGAAACTTCTTGCGGTTGGCATGCACCTGGCCGTTGGCCGCGGCACCCATGGGGGCCTTGAGGGTGATGTCGATCACCTGGCCGGCAAAGCGCTCAAAATCAGCCACATGGCGCAGGGGACGGTCGATACCGGGCGAGGACACCTCCAGCCGCCTGTATTCCACACCGTCCACCTCCAGGGCGAACTGCAGCTGGCGCGTGACCTTTTCGCAGTCTTCCACATTGACAAACTGCTCAACCACCGCCACGCCTTCGGCTGCGGGGCTCCACGGCAAATCGATGGTGATGCGCAGCAGGCCACCGGCGGAGCGTTCGATCTCCACCAGGTCATACCCCAGTCCACGCACTGTCTGCTCAACGATTTCAGCCAAGGCCACGCCGCATCTACTCCAATTTCTTCCAGGTCAAAAAACGATCGACCAAAAAAAACGGGCGGTAGATACCCGCCCGTTTGGTCGTGAGCTTGGATTGTACTGCAGTTAGGGCCTAAGTGCCTTGATTTCCAAGGAAATATTCACTGGCCGCCAGCAGGGTACGGGTATAGGCCTGGGTGGGCGCATCCAGCACGCTGTGCACCGGGCCCTGCTCCACCACCTGGCCGTCTTTCATGACCAGCACCTGGTGCGCCATGGCACGGATCACAGCCACGTCATGGGTGATGAGCAGGTAGGCCAGGCCGCGCTCGGCCTGCATGCGCTGCAGCAGCTGCAGTACCTGCTGGGCCATGGTGACATCCAGCGCACTGGTGGGCTCGTCGAGCACCAGCACCCGGGGTTGCACCACCAGGGCACGGGCTATGGCAATGCGCTGGCGCTGCCCTCCGGAAAACTGGTGGGGGTAGCGCTGCAGCAGACCGGCAAACTGGGCTTCGTCCAGGCCGACTTCCGCCAACGTAGCCAGCACCCGGGAGCGCACCTGCTCTGCTGGCAGTTCGGGAAAATGCACGCCCAGGCCTTCTCCCACAATTTCTTCCACCGTCATGCGGGGCGAGAGCGAGGAAAACGGGTCCTGGAACACCACCTGCACCTGCCTGCGCTTCTGCAGGTCGGCCACAGACCCCTGACGCCAAGGCTGGCCAAAGACCTGAACCTCGCCTTCAAAGGACAGCAGGCCCAGCATGGCCAGGGCCAGGGAGGATTTGCCGGAGCCGGACTCCCCCACAATGCCCAGGGTCTGGCCCGCAGGCAGTTGCAGGTCGGCGCCCTGCACGGCCACAAAACGGTTCTTGCTGAACCAGCCGGCAAGTCCTGGCTTGGGGCTGGGGTAGCTGACCTGCAAGGCCTGGGCCTGCAACGCCACCGCAGCCCCTTCCTGGGCAGCAAGCACCTGGCGCTTTGGCGCACTGGCCAGCAGCCTTTGGGTATAGGCATGTTGGGGAGCCGCAAAGAGGCTCTCTACGGAGCCTTGCTCGACAATGTAGCCACGCTCCATCACCGCCACCCGGTCGGCAAAGCGGCGCACCATGTTCAGGTCATGGGTGATCAGAAGCACCGCCATGCCCATGCGCTTTTGCAGGCTGTCCAGCAAGTCGAGGATTTGCTGGCGCACGGTCACATCGAGCGCGGTGGTGGGCTCATCGGCAATGAGCAGCTTGGGGTTGCAGGCCAGGGCCATGGCGATCATGGCACGTTGGCGCTGCCCGCCCGAGAGCTGGTGCGGATAGGCCCGGGCTCGGCGTTCGGGCTCCTGGATACCGGTGTCCGCAATCAGTGCCACCGCCTTCTGCCAGGCATCCCGTGCCGGCATGCCCATCTTGAGCTGTAGTACCTCGGCCACCTGCTCGCCCACGGTGAACAGGGGGTTGAGCGCCGTCATGGGCTCCTGAAAAATCATGGCGATGTCCTGGCCGCGCACCGCGCGCAGCTGGCGGGGGGCCAGCTGCAGCAGGTCGGGCACGGCGGCCGGTTCAGCCTGGGCCACAGATTCGCCCGGACCCGGCACCGGTGCTTCAGCCTGCACTGCAAAGCGCGCCTCGCCCTGCACCTGGGCGCCTTCCAGCAGGCCCAGCAGGCTAAGCGCTGTCACCGTCTTGCCGGAGCCCGACTCGCCCACCAGGGCCAGCTTTTCGCCAGGCGAGATCGAAAAGTCCACCCCATGCACCACGCGGTGCGGGCCAAAGGCGATGCGCAGGCCGCGTACCTCCAGCAGCTTCATTGCTCGGCCTTTCGGGGGTCTACCGCGTCACGCAGGGCGTCGCTCATGAAGGTGAGCAGCAACAGGGTCAGCACCAGCACGGCAAAGGTGGACAGCGAAATCCACCAGGCGTCGATGTTGTTCTTGCCCTGGGACAGCAACTCACCCAGCGAAGGCGTTCCGGGTGGCACGCCAAGGCCCAGAAAATCCAGCGAGGTCAGTGCCAGGATGGCGCCGCTCATGCGAAAAGGCAGAAAGGTCACCACCGGCGTCAGGCTGTTGGGCAGCACATGGCGGATGATGATCTTCCAGTTGGAGACGCCCAGGGCGCGGGCCGAGCGCACATAGTCCATCTGCCGGTTGCGCAGAAACTCGGCCCGCACATAGTCCGACAAGCCCATCCAGCCAAACAGACTGAGCAATATCAGTAGCAGCGCCACGCTGGGTGCAAACACCGCACTGAAGATGATCAGCAGGTAGAGCTCGGGCATGGAGCCCCAGATCTCCATGAAGCGCTGAAACGCCAGGTCGGTCTTGCCACCAAAAAAGCCCTGGATCGCACCGCTAAGCACCCCCAGCACCACCCCCGTGCAGGTCAGGGCCAAGGCAAACAGCACGCTCACCCGAAAGCCGTAGATCAGCTGGGCCAGCAGGTCACGGCCACGGTCATCGGTGCCCAGCCAGTTGTCGGCACTGGGTGGCGCCGGGTTGGGCATGCGGGCAAAGTAGTTCAGGGTCTTGGGGCCGTAGCGGTTGGGTGCGAACAGGGCCCAGTTGCCGGGCTCGGCCAGCTTGTCACGGATGAAGGGGTCCAGGTAGTCGGTGGGCGTGGCGAAGTCGCCGCCGAACACCGTCTCGGGATAGTCCTGCACCATGGGCCAGTAAGCCTTGCCCTGGTAGACCACCAGCAAGGGCTTGTCGTTGGACACCAGCTCGGCCGCCAGGCTGAGCAGCACCAGGGTGCAAAACACCAGCAGGCTGTAAAAGCCCAGCCGGTTGCGCTTGAAGCGCAGCCAGGCCCGCCGCGTAGGCGACGCCGACACCGCAGACACCACAGCCACAGCCGGCGCGCCAACCCCCAACCCAGGGCCGCCGTGGATCGGGCTATGCCCGTCCACCGGCGGCGTCCCCCCGGGGGGAAGGCCGGCGGAGCCGGACTTAGGGGGGTCAGTCAAACCTAACACGCGGGTCCACCCATACGTAACACAGATCTGAGACCAGCTTGGTGAGCAGGCCGATCAAGGTAAAGAAAAACAGCGTGCCCATGACGACGGGATAGTCGCGCCGGATCACGCTCTCGTAACTTAGAAGGCCCAGGCCATCCAGCGAGAACAGGGTTTCGATCAAAAGCGAGCCGGTGAAGAAGGCGCCGATGAACGCCGCCGGAAAGCCCGTGACAATGGGGATCAGCGCATTGCGCATCACATGGGTCCAGAGCACCCGCTGCTCGGAGAGGCCCTTGGCCCGGGCCGTCACCACATACTGCTTGCGGATCTCTTCCAGAAAGGCGTTCTTGGTCAGCATGGCGGTGACCGCAAAGCTGCCCAGCACCATCGCTGTGACCGGCATGGCGATATGCCACAGGTAGTCGGCAATGCGTGCACCCCAGCCCAGCTGCTCCCAGTTGCTGGAGACCAGGCCCCGCAGGGGAAACCACTGCAGCTGCCCGCCAAACACCACCAAGAGTGCCACACCCAGCACAAAGCCAGGAATGGCATAACCCACCAGGATCAGCAAGGTGGTGACAAAGTCAAAGCGCGAACCCGCTCGCACCGCCTTGGCCACGCCCAAGGGTACGGCCACCAGGTAGCTCAAGAAAAAGGTCCACAGCCCCAGGCTCATGGACACGGGCAGCTTCTCCCAGATGAGCTGAGAGACAGCGCGGTTCTGAAAGAAGCTGGTGCCCAGGTCGAAGTGGGCAAACTGCCCCAGCATGCGCCAGAAGCGTTCGGGGGCCGGCTTGTCAAAACCATACAGGGCTTTGGCCTGCTCAATGCGCTTGGGGTCCACCCCCTGGGCACCGCGGTAACTGCTGCCGCCTTCGGCACTGCTGCCCTTGCCTGCCTTGGCCTCGGCCAGGTACTGCTCAACCGGCCCCCCCGGCACGAACTGCACCACCACAAAGGTGAGGAACAGCACCCCGAACAGGGTGGGCAGCATCAGCATCAGACGCTTGAGGATGTAGACAGCCATCAGCGCGCCCACCAGGTTTCTATCGCCCAGCTTTCGCCCGGGGAATACGGCGGCATGGTTGCCGGCAGCGCCAGGCGCTGGGCGTTGTAGACCATGCGGTGCGTGGCGGCCGACCACTGCGGAATGAGAATGTGGCTGTGGGCTATCGCCCGGTCCAGCGCACGGCAGGCGGGCAACAGCTCCTCCTTGGACTTGGCACCCACCATCTGGCTGATCAGCGCGTCCACCGCCGGGCTCTGGATGCCGCTGTGGTTACCGGAGTCTTCCTGCTTGGCGGCCTTGCTGCCAAAGAGGTCGGCAAACTCCTGGCCCGGGTTGTTGGTGCCGGCATAGGCAAGCGACACGATGTCGAAATCAAATTTTTGCAGGCGCTGCTGGTAGAGCGAGAAATCGGCGGCGCGAAAACTCAGCTTCACGCCAATTTTTTCCAGGTTGCGGGCCCAGGGCGTGACCACGCGGGCACTGCCCTCGTTGCTGTCGAGCATCTCCAGCTCCAGCGGCTGGCCCTTCGCATTGCGCAGGGCGCCATCGCGCCATTCCCAGCCAGCTTCCTTGAGCAGCTGCTGGGCCTGGCGCAGGTTGGCGCGCAGGCTGCTGCTGCCATCGGTGCGCGGCGCCTGGGCCATGGGGCCGAACACCGCCTCGGGCACCTGGCCGCGCCAGGGTTGCAAAAGGCGCTGCTCACTGGCGTCGGGCACGCCGCTGGCCTGGCAATCGGTGTTGCCAAACAGGCCCTGCACCCGCTGGTAGGCGCCGTAGAACATCTGGCGGTTCATCCACTCGTAGTCCAGGGCCAGGCCCAGCGCCTGGCGCACCCGCACATCCTGCAGCAGGGGGCGGCGGGTATTGAGCACATAGCTTTGAAATCCCGTGGGAAGGCGGTGCGCAAACTCCCGTTTGACCAGCTCGCCGCTGTCAAAACGCCGGCCATTCACGCGCCGTGCCCAGTCTCCTGCCGAGAAGAAACGCATCAGGTCGAACTCACCGGCCTTGAGCGCTTCCAGCCGCGCGGTGTTGTCCTTGTAGATCTTGACGGTGATGCGGTCGAAGTTGGCGGTGCCGCGGCGCACGTTGAGGTCACGTGCCCAGTAGCCGGGGTCACGCACGTAGGTGATGTCGCGCCCGAACACCACCGGCCCGATTTTGTAGGGGCCGCTGCCTATGGGTATGTCCATCACCACCTGGTCAAAGGGCTTGGCCACGCCATTGACCTCGCCCCAGCGGTGGCTGAAGACTGGCAGGCCGCCCACGGTGAGCGGCAACTCGCGGTTGGGCTTTTTGAAGCGGTAACGCACGGTGTGCGCGTCCAGCACCTCGATGCCTGCTACGTCCTCGAGCGCGCTGCGGATGCCGGGCGACACCAGGGGACCGTTGAGAATGTCAAAGCTGTGCTTCACGTCCTGGGCCAGCACCGGGTCGCCGTTGTGAAAACGGGCCTCGGAACGCAGGCGGAAGGTGGCACTCATGCGGTCGGGCGGCACCTGCACGTCTTCGGCCAGCAGGCCGTAGGCACTGGCGGTTTCGTCCAGCGAACCGGTCAGGAGCGTGTCGAACATCAGGCTGCTCAGGTAGGCCGGAGCCGAGCCCTTGACGGTGAACGGGTTGTACTTGTCGAAGGTGGAGACGCGCAGGTTGCTCACCAGGCGCAGCTCGCCGCCTTTGGGCGCCTCGGGGTTGACGTAATCGAAGTGGGAAAAACCCGGGGCATACTTGGCGTTGTCCCAGAGCGCATAGGCCGGTGCGGCCGGCGCCGGCAGTGCCCAGAGATTGAGCACTACAGGCAGGAGGACGGCAGGCAGAAAACGCATGCGACAATTCTGCCTCACGCAAAGAATTTTTTTCACGAGGACGTTATGGGCTTTTTAGCAGGCAAGAAGTTGTTGATCACAGGGGTTCTGTCCAACCGCTCCATCGCTTACGGCATTGCCAAGGCATGCAGAAACCAGGGCGCCGAACTGGCATTCAGCTATGTGGGCGAGCGCTTCAAGGACCGCATCACCGAGTTTGCCGCTGACTTTGACTCCAAGCTGATTTTTGATTGCGATGTCGGTGACGACGCCCAGATCGACGCCCTGTTCAAAGACCTGTCGGCCACCTGGCCCACCTTTGACGGCTTTGTGCACAGCATCGGCTTTGCCCCGCGTGAGGCCATCGCCGGCAACTTCCTGGACGGCCTCTCGCGCGAGAACTTCAAGATCGCCCATGACATCAGCGCCTACAGCTTTCCGGCCATGGCCAAGGCTGCCCTGCCCTATCTGAACGACAAGGCTGCCCTCCTGACCCTCAGCTACCTGGGTGCCGAGCGCATCATTCCGCACTACAACACCATGGGACTGGCCAAGGCCTCGCTGGAAGCCTCGGTGCGCTACCTGGCCGAGGCCGTGGGTCACCTGCCCGATGGCCGCGCCATCCGCGTCAATGGCATCAGCGCCGGCCCGATCAAAACCCTGGCCGCCAGCGGCATCAAAGACTTCGGCAAGCTGCTCAGCTATGTGGCTGCGGCCGCACCGAACCGGCGCAATGTGACGATTGAAGAAGTGGGCAATGTAGCCGCCTTCATGCTCAGCGATCTGGCCAGCGGCGTCACTGCTGAAATCACCTATGTGGACGGTGGCCACAGCAAGACCATGGGCGTGGCAGCAGACTGAAATGGGTGTGGGGGCAACATGAGCGGCGCCGGGCAGCCCCAAGCCGCGAGCGCCCCCTTGGGGGGCAGGGAGCCACACGCAGTGGGCGACCGTGGGGGCTCTAAACCACCTTGCTGACCAGCTGGCCTTTCTCGAACTGGTCCAGTGCCCGGCCGATCTGCAGCACCGCCTCAGACGGAAACTGCTTGATCACTTCTTTGGTCGCCCTGTCGGTCAGCTGAATCAGGGTGCGTCCGCTCTCCTGGTCTTGCACAAAGGCCAGGGCCGGGTTGATCTTGTCCATCTTGGCCTGCAGCGTGCGAATCTGGCTCTGCAGTTCCTGCGGGCTCATGGCCCGCACAGCGTCACGTTCATGCTTGCTGACCGGGCTATCGCTTGAGGCCTCGGGGCCTTGGACCGCCAGCGGGTTGTCGGCGGGCGGCTGCACCGGCGCGGCCACCGTTGCGGGCGCACGCGGTGTCACCGGCAGGGCCAACCGGCTCAGGCTGGACAACAGGGGGCTGGATGAAACAGCTTTCATTTCCTGGCTCGCAAAATCAGGGGGGCAAGCCAGCATGCGCCGGCCCGGCCTCACGGGGCGCTGCGCCCGGGACGCACCCCCGCTTAGCTAACACTTCGGACACTTTGCGGAAATCTTGAGACCTTTTTTGGTCCCCAGTTGAAAAAGAGAGAGAGCCATCGACTCAGGCTTGCGGCAGGTGCCGCTGCAGCATCGCCTCAAAGGCTCGCTGCACCTTGCGGATATGCTGGTTCTTGTAGGGGAAAAGGCTGTCTACGTCCATGGCATGCACCACGCCACCGTGGTCTATTTCAAACAACAGCAGCCCACCCTCTGCGGTCTGCGCGCAGTCCATCACCAGGTAGTCCAGCTGCATGCGGGAGCAGATGGCCTGCAGCGCGCCCTGGTGGCGCTCCACAAAGCGGTCAAAGTCCTGCATGAAGCGCGCTTCCAGTGCGCGTTTGTCCGCATCCTGGTACATGCCGGCATTCACGTAATGCACCATCCATTGGCCAGACACCCCCATATGGCAGACAAAGGCCTGGCCCTCGACCAGGGCCACGCGGATCTTGCAGTACTGGCCCTGCGCGTTGCGGTAGTCGATGAACGGGGCCATGAAAAACTGCTGCTCGTTCAGCCCCTGCAGGTAGATCGCCACACCCTCGGGCGAATCGATCTTCTCCAGGTCTTTGCCGGCCTGCGAACCCAGGGGCCGCAAGATCAGAGGGAAGTCCGCCCCCGGCAGCAGTTGGCCCACGGTGCAGCGCCCTTCGGCCAGGTCCTTCAACGCGGGGCGCGCCACCCGTCGGGTCTGGGGCACCAAAAGATCATCAATGCCCTGCAGCAGCACACTGGCCTGGTCACGCCCGGTGCGATAAAGGTACTCGGGCCGGTTGAGCACAGGAGCCTTCCAGTGCGCCAGGCCCTGCGCCAATGCGTCCAGCACCGGCCGGTTGGCTTCGGATTCGGCCAGTCCCACAAACAGCACATCGTGGGCTGGCAGCGCGGCCAGGCTCTGGGGCACGGCGCTGGCCTCTCCTGCCAGAAAGTAGAACTCCAGGGCAATGTCCGAGACTTCCAGCAGGCACTCCAGCGGCGAGTTGGCCTGCATACTGCCGGCTGCCACCAGCACCAGGAGGCGCAGCCGTGCGGGCTGCAGGCGGGCTTGCACGCAGAAGTTGCGTTGGATCGACAGGGCTTCCTGCTGAAAGCGCAGCCCCATTTCCTGCTGGTTCAGGCACTGGAAGGCCATGGCCAGGTTCATCAGCAATTCGGCCTGGTCACCGTGGCCATCCAGCAGGTGCAGCATGTCCTGCGTGATGGCGCGCAGATCCTCCCCGGCAATGCTGGCGCGCAAAAAAGGCGCCAGGCCCTGGTAGGACAGCCAGCGCTGCGGCCCTGCTGCCACCCTTATTCCTTCACGCAATCGGCGAAGTAATGCAGCTTGCCGTCCAGATCCATCTCTTCCACCAGTCCGTGCACATCGGTCTCGAAGCCTGGGCAGCGGGTGTTGAACTCGCGTGCAAACTTGAGGTAGTCCACGATCTTCTTGTTGAACACCTCACCGGGAATCAACAGCGGAATGCCGGGCGGATACGGCGTGACCAGGCCCACGGTGATGCGGCCTTCGAGCTTGTCGATCTCCACCCGCTCGGTCTTGCGCTGGGCGATGTGGGCATAGGCGTCGCTGGGCTTCATGGCCGGCGTCAGGTCGCTTAGGTAGACATCGGTGGTCAAGCGCGCAATGTCGTACTTGGCATACAGGGTGTGCAGATGCTGGCACAGGTCGGCCAGGCCCATCTTCTCGTAGCGCGGGTGCTTCTGGCAGAACTCGGGCAGGATGCGCCACATGGGCTGGTTCTTGTCGTAGTCGTCCTTGAACTGCTGAAGAGCCGTGAGCATGCTGTTCCAGCGGCCCTTGGTAATGCCGATGGTGAACATGATGAAGAAGCTGTAGAGGCCGGTCTTCTCCACCACCACGCCGTGCTCGGCCAGGAACTTGGTGACGATGCTGGCCGGGATGCCGGTCTTGGCAAATTTGCCGTTGAGGTCGATGCCGGGCGTGACGATGGTGGCCTTGATCGGGTCCAGCATGTTGAAGCCGGCTGCCATCTTGCCAAAGCCGTGCCAGTTGTTGCGGGCGGCCTTGGCGCTCTTGCTCTCGCCCTTGATGACCCAGTCGCTGGCGCGGCCAATGCCCTCATCGGCAAAACCCTCGGGGCCCCAGACCTTGAACCACCAGTCGTCACCGTATTCCTCGTCCACCTTGCGCATTGCGCGGCGGAAGTCCAGGGCCTCGGCAATGCTTTCTTCCACCAGCGCGGTGCCCCCGGGCGGCTCCATCATGGCGGCGGCCACGTCGCAGCTGGCAATGATGCTGTACTGCGGGCTGGTGGAGGTGTGCATCAGGTAGGCCTCGTTGAACAGCGGGCGGTCCAGCTTGACGGTCTGCGAGTCCTGCACCAGCACATGGCTGGCCTGGCTGATGCCGGCCAGCAGCTTGTGGATGGACTGGGTGCTGTAGACCATGGCGTGCTGGGGCCGGGCGCGCTTCTTGCCCATGGCATGGTAGGTGCCATAGAAGGGGTGGAAGGCCGCGTGCGGCAGCCAGGCCTCGTCGAAGTGCAGGTTGTCCACATAGCCGTCCAGCATGTTCTTGATGGTCTCGGTGTTGTAGAGCACGCCGTCATAGGTGCTTTGGGTGAGCGTCAGCACGCGTGGTTTGACCTTCTTGGCGTCCACGCCTTTGAGCAGGGGATTGGCCCGAATCTTGGCCTGGATCGAGCTGATCTCGAACTCCTCCTTCGGAATGGGGCCGATGATGCCGAAGTGGTTGCGCGTGGGCTTCAGGAATACCGGTATGGCACCGGTCATGATGATGCTGTGCAGAATGGACTTGTGGCAGTTGCGGTCCACCACCACCACATCACCGGGGGCCACCGTGTGGTGCCAGACCATCTTGTTGGAGGTGCTGGTGCCATTGGTGACAAAGAAGCAGTGGTCGGCATTGAAGATGCGCGCGGCATTGCGCTCGCTGGCACCGATGGCGCCGTCATGGTCCAGCAGCTGGCCCAGCTCTTCCACCGCATTGCACACATCGGCGCGCAGCATGTTTTCGCCAAAGAACTGGTGGAACATCTGGCCCACCGGGCTCTTCAGAAAGGCCACGCCCCCGCTGTGGCCCGGGCAGTGCCAGCTGTAGGAGCCGTCTTCGGCGTAGTCGAGCAAGGCCTTGAAGAAGGGAGGCTGCACGCCTTCCAGGTAGCTCTTGGCTTCGCGGATGATGTGGCGCGCCACGAACTCCGGCGTGTCCTCGAACATGTGGATGAAACCATGCAGCTCGCGCAGGATGTCGTTGGGAATGTGGCGGCTGGTCTTGGTTTCGCCGTACACATAGATGGGCACATCCAGGTTCTTGCGCCGCACCTCTTCAATGAAGTGGCGAAGGTTCAGCACCGCCGGGTCCAGGTCCGGTCCCGGGGTGAACTCCTCGTCGTCAATGGAGAGGATGAAGGCACTGGCCCGGCTTTGCTGCTGGGCAAACTGCGAGAGGTCGCCATAGCTGGTCACGCCCACCACCTCGAAGCCTTCGGACTCGATGGCCTGCGCCAAGGCCCGGATTCCCAGGCCCGAGGTATTTTCCGAGCGAAAGTCCTCATCGATGATGATGATGGGAAAGCGAAACTTCATGGCAGGGCCTCCAACGACAGGGCAAAAAGCAGCAAATAGCCGCGAGTGTATTCACTAAAAGTGCGTGATTTGTTGCAGCGCAAACCTTTTGGCCCACAATGTGGTTTCATCAACACAGTGAACCTTGCAAGCATGGCTGAATCAACCCTTTGGTGGCTGGTCTGTGGCGTGACCGTCGTGATGGAGCTGCTCAGCGGCACCTTCTACCTGCTGATGCTGGCCATCGGCTTTGCAGCGGCAGCCGTGGCAGCCCACCTGGGCTATGGCCTCGTCAGCCAGGTTGTTGCGGCGGCCCTGGTCGGTGGTGGCGCGGTGGTGTTCTGGCACCTGCGCCAGATGCGCAGGCGCAGCCAGGAGCCCGCTGCCCAGGCCAATGCCAACGTCAACCTCGATATTGGCGAGACCGTGCAGATTGCCCAATGGCATGCCGACGGCACGGCCGACGTGCACTACCGCGGCGCCCGCTGGACCGCGGTGCACCGCCCCGGCATCACCCCGACGCCCGGCACCCACCGTGTTGCCGAGCTGGTGGGCAACCGCCTGCTGGTCGACAAGGCCTAACCATTCAACAACCGGAAACACCCCATGGAAATCGCCATCATCATCCTGGTCATCGCCGTTATTTTTGTGAGCCGCAGCATCCAGGTGGTGCCCCAGCAGCATGCCTGGGTCATAGAGCGCCTGGGCAAATACCACGGCACTCTGACACCAGGCCTCAACATCCTGGTGCCCTTCATCGACCGGGTGGCCTACAAGCATGTGCTCAAGGAGATTCCGCTGGATATTGCCAGCCAGGTCTGCATCACCCGGGACAACACGCAGCTGCAAGTGGACGGAATTTTGTATTTCCAGGTAACCGATGCCATGCGTGCCAGCTACGGGTCCAGCAACTACATCGTGGCCATTTCCCAGCTGGCACAGACCAGCCTGCGCTCGGTCATCGGCAAGCTGGAACTCGACAAGACTTTCGAGGAGCGCGACATCATCAACGCCCAGGTTGTGGCTGCCATCGACGAGGCCGCGCTGAACTGGGGCGTGAAGGTGCTGCGCTATGAAATCAAGGACCTCACACCCCCTAAGGAAATCCTGCATGCCATGCAGGCGCAGATCACCGCCGAGCGTGAAAAGCGCGCCCTGATTGCGGCGTCCGAGGGCCGCCGCCAGGAGCAGATCAACATCGCCACCGGCGAACGCGAGGCCTTCATCGCCCGCTCGGAAGGCGAAAAGCAGGCCGTGATCAACAAGGCGCAGGGCGAGGCCGCATCGATTACCGCAGTGGCCGAGGCAACGGCCGGCGCCATCGAGCGCATTGCCGCCGCCATTCGCCAGCCCGGCGGTGAGCAGGCCGTGCAACTCAAGGTGGCCGAGCGCGCCGTTGAGGCCTACGGCAAGGTGGCGTCGGAGGCCAGCACCACCCTCATCATCCCCGGCAATATGAGCGAGGTCTCCACCCTGATTGCCACGGCCATGAAGATGCTGCAGACCAGCAAGTAGACGGTGCGTCGCCAGGCAAACTGTTACCCCGCGTTCATGGGGCGTTTACCTTGGGCGCATATCGTTTGTCTGTGGCGAATCAACGCCCCCTGCTTCCTCCCTGGCAGGCCATCAGGCGATGGTTACAACCCGGCTTTAGGCCGGGTTTTTTCTTGGGCCATTCAGCTGTTGGCGGACTGTACGCGGGGCAGCCAGACTTCCATCTGGCCTGCAGGCGCCGGCAGGCGCATGCGCAGCAGGGTGATATCGGGCAACTGGGCTTTCAGCAGCTCGAGAACCCTGTTTGCCAGCTCGCGGTCGGCCTCATTGAAATAGCGCAGCTGGGCCTGGCGTGGCATGCGTTCACTGTCGATGGCTTCCACTTGGCGCTCTACCTGAAAGTCCGCGCCGCGCAAGGCTGCCACCACCGCTTGGCTGACCTTGCTGCTGTCTTGCCGGTCCTTCTGCACGTAGATGCGGCCCTGGCCTGACTGCACTGCCGGCGTTGTGCTCTTGATCACCCCCTGCTCCAGCTTGATAGATGAAATCAGGGCTACAAATTTCTCGGGCTGCTCGTCACTGACCTGCAGGGTGCCTTTGCCCGAACCCAAGTCCAGCGCAAAGTTGGCAATTTTTTCCACGCCCACCGTGGCTGCACGCTGGGTGGTGTTGGAAAAGGCAAAGGTGCGTCGGCCAATGGCATAGCCCCGCACGATCCAGCGCTCTTTGCCTGCCACCACGGCCCGGCAAGCTGGGTTGGCAAAAATCCGTTCGTAGGTGCTGTCATCCATCAGCTGTAGCTGGGAGTCACTGACCTTGATAGTGACCTGGTCCTGGTCGGAAAAGCGCACGCCCAGCTGTGCCAGCCGCTTGATCACGCCACTATCCAGCCCCAGCTCGCCAGAATGGCCCGAACTGCTTTCAAAGTCAGGAAACAGATTGGGGGTTGCCGCGCTCACAATCAGTCTGTCCTCGGGCACGCAGGCCCGGGCGTCGGCGGGTATGAATGCACCAGGGCGCAGCACCGTGCCTATGGGCCAGCTTCCTTGCGAAGGGGTGACGATGAAATCGGGGATGTTTTCGGCCCCCACCTTTTTGGCCACCCGCTTGGCCACTTCCTCGTAGAAGGTGTCGATGTTTGAAAACGTGGGTTTCACCGGGGGTGGTGCCACGGTGGGCTTGCAGGCACCCAGCGACAGAACCAAGGCCAGCAGGCAGAGCCCGGCAGGTCCGGCGGCATGCGTCTTCTTCATGTCGGCGCTCCTTTCTATCGGCTCTTGGCCACCTGGATCCGGCCGTGCATGCCCGCCTCGAAATGCCCTGGATACAGGCACGCAAAATCAAATTGGCCTGCCTTGCTGAAAGTCCAGATGACCTCGCCCTTCTGCCCAGGCTCTACGGTCACCCTGTTCGCATCCTCGTGCACCATGTCCGGATACATTTTCATATGCTCTTGATGCGCTAGCATGTCCTGCCTGCTGCCCAGGCTGAACTCGTGGCGCACTTTGCCCACATTGCTGACCACGAACCGGATGGTCTCACCCTGCCGAACCCTGATCTTGCCCGGGGAAAATCGCATATCGTCCGAGGCGTTCAGCGCGATGGTACGGTTGACCTGGGCGGCGACACCGGGTTCGCCATAGCCGCCACCATGATCGTGGCCCTGGTCACTCTGGGCTTTGGACGCAAGTCCCAAGCTCAAGAGCAGGCCTGCTGCGAGCAGGCCGATACTTTTGGTGCTCATGTTTCACTTCTTGTATTGCGGCAGCCCACAGTAGACGCCTCCCGCCATATTAGGTCTGATTTGAGACTTGTGCTCTCATTGCAGCACGGTTTGCCATGTCGAGCAAAGTTCCAGACCGCAAGCACGTGCAGGTTGCAGGCAAGAAAAAACCCCGCAAGTCAAAGACTTGCGGGGTTATGTCTGGCGGAGCAGGCGTCCGCCTCCGCCATAGTTGGCCTGTTTTTTCCTTAGTTGCCCTTATATTGTCCATGACCTTGGAACCCGCATGAATAGTAGGTTTCCTTGCAATTCTTGAACTTCTCTTGTGTTTACTCATTTTTCCTAACGTGGTCTAATCCGACACTGAAAAGGGGGACGAAATGGGGAACCACAAAAGGGGGACAGGAAAATGGGCGCACATCAGCTAAATCGGCTGTCAGCCGCGACAGTCAAGCATTCCAAGGGTCCCTGCTACCTTCCCGATGGCGGAGGACTTTACCTGCGCGTGAGCAAGACCCAGACCAAGAGCTGGGTCCACACCTACACCCTTGAAGGCAAGAGCCGCGAAATGGGTTTGGGCCCATTCCCGGAGGTCACCCTGGAAGAGGCCCGTGTGCTTGCCGTAGCAAATCGCAAGCTGCTTCGAGACGGCATAGACCCCATTGCACAGCGTGAGGCTGACAGGTCCGCAAGGCGCCTGGCCATTGCCAAGTCCATGACCTTCAAAGAAGCGGCCGAGGCTTACATCAAGTCCCACAGCGACGGCTGGAAGAAC
>Ga0228700_1001143_pt1 | contig 18540 bp, 20 predicted proteins | sample McNCre317_Aug_MG_FD_178019 | JGI IMG/M metagenome (GOLD analysis project Ga0228700, IMG submission 178019) | Freshwater microbial communities from McNutts Creek, Athens, Georgia, United States - 3-17_Aug_MG | ecosystem: Environmental > Aquatic > Freshwater > Creek | place: USA: Georgia...
AAGCCTGCGGCCACGGGGGCCTCAAACAACACGGGGCATTCGACCGTGGCAATCTTGCGCGACTTCAAGCGGCTCAACGCACGCTCAGCAGCGTAGCGCCCCACGGCCTCGGGGGAGGCCAGTTCCTCGGCGCTGCGCATCGAGCTGTACCACGCATCGCGCTGCATGCCGTCGCCCTTGCCCGCAATAGGCGCCACCGAAATGGTGTGGCGTGAGCTGGCATAGCCCCCTCGAAAACCGTGGGTGTGCGCGCTGAAAAAATGGCTTTGCTGCGCCGACACCGCGGCACCTTCGCTGTTGGTGATGCGCTTGTCGGTTTGCATGGCGGCGGCTTCACAGCGCAAGGCCAAGGTGGCCGCATCTGCGCTGGTGATGGCCCAGGGGTGGAACAAATCCAAATCGGGGTGGTGCTGGGCAATGTCTTTTTCGTCGGGCAAGCCAGCCACGGGGTCTTCCGCGGTGAAGCGGGCGATGTCGTAGGCCGCTTGCACGGTGCGCTCAATCGCAGCTTGGGAGAAGTCGGAGGTGCTGGCATTGCCGCGGCGGTGGCCCAAGTAGACCGTGACGCCCAACGATTTGTCGCGGTTGCGCTCCACGTTTTCGAGTTCACCTTTGCGCACCGACACGCTCAAACCACACCCCTCAGAGGCATCGGCCCCCGCATCGGTGGCCCCCAGCTTTTTGGCGTGCTTCAAGGCGGCATCGACCAGCGACGCGAAGTGTTCGCGGCTGTAGCTGAAACCTTGCGCAGGCGTGTGAGAGGAGGCTGGGGTTTTGGAGGCTTTGGTCATATCGGCGGCTATGATACTTGTCAGCGCTTTCCCTTTTATATTTGCACCCTTTGTGTTGAGGCGCAAACCGACCTATTCAAAGCTCCCCATTTATGTCACGTAAACCCAAAAAAGGTTACTTTGTCCGAGGCCAATTCGTGGCCGAAGGCAGCGAACTCGACCTCGAACTCAAAGCCGAACTCAAAGGCACCGAGGGCCTGAGCCGCACCGACCGCAAAAAAGACAGTGACGACCGCCAAGAACTCGGCGTCGAGCTGCTGACACTTCGCACCGAACTGATGGACCGCCTGAACACCCAAGGCCACATCACCGATTTGCTGCGCGAAGCACTGGCCGAGGCCCGCCGTATCACCAACTTTGAAGGCAAGCGCCGTCAAATGCAGTACGTGGGCAAGCTCATGCGCAAGCTCAGCGAAGAATCGGTGGAAGCCGTGAAAGACGCGCTCAACGAACAACGCATGGGCAGCACCAAAGACACCTTGGCCCTGCACTTGGCCGAAAGCTGGCGTGACCGCTTGATGGCCGAAGACACTGCTGTGCAAGCGTGGATGAACGACTACCCCAGCACCGACAGCCAACAGCTGCGTGCGCTGGTGCGTCAAGCCCGCAAAGACGACGCCACCACCAAGGTCGACATTGCCAAAGGTTTGTTGCCACGCCAAAGCCGTGCGTACCGTGAGATTTTTCAACTCATCAAAGAACAGTTCAACCTTGTGGACGACGTGCTACACACGCCCGAAGAAGACGAAGACTCTTACAAGCCATAAATCAAACCATGACTGACACCTCCTTGCCCACCCCCGATGCCCGTTGCGACACCATCCAGGTCGGCATCGTGTCCATCAGTGACCGCGCTTCCAGCGGCACGTATGAAGACAAGGGCTTACCCGCCCTGCGCGATTGGTTGGGCCAGGCCCTGCACAACCCGATCGACTATGTCGAGCGTCTCATTCCCGACGAGCAAGCCACCATCAGTCAAACGCTGATTGAACTGGTCGATGCGGGGTGCAACTTGGTGCTCACCACAGGCGGCACAGGCCCTGCCAAACGCGATGTGACACCCGAGGCCACGCTGGCCATCGCCCACAAAGAAATGCCAGGCTTTGGCGAACAAATGCGCCAGGTGAGTTTGAAATTTGTGCCCACCGCCATCTTGTCACGCCAAGTGGCGGTGATTCGCGATGAGTGCCTCATCATCAACTTGCCCGGTCAGCCCAAATCCATTCAAGAAACCTTGGGTGGGTTGAAAGATGCGGAGGGCAAACAAGTGGTCGACGGCATCTTTGCCGCGGTGCCCTACTGCATCGACCTGATAGGCGGGCCATACATGGAAACGCGGGATGAATTTTGTAAAGGCTGGCGTCCTAAGACCGCTGTGAAATCTAAGCGCGTGTAACGCCACACACGCCCACAAAAAAGCCCACTGAGAAGTGGGCTTTTTTATTTTTGATCGGGCGTGTCGTTTATTTTTTGCACCAACGGCTCGTCGCCAGTCATGTCAAAGTAAATGTCGTCAAAGAACAGCTTCACCATCGGCAAGTCTTTACCAGGCGCACTGCGATTGGGCATGTATTGCAACACATCAAACACATAGTGATTGAGCGTATCCACAAACTTGTCGAAATGCGGCATCTCCAGATCGAACATGGGTTTGACCAAAATTTCCCATCGCCCAGCCATCACCGCGTCCTCGCACACAGTGACATCACACACGATGTCACTGCTCACCAAGCCGTATTGCTCAAGGTCAAACGTGAACTGACCTTCAAACGCACCCACAGCATTGAGCGTCGCCCAAAGGCGCTTAGGGTAGACATTCAAAAAATGCATGGTCAATCCAACAATTGGTTGATACGTGCCGCCTCAAAGTGCTCTTGACGTGCGGCATCTGTGGGCACGCAATCGGGCTTGGCTTGGCCGGCAGAAAGTTGCTCAATGGCCTTCCACAGCAACGCAATTTGGTGCTCTTGGGACGAGGCGTTGTCTATCAAGCCACGCATGGCTTGACTCACGGGGTCATCGTTTTGTGTCACGCCGTAGGCTGAAAAACCCATCTTGGATGCCGCCTCTTCGCGCTTGGCGTCGGTTTCGGCTTGGATGATGCGTGCGGGGTTGCCCACCGCAGTCGCGCCCGCAGGCACAGGCTTGGTCACCACGGCATTGCTGCCCACTTTGGCACCATCGCCCACGGTGAAGCCGCCCAACACTTTGGCGCCTGCGCCAATCACCACATCTTTGCCCAAGGTGGGGTGGCGCTTCTCGCCTTTGTAGAGCGAGGTGCCGCCCAAGGTCACACCTTGGTAAATCGTGCAGCCGTCGCCAATCTCGGCCGTTTCGCCCACCACCACGCCCATGGCGTGGTCGAAAAACACGCGGTCGCCAATCTTGGCGGCGGGGTGAATTTCAATGCCGGTGAACCAGCGCGAGATGTGTGAAACAAAACGCCCCAACCATTTGAAGCCCAGATTCCAGCACCCGTGCGCCAAGCGATGCAGCAACACCGCATGCAAACCGGGGTAGCACGTCAGCACTTCCCAGCGGCTTCGAGCGGCGGGGTCGCGATCCAAAATGCATTGAACGTCAGAGCGTAGGCGTGAAAACATAGTGCTGTGATTATCGTTGCCCGTTGGTCCCTTTGTGGGCCACCTGTGACATGGCCTTGGCAATGCCACGCAAGATATGGATTTCTTCTGAGGTGACCTGTGCGCGGTTGAACAACTGGTTCAAGCGCGGCATGAGTTTTTTAGGCGCCTCTGGGTCCAGAAAGCCAATCTCAGTCAAGGATTGTTGCCAATGGTCAAGCAAACCGGCGAGCTGCTGGGCATCGGCCAAAGCTGTCGGTGTTGGCGATGCAACACGGGCGTGTGCGGCCTCTGTTGCAGGCAACATCGTGGCTAAACCACCCAAGGCTTGACGCCAGTCATATGCCAGCACCTGAACCGCGGCCCCCAAATTCAACGAACCAAACTTCGGGTCGGTTGGAATGCTCAAACAGGTGTGACAACGGTACACGTCTTCGTTGCGCATGCCAAAACGCTCGGAGCCAAACAAAAAGCCCACACCAAAGTCCGTGTCTTGGCCATGCTCGGCAGCCAGGGCCGCAAAGTGCGGGCGGGGTTCTAGGGTGGGTGGGCCAAAGTCACGCGGCGTCATGGCGGTGGCGCACAGGTGGTGCAGGCCGTCAAGCGCTTCATCCAAGGTCGCCACGATGCGGGCGTTGGCCAACACATCCAAGGCGCCGCTGGCACGCTGAATGGTCTCTTCGCGGCGCAGCACGTTGTCCCAACGGGGCGCGACGAGCACCAAATCGGTGAATCCCATGACCTTCATGGCACGGGCTGCCGAGCCCACATTGCCAGCATGGCTGGTATTTAAAAGAATGAAGCGGGTTTTCATGGGTGTTTTGTCAGTCTTAGCGCGTAAAATCTGCCCCATTGTCGCCGCCCGCATCGCCGGGCGTTTCTTTTCGACTCGTTTGGGTCAGCTCTTCACAAAATTTATGTCGTCCTCTTCTGTACACCCCATGCTCAACGTGGCCGTCAAGGCTGCACGCGCCGCCGGCGCCATCATCAACCGCGCCGCACTCGACGTGGAAGCGGTGCGTATCTCGCAGAAGCAAGTGAACGACTTTGTGACTGAAGTAGACCAAAACAGCGAACGCGCCATCATCGACACCCTCCTCACCGCCTACCCGGACCACGGCATCTTGGCCGAAGAGTCTGGCTCCACGCATGGCAACGCAGGAGCAGACCACATCTGGATCATCGACCCACTGGACGGCACGACCAACTTCATCCACGGCTTCCCCTACTACTGCGTGAGCATTGCTTTGCAAGTGCAAGGCCGCTTAGAGCAAGCCGTCATTTACGACCCCACCCGCAACGACTTGTTCACCGCCACCAAAGGCCGTGGCGCGTTCATGAACGACCGCCGCATCCGCGTGAGCAAGCGCACCCGCTTGGAAGAGTGCTTGCTCTCCACCGGTTTTCCGTTCCGCCCCGAAGACGACTTCAACAAATACTTGAGCCTCATGGGCGACGTGATGCAACGCACCACCGGCCTGCGCCGCCCTGGTGCGGCTGCGCTCGACTTGGCCTATGTGGCCGCAGGCTTCAGCGATGGTTTCTTTGAACTCGGCTTGAAGCCGTGGGACATGGCCGCAGGTGCGTTGCTCATCACCGAAGCCGGTGGCTTGGTGAGCAACTTCACAGGCGAAGGCCCTTATCTGGAACACCAAGAATGCTTGGCTGCCTCGCCCCGCATCTACGCGCAGTTGGTGCCCATCACGCAAAAATATTCCAAGTTTGCAGGCGCAGACGACAAGCGCGCCGCCAGCACGGCGGCCAAGACCTTGAGCCTGTCACGCCAAGCGCCCGACGCGCCGCTGTAAACCTTTCAACACTTTCTGGCAGGCACTGCGATGCGTGATTTGTCTGGGCACACCCCCATGATGCAGCAGTACTTGGGGCTCAAAGCGGAGCATCCCGAGACGCTGCTGTTCTACCGCATGGGCGACTTTTACGAGTTGTTCTTTGCCGATGCCGAGAAGGTCACGCGCCTGCTCGACATCACGCTCACGCAGCGCGGCCAGTCCAACGGTGAGCCCGTGGTGATGGCCGGTGTGCCGTTTCACTCGCTCGAAACCTACCTCTCACGCCTCATCAAGCTCGGTGAATCGGTGGCGATTTGCGAGCAAGTGGGCGATGTGGCCACCAGCAAAGGTCCGGTCGAACGCAAAGTGGTGCGCGTGGTCACGCCCGGCACACTGACCGACAGTGCGCTCTTGAGCGACAAAACCGAAGCCTATGTGTTGGCCATTCACCAAAGCGACCGTGCGGGTTGCGGCTTGGCGTGGCTCAGCGTCACGCAAGGCTTGGTGCATTTGGCCGAGTGCGACACGACAGAGCTGCCCAACTGGATTGCCCGCGTGGCGCCCAGCGAAATCATTTACAGCGCCGAGGTCAGCCCCGCCTTCGAGCAACAGCTGAAAAACTTTTGCGCCCAACTCGGCCTGCCCGCCCAAGTGCGCCCCGCGTTCCAGTTTGATGCCGCTTTGGGTGGCCGCAAACTGCTGGAGCATTTGCAAGCCGCGTCGCTCAATGCGTGGAACGCGCAAGACGTGGTGCAAGCCCACGCCGCCGCTGCGGCACTACTGGCCTACGCCGAACACACCCAAGGCCGCGCCCTCAGCCACGTGCACGGCGTGTATGTGGCGCGCAACGACGCGCTGATTGACCTGCCGCTCACCACCCGACGCAACCTCGAGCTGACCCAAACCCTGCGCGGCGAAGACGCGCCCACTTTGTTCTCGTTGCTCGACACCTGCATGACGGGCATGGGCAGCCGCCAACTGAAAAACTGGCTGCTGTCGCCTGAGCGTGACCGCAGCCAAGCCATGCACCGCTTGGCCGCCATCGAAGCCCTGCAAGACAACCGCACCCAAAGCTACAAAGTGCTGCGCGACGCCCTCAAAGGCTCGGGCGATGTGCAGCGCATCAGCGCCCGCGTGTCGCTGCGCCAAGTGCGTCCGCGTGAGTTGGTGTCGCTAGGCCAAGCGTTGCAAAAGGCATTGCGCATTCAACCGCTGATTCCTATCGCCTCAGAAGCGAGGGCGGTAGAGCGCTCTGCGAAGGTCAAGGAGGAGCTCGCGCAGCGAGCGGGGGACACGCAGCAGAGCGCTCTGCCGCCCCCGCTGTTGGTGCAAATCGCCCAAGACATGGGCGTACCGCCCGAATGCGGTGCATTGCTAGAACGCGCGTTGCTGCCCGAACCCGCCGTCTTGGTGCGCGATGGCGGCGTCATCGGCCACGGCTACGACGCCGACCTGGACGAGCTGCGCGCCATCCAAAACAACTGCGACGGCTTCTTGCTCGAACTCGAAGCCCGCGAACGCGAGCGCACCGGCATTGCCAACCTGCGCGTGCAGTTCAACAAAGTGCATGGCTTTTACATCGAGGTCACGCAAGGCCAAATCGACAAAGTGCCCGCCGACTACACGCGTCGCCAAACCTTGAAGAACGCCGAGCGCTTCATCACGCCCGAGCTCAAAGCCTTTGAAGACAAAGCGCTCAGCGCGCAAGAACGCGCCTTGGCCCGCGAGAAGTTTTTGTTCGAGCAACTGCTCGACACCTTGCAGCAGTTTGTGCCGGCCCTCACCCGCTTGGCCCAAGCCGTGGCCACGCTCGATGCGCTGTGCGCCTTGGCCGAACGCTCGCTCACGCTGGGCTGGTGCGCGCCCGAGTTTGTGAAAACGCCGTGCATTGACATCACACAAGGCCGCCACCCTGTGGTCGAAGCCCGTTTGGCCGAAACGCATGGCGTGGTGGCTGGCGGTGCGGCCAAAACCTTCATTGCCAACGACACGCGGTTGGGCCACCACCACCGCATGCAAGTCATCACCGGCCCCAACATGGGCGGTAAATCGACCTACATGCGCCAAGTGGCCATCATCGTGTTGCTGGCCAGCATCGGCAGCCATGTGCCGGCCACAGCGTGCCGATTGGGTCCCATCGACGCCATCCACACCCGCATTGGCGCGGCCGACGACTTGGCCAACGCGCAATCGACCTTCATGCTGGAGATGACCGAGGCCGCGCAAATTTTGCATGCCGCCACGCCGCACAGCTTGGTGTTGATGGACGAGATTGGCCGCGGCACCTCCACCTTCGACGGTTTGGCCTTGGCCAGCGGCATTGCCACGCACTTGCACGACAAGACCCAAGCCTTCACGCTGTTTGCCACGCATTACTTTGAACTCACCGAGTTCCCTGCCAACCACCGCGCTGCGGTGAACGTGCATGTGAGCGCCGCCGAGAGTGGTGCCAGCATTGTGTTTTTGCACGAAATTCAGCCAGGCCCCGCCAGCCGCAGCTACGGGATTCAAGTGGCCCGCTTAGCTGGCATGCCTTCTGCTGTACTCAGCCATGCCCGCCATGCGCTGGCCTCGCTCGAAGCGGGGGCTGACGCATCGAAGGTACAAGTCGATCTGTTTTCGCCACCGCCGTTGCAAGACGATGTGGGCCCCAGCCCTCTGCAAGCCAAGCTGGCCGAGATCGACCCCGACAAACTCAGTCCACGCGATGCGTTGGACGCTCTGTACCAATTGAAGAAACTGTTATGACCTACTGCGTCGGTATCAAACTCAAAGCGGGCCTCGTCTTCTTGTCCGACTCGCGCACCAACGCGGGCCTCGACCAAATCAGCACCTTCCGCAAAATGATCGTGTACGAGAAGCCGGGCGACCGCTTCATGGTGTTGTTGTCGGCGGGTAATTTGTCCATCTCGCAATCGGTGCGTGAAATTTTGCAAGTCGAGCAACTCAAAGACACGCCCGAGAGCGAGCCCATCACCATCTGGAACGCCAAGAGCATGTTTGATGCGGTGCGCGTGTTGGGCGCGGCCATTCGCCGTGTGCACGAACGCGATGCGGCGGCCCTCAAAGCCTCGGGCGTGGACTTCAATGTGTCACTCATCTTTGGCGGGCAAATCGCAGGCGAAGGCATGCGTTTGTTTCAGGTGTACTCCCCCGGCAACTTCATCGAAGCCACGGCTGAAACGCCCTATTTCCAAATTGGCGAATCCAAATACGGCAAGCCCGTGCTCGACCGCGTGTTGCACCCCGACACCCCACTGGACGAAGCCGCCAAGTGCGCACTGGTATCGATGGACTCCACCCTCAAATCCAACCTCTCAGTTGGTTTGCCCCTCGACATGGTGGTGTACGAAGCCGAGCAATTTCAGAGCGACAAAGTCGTGTGCATCGACGAGCACAACCCCTACTTCCAAATGATGCACAACACCTGGGGTGAAAAACTGCGCGAAGTGTTTGACGGCATCGACGACCCCGTGTGGAATGGCGATGCCACCGCCACCCCACTGCTGCAACCCGCACAGCGCGTGCAAGCCCTGAAAAAAATTCAAACCCCAGACGACAAGCTCATCTGAACGGCATGACACAACCGCTCATCGTTTTTTCACACGGCAACAGCTTCAGCGCGAGCACCTACCGCGTCATGCTCGACGCCATTCGCGCACGCGGGTTTCGTGTGGAGGCGGTGGACAAATTTGGCCACGACCCACGCTACCCCGTGACCGACAACTGGCCGCACTTGGTACAACAGCTGACCGACTTCGCCACCCCCTTGGCTGCGCAAAATGGCCCCGTGTTTTTGGTGGGTCACTCATTGGGCGGCATCCTCAGCATGATGGTGGCGGCCAAGCACCCCGAGCTGGTGCGTGGCGTGGTGCTGCTGGATTCGCCCATGCTGGGCGGCTGGAAAGCCAAGCTGCTCAAAGTGGGTAAACGCGTGCCCGGGGCAGAAGCTTTTTCACCCGCCGCCATCAGCCGCAAGCGCCGCACCACCTGGGCCAGCGAAGGGGAAGTGCTGGAACACTTTCAACACAAAAAAGCATTTGCCAAGTGGCACCCCCAAGTGCTGCAAGACTATGTGACCTACGGCACGCACGATGAGCCAACCGCACACGGCACACGACGTGTGCTGAGCTTTGACCGTGATGTGGAAAGCGCCATCTACAACGGTCTGCCCGACCATTTGGAAACGTACTTCAAACGTCACCCCCTCAAATGCAAAGCCGCCTTGATTGGCGGCTTGCAATCGCGTGAGTTGAAACAAGTGGGCTTAGATTTCAGCCGCCGCGTCACGCATGGGCGTGTGATGAAGATCGATGGCACGCATTTGTTCCCGATGGAGCACCCGTTGGTGGCAGCTGCGGCTGTAGAAACCGCGTTACTCAATCTGATGGGTTAAATTTCGTTGGCTTTGTTTCGTTGATTCAGCAGCGAATTTTTTTATGCGCTCCGCAGATGAACGTGGCCAGCCCCCGCGGCGGCTCATGCGTCGCTACGCGCCAAAATCGCCTTCGCGGGCGCTGCCCACGCTCACCTGCTTCGGGTTGTGTGCATCAAGCCATTCACTTCACAGCAACTTAGCGGGTTTGGTCCATCACCCAGCTAGCCGTAGCACAAGGCGTGAGGCAGGCGCGGTGGCCGATTTCGGTAACCGCATGAGGCCACTGCGCCTGCCTCATGCCTTGTGCGAGCTCAGCCCAAAACCGAGCGAAGACAAATCAAGCCGCCCAAGTCACTGTGCCAGTCCAAGCCGTCACCAACACCACGATGCCAAACACAATGCGGTACCAAGCAAACGGCACAAAGCTGTGCGTGGCGATGTAGCGCAGCAACCAACGCACACAAATCCACGCGCTGATGAACGAGCACACCAAGCCCACGGCAAACACGGGCGCATCGGCCATGCTGAGCAGCTCGCGTTCTTTGTAAAGGCTGTAAGCGCCCGCGCCAATGAGCGTCGGGATGGCCAGGTAAAACGAAAAGTCAGTGGCGGCCTTGCGCGACAGGCCCAGCAACATGCCACCAATGATGGTTGCGCCGCTGCGGCTCGTGCCTGGAATCATGGCCAAACACTGCACCAAGCCCACTTTCAACGCGTCGATGGGCGACATGGCTTCCACCGTTTCAATGCGTGCTGGCTCAACCGCTGGCGCTTCTTCGCCCTCAGGCTTGGCACGGCCCCAGCCTTCGGCCCACAAGATGATGAAGCCACCCACAATGAAGGTACTGGCCACCACGGTGGGCGTGAACAAATGCGCTTTGATGAACTTGCCAAACACCAAGCCCAACACCACGGCGGGCACAAAGGCAATGAACACGTTCAGGGCAAAGCGACGTGCCTCCACCTGCGTGGGCAAAGCCACCACCGTGCTGAAAATCTTTTGCCAGTAAACAATGATGACGGCAAAGATGGCGCCGGTCTGAATGGCAATGTCAAACACCTTGGCTTTGTCGTCATCCATACCCAGCAAAGCGCCAGCCAAGATGAGATGACCCGTCGATGAAATAGGCAAAAACTCGGTCAAACCTTCGACCACGCCCATCACGGCGGCTTTGAGCAATAAAACGATATCCATACAACTCCTTGAACTCACGCAATTATCGAGGGTGCGAGCCGCCTAAAATCTCGGCATGACGAAACCCGCCAACCCCGCGACAGAACAAGACCACAAGCCCAGCAACTTTTTGCGCCAAATCATCGAGAACGATTTGGCCCAAGGCACGTATGCCAGCCGCCGCTGGGCGGGCAGCCCCGGTGACGCAGCGCACCACGCCAAAGGCGAGCCCGACCCTGCCAAGATTCGCACGCGTTTCCCACCTGAGCCCAACGGTTACTTGCATGTGGGCCATGCCAAAAGCATTTGCATCAATTTCGGTTTGGCCCGTGACTACGGCGGCGTGTGCCACCTGCGCTTTGACGACACCAACCCCGAAAAAGAAGACACCGAATACGTCAACAGCATCATTGATGCGGTGAAGTGGCTCGGGTTTGACTGGGCCCAACTCGGCCAAGCCCCTGGCAGCGCTGCGCCCTACCAAGCCAGCGACTACTTCGACTTCATGTACCGCGCCGCCGAGGCCTTGATTGAAGCTGGCCACGCTTATGTGGATGAACAAACGCCAGAAGAAATGCGCGTCAACCGGGGCGACTTTTCTAAACCCGGCGTGAACAGCCCTTTCCGCTCGCGCACCCCCGTTGAAAACCTCGCCCGCTTTCGCGAGATGCGCGATGGCAAATTAGCCGATGGTGCCGCCGTGCTGCGCGCCAAGATTGACATGGCCTCGCCCAACATCAACCTGCGCGACCCGGCCATCTACCGCATTCGCCGCGCCACGCACCACCACACGGGTGACACCTGGTGCATCTACCCGATGTACACCTTTGCCCACCCCATCGAAGATGCGCTGGAGCAAATCACCCACAGCATTTGCACGCTGGAGTTTGAAGACCAACGCCCGTTCTACGACTGGTTGATGGACCGCCTCTGTGACAGTGGCTTGTTGGCCGCGCCAGCGCCCAAGCAATACGAGTTCTCGCGCCTCAACCTCACCTACGTCATCACCAGCAAACGCAAGCTCGCGCAGCTGGTGAACGAAGGCAAGGTCAACGGCTGGGATGACCCCCGCATGCCCACCATCGTGGGCCTGCGTCGCCGTGGCTACACCCCCGAGAGCCTCAAGCTCTTTGCCGAACGCATTGGTGTGACCAAGAGCGACAGCTGGATTGACTACAGCACCCTCGAAGGCTGCTTGCGCGAAACGCTAGAGAACACCGCCCACCGCGCCATGGCGGTGCTGGACCCCGTCAAACTCGTGCTCAGCAACTGGGACGAGGTGATGGGTGCGGGCCACTTAGAGCCTTGCAGACAACCTGCATTACCCCACGCAGAAGAAGGCGCTGAAGTGCCCACACGCCATTTCAAAATTGGCAAAGAAGTGTGGATTGAGCGCGACGACTTCGCCGAAGTGCCGCCCAAAGGCTACAAACGGCTCTACCCTGGCAACAAAGTGCGCCTCAAAGGCGGCTACGTCATCGAGTGCACAGGCTGCACCAAAGATGCCGCAGGCAACATCACCGAGGTGCTTGCCACCGTCATCCCCGACACCAAAAGTGGCACGCCCGGCAGCGCCACCGTCAAGGCCAGCGCCGCCATCACCTGGGTGGGCGTGAACGACGGCCTGCAAGCAGAAGTGCGCATGTATGACCGCTTGTTCACCGACGCACAACCCGATGCAGGTGGCAAAGACTTCCTGGCAGCACTCAACCCCGACAGCCTGAAAGTGGTGACCGCATATGTGGAACCATCACTGGCCCACGTGCCCGCAGGTGCGCACTTTCAGTTTGAACGCCACGGCTACTTTGTGACCGACCGCGTGGACCATGCGGGGGGTAAGTTGGTGTTCAACAAGATCACGGGGCTCAAAGACACTTGGGTTAAATAAGAAACATATGCGTCCACAAACCATTCAAATCTTTTTACCTGCAGGTGACCCTCGAGGCATGAGGGTTGCAGAAATCACGACACGTATCGTGCGTGTGCTTGAAGTGCCTCGAAGCCAATTAACTGAATTCGTGAAGATGCCAGAAGCCCAGCAAGTGGGCGTTTATTTTTTGATAGGTGAATCATCTGAAACAGGTTTGCCACGTGCCTACATCGGTCAATCTGGCAACGTTGGAAATCGGTTGATTCAACAGAACCAAAGCAAAGACTTCTGGAACAGAGCATTTGTTGTCATTTCCCTCACCAACAGCATGACGCAAACGCATGCATTGTTCTTGGAGTGGTTCGCTATTTCAGAAGCGACCAAGGCCGGCCGCTACACACTAGAAAACGGCAATACAGGCGCACGTCCACACACCCCCGCACCACTTGAAGCCGATTGCCATGAAATTCATGAAACGGCTGCCACGCTACTTGCGACGATGGGGCAGCCTATATTCGAACCATTAATAAACGCGTCCACGATTGAAAATGAAACAGAACTTTTTTACTGCAAAGGTTCTAGCGCTGACGGTGTAGGCGAATACACATCTGAAGGTTTTGTTGTCCTGAAAGGTTCTCGCTGCCGCAAAGAAATGGTTGCATCAAGCATTGGGACGAATGATGAACGCGCTCGCCAAAAACTGATTGATGAAGGTGTTTTAGTCAAAATCAACGCAATGTTTGAATTTACTCGCGACTATCTTTTTTCAAGTCCAAGCCGTGCTGCAGTCATCGTTATGGGGCGTGCTGCTAACGGATGGAGTGAATGGAAAACTGTGGATGGACGCACACTCGATGCAGTTAAACGCCAAGTAGTCGAATCTACTTCGTAGACCTTTGGTCAAAGTTATCCCGCTTGCCTGCACGTAAACCACGTGGGCAACTATCCCGTCACAAGCCTTTATTTCATACAGCTTGGCACGCAGTACCTCTTAAATAAAACTCAAGCCATAAACACACAGCGCATAACCATGCAAAGCTAAAAAGCTTGCATGACTTCAAAACGCAGCACATCAGATCGTGTTAGCAAATCTGCTAACATCTCACAAACGTCAAACTGGCAAATCACCTATTACAACGAGCGTGTTCAACGCGATGTATGGGCCATGCCCGCGGGCATCGTGGCTGACTATTTGCGACTGACTGAAGCGATGGCACTCTATGGGGCAAACCTTCGCATGCCGCACTCACGTGCGATGGGGGGTGGTTTGTTTGAGTTGCGTCCGAAAGGGCCTGAAGGAATTGGACGGGTGTTTTATTGCACACAAGTGAGCAAGACCATTGTGGTGCTGCACTCGTTTGTGAAGAAAACACAAGAAACACCAGACGCAGAAATGCGCGTGGCACGCAAACGATTAAAGGATGTGCAACATGGCTAACACCGAATACAAACCCGTGCCACATGATGCGGCTTTTAAAAAGGCATTGCTCACCAAGCCAGGCGTGAAAAAAGCCTACGACGCGCTAGAAGAAGAGTATTCCACGCTGCACGCCATGCTCGATGCACGTTTGGCCGCGGGCCTCACCCAAGCCGATGTGGCTGCACGCATGGGCACCACGGTGTCTGCTATTTCTAGGCTTGAATCGTCGCTGCGCAGCGAAAAACACTCCCCCTCTTTTGCCACGCTGCGCAAGTACGCACAAGCGTGTGGCAAAAAGTTGGTGGTGCAGATGGTTTAAGAACTTCAGTCATACCAATAGCCTTAAGCCAGCAAACCACTGCTGACTTGGCTATGCTTCTCTCCGTAAAGGAACTTAATCAATGTCTACTCTTCTCGACAAATTGCAATGGCGCTACGCCGCTAAAAAAATGGATGCCACCAAAGTGGTGCCTCAAGACAAAGTGGAGCGCATCATCGAAGCGGCTCGCTTAGCCCCCACCTCCAGCGGCTTGCAGCCGTTTGAAATTGTGTTGGTCACCAACCCAGAGGTCCGCGCCAAGATTCAAGCCAGCGCACATGGCCAAGCGCAAATCACCGAAGGCTCGCACTTGTTGGTGTTTGCGGCGTGGGACAACTACACCGCCGAGCGCATCGACATGATGTTTGACCTGACCAACGCCCAGCGCGGTGGCACCAACGAAGGCTGGGAAAACTACCGCCAAATGTTGTTGGCCAATTACCCGGCACGTGATGCCAGCGTCAACTTCGAACACGCGGCTCGCCAAGCCTACATTGGCATGGGTGCGGCTCTGATTGCCGCTGCGTTTGAAGAAGTGGACAGCACACCCATGGAAGGGTTCGACCCCGCAGCTGTGGACGACATTTTGAACCTGCACGCACGCGGCTTGCGCAGCGTGGCCATCATGCCTTTGGGCTACCGTTTGGCCGAGCAAGATTGGCTGGCACCGCTCAAGAAAGTGCGCCGCCCACGCGCGCAGTTCGTGACTGAAGTGAAATAATTACTTCTTCTCGACGGGATTGGCCGTCAACAAGTGAGCCGAGTAAGCGCGCATAAATTCGCGGGCTTTCTCGGCTTTTGTATTGAGCCATGCGTCATACGCGCCCTCGCCCAAGATGACGGGCATGCGTTTTTCGTTGCCGTTGTGTTGGTAGCGGTGCAGCAAGGCGTGGCTGTTGGCGTTCACTGTCAACAGCGTGAAGCTGATGATGTCAGTGCCGTCTTTCGCCCAGCGCTCCCAAATGCCTGCCACACCCATGGGCTTGCCGTCCACACGGGTGATGCGCGTGGGCACGGCTTTGCCGCTGCGCCAGTCATCTTCAAAGAACGCCATCATGGGCACGATGCAGCGCTGGCCTGCCAGCCACGCATCGCGAAAGTTATTCGAGGTGGTGACAGTTTCCGAGCGGGCATTCACCATCTTGGTGGAGCGCAGTTTGGCGTCGGATGCCGATTTGACCCACTGCGGCACAAACCCAAACTGGCCCACGGCCAGTTCGCGCACCGGCGCTGTAAGCGCCTGCCCATCAGGCATGGCATCAACCGCCGCGCCCTCAGCCACAGGCGCATTGCGCACAAACACGCCCAGCTTGCGCGGCCACAAGTCGCGCTCCAAGGTCATTTCAGGGGCTGCCACATCAAAGGCATCGAGGTACATCGCGGCGTTTGGCACGCTTTCAAAATGGGCAGTCATGCGACCATGGTAGCCGCGTGCACCAACGCCCTGCACCACGCCTGATACGCTCTAGCCTTCGTTTGCTTTTCATCTGCCATGCTGATTCGTTTTAACAAGCCCTATGGCGTGCTCAGCCAGTTCACCCCCGAAGGGAAATGGCGCGGTCTGAAAGACTTCATCACCCTGCCCGGCGTGTATGTGGCCGGCCGCTTAGATGCCGACAGCGAAGGCCTGCTGCTGCTCACCGACGATGGCCAACTGCAAGCCCGCATTGCTGACCCGCGCTTCAAGATGGAGAAAACCTACCTCGCGCAAGTCGAAGGCATTGCAGATGACGCCGCGTTACACGCCTTGTCCAACGGCGTCATGCTCAACGACGGCATGACGCTCCCCGCCCGCGCCCGCGCTGTAGAAGCCCCTGCGTTCTTGTGGAACCGTGACCCACCCATTCGCGTGCGACAAACCAAGCCCACCTCGTGGATTGAGCTGACCATCCGCGAAGGCCGCAACCGCCAAGTGCGCCGCATGACCGCCGCCGTGGGCCTGCCCACGTTGCGCTTGATACGAACCCACATCGGCCCCTACAACGTGATGGATTTGCCACTGGCCACATGGCAAGAGACTGAATTACCATGACCCCATCTCACTCCGAGATAACCACAACGAAGGTGATATGGCCAAAGGCGAACAACACAGCAACAAAATGACGAAAAAGCCTAAAAAGGACACGTCACCTCCCAAGACCTCCACCTCGGACCGTCCCAACCCACCCACCACTTACGTCGCGCCTCGCGGCAAGCTGAAAAACAAGTGATGTCTGCCACCGTCGCGCTCGCCACCCTTCGCATGGCACTGGCCGATTTGCGCAGCAACGCGCTGACGGACCGTGCGTTCATTCAAACCGCACGCGCGCAAGAGGCTTTGTTCAAAGCCTTGCCGCCCAAGTTTGAAGATGTGTGGCTAGGGCTGGTGGACCGGCTGGAATCGAGCGCGCTGTTTGCAGAAGAAAGTTGCTCGTTCAGCCAAACCGATTTGCTAGACAACCTCGCGCTGGTGCTGGACAAAGCCGAAGCGACATTGACGCCCCAACCATGACTGCCTCAGAGAACTTTCAAATCTTCACCGTCAAGGTGGCGCCCGCTGGCCTGCAATACGACGTCGAGGGCGACCTCACCTTGCTTGAAGCGGCAGAGATGTCACGCATTGAGCTGCCCAGCTCTTGCCGCAATGGCACCTGCCGCACCTGTGTGTGCCGCTTGGTCAGTGGTGAGGTGATGTACACCATCGAGTGGCCAGGCCTGAGCGCAGAAGAAAAAGCCGAGGGCTATGTGTTGCCCTGCGTGGCACGCCCCACAACCCATGTGGTGCTGGAGCAAACACAGGCGCGCGCGACTTAACCATGCATCCGATTTACGAAGACGAACACCTGCTGGTGTTTGAAAAACCCAGCGGCCTGCTGTCTGTGCCTGGCCGTGGGCCTGACAAGCAAGACTGTTTGTCCAAGCGCGTGCAAGACCTTTACACCGACGCGCTGGTGGTGCACCGCCTCGACCAAGACACCTCGGGCCTCATCGTGATGGCGCGTGGCATAGAGGCGCAACGCCGCATCAGCCGTTTGTTTGAAACCCGTCAGGTCAGCAAGCGCTACATGGCCGTGGTGGCAGGCAACCCACTGCTCACCCAAGCGCAAGTGCCCACCAACGAAACGGGCTGGCGTGCCATTGAAGGCAACATCCTGCTCGACTGGGAGCGCCGCCCCATCCACATCATTCACCCCGATGGCAAGCCCAGCCTGAGCCTGTGGCGCATGGTGCAAGCGGGTGACACGGCCAGCCTGATCGAGCTAGAACCCTTCACCGGCCGCACGCACCAGTTGCGCGTGCACATGCAAAGCCTAGGGCACCCCATGCTGGGCGATTCGCTGTATGCGCCGCCCGACATCTTGGCGCTCACCCCGCGCCTGATGCTGCACGCGCAAGACATCGGGTTTCCTCATCCTTTTACTGAAAAACCACTATTTTTCAGTGCCCCCGTGGCATGGTCTGCGGCAAACCCCTATGTTTCAGGGCCTACGGCGTAAGACATCTGTAGCCCAAGCGGCGCAAACTCATTTGGTTCTAACTTTTATAACTGGAGACAAAAATGCGTGAAGTAGTTGTGGTCAGCGGTGTTCGTACAGCCATTGGTACCTACGGCGGTAGCCTGAAAGACATTCCCCCCACCGAGCTGGCCGCTCAAGTGGTGCGCGAGTCCTTGGCCCGCGCCCATGTGGAAGGCAAAGATGTGGGCCATGTGGTGTTTGGCCATGTGGTGAACACCGAACCCAAAGACATGTACCTGTCACGCGTGGCCGCCATCAACGGTGGTTGCGCCGAAGGCACGCCCGCTTTCAACGTGAACCGTTTGTGCGGTTCAGGCTTGCAAGCGATTGTGTCGGCCAGCCAAGCCATCATGCTGGGGGACTGCGACATCGCCATTGGCGGCGGCGCAGAAAACATGAGCCGTGGCCCCTATGCATCGCTCAGCGCTCGCTGGGGCGCACGCATGGGTGACACCAAGATGGTCGACATGGTGGTGGGCGCTTTGCACGACCCCTTCCACACCATCCACATGGGCGTGACGGCTGAAAACGTGGCGGCCAAATTTGGCATCACCCGCGACATGCAAGACGCAGCGGCGGTGGAGAGCCACAACCGTGCCCAACGCGCCACCGAAGCGGGCTACTTCAAAGACCAAATCGTGCCTGTGATGCTCAAGAGCAAAAAAGGCGATGTGGCCTACGCCACCGACGAGCACTTCCGCCCCAACTGCAAGATGGAA
>Ga0228700_1001145_pt1 | contig 18513 bp, 32 predicted proteins | sample McNCre317_Aug_MG_FD_178019 | JGI IMG/M metagenome (GOLD analysis project Ga0228700, IMG submission 178019) | Freshwater microbial communities from McNutts Creek, Athens, Georgia, United States - 3-17_Aug_MG | ecosystem: Environmental > Aquatic > Freshwater > Creek | place: USA: Georgia...
AACGGCTGACACTCGGTGCCAAACAACGATGAAAAAAGTCTTGACACGCGAGCCATTCTGTCGGGTGGGGCATGGGTTATCCAGGGGTGGGGCATGGGAAGACCAGGGGCAGAAAAAGCTTGCATTCCGCTTTTTCAAGGGATATGACTTGCTTTCTATGGCCGATCGTTTTGATTGGAAAGGCGCAGCGCGCTTACTCGAATTCTACGCCGCTCCTAACGTCATTCGCGAGGCGCTGCTAACTATTGAAGTTCAACGATTGAAGGGAGGAGTTAAGCGCAACCGTAAAGCGGCGCTTAGATGGGTTACGAATCGAGCTCAAAAGCCCGAAGTAATCGACCTAGGCTACATCGGCGGAATAGACGCAACCGCGCTATTGACGGCGAAAGGTGAGAAGGCATGACCCATACAGCTAACGACTTTACTCCTACCCCATGGCGCGACATGACCAGCCACGATTACCACGGGAAACCATGAAACAGCAGTCCCCCCTAGAGATAGCGGCGGACCGCGCTAGGTCCCTAACAGGCGAGATCAATCTAGCAGCCAAGAAAACAGAGGTGGCAGAGGTTTTCGACCTGATGATTCAGGCAAACGTGGAGCTAGGCGAATGGTTCGAGCGGTATGAGGCGGAGTTAATTGCGCCGATCTTTATGCCTTGTTTTATGGCGCTGGGCATGCTGCTAGACGCGCTAGAGCGCCGACTGCAAACGGAAGGGGGCCCTAATCAGGGATATATGCTTTCAGTTATGGCAGAGATTAAGACGGCCCTACTTGAGATGGTGGACGTTGGGCGGGATGAAGGAACCAAGATCGTGGATAGGAGGCTATCGTAATGGGCGGCAAGCTGTTGTTGTATATGCCGCTAACTTCGGCCGTTGTCGAAGATAGCGAGCAAACAAGGGAATCGTTGATTAGCGCGCTTAGCGGCTACACCGCTCAGCAGCGCGAAGTTTTGAAAGATGAGCTTAGCGCTTTTCAGCGCTATATTGACGCGGCCAATAGAGCGCTACAGCTTACCGCGGGTCCGGGGGAGAACAATTAGCATGGGCGCACTGCGAAAGTTAGATCTCACTCTCCCTACAGGCTACATAAGAAAAAGGATTAGCCCGGCCAGGCTGCGAACGCTAGAAGCCGAACTTAACGGCTTACAGGCGTTTATCGATCTAACGCGAGACGCGCTAGATCAAGCGGACTCGGAGGCCTCGCGCGCGCTGGCCGAAACCGTTAAAAAGGTTAAGCGCTCAAGAGCAAAGAAAAAGGGGTCCCGATGATTCAACTGTTGAAGGATACCATTCTAGCCGCATGGGCGCGCGCCTATGCTGCCGCGCCTGATAAGGACCGAGCGGCGCTTTACTTTGCCATCCGAGAGCATATCCCTAGTAATGCGCTCTCGCGAATTGAGCGCATCCTGCTAGAAGGTTACGACCCTATCAGGGTATACGAGCAAGCGTCGCGAGAGCTGCCTAAGCCCCTTTTTCGAGGTGGCGCTACTGAGCTTAACGCTTTGGGCGTGCAAGAGATTCTTGGCGCTTTTCATCTTGCGACTATTGTTGACGAATTCGTCAAGAGCTTGGATAGAGCCGAGACAGAAGGCGCGCTAATCAACCTCAAAGGACTTAAAGCCATTGCCGCTAGTTTCGTGGATAAGCTTTCGGACTTGGCCCACTCTTTCCCTGCTCATACGCGCCAAGCCATTGCGGCAAGGGTAAAGGCCGCTTACGCCGAAGGGTCAACCGTTGAAACCGTGGCCGAAGCGGCAATTAAGCAGCGGGCCGAAGCAATCCGAGAAGAGGAGCGGCTACGCATCTATAACGCTATGACCGCGCCTAACGGATATGGGATAGAAGATTCTCATTGCGTCCACTGCGCCGCACCATCTTGCGATGGCGCGATCAGTAAGGGGCGGATTCGCGCTCTTATCTATGAAACCCCAAAGCCCTAGTAAGCCGTTCGCTCTAATCGAGTTTGAGCCGCTAGGGAATGAGGCTTTCCAGCGCCGAAGCGAGCGCGCGCGCATGCGCTTTGGTTCGTCAACTGTAACCCTTTACACAATCAAAGAGGACGTTCTGCCCGCGCTCCAAAGCGGGCGCATGAAGGCTTGTCTAGTCGAGCGAGTAACTAGACAAGGGCGCTATGTGGATAAGCGAGGCCCGGCGCTCGCTCTCGCGTGTTTTGCCGGTGTTTGGTACCTAACCGCTTCAACTGTTGAAAGAGAGTCTAATCATGAGTGACGGATTGAATCGCGCGACCTTGCTTGGCAACCTCGGCGCCGACCCTGAATTGCGATTCACGCAAGCGGGGAAGCCTGTGCTTAACTTGCGCCTCGCAACGACTGCCTCCTACTTGGATAAGGACCAGGAGCGGCAGGAGCGCACCGAGTGGCATACGGTTACTGTTTGGGGGCCTCGCGCCGAAGGGTTGGCGAAGATTCTGGCAAAGGGTAACCGCCTGTATGTAGAGGGGGAGATTCGTTACTCCTCCTATGAGGACAAGGAAGGCAACGAGAAGTGGAAAACTGAGATCGTAGCCTCTAACGTGCTCCTTTGCGGCGGCGCGAAGCGCGAAGAAGCGCCCGCTAAGGAGACGCCCGCTAAACAGGCGCCCAAGCCAGCCCCGAACACAGGCAAGCGCCGCTAAGGCCTCGCTAGCGCCCGCAACTTCGGTTGCGGGCGCAATGGGAGGTTTAAGCGCTATGGCTGTAGTAGTAGAAAACGGCGCTCCTGAGATATGGTGCGACTCTTGTTATCTAGCGGTGGACGTGCCGGATGAATACCTAGAGATGGTGCGGCCAAAGGGGGGCGGAATAGGAGAGGTTTGGGTTTGGCGTGACGGGGCCTATTCTGTCAACATTACAGCGCTGCAGCGCAAGCTAGACGCTGCCAACCGCAAGCTTGCCAAGCATGAGCGCAAGCTAGCCAAGCGACGCGCGCTTTATTGGGCGGATTACCATGGCGGACTTCGCGGGATTGACGTCCTAGCCGCTAAGGCGCTCGAAGTTAATCGATGGTGGCCCGCCAGTAAGCTTAAAAACCGTTGCGAGCTAGTTGCCATGCGATGGCATAAGGAAGTGTTAGCCTCTTTCCGCGAACAATACAGCGCAACCGCTAGCGCTAGGTGCGAGCCGTGATTCATGCTCTGTTTTTTAGCGGCATCTATCCGCCTAGAAGTGAGAACGCGATACGCGAGTCAACTATCGTAGGCAAAACCCTTTGCTATGCATTCTGGGAATCTCACGCAACATGGGCGCGCCTAGAGCAGCAACCGCGAACGTCGCGCTATGGCTTAGTTACCTGCAAAGGTTGTCTACGCGTTCTAGAGAAGTACCCACAGCTACGGATTCAAGGGTTGAAGCATGAAAAAGTCCAAGGTGAAAGCGGCACCCTCTCGCGTCAAGCGGGAGACGAAGAAGCGCGCCAATACTGGAAAGAGCGCCAAGCCAAAGGCCAAACCGTCCCCCCATGGGCGAAAGCCCTCTATTGCCCCCAAAGCGGCGCGGCAAACGGCAAAGAAGAAACCGAGCGGCAAGACTGCCAAGCCTGCCAAGGCGCCGAAGGTCAAACCTGTCTCTTCTGTAAAGCCGAAAGGTAAGCCGCGCCGCAAGCCCCCTATAGGCAAGTCTTGGGTCTACGAGCCGGATAAACAAGAGTGGTTGGCCGTTAAGCTGGTTAACTCCAATTGGCGCAATGAGCCTAAGAGCGCGACGAATAAGGGCGGTAGGGGCAAGGTAGAGCTAAAGGGGCAACTGCGAATATCCCAACCGCGCGGCAAGCGGGCGCCACTTAGCGATATTCGCGAGTGGTTAGACAAGCGAAAGCATGTTGAATGGTGGCGCAATCGCGACGGCTCGTATAACGCACTAGTGCAGTTTTATGGCGAGAGTGCTTACGAGCAATTGAGCCGCGCCATGCGAAAGCTGCCGCTCGGAGGCGCATACTTCGGCGTTAGAGCCTTTCGCACTTCAACGGTTGAAGCGGCTGCAAAAGGGGCAAGCGCGGGCGTTGTGATAGGGACGCAAGTCTTAGTGCCCGAATCAAGTCCCACCTTCAACGCTTCCAATCCCGACGCTTTCCCGCTCGCTATGTCGCACGTCTACAGCGCGCCCAACCTTTACACCAAGCGCGCGGGCCTCGCAATCTATTGGAATAAGGGATAGTCGTGGTAATTACACAAACTGAGCTTGCCAAGTGCTCCGACGATAACCTCGAGCGTCTCGCGCGAGCCTTGCGAATCAACCTAAACCATGCGCCTGTAGAAGCGCGTCGCTCCTATGCGCTTTGGCGCGACTGGCTGATAGAGGCAATTGCAGAGCATACGGACAGCCAATGAAACCCTATTGCCATTATACGTGCGCCGATTGCCGCGCGCTCGATTGCGCCAGCATGCTAAGCCGGATTGTGGCATATGCGGCGGGACAGGCTGCCACGGCTGCCTAAGCTTCAAAGTGGAGAGCACTGCCCTATGGTGGAACGATCAGGCTTACCGCCAAACAGGCGCAATCTATTACCTTGATACGGATAGCGTGTTTACAACGGCAACCCTGCCCGAATCCAAGGCGCTAGGCGGGTTGAAGCTTGAAGCTCAGATAGCGAGCGGCGCCTTTCATGGCCCAAAGCTATACGCATACAGCAAGCTAGACGGGCGAGAGCTAGTTAAGGCTAAGGGGTTCTCTCGTGTAGTCTCCTCCCCTAAGCAGGGCGAGACGCGTTGCCAAGCTTGGCCTAGGCCTTCTCTCGCCATAGGCTATCGCTGTTGCGGGTTGCGCGAAACGTGGTCGCGGTTTCTTCTAGTTCGCTGGTTTGATAGAGGCATGCCTTGCGATGATAATCCGGCCTCCCACTGCGCCGCGCCTACATGCGATTACGGCCTATGACTTTGAGTGGTCGAAAGAAGCCTATTCCGAAGAAACGACTAAGAGCGGCTCTAAGCGCTTGCGCGGGAAGCTCGCTATCACGCTTGCAGGCGCGTACGATGAAAGAGGTTATCGGGCTTACAAGACGCTAGAGGACTTCTGTCAAGGCGAGTTTACAACCGTCAATAGCGGGCGACGCTTTTACGCCCACTTTGGCGGCGCTAGCGATATGGTTTTTTTGATTCGGGTCCTGGCGCGTCGCAAGGATTGGCAGATTCGCGCCATCTTTAGCGGCTCTAGCGCTATTGTCGTGTCAATTGAGGACCGCTACGGGCGCCGTTGGACGCTACTTGATTCGTTTTGGACGATGCGTGTGCCGCTAGCGTCTATCGGCGAGTGGCTTGGATTCCCTAAACTGGAGTTTGACCATACAGCCGAGCACACGTGGAGCGAGCTTCGGACCTATAACGAGCGCGATTGCATGGTGCTACATAGAGCGCTTTGCTCGTTTCAGGAAACGATTAACGATCTTGGCGCGGAATTGCGCGTAACAGGCGCTAGCACCGCACTTGACCTGTTTTTGAGGCGCTACCTGCAACGGCCTATCAGGAATAGCGAGCGGATTAACGATTACGCGCGGCCAGCGTATCAGGCTTCAAGGGTTGAACCGCTACAATCGCGGTGCGATGCCGCTAACGTATATGACATTAACTCCTCATTCCCTTATAGCATGACGTTTCCGCTTGCAGGCGACCCTATGGGGGCTTGCTTGCGCAATGGTCGGCCGACCCTGCCTAGCTGCGAGAGCGCGCTATGGGTTGCCGATTGTGACGTGCTAGTTCCAGATCAGTATCTACCCCCCTTGCCCTATCGGGGCAAGAAGACGGGACGTGTCTACTTTCCAACCGGCAAGTTTCGCGCTCGTATCACTAGCGAGGATATGCGGTGCGGCGACTTTCAAGTATTGAAGGTGCATAGCTCGGAGCTATTCGAGGCGCGTACAGATATGGCCGAATTCGCGACCGAGCTATTCAAGCGACGTCAAGGGGGAGGCTTTCAATCCCAGTGCTACAAGATTCTAAGCAATAGCCTTTATGGCAAGTGGGGCGAGCAGAGCGAAAAAGAGATTCTTTTAATCAATCCGGCCACCGTCTCGCCCGACCTTGAAGCGCTCGCACCGAATATCTTTCTTGGCTCCGAGCAGATAGAGGTTAAACACGCGCATGTTCCCTTTAGCGCCTTTATCACGGCAAGGTCGCGCCGCATCTTGCGCGAGTATGCGCTAGAGGCCTATCGGCAGACCGGCGCTATCTATTACCTTGATACCGATAGCGTGTTTACTACAGCGACCCTGCCCGAATCTAAGGCTCTAGGCGGGTTGAAGCTAGAAGCTCAGATAGCGAGCGGCGCTTTTCATGGGCCGAAGCTGTATGCCTACAGCAAGCTAGACGGGCGAGAGCTAGTTAAGGCTAAGGGATTCTCGCGCGTAGTTTCCTCGCCTAAGCAGGGGGAGACGTCGCGCCTAACCTATTCCGACTTTCTAAGCCTCAAAGAAGCGGGCGCTGTAGCTATCGAGCGCATGCGGCGCATTAAGGAGCTAGTGCGCGAAAACCGCGGCTTTGAGTTTGAACCCGACGTCCTAGTCAGCGACAAGCGCCTAGGTAAGCCGCATGCCAAAAGAAAACCCCATGGCACCGATTCGGTACCATGGGGCGTAGGGGAGCTAGTGGGCTGTTAAGCTCACTCGCTAGCAGGCTTAAACACGAGGCCTCGCTTGACCATCTCGTCAACAATGGCGCTCGCGTTAGCCTGCGATACGAAGCTGTCCACCATAGCGCCCGCGGCAGCCATGAGCTTGCCGTAGACGCGAGGGTAAGCGGCAGCAGGAGCTTCGCCCGGCTCGATCACGATTGAAGCCGCAACCTTCCGAAGCTCAGCCACGAAAGCCTTGCCGCTCTCGCCTTCTTCTTCGGTCAGAAGGTTAAAGGGCGAAGCGGTAAGCGCATGCTTAGGAACGTTGCTATCCTCGTGCCCTTGAAGGTAATAGCGGGCGCCGACGCCGTTAGCGAGGGGCGTAGGAGAGTTAAGCCGATCTGCAAAACCCTTAGCGTACTGGGAAGCCGCAATCTGAAAGTCGGACTTGCTATTCATCTTAGGTGCCTTTCATTAGAGCCTTGATTAGCTCGTTACGTTGCCACGTCTTTTCATATTGGCGCGCTGGGAATTTCCCAAAGATACGCCAAAGCTTTTGATCGTAGCTGCCTAGGCAATAGTCTAGGCAGCTTGTTTGCTTTATACGCCTTCCAAGTTGGTAGCGCTGCTTTGCCAGCGCTAGCTTTGAATCGCGGTAAAGCAGGTGGACTTGCGCCCGCTTTAACTCGGCTAGCGCGTCCGCTACTATGGCGCAATCGTCTGACTTCAACCGTTGAATGTGAGCCGCTGTAATAAAGCTGGCAATCTTGATTGCGCTGTATGGCCAATCTACTTCGATACCGTCGCCTGTCAACATGTTATTACCCTTTTAGCGTTAATGCGTTAAAGATTCGGGGTTAACAACTAACATGTTTTCGCCTGTTTGACAACGTAAAACCTTCATATATGGTTAAGGAACCGTCGCGCTTCAATTGTTGAAGCCGCAAAGAAAGGTTTTCCTGCCATGGCTGGTAATAAGCTCGCTCGGTTTCGTGGTTCGCTGGCTCGCGCAAAGTCTAAGGCGCTTTCTGTTGGCAAGTCCGAAAAGGTTGGCTCGCTCGGTCACGAAGTGATCAAGTTCGGCAGCCACGCGGGCCTTGCTCTCCTCTCCAAAAACTTCGATAGCCTTGGGCCGGTTCCGGTCAAGCCGGATATGGCAGGCCTTCTCGCGGGCTTTGGCGCGATGATGTTTGGCAAGGGCAAGCTGCGAAAGCTCGGCCGCTCGGTTGCCACTGGTGCGGCGCACGCAGTGATTACGCGCATGGTCGCGCAAGACAAGATTACCTTTATCTCGGGCGCGGATATTCCCGCGCCTAAGGCTAAGGTTGTCGACGCGGAGGAGTAAGCGCGATGGGAAAGAGTAAAAAGATGAAGGGCGGAAAGAAGCTCACTTACTCGCCTGAGAAGGCCTCGCATACGTGGGTAGACGCTTACGACGTCAAGGGTTACCACGTTAAGGGGCACGCGCGAAAGAAGCGCAAAAAGTAAGGGTTTCGCTTCAACGGTTGAAGCGATTGCGTGGTTTGAGTTAATCAAGGTCCCTCCCCAAAGGCAGGGCAAACCAAAGGAAACGGCATGCTGAATATCGGCGCTTTTATCGAAGGTGTTGACGATGAATACACGAGCCCGTCAGAGTACACTGACGTTGCAGGCGATGACGACTTTGAGGACTTGATCGGCGCGGCTGCCGATGCTCGCAGCCCCCGAATCATGCTTAACAAGCTTGCCAACGCTCGCGCACGGGGCTCGCTTCGTCCGAAGGTCGCTATGGCGGTTAAGCGCCTTAGCCGCATCGCTAAACAGGTCCAGATTCAGTCCGGCCGAATCGAGGCGGAATATCTGCGCAAGCCTAACAACCTGTGCTCGATCTATACGACGTCGCTTGCCCCCGCTGCGTCCGTCGCGTTCGTGATTCAGCCCGGTTCCGGCATGTCCTATTACCGGCTGCTCGGCCTGGTTTGCACGGACGATCAGGCCAACATCTTCGCCTTCACTTCGTTGAAGGTTGGCGGTGTGGAGCACGTTAACCAGTCGCAGACTGCGCCTGCCGCGCCTGTCACTAACGCGGTTTCTTGGGCAACTTTCCAGCTTAAGGAAGAGCGCGGCTTTGCGGGCCTCGCGCCCTGGTCCGGCCAGTTGTTTGATAACAACACGCCTTTCTCGGGCACGATCGCCAACATCACGGTTGCGGCTACCACGGACGCCTTTACCGGCGCAGCGCGTATCGCTCTCTTGACTCAGGTGGACCCGTGCGGAGTGAGGTATCAGCAAAACCTCCAGGCTAACAGCCGCATGTGGGGCACTCTTAAGCAGAATCTTTCTGCTTACGCGCCGCTCCTGGTCGACCAGGGCTAACAGTGGACGCGCGAATAGCTGGTTTGGTCGTTGACGCCTTGCACGGGCTAGCCCGGGCGAATTGGCACGACTTTGCAGCTAGTCCGACCCTTTGCGCGGAGTTTGCTAGCAGGCTTCGCGCAAAGGGTTTTCGCTATACGCCCGATCGGATTACCTGCGGCGCGTCGGATTGCTGGTCCACGTTTCAAGACTTGGCTAAGCGGTATCCTGATTCGCCCATTCTTGCCGATTGCGAGGACCTCGCGTGCGCGTATAGCGGTTGGCTAGCGTCGCGCTGCTATAGCGGCGTCTACGTGGGTTTGGTACCTGGTAAACGAGTGGCGCATGCCGTTAGCGGGATAGAGAAGGATGGCGCTATTCAGATAGTCGACCCTTCAAGATGGTATGGCATGCGCGAGACGCACTACAACGGGATAGTTTGGCGCAAGCTCCAATAGCGAGCTTCAACGATTGAAAGGACTGGGGCATGCTCTCTACTGTTTTCGGACTTTTTACGAAGGTTGGCGCTTGGGTTGGCGCTGTTGAAGGCGCGCACTTCATTGTCGACAAGGCAAAGGACTATAGCCGGTCCGATCGTATCGCTACCGCTGCGCCTGTCGTGCCTATTGTTGTAGCCGGTATCGGCGACACGATTACCACGGTTCTTGACCCGCTCGACTTGACTGGCACGCGTAAGCGTAAGGAAGATGCGCAGAAGGCGCGTGAGCAAGGCTTGCGCGAGAGCGTCAAAGAGCAAAAGGAGCGCCTTAAGCGCGAGCAAAAGGCGAAAGAAGAGCAAGTTAAGCGCGCTCGCGCGGCAGAGAAGAAGCTTGCGGACGCGCAACGCAAGGCAGCCGAGCAGGAGCGCAAGATTGAAAAGCTAGCGCGAGAGGGGCGTACTAGCGAGGCTAAGCGTCTCGCAGATCAGCAGAGGTTTGGCCAGCGCTGGCAAGCTCTCGCCGAACGTACGCGCCAAGAGAGCGAGGCTCTCAAGAATAAGGACCCTGAAAAGGCTAGCACGCTCGCGAGCGCCGCTCTCGAGATTGCAAAGCTTGCAATCAATCCGCCCGCTAACGCGATTGAAGCAATCAATAGCGAGGCAACCGACGCGGGTAAGAGTTTGATTGCTTCGTTGGTGGATAGCGTCAATCGCGCCGGCGATCCGGACATTGAAAACCTCTTTCAGCGCATGTCGAATGGCGATCCTAGCGCCTATGGTGACGCAGCGGCGCTTGCATGGGATAGCGACGTTGAAGGCTCGGATAAGCCTCATGTAGCAGGCGCGGGTTGCTGCAACGCGAAGGGTAAACCCGCTTGCGGCGCCTGCAAGAGCGGGAAGGCTTGTCCTTCGACGGTTGAAGTTCCGGCCGCTTTCGTGTCGGGCGATGGCGATTTTGACGCGGAAACCTTTGGCGACTTTGAGGCCTATATGAGCGGCGAAGAGATTAGCGGCTCTGAGGACTTCGGAGAGTTTATGTCGGGCGGTTGCTCCGACGATTACGAGCCGGCCGCAACCGGTTGCGCTAGTGGCCGTTGCGCGATTGCCGCTAGCCAAGGCGCTTACGAGGATTGGTGAACCATGAGCGCCAATGATGATGACGACGTAGACGATTCGGATTCGGATTGGAACGGTTCCGAATGGGCCGACGAAGAAGCGGGTGAGATTCATGAGGACGCGGACCAGGAAACCGGCAACTATGACGAGTCAGAGCTTTTCGTCGCTGGATTCTCGGTCAACCCGTTTGACTATCTAGCCGCTGCGGCGCAAGGCGTAATCGCCAAGGCGTCTAGCGACCTATCGTCGGGCGAGAAAGAGGCTCAAGAGGCTTTGGCGCGCTACAAAGCCAAGATTGCTATCAAGGAAGCAAAGGAAGCCAAGCGCGAAGAAGAAAAACAGATACGCCGCGAGAAGATGCGAGCGGTCAAGATCAAGGCGAAGACTTGGCTTGACAAGCTCAAAGATAACGCGGTCCCTGTAGGGGTGGGAATAGGCGGTTTTGCGCTTGTCCTAAAGCTCTTTAAGCGCTAGACTGCAATCTAATCCTTCAACCGTTGAAAGGGCCCCTGCCATGGCTCGTAAACTGCCTGTAGAAACATGGTTGCGCAAAGTCGCTAAGTACGCATCGGAGACTTCCGACCCTGGTACTCTAGCTCGCGTAACTTCATACGATGAAGCCGATGCAATCGAATCAACCGAACCTGTAAGCCTCGAAACCGTGCAAGCAGGCGAGCCAGGGCATTACGTCCACTATGACAGCGAGGGGGACGCTATTAGCGAATGCATCGTTAACGAGCGAGGGGAGCGCGAGCGCTCGCGCGCCGCTTTGCGGCCGCGCCAATCTACGCCATTCGGTGCAGCTCTTGAAAAGACCTTTGCGGCTCAATTGAGCAACCTAGGTCAGCAATGGGGCGACCTTGCGACGTACCAGGGAAGCGCGATCAAGGAACGCGACCAGCGTATCAAGTTTCTAGAGGGCCAACTTGACGCGCTAAAGGATGAGTTGCAGGAGGCGACGCTTAAGGCGGAAACCGGAGAAGGCGAAGAGTGGATACCCGTTTTGCAACAGGCGATCGATGCTTTCGCGGGCAATGGCCAGCGCGAGCGCCTTAAGCAAGTCGCAATCAAGGTAATCGCTACCGCTGTAGAGCAGGGCATCATTGACGCGGAAAACGTGCCGCGCCTGCTACCGCTAATCAATAGCGAGATTGCTGAGATGAAAACCTCGCTAACCATCCCAGGGCTTTCGTCATGACAAGGCCTAGCCGCTCTTTCTGGTTTTGGTTAAAGGCTATCACGCTGCTAGTGGGGCTTCTCTTTGGTATATGGTGGGATTACGGCCATGCGTTTTGAGGACTTCGCCATCACAGCCGCGGCGCTAACCGCGTTTGGGTTCTGGCTCAAGCAAGAGCGCAAGGCTTACGCGAGCGAGAGCAAACCCGAAGAAGCGTCCGCTAAGGCCCCTAGCGCACCCATTAACAACACTTCAACGGTTGAAGTCATGAGCGACCCTAGCGCCTACATAACGCCCGTGGCGGACGCCATTATCGCCCCTAGCGGGGTGCGCAAGGTTAACGGCCGCTCTTTCATGCTTGAACCGTTGATTGACCGTCGCACCGGCCTCTATGCCCGACTAAGCTGGCGCGACGCAAAGGAGGCGCTTACACACTTCGGCGCCAAGTTCATTGATGAATCGGCGTGGCATTCCCTCTTTAGGGACCCTGCTAACGCTTTCATCCTTGAGCCTTGCACGCTGGTCGCGACAACCGAGGACCAAAAGCGCATGCGGACTAAGGCCTACTGCGAAAAACACGACGCTTGCGTGCGCGCGCAGTTGGGGCCCTGGGATGGCGCTAAGGTGCTAGTGAATTGCGGAAAGCAATGGTTGCCAGAGCAAGGCGTAAACTTTGGCTGGTTTCGCACGAGGGACGGCCTAGGCGGTAAGACAGGGAAAGAGCCTAGACCGGCAGGGACGCCAATTCAGACGCCCGGCCATGCGCACGTAGCAGAGTGGACGCGCTACACCGATTACTCGCAATTGACGCAAGGGGAGATGGTTTAATGCCTGCCGCAAGTCTTTACTATTACGGGGCTAGCCCCGTTACGCCCGCAATTGAGGCTCCTCTTTGCAAGGCTTTTGCAGGGTCGCTAGTGCATACGCGCGTCCGTTTGGCGGATAACTTCGTTAACGCCACGACGGCGCCCGCCCTAACGCAGTGGGAAGGTCCCTATATCCGCATCTATCCGCTTCAAAAGCCCCTAGACAGAGGTAATAAACAAGGGTTGCGAGCGCCTAGCATCATTGGCAAGTGGGCGCGTAGCGAGCAATATTCCGTTTCGCCGTCTGCGGTTGCAGCCGGTTTCGTAGAACCTGTAAAGGATGCGGCGCTCGCAGAATGTAACTTCGATGACGAGTTTTATTACGAGATAGACTTGCTAGGCAGTAAACCTATCTATCTGCCTTTTGACGCTGAGTTAAAACTCGCTACGCAATTCGCGGGGGCTTGGCTAGTTGACTTAGTAGTAACCGAAGCGCCAGAAGCGGCAATCCCGTCGCTTATGGTTCAAGAATACACGCAAACCCGCAAGATTAGAGAGAACGTTACGCGCCGCATTCGTGTCCCTACCGGCGCGGTTAGTTGGCTTTATTCGGGCGGATATGCGCCGGCAGGCTCGCTTGACTTTGATACAGGCGAAAGCGCCAAGGTGGCCGCTAACGGAAGTAACACAATCAACGACTTTATGTATATCGCGACGGGGGGAGGATTGACGGCGCCGAGCGCGCAACCGATTGGCGGCTCTCGCATTGTGCAGATGACAGGCAATGTAACCGCCCCGTTCAGCGTAACCTTTAACATTAGGCTCTAACATGACGCAGCGCGAATTTCTTGCCGCTCTATTCATTAGAGATCTTTTGGCGCAGTATCTGATTAATGTTTCAGGCGCTCAAAAAGAAGCGACGGTTTTGGGGTATATCAAGCTAGACGATAAGCAAAGCGGCAATGTGAGGCGCGCAGTGATGCAAGCTTACGCAATGGCGGACGCTTGTATTAGTGAGGCGCCCGCGGGGCCTTCAACGATTGAAAAGCCCCCGGTGAAGCCGTGAAGGTCGCTAAAGTAGCAGTAGCCGCGACTGCCCTTTACGGGGCTTACAAGGCTTTTACATGGGCTTGGGATCAAAGCCCATCTATCAGGCTTGACCAGCGCTATGCGAACCTAATCAATGGTAAGGGTTTCGTGCGCGACGATGAAGCCAAAGCAAAGGAAGGCGCGAAGTGAAACTAGGTAAGATCGTAATTGCGGCCATCATCGGCGGGATTGTAGGGCACGTAATCGAAGAACCTGTAAAGGGTATTATTCGGCGCGTGAAAGGAGGTATGGGCCCCTCGCCCGAATCCAAAAGCGCCCCTACCAGTGGACCCAATGAAAGCAAGTGACGGAAGGCAAGGGAGCAATGAGCCGACTAATAGGAGGCCTAGCAGCAATCGCAGGGCTTGGTTTGGCGCTAAAGCTATCGCAGCGATTCGCCCGAACTTCAAGCGTTGAAGCCTCGACTTTCGAGCCGCTTACTCCTAAGCCGGTAAACGCTCAAAAAGCGGCAATCTACAAGGAAGCGTCCGCTATCATGCTAGAAGCGGGGAAAGCCGAACTAGGGCGCGTCCTAAGCGATACCGAGCTAACTTATTGCCTCGCCGTGGCAAAGCTAGAAACGTCATTCGGGCGCGGTTGGAAGGGCGCCATGGTCGGCTCTAACAATTGGGGGGCCGTCCAATGTGGCAGCAAGGCGCAAGGCTCTAGCGGCTGTATCCCGTATGAGGATAGTTATGCTGACGGGACGAAGTACAAGGTTGACTTTCGTTCCTATGCTACGCCCGTCGACGGTGCGAGGGACGTAATCAAACACGTAATGGTCTACCGGCCGAGCGTTGCTGCTATCCTCGCGTCCCCCGATTGTACGATCTATCGCGCTTCGCTCGCTATGCGCCGTACCACCTACTATGGCGGTTTCTGCCCTAAGACGGTTAGCCGCTATGGCACTATGGGCTCGCGCATGGCTCAAAAGGACCCGAAGACCGACGCCGAAAAGTCGTGCGAACATGAGGCAGTTGAGCTACACGCAAAGACGGTAATCGCGCCAATTGCGGCAGAGATTGCCGCGGCGCTTGGAATCGAGCCGATGAAACTGGGCACCTTTGAGGATGCGCTCAAAACCCTATATGGCGCAGACGCTATCCCAATTGCTGGCACGCTAAGCGCGCTTGACAGGGCAGACGACGAAAGAGAGGGATTAGAATGGTTCGCCTAGATGATGGTCATGAAACAGAGGATACGCCGACCAGCGGCAAGGCTTGGGTTAGCGAACCCGAGTGGGTTAGAGGTAGGGTGCTTGCCGATGAAGCGCTTAATGATAAGCGCCATCTAGAGGTTAAGGCTGAGCTTCAACAGTTGAAGCAAGGACAAGCTACTATCATCGCGCGACTTGACTCGATTGGAACGCAGGCCCCGAGCGCGCGCGAGAAGTATGCGGCCTATATCATCGCGACGGTAATGACTGTCATTCTCGGCTATCTTGCTAAGCGTGTAGGCCTCGACTTGGACCCATCCCAACTTCCGCAACTTCCGCACTGAAAGGACTAGATACATGCTGACTCTTCTTTGTGCCGCTTTGGGTTTTCTGGTTTTGCTAGCGCTTGGTATGGGGCTCGCTTTCCCAAAGGGGAGCACGCTTAATACTACAATCGGCCTAGGCTTGGTAAGCTTTGGCAACTCTACAGGCTCGGTTGTTCTTGATCCTACAGTGGCCAACTTTTGGACACTCGTGGCAACGGGTAATATCACGCTTTCGGCACCACAGGGATTCGTGCCAGGGCAAGTGTATGTTTTGGACTTTAACCAGGACGCGACGGGCGGGCGTACGCTCGCTTTTAGCGGAATTACGTTCGTGCCTTTGCAGGGCGGAACTACGGCGCCAACGGTCACGGCTAGCACTAAAACCACGTACACGATGATTGCTAGAGACGCTACTACTCTCTTTATTATCAGCAAGGTGTAATCATGCGCGCTATCTATCTGTTTGCGGCCATGCTTGCTTGCGGTTGCTCGCCTGCTATCCAGGGTAAGGCGCTTGACGCTTCGCTAGCTTGCGTGCGCAGCGCTATCGAGAGCGCGCTCGCATCTTGCGGCGAGGATGAAGGATGCAAGGCAAAAGTGAAGGCCGACCACGCGCCCGAATGCGAGGCAGTGCCCGACCTTTGCGCGGAAGGTAGCACGCCGATCGCCGGAGGAGAGTAGCTAGCCATGGCAAACCCTGCCAAAGCTTGTTTAAGGGGGCTAGCAGACGCTACAGCGCGCTGGCCCAACCGGTCTAAGGTGTCGGATGGGATTATGGGCGACGCGTCGCACCAAGCCCGAAAGAGCGACCATAACGAGGGCAACGCTTTCGACGTCACGCACGATCCTACTAACGGTTGCGATGCTGAAACCATTGCGGCGCTAGCGCAACAGGACAGGCGCGCGAAGTACGTAATCTGGAATAAGCGTATATGGTCGGTTGCGAGGCAGGGCGAAGGGTGGCGCCCATACGATGGGGCTAACCCCCATACGCATCACTGTCACGTTTCAATCGTTGAAGCCTTGCGCGACGATGATAGCGCTTGGCCGTGGGCGCCTGAACGATCTGAAGACGCCAAGGCTAGCGCGGACCTTGACGGATTGAAGCGCGACGGAAAGTCAATCGCTTTCGGCGTAGCAGCGGCGCTTTCGCTGTATGGGCTAATCAAGAGCTTGAAGGGGTGGTAGCCGTGGGAGTTTTTGACGATGTTGCGGGGCTTAGCGACATCCCGCCTTTTAAGGCAGGGGTACCGCTTAGCGCGGAAGTTGACACGATGCAAGCGGAAAAAACCAGTAGCAAGATCTTAGATTGGCTAACGTTCGGCCCGCTTGCCGCTGTAGTAACGCCCAAAGAAGTAGCGGACGCAACAGTTGACGCCTACAAGACAGCGAACGCGGTTGCTAAGACGCCCGAAGAAGCAAAAAAGGCGGTAAACACGGCTAAGGTGGTAGGTTACGGCGCTTTGGCGCTTGGCGCTATCGTGGCGATTGGCTACGGCGCTGGTAACCTCGCTAAGCTTGTCCGATAGATCGGGCGAGACGCAGAAAGCCCCCGGTTCCTTGCGAGGCAGGCGCAAGGAACCGGGGGCTCAACTGTTTCACGTGAAACGATTACTTTGTAGCGGGCTTAGCGCCAGTCTCCGAAGGAATGGCAAGGGGCGGATTCTTGATAGCCTTAATTGCCCATCGGAGCGTCTGGATAATGACGCGGGCCTCATTGGCGTCCGCATCGTTGTACAGTCCCTTGTTAAGCGCCTTTTCAAGTTCGCGCTTGTACTCAAACAGGGCTTTACCGCCAACGCATTCCCATCCGGCGGAGCTGCCGCCCTTTTCCTTGGGCTCCTTTGGCCCATAATGGCGCTCGAATTCGGCAGCCATGTCTACGCCATCATCGGAGGCGAGAGCGAAGTTTTCAAGGGTGAGCTTAGCCTTTCCTTCGGTATCGGACGCCATCTTCTCGTCCTTAGCGGCAGCTTCGGCCCAGGACTTCTCGCTGAACTTGAGAGCGGCCAAGGCTTGATTGATAGAACACACGGGCTTACCAGTTACGTGGCGCTCCAAAGCAGCGGTTCCGATCGGAGACTCCCCCAACTTGCGAAAGTTAGAGATACTTGCCGCGCTCATATTGAGAGCTTCGGCCAGCGCGCTAGCGGACGAATAACGAGGCTTCTTGCCAGCAAGCGCCGCGGCAACCTCGCTTGCCATCTCCGACCAATGAAGGTCCTCGCGTTGCAAGTTCTCAATAAGGGACACTTCGGTTGCCTTGCTGTCGTTAACGACAACCGGGACCACCTTGAAACCGGCTGCCTTAGCGGCAGCAAGACGCGACCAGCCAGCGCGCAAGGGGTAAGAGCCGTCATCTTCCTTAGGGCCGACGACGAGTGGCTCAATAACTCCGTGAGCCTTGATAGACGCGGCGAATTGGGCCCAGTCGCTGCGGTCCTCAGGCGCGCGCTGGCGCGGGTTGCGGTTTGCGGTTGCGTTAACAACGTTGATGGGGAGCACGAGGTATGACATGGCAGGAATCCTTTTAGTTAGGAGCTTCAACAGTTGAAGCGTGGGAGATGGGAACTTAGTAGCTAGCGACGGCGCTGTCAAGTTTTGCGAGCAATGATAGCGCTAATCTCGCGACTGCTAGGGTAATGCTGGGAATCCAAGTGGAGCATTGCGCCAACTTTTTCATCGGGGCGCTTGGCAGGCGCTACGTAGGCATTCAAGGCAGGAACAAAAAGAAGCTTGCTTTTCTCGTTGGCCTCATGTTCGGGGGTGATGAAGTGGCGACGAAAAGTAAGGTTAGACATGCTTGTGACTCCTTATAGCGGCTAGAGCTGTTGCGATGCGAGTAAGCGCGGCATGGGCTCGCAAGTCGAGGTAAAGGTAAAGGGGTAGCATTCCGATCGCTTTCTCTGTCACCATGTGGCGATAGTGCTCCGCTACTTCCTTTTCCGTTGGCATAGGATAGGACAGTTTAATGCCCGAATCCAATATTATCCAGTGAGGCATGTTTGCACCTTTCTAAGGAAAAGTGGCGCCTGAGACGGTGCGAATTACCTCAAGTCGAAAGGCAATCCATCATGCGCGCGGTTTCAAGCGCACACTTGAGGTATTCCGCTACATCGTCTGCCCTGACTTTGGTAGGCGCTCTCGCCTATCACCCGATGAACACTACTCTAACGATGGCGCTAGTAGCAAGATGCTTGTCTTTCACTGTTACCACCTTTCGAGGTAAAGAAGACGCTCGCGCGCCATGTTGCGATGCTTGAACTTGAGACGGCGGAAACGGCGGTATGTCATTCTAGAGGCCTCCCACTGCGCTTGCGGTGTTCGTCACAAGAGAGAACGTAGCCCCTTTCGCGCGCAGTGCAAACTAGTTTCAACCGTTGAAGCAAAAGAAGTGGGAGCGCGCCTTACCTGCTCACGCCCCTGGTCTTCCCATGCCCCACCCCTGGATAACCCATGCCCCACCCGACAGAATGGCTCGCGTGTCAAGACTTTTTTCATCGTTGTTTGGCACCGAGTGTCAGCC
>Ga0228700_1001150_pt1 | contig 18455 bp, 19 predicted proteins | sample McNCre317_Aug_MG_FD_178019 | JGI IMG/M metagenome (GOLD analysis project Ga0228700, IMG submission 178019) | Freshwater microbial communities from McNutts Creek, Athens, Georgia, United States - 3-17_Aug_MG | ecosystem: Environmental > Aquatic > Freshwater > Creek | place: USA: Georgia...
TTGGGGGAGGCGGCGCATCGCTGCCATGATGAGTGCCCACGTTAATTCCGCAGGGGCAATCGGAGAGCCCACGCCCTCGGCAACGGCAATGCCTTTTTCGGTGCAAGCCTGAACATCCAGATGCGATCCGACGCGCCCAGTTTGTGCGATCAGCTTGAGGCGTGGCAGCTTTTCAATCAGCGCGCGTGTGATTTGCGTGCGCTCACGTACCAAGACAATGACATCCGCATCCTTGAGGCGAACAGAGAGTTGTCCGATTCCCTTGACCGTGTTGGTGTACACCTTGGCCTGATAGGCATCAAGTTTGGAGGCGCATTGCAGCTTGCGGACTGCGTCCTGGTAGTCATCGAGAATCACTATGTTCATAGGCACTATTGTGCCTTGCACAGAGACTCCAAACCCCAGGCTTGGGGCTATATCAAGCGGGTTCGCAAGCCGCCAAACGGTCCAGCTCTGCGCACACATCTGCCATGCGACCGGAGATGACCATCCGCCCCACGTGGTTGCGAGCCTGGCCTTGCTCTACCACCCGCACTACCCGCAGGGGTTTGATAGAGGGCGCATTGCGTGCTGGAGCCGCCGAGGCATACGAGCTTTGTGCTATGGAATGAATAGCGCCATCTTGTCGGAATCGATTGCTCCAATCCGGGGAATTGCCCGTCACAGAAGGGGTTTCGAGTTTTCGGGCCAGCCAGCGTTTGGGGGCACTGAAATCGAGCTTGCTCAACAGGTAGGTCGTGATCGTCATGGCGAGCTCCGGGTTACATCATCATGGTGTTGCGAATCAGGCCTACGGCCAGCCCTTCGATTTCGAAAGGTTCTCCGGGTTCAACCACGATGGTGGAGTAGTCCGGGTTTTCAGGGTGCAACTCGATCAAGTGCTTGTTGCGGCGGAAGCGCTTGACGGTGACTTCTTCACCCAAACGGGCCACGATGATTTGTCCGTTTTTGGCATCCTTGGTCGCCTGCACGGCAAGCAAGTCGCCGTCCATGATGCCCGCATCCCGCATGGACATGCCGCGAACTTTGAGCAGGTAGTCCGGCTGGCGCTGAAACAGGCTGTTTTCTACGTAGTAGGTCTGGTCTACGTGCTCTTGCGCAAGGATGGGGGAGCCTGCAGCTACCCGGCCCACCAAAGGCAGAGCCAGTTGTGCCAAGCCCGGCAGCGGGAGAGAAAATTGCTTGAGCCGGGATTCCTGGATGGAGCGCAGCGCATCGCTTTTGAGACGAATGCCGCGTGACGTGCCGCTGACCAACTCAATCACGCCTTTGCGGGCGAGGGCTTGCAGATGCTCTTCTGCGGCATTGGCAGATTTAAAGCCGAGCTCCGTAGCGATTTCTGCACGGGTGGGCGGTGCCCCTGTACGTGCAATAGCGCTTTGGATCAAATCAAAAATTTGCTGCTGACGGGCAGTGAGTTTTGGGCTTTCGAGCATACTGACTCCTTTTTTGGATAGTGAACTGTGTGTCCATACACACTGTTTTCTTATCCAGTAACTGTATTTTCAGCCAGTTTTTTATTTTTTGCAAGCAAAGGGTCAAGGCCAATGAAAAAAGTAGTGGTTCTGGGTACAGGGGGCACGATCGCTGGCCGCGCGCAGAGTGGCAGCGACAACGTGGGCTACAAAGCCGGTGAGGTGGGGGTCGGGGAGTTATTGTCGGCCATCCCCGGCATTCAGGATCGATTGCAAGGCATGCAACTGCTGGCAGAACAAGTCGCCCAAATCGACAGCAAGGACATGAGCTGGGCGGTTTGGGGCCAGCTTGTGCAGCAGTGTGAGCTGCACTTGGCGGATCCTGATGTAGCCGCCGTGCTGGTCACCCATGGCACTGATACGCTGGAGGAAACCGCCTATCTCTTGCATCTGGCCGTGGGCGCGAAGGCACTGCGCAAGCCGGTGGTGCTGACCTGTGCCATGCGGCCAGCGACGGCCCTGACCCCGGATGGCCCTCAAAACGTCTTGGATGCGATCACCGTTGCGCTGCATCCTGCAAGTCAAGGGGTCATGGTGGTGTGCGCGGGGGCGGTGCATGCGGCGCTACATGTGCAAAAGCGCTGCAGCTACCGGGTGGACGCTTTTGACTCTGGCGATGCAGGGCCACTCGCTTGGGTGGAAGAAGGGCAGGTGCGCTGGTGCCATGCGCCTGTGCTGGCGTGGGACGAAGCCATGCAAGCAGCCCCCGCAAACTGGTCGCAGGCCCCCCGCGTGGATATGGTCATGAACTACGCGGATGCAGGTGCCTACGTCGTCGACGCCTTGCTTCTGTCGCAACAGGCTGGCGCCCCTCGTCTCCAGGGCATGGTGGTGGCGGGCACGGGCAATGGCACGATCAATGAGGCTATGCACCATTCGCTGCTGCGGGCGGTGGAGCAGGGCGTGCGTGTTGTTATGGCCAGTCGCTGCACGCTCGGGGGCGTGGTGCGGTCTGCCAACGGGGATACGCCATTTGCACACTACCCCGGGCTATCCGCGGTCAAGGCGCGCGTGCGTCTCATGCTGGAGCTTGCCGCATAAAAAAAGCCGCTGGGATCCAGCGGCTTTTCAGGGGTGCCCTTGAAGCGGGTCGTGTGCTTAGCGCGACAGGGCTTCAAACACGCGGGCAGTGATGTCATTCACATCGCCCATGCCGCTGATGGCGCGGTAGCGGGGGGCACTGGCAGGCTCTTGGCTAGCCCACTGGGAGTAGTACTCCACCAAAGGACGGGTTTGGGCGCTGTACACCTCCAGGCGTTTCTTGACGGTTTCTTCCTTGTCGTCATCGCGCTGGATCAAGGGTTCGCCGGTCACGTCATCCACACCTTCCACTTTGGGCGGGTTGAACTTGACGTGGTAGGTGCGGCCGGAGGCCGGGTGCGAGCGGCGGCCGCTCATGCGTTCAATGATGGCTTCAAAAGGCACATCAATCTCCACCACGTAGTCCAGGGCCACGCCAGCGGCCTTCATGGCGTCTGCCTGGGGAATGGTGCGGGGAAAGCCGTCAAACAGGAAGCCGTTGGCGCAATCGGCTTGGGTCAGACGTTCCTTCACCAGGTTGATGATGAGCTCATCGCTGACCAGACCACCGGATGCCATCACGGCCTGTGCCTGCAAGCCCAGAGGTGTGCCCGCCTTGACGGCTGCACGCAGCATGTCGCCGGTAGAGATTTGTGGAATCCCATACTTTTGGCAGATGAAAGTGGCTTGCGTGCCTTTGCCAGCGCCTGGTGCGCCCAACAGAATCAGTCTCATGAATACCTCAAATTGAAAGGAAAGCCGGCGCGTCTCCGTGAGCGCTTCGAGCGAGCGCTTCTTATGACGGGCATGTAGCGCTAGAGAATATCACGCCCTTACCGGCTGCTAACTTACAGAAGCACCTGCTCGTGGCCTCAGGCGTGGCCCACTAAGGCACGGACTTTGGCCAAATCTTCGGGTGTATCCACACCCGGGCCGGGCGCATCGGGGCTGATGTGCACCGCAATCCGGTGGCCGTGCCACAAGGCGCGCAACTGCTCCAGGGCCTCGGTCACCTCTACCGGTGCTTGCGGCAACTGGGGGAATTGCCGCAAAAAGCCAACGCGATACGAGTAAATGCCGACGTGGCGCAAAGGCGCCGGTGTTGGCAGGCTGTTCACACCCTCGGCAAAACCATCCCGCCACCAGGCGATCGGTGCGCGGCTGAAGTACAGCGCCATGCCCGCGGCGTCGGTCACCACTTTCACGACATTTGGGTTGCGGAACTCCGCCACGTCGTGAATCGCATGGGCGGCGGTACCCATGGCGGCCTGCGGATGCTGGGCGAGCAGGTCGGCCACCGCTTGCACCAAGCCGGTGTCGATCAGGGGTTCATCGCCCTGCACATTGACCACAATGTCTTCGTCCGCCAAACCCAGGAGCGCACAGGCTTCCGCCAGGCGGTCACTGCCGGAGGGGTGGTCGGTGCGGGTGAGCAGGCATTCAATCTGGTGGGCTTGGCACGCCTCGACGATAGACGCATCGTCGGCTGCCACCACCACGCGAACGGGGCCTTGCATGCCGGCCGTCACCCGTTTGGCCACTCGCACGACCATGGGCAGGCCACCAATGTCTACCAGCGGCTTGTTCGGTAGCCGGGTAGAGGCCAGCCGGGCCGGAATCAGCACGGTAAAGCTCATGCCGCAGCGTCCAACTCGGCGTCGGTGAGCACGCGGGCTTCGTTTTCCAACAATACCGGAATGCCATCGCGCACCGGGTAGGCCAGCCGGGCGCTGCGCGAAATCAGCTCCTGCTTGTCGCGGTCAAATTCCAAAGGCCCTTTGGTAACGGGGCAAACCAAGAGTTCAATGAGTCGTGTGTCCATGGGGGGATGATAGTGGGGGAGATGCGCGGTGCAGCGCGGCATCCAGGGCGGTGAGAAAGTCTGGAGGCAAGGTTTGTATCAGGGGCACGCACCAGGCTTCCGGCTCGACTCGCCAGAGTTTGGGGGCATCTTTTTCGGTACAAATCAGGGTGTAGCGCCCGTACTCTGTGCGGGAGTAGCTATCAAAATCATAGTGATCCGGTAGCGCTATGGTGCACTCAAGCGGCACCCCGGCCTCGCGCAACATAGCAAAAAAGTTCTCGGGTTGCGCAATGCCGGCCAGAGCCAGCAAAGGGCGCCCGCTGCGGGCCAGTGCAGACAGCGGCTGCGTTTCTCCATGGCCGTTGACCGCATGGGGGGCGAGCGTTCGTGTGGCGCTGAAGCCGGGCAGGGCGCAAGGCCCCGTGCGCAGCACCAGGCGCTGCCGGGGGGATTGGCCCGCAGCCGCTACATCGGCCACCGGCCAGTGCTGGCGCAGCATGCCAGCGGGCAGCAGGCGCTGGTTGCCCAAGCCCCGGGAGTCAAACACGCACACTTCCACATCACGGTGTAAGCGGTAGTGCTGCATGCCGTCGTCACACACAATGTGGGTCAGCTCGGGGTGGCGCTCCAGCAGCCCCTGGCACGCGGCTACGCGGTCCCGCCCCACCACCACCGGCACCCCTGAGGCCCGTTGCAATAGCAAGGGCTCATCGCCGACGACGCGGGCTTCGCTGGCAGGGGTAACTTCTACAGGCGCCACATTCTGCCCGCCGAACCCGCGCGACACGATGCCGGGCCGCGCACCTTGTGCTCGCAGGTGTTCCACGATGCCCAGCACGGTGGGCGTTTTACCGGCACCACCGGCGATCACATTGCCCACCACAATCACCGGCACCGCCACAGCGTGGCTCTTGGCAAGGCCCTGCCGGTACGTGGCGCGGTGCAATGCCGTGAGGGCGCCATAGAGCCACGCCACCGGCAGCAGCGTGTGGCTGAGCAGGCCGCGCTCCACCCATGCGCGCGTCAGGGCAGACTGCACCTGAGGGCTCATGGCTTACTTGCCGGCCGTGCCGGAGGACTGGGTGGCGAAGGTGATCTGGTTCAAGCCGGCACGGCGGGCGGCTTCCATCACGGTGACCACCGCCTGGTGGCGCGCGCTGGCGTCTGCGCTGATGATGATCACGGTGTCTTTGCCGGCCTTGGCGTTTTCGGTAAGCGCGATCGACAGGCTCTCGGTGCTGCGGCCTGCCAGGGCTTGTTTGTTGATGCTGTAGGCGCCCTCTGCGCTGACGGACACGATCAGCTCCTTGGGGTAGTCCCGTTGGGCATCGGCATCAGCCACCGGCAGCTTGAGCTGCAGCTCGGTGAACTTGCTGTAGGTGGTAGACAACATCAAAAAGATGAGCACCACCAGCAGCACATCAATGAACGGAATCAGGTTGATTTCCGGCTCTTCGTGGCGGCGTTGGCGGAAGTTCATGGCCGGCCTTATTTGCGCAAGGCCTTGAGGTGGCGCACCAAATGCTCGGAAGCCAGTTCTAGCGTTAGCAAGTAGGCATCCACCCTGCCGCGGAAATAGCGCCAGAAAATCAAGGACGGAATCGCCACCACCAAACCGAAAGCCGTGTTGTACAGCGCAATCGAAATCCCGTGTGCCAGCTGCGCCGGGTTGCCACCGGTGGAGCCGCCGGGCGCCTGGGAGCCGAAAATTTCAATCATGCCCACCACCGTGCCAAACAAGCCCATCAGCGGCGCTGCCGATGCAATCGTGGCCAAGGCGCTCAGGTAGTGCTCCAGGCGCTGGGCCACTACCCGGCCTACGCCTTCCATGGTGGCACGCAGGTCGTCTTCGCTGCAGTGGGGGTCTTTGTTGAGTGCGCGCAAGCCCGAGGCCAGTACTTCACCCAGAGCGGAGTTCTTTTCCAACTGGCTCACCACATCCGGCGCAGGCACGGAGGTCTTGGTTACGCTCAGCACCTCTTCGAGCAGCTTGGGCGGTGCCACTCTGGCGGTTTTCAGGCTGATGAAACGCTCGATCACAATGGCCAGAGCCAGAATGGAACAGGCAATCAGGGGCCAGATCGGCCAGCCGGCGGCTTGAATGATGGAAAACAAAAGGCGTACTCCGCACAGTTAAAAAGCTGCTGGATTATGGCGCAGTGCGCTTGCCGTCCGCCTAGGTATGCGAGCTGCCCGAGGCATACTCTGCGCCCTATGACCCAAGCCTTGTTTTCAGGGAGTGCCGCGCATGCTGGACAGCCCTAACGCCACCCCCGCCCCGCGTGTATGGCGGGTAGACGCACTATGCCGCGCGCTGGCCGATACCTTGAATGCCCGCTTCAACCCGGTCCGGGTGAGCGGGGAAATTTCCGGCTTCTCCCGTGCCGCCAGCGGACACTGCTATTTCTCGCTCAAAGACCAGGACGCCCAAATCCGCTGCGCCATGTTCAAGCGCGCTGCGGTGGGGCTCGACTTTGCGTCGCGCGACGGGGAGCTGGTAGAAGTCTCCGGTCGCCTGGATATTTACGGCCCGCGTGGCGATTTGCAGCTCATCGTGGAGGGCATGCGGCGGCAAGGGCAGGGCAGTTTGTTTGAGGAGTTCTTGCGGCTGAAAGCGCGGCTGGAGGCCCAGGGCTTGTTCGATCCCGCCCGCAAGCGCCAGCTGCCGCTCATGCCGCGCAGTATCGGGCTGGTGACTTCGCTGGGCGCCGCCGCCTTGCACGATGTGGCCACCGCATTGCGGCGCAGGGTGCCACACATACCCGTGGTGTTGGCGCCTGCCTCTGTGCAAGGGGCGGGCGCTCCCGCCGAGCTGGTCGCAGCGCTGGCGCAATTGACAAGCCGTGCAGACGATATCGATGGTGCCGGAACCCCGCTCGATGTGATTCTTTTGGTGCGTGGTGGTGGTTCGTTGGAGGACTTGTGGGCTTTCAATGATGAGCAGTTGGCCTTGGCCATCAGCCGCAGTCCGGTGCCGGTGGTGAGCGGAGTAGGGCACGAAACCGACTTCACGATTGCCGATTTTGTGGCCGATGTGCGGGCCCCCACTCCGACGGCGGCGGCCGAGCTGGTCGCCACCCCTGCAGCCGTCTGCCTCGGTGCGGCGCAGGTGCTGCAAGACCGCTTGTCGTCCGCCGCCTGGCGCCTGCTGGATACAGAAGCGCAGCGCTTGGACCGGGTGGGCGCCCGCGCGGGCCGGCCATCGAGCCTGATGGCCGGGCACACCTTGCGCCTGCAGGCCTTGTCGCACCAGCTGCAGGGCGCTGCAAAAATGCGTTTGCAAGCCTTGGGTGTGGCCCGGCAGACCCGTGCGAGCCAATGGCCGGGCCTGGTTCAACGCAGTCTGGCGGTGCAGGCCGATCGCTTGCAGCGCGCGGAGTTGCGCTTGGGGCTGTTGGACCCGTCCCTGGTGCTCCAGCGCGGGTATGCGTGGCTGTCCGACGCCAATGGCACAGCACTGACGAGCGCGCACGATGTGCAGGCCGGGCAGGCGTTGCAAGCAACCCTGTCAGACGGTACGGTTGATCTTTCGGTGCAAGCGGTGCATCGCAATTAGTTTCTACAATCCGCTTTGTTTTCAACCACTCACCACGAGGAATTCATGGAACATACCCTGCCCCCGCTGCCCTACGCGATTGATGCCCTGGCACCTGCTTACTCCCAAGAGACCCTGGAGTTCCACCACGGCAAGCACCACAACGCGTACGTGGTGAACCTGAACAACCTGCAAAAAGGCACAGAGTTCGAAAACCTGAGCCTGGAAGAAATCATCAAAAAGTCCAGCGGCGGCATCTACAACAATGCAGCCCAAATCTGGAACCACACCTTCTTCTGGAACTGCATGAAGCCCCAAGGCGGCGGCGAACCTACCGGCGCGTTGGCAGCAGCCATTAACGCCAAGTGGGGTTCTTACGTAGCGTTTAAAGAAGCCTTTGTGAAGTCTGCCGTTGGCAACTTCGGCTCCGGCTGGACCTGGTTGGTCAAGAAGGCGGACGGCTCTGTGGACATCGTCAACACGGGCGCTGCCGGCACTCCCCTGACCACTGCAGATACCGCATTGCTGACCGTGGACGTGTGGGAACACGCCTACTACATCGACTACCGCAACATGCGCCCCAAGTTCGTGGAGACCTTCCTCGACAAATTGGTGAACTGGGACTTTGCAGCCAAAAATTTCGGCTGAAACGCGCGAGCACTCAAAACGGGCTCGGAGGGCAATCTCCGGGCCTTTTTTACGTCTGTGCTGCAGTGCACACTAAAAAAATTTCCTTGAAGTGGATTTAAATTTCGCATTGCGGTAATGCATTGCAAAAATTGCAATTCCGGTCAGACCACTGAAAGCACAATCACGCACTATCCGCCGCCTGCTGTCTGTTGCGAAACCTTCTGGCGGCGATAACACATCATTTTTTGGAGATAAGAGATGAGCACCCAGCAACCGACCATCATCTACACGCTGACCGACGAAGCCCCCCGTCTGGCCACTGCTTCCTTTCTGCCCCTGATTCGTTCTTTCACCGCGCCCGCCGGCATCAATGTGGTGGAGTCTGATATTTCTGTTGCAGCCCGTGTGCTGGGCGAGTTCTCGGATTTCTTGAAGGACGATCAAAAAGTCCCCAACACCCTGGCCGAGCTGGGCAAGAAAACCCTGCAAGCCGATGCCAACATCATCAAGCTGCCCAACATCAGCGCCTCTGTAGGTCAGTTGCAAGCCTGTATCAAAGAGCTGCAAAGCAAGGGTTACGCACTGCCGGACTACCCTGAGTCCCCCAAAACGGATGAAGAAAAAGCCATCCGCGCCCGTTACGCCAAGTGCACTGGCAGCGCGGTGAACCCCGTGCTGCGGGAAGGCAACTCCGACCGCCGCGCACCCAAAGCCGTCAAGGAATACGCTCGCAAGAACCCCCACAGCATGGCCGAGTGGAGCCAGGCATCGCGCTCCCACGTGTCCCACATGCACCATGGCGACTTCTACCATGGCGAAAAATCGTTGACGCTGGACCGCGCCCGCGACGTGAAGATGGAGCTCATCACCAAGAGCGGCCAGACCATTGTGCTCAAGCCCAAGGTGTCGTTGCTGGACCGCGAAGTGATCGACAGCATGTTCATGAGCAAAAAAGCCTTGCTCGAGTTCTACGAGAAAGAAATTGAAGACGCTCGCAAGACCGGTGTGATGTTCTCCCTGCACGTGAAGGCCACCATGATGAAGGTGTCCCACCCCATCGTGTTTGGCCACTGCGTCAAGATCTTCTACAAGGACGCGTTCGAGAAACACGGCGCCCTGTTCAAGGAACTGGGTGTGAACGTGAACAACGGCATGGCCGATCTCTACGGCAAGATCGCCACACTGCCCCAAAGCAAGCAAGACGAAATCAAGCGCGACCTGCACGCCTGCCACGAGCACCGCCCCGAGCTGGCTATGGTGGACTCTGCCAAGGGCATCACCAACTTCCACTCGCCCAACGACATCATCGTGGACGCCTCCATGCCCGCCATGATCCGCAACGGCGGCAAGATGTGGGACGCCAACGGCCGCCTGAAGGACGTCAAGGCTGTAATGCCCGAGTCCACCTTCGCCCGTATCTACCAGGAAATCATCAATTTCTGCAAATGGCACGGCGCGTTTGACCCCAAGACCATGGGCACCGTGCCCAACGTGGGCTTGATGGCGCAGCAGGCCGAAGAGTACGGCTCGCACGACAAGACCTTTGAAATTGCGGAAGACGGTGTGGCCAACATCACCGACCTGGCTACCGGCGAAGTGCTGCTGAGCCAGAACGTGGAAGCCGGCGACATCTGGCGCATGTGCCAGGTCAAGGACGCTGCGATCCGCGACTGGGTCAAGCTGGCCGTCAACCGTGCCCGCAACTCCGGCATGCCTGTGGTGTTCTGGCTGGACTCTTACCGCCCGCACGAAGCCCAGTTGATCACCAAGGTCAAGATGTACCTGCACGAGCACGACACCACGGGTCTGGATATCCAGATCATGAGCCAAGTGCGCGCCATGCGTTACACCCTGGAACGCGTGATCCGTGGCCTGGACACCATCAGCGCCACCGGCAACATCCTGCGCGACTACCTGACTGACCTGTTCCCCATCATGGAGCTGGGCACCTCGGCCAAGATGCTGTCCATCGTGCCTTTGATGGCCGGTGGTGGCATGTACGAAACCGGTGCCGGCGGCTCCGCGCCCAAGCACGTGCAGCAATTGGTGGAAGAAAACCACCTGCGCTGGGATTCGCTGGGCGAGTTCTTGGCGTTGGCCGTATCTCTGGAAGACCTGGGCTTGAAAACCGGCAACAGCAAGGCCAAAGTCTTGGCCAAAACGCTGGACGCCGCCACGGGCAAGCTGCTAGACAACAACAAAAACCCGTCTCCCAAGACAGGTCAGTTGGACAACCGCGGCAGCCAGTTCTACCTGTCCTTGTACTGGGCACAGGAGTTGGCTGCGCAAACGGAAGACACGGCGCTCGCCGCTTTGTTTGCCCCCTTGGCCAAAGAGTTGACCTCCAAGGAGCAAACCATCGTGGCCGAATTGGCCGCAGTGCAAGGCCAGCCTGCCGACATTGGTGGCTACTACTTGCCCGATACTGCCAAGCTCGATCAGGTCATGCGCCCCAGCGCCACCCTGAACGCCGTGCTGGCGTCCGTAGCGGCATAAAAAAACGGCAAGCAGCCTGCTTGCCGTTTTCATCAAAAAAGGAGTGCAGATTTTGTCTGCGCTCCTTTTTTTATAGCTGCTTGCGCAAGCTTAGTGGGCGCTAAACGGTGATCCACTCAATTTGCTGCCGGCTTTCATGCCCCGCTTGGCAAACCAGCCCTGGTTCATTTCCAGCACAAAGCGCACTGGCTTGGCTGCGCAGTGCGAGTCGGTGGTTTGGGGCTTCATGTCGGCCAGGTTCACGATGGTTCCATCGTCGGCCACAAAGGCGGCAGTCAGAGGTAGTACGGTGTTCTTCATCCAAAAGCACAAGCCCGAAGGCTGCTCAAAGACGAACAACATGCCCTCGTACTGCGGCATGTCTTTGCGGTACATCAGCCCGGTGGTGCGCTGGTCGGGTGTCTGGGCTACTTGCGCATCAATCTGGTACATGCCGGCCCCCAAGGTCACGCGGGGCAGGTTCATTTGCGGGGAGTCTTGTGCTGCAGCCGCAAATGACAAGGCACACAGGGCGGAAGCAAGAAGGGCGTTCAGTCGTTTCATGGGCTAAGAGGGTAGGGGGCCATCAGGGGCGCGGTTTGCACTGCTGCGCAACGCGGAGTGCCTAGACTTTACAACTAGAATCGTTCGGCATTGACCCAAGGAAACCGGAGTCCCGTTTTTATGTACCAGCACATCCAGGTGCCTGCACAAGGCCAGAAGATCACCGCCAACCCCGACAAGACCTTGAATGTGCCCGATCAGCCCATCATTCCCTTCATTGAGGGTGACGGTATCGGCGTAGACATCACCCCGGTGATGCTCAAGGTGGTCGACGCCGCCGTAGAAAAAGCCTACGGTGGCCAGCGCAAGATCCATTGGATGGAAATTTACGCGGGTGAAAAGTCCACCCGCGTCTATGGCCCTGATGTGTGGCTGCCCCAGGAAACCTTGGACGTCGTGCGCGACTACTTGGTTTCTATTAAGGGGCCGTTAACGACCCCTGTGGGGGGCGGCATCCGCTCCTTGAACGTGGCCTTGCGACAGGAGCTGGATTTGTATGTCTGCCTGCGCCCCATCCAGTATTTCAAGGGCGTGCCCAGCCCACTCAAAGAGCCTGAAAAAACCAATATGGTGGTCTTCCGCGAAAACTCTGAGGACATCTACGCCGGCATCGAGTTTGAAGCCGGCTCCGACAAAGCCCAGCGCCTGATCAAATTCCTGCAGGATGATTTCGGCATCCACAAAATCCGCTTCCCGGAGACATCCGGCCTGGGCATCAAACCCGTGTCCCGCGAAGGCACCGAGCGCCTGGTGCGCAAGGCCATCCAATACGCCATCGACAACGACAAGCCCAATGTGACCATCGTGCACAAAGGCAACATCATGAAGTTCACCGAAGGCAGCTTCCGTGATTGGGCGTACGCGGTGGCGCAAAACGAATTTGGTGCGCAGTTGATCGATGGCGGCCCCTGGTGCCGTTTCAAAAACCCGCGCACCGGACGCGACATCATCGTCAAAGACAGCATTGCCGACGCCTTTTTGCAGCAAATCCTGCTGCGCCCGGTGGAGTACAGCGTGGTGGCAACCCTGAACCTCAATGGCGACTACATCTCCGATGCGCTGGCTGCCCAAGTGGGGGGCATCGGCATTGCGCCGGGAGCCAACCTGTCCGATACCGTGGCCATGTTCGAAGCCACCCACGGCACAGCGCCCAAATACGCCGGCAAAGACTATGTGAACCCCGGCTCCGAAATCTTGTCGGCAGAGATGATGCTGCGCCACATGGGCTGGAAAGAGGCGGCCGACCTCATCATCCGCTCGCTGGAGAAATCCATCCTGAGCAAAAAGGTGACCTACGACTTTGCCCGTCTCATGGACGGTGCCAAGCAGGTCAGCTGCTCCGGTTTCGGCCAAGTCATGATCGACAACATGTGAGTACGGCACCTCGTGTGCCTCAAGATGTAAACCGTACCCAGGCACCGCCGGGTACGGTTTTTTTATGAGTAGGCATTGAAATCCCCGAAAGCGGCGCCAAGTCCGCTGTACCCTGCAGCGATGTGAGTCGCCCGATAGAATCATTTCATGGCAACTAACATCCCCAAACCACCGGCCGTCAAACCGCCCCCTGCGGGCGGTGACGACGCTACTGTTGTTCTCGAACGCTTGTCGCAGCGGGTGCAACCCCCGTCGATGTACCAGGTGGTCATGCTCAATGACGACTACACCCCCATGGAGTTTGTGGTGGTGGTCATTCAAGAGTTCTTCGGCAAAGACCTGGAGTCCGCCACCCAAATCATGCTGAAAATCCATCTGGATGGGCGTGGCGTGTGTGGTGTGTACCCCAAGGATATTGCTGCCACCAAGGTCGATCAGGTGCTGGGTGCCGCGCACAAGGCAGGCCACCCATTGAAATGCATCAGCGAGCCCGTAGATCTGTAGGGGAAAGCGAGAAGTTCGCCCAGACGGTCCCTAAATCGGATTACAGTTAATCAACACCAAGGCAAAAAAGGAATTCATATGATTGCCCAAGAACTGGAAGTCAGCCTGCACATGGCGTTTGTGGAAGCCCGCCAGCAGCGCCATGAATTCATCACCGTAGAGCACTTGTTGTTGGCCCTTTTGGACAACCCCAGCGCCGCAGAAGTGCTGCGCGCCTGTGCCGCAAATATCGACGATTTACGCAAATCGCTCACCAATTTCATCAAAGACAACACGCCACAAGTCGCGGGTACCGATGAGGTGGACACCCAGCCCACGCTCGGCTTTCAGCGCGTAATCCAGCGCGCCATCATGCATGTGCAAAGCACCGGCAGTGGCAAAAAAGAAGTCACAGGCGCCAATGTGCTGGTGGCCATCTTTGGCGAGAAAGACTCGCATGCGGTGTACTACCTCCACCAGCAAGGTGTCACGCGTCTGGATGTGGTGAACTTCATTGCCCATGGCATCAAAAAGTCCGATCCGCCCGAGGCCAGCAAGGCCAGCGAGAGCCCGGTAGAAAACGAAGAGGGCGCGAGTGAAAAGAGCGAGAAAGCCTCGCCCTTGGAGCAGTACACCCAAAACCTGAACCAAATGGCCAAAGACGGCAAGATCGATCCTCTTATCGGCCGTGACTACGAGGTCGAGCGGGTGATCCAGATTTTGTGCCGCCGCCGCAAAAACAACCCGCTGTTGGTGGGTGAGGCCGGTGTGGGCAAAACCGCCATCGCCGAGGGCTTGGCATGGCGCATTTCGCAAAACGATGTGCCCGAAATCTTGGCCGATTCGGTGGTGTATTCCCTGGACATGGGCGCCTTGCTCGCGGGCACCAAATATCGCGGCGATTTTGAGCAACGCCTCAAGGCAGTGTTGAAGTCTTTGAAAGAGAAGCCCAATGCCGTCTTGTTCATTGACGAAATTCACACCTTGATTGGCGCCGGTGCAGCCTCTGGCGGCACTTTGGATGCATCCAACCTTTTGAAGCCCAGCCTCAGCTCCGGCCAGCTCAAATGCATTGGCGCTACCACCTTCACCGAGTACCGCGGCATTTTCGAGAAAGACGCAGCGCTCTCTCGCCGCTTCCAGAAGGTCGATGTGGTGGAGCCCACCATCGACCAGACAGTGGAAATTCTCAAGGGCCTCAAATCCCGCTTTGAAGAGCACCACAACGTCAAGTACGCCGTGGCCGCATTGCAGGCCGCTGCAGAGTTAAGTGCCAAGTACATCAACGACCGCCACTTGCCCGACAAGGCGATCGATGTGATCGATGAGGCCGGTGCGGCCCAGCGTATCTTGGCGCCGAGCAAGCGCAAGAAGACCATCAGCAAGACCGAGGTGGAAGAAATCGTGGCGAAAATCGCCCGCATTCCCCCCGCCAATGTGTCCAACGACGATCGCAGCAAGCTCAAGACCTTGGAGCGCGACCTCAAGAGCGTGGTGTTCGGCCAGGACAAGGCGCTGGACGTATTGGCCTCCGCGGTCAAAATGGCCCGCTCGGGTCTGGGCAAAGGCGACAAGCCGATTGGCTCCTTCCTGTTCAGCGGCCCCACAGGCGTCGGCAAAACCGAAGCAGCCAAGCAGTTGGCTTACATCATGGGCATTGACCTCATTCGCTTCGACATGAGCGAATACATGGAGCGCCATGCCGTGAGCCGCTTGATTGGTGCGCCCCCCGGCTATGTGGGCTTCGACCAAGGCGGCTTGCTGACCGAGGCCATCACTAAGAAGCCGCACGCGGTGCTCTTGTTGGATGAGATCGAAAAAGCCCACCCCGACATCTTCAACGTGCTGTTGCAGGTGATGGACCATGGCTCGCTGACGGACAACAACGGCCGCAAGGCGGATTTCCGTAACGTGATCATCATCATGACCACCAACGCGGGTGCCGAGACCATGAACAAGGCCACCATCGGTTTCACCAACCCGCGTGAGGCGGGCGATGAAATGATGGATATCAAACGCCTGTTCACTCCCGAGTTCCGCAACCGCTTGGATGCGATCGTTGGCTTCAAGGCCTTGGATGAAGTGGTCATTCTGCGCGTGGTCGACAAGTTCTTGCTACAACTGGAAACCCAGTTGGCCGAGAAGAAGGTGGATGTCACATTTACCGACAAGCTGCGCAAGCATTTGGGCAAAAAAGGCTTCGATCCCTTGATGGGCGCCCGCCCCATGCAACGCCTGATCCAAGACACGATTCGCCGTGCCTTGGCTGATGAGTTGCTGTTCGGCCGCTTGGTGGATGGAGGTCGCTTGACGGTGGACCTCGACGAGAAAGATGAAGTGCTTCTCGATATTCAGCCTCTGCCCAAGAAAGAGGGCAAGTCCAAGCCGGAGGAAGCTACGGCTGGTTGATGGTGTGTTGCTGTGCTTGATACGCACAGCATCTTCTTATAGGGCTCAGTTTTGCAAAAACTGGGCCCTTATGTTTTCTACCCGTGTCCGGTTCACCGCAAAGTCTTTGCGCCCCAAGCGGCTGGCTGAGCGCACATGAATCACATGCTCGTCCGGGCTGAGCCAGAACTCCACATCGTCGGTGAACTTCAGCAGCGGTGTTGTGCTCTGTGCATAGAGGTAGTCAGGTGTCTCGGTCACTACGATGGTTTTAGGCATGCTTCTTAAAATTTGGCTGATTTTTTGCAGTGCCACGGCTCCATCGCCGCTGTAGCTGAATGGGGCGATGTCTGCGTAACCGCGCTGCGGATGGTCCGGGTACAGCTTGGCTTGGCTGCTGACGCTGTTGGGCGTCATCGATGGTGGTTTAAGCCGGCCGTCTTTGACTCCTAAATCTTGCGGCGGCTTGCCGCTGAGAAAACCGAGTTGACCGGCGAAAAACACAAGAGTGGGCAGTACGATGGCTAGCAAGCCAATGAACCAAAGAGTTTTCAAGAGCGCTCCTCGCGAGGGGTGTTGCATGGTGCAGATGGTAGATCAATGAAGTGCAGGAAGGTGGAAGAGTGAATATGTTGAAACATGCCCGCGTTTACTTGGCGTTATTGCCGGTGCTGGTGTTGGCGGCGTGCGCTACAGGGCCAACCGGGCCCAAAGGCAGTGTGGCAAATGGCCCGGATGTGACCACACCCGTAGGCACAGTGCCCAAGCCACCGCCCAAAATCGGCTTGGCTTTGGGCGGTGGCGCTGCACGCGGTTTCGCCCACGTGGGGGTGATCCAAGTGCTCGAAGAAAACGGCATAAAACCCAATTTGGTAACCGGCACTTCGGCCGGTAGCCTCGTGGCCGCCATTTACGCCAGTGGCAAAAACGGTGCACAGCTTCAGCGGGTCGCTGAAACCATGGAGGAAGCCGCCATTGCCGACTGGACCTTGCCAATTTTCAGCCGCGGTATGCTGCGTGGGGATGCACTGGCCAAATATGTGAACGGGCAGGTCGGCTCCAAGCTCATCGAAGAGCTCCCCATGCCTTTGGGTATCGTCGCCACCGATCTCAACACCGGCAACGATGTGCTGTTCCAGCGTGGCGATACAGGTACTGCCGTGCGCGCATCCAGCTCCGTGCCCGCCGTGTTTCAGCCCGTCAAAATCGCAGGGCGGGAGTATGTGGATGGAGGCCTTGTTTCCCCGGTGCCGGTGGCTGCTGCGCGGCGCATGGGCGCAGACTTTGTGATTGCGGTGGACATTTCCACGCCGCCCGAGGGCAGCCTGACGGGCGGCACGCTCGATATCCTGCTGCAGACCTTCTCCATCATGGGCAAAAGCATCAACCGCTTTGAGCTCCGCGAGGCCGATATTGTGGTTCGCCCCGCTTTGCAAGGCGTGAGCAGCGCAGACTTTGGTGCCCGCAAGCGCTCTATCGAGGCCGGCCGGCAAGCCATGCTGAAACTAATACCGGAACTCAAGGCCGCACTGGCTTCGTGCAAGAGTTGTTAGCAGGTCATTGCAAGCTAAGCGCAGCGTTGCCTTCATAAAAGCAGCGGGCGCAAGCCTGCTGGTAGCGGTTGTTGCCGCCTATCAGCACTTGGTCGCCTTCGCGTATCCGTTGGCCATGGTCGTCAATGCGCACGTTCATGGTCGCTTTGCGGCCGCAGGCGCAGATGGTTTTGATTTCTTCAATGTCATCTGCCAGTGTCAGCAAAAAGGCTGCACCGGGGAAGGGCTTGCCCTGAAAGTCCGAGCGCAGGCCGAAGCAAATCACCGGAATATTCGCCAAATGGGCAATGCGGTGCAACTGCTGCACTTGCTCCGGGGTCAGGAACTGCGCCTCGTCAATCAGCACACAGGCCAGACCCGTTTGGGGACGCAGCAGGGCTTCAAAGTCGGTGCGTTCTTCAAAAATATCGGCCGGGCGGTGAATCCCCAAGCGTGAGGCAATGCTGCCCACACCGCTGCGATCGTCAATGCCGGCGGTAAAGAGTTGTACCCGCTGGCCTTGTTCTTCATAGTTGTAGGCAATTTGCAGCAGCGAGGTGGATTTGCCGGCGTTCATGGCCGAGTAGCGGAAAAAGAGTTTGGCCATAGCGCCTGCAGCAGTGAACAGAAAAAAGGGGCTTATTGTGGCCGAGTGGCGAACAGTTGCTGCGCATTCTTGGCCACTTGCAGCGTGTCGTAGTAGGCGTAAGCTCCCACGCCCAATGCGCCTGCCAGTGGTATCCAGCGGGATGCGCCTTTTTTCAATGCTGAGCCCAGCAGCTTGCCGCTGATTTGCAGGGCCAGGGCCTCCAGTGCTTTGAGGCTGCTGGAGCGCACCACCACCCGCTCACCCGCCCGCACTGCAAAGTCGCGGAACAGCTGGGCAGACACATGCTTGAACAGGCAATACAGCATCTGCTCTTGGCCCAGGTTGCTGCGTTGGCCATGCAGGGCAGCAATGTCAGCCACCATCTGGGCTTGAATTTTCCAGACACTGACCATCTCGGGCAGCACCGTGAGCCAGCCCATCCACCCCGGCGGGAGTGACAAGGTGGCCGCCACCATGCTGGCTTGTCGGGCGGCCTTGCGGGCAATCGCATGGGCGCGGAGGGCGGTGTCTTGTCGCTCCGCTTCACGGCTCTCAGGCACGTGCACCACCAGGTCCAGCAGCGCGC